>Ga0315298_1002467_pt1 | contig 31291 bp, 30 predicted proteins | sample WHS_1_MG_FD_203077 | JGI IMG/M metagenome (GOLD analysis project Ga0315298, IMG submission 203077) | Extremophilic microbial mat communities from Washburn Hot Springs, YNP, Wyoming, USA - WHS_1_MG | ecosystem: Environmental > Aquatic > Thermal springs > Hot (42-90C) | place: USA: Wyoming... | reverse complement strand
TCCTGGCGTCCGCGCCCTTACGGGCGCGGCTACGTTTAACCGCTGAGGCGCTGAGGCGCAGAGTTAAGGTAGGGCGCGTCCCGCATGTGCGGGACGCGCTGCAATCCATATGCCCGAAACCGTTCGGCGGGCAGCGGACTGCCCGCCCTACCAAAATCGAGATCGAGTTTTGACGAATCAAAACCATCCAGGGAAATGTACGCGGCGTCGTCCGGCACTTGTGGGATCAGCGCTGCCGGAATGCAGTCACAACGGCGCGCGCCCCTCTGGGGCGCAGTTCCATATATGCCAGATGCCGCATGACGTGGGAACCGTTCGGCTGTGCTCAGGCCGAAATGAAAGCGGTGCCGACGCTCGTTGACGCTCGCTCTGCCAACGCACTGCAAACTATTGGATTATCCGACTGTGGTTACTTCCGAATGAAGCGCGTGCTGGTTTGGGCTTAAAAAGAAACTGGCGGGCTACGTTGCCCAAGACCGCCTCTGCGAACCCCCAAAAACCCAACTTACGCCGTTGTTACTTTATCGAGCGCCAGCTCAGCAACAGCATAAGCCCGACCAGGCCAAGGCCAATTGTGCCTGGTTCAGGTACAACAACCGTCAACCGGGGCCAAGTGGCTTGGTCAGCATTTTCCTTAGTGCCGAGGCCGTACCCGCGGCCGTTCTCAGTTGAAGCAAAGTCAACAATGAATGTTGCCAGTCCATCTGCTGCGAGTCGGTTGTTCAAGAAACTTACCAGATTCAGCCCTGAAATTGTGGCTGTGGTAGTCGTGACGGCCTCGTTACCGGCTGTACCGTCAAAGTCAACCACACGGGTTGCATCGTAGGTATTTTCGCTGATGTACTCGGCGCCTTTAGTATTCCACGTTAGGGCTAGTTCATCCCAGTTTTGAGGCGTATTGCCTGCCACGTCCAGCAACCCTAACGCACGGAACCTGCCGCTGGTCAATGTGTCATTTCGCTCGGCTGTTGTCACTTTGGTAAATGTTAGGCTTGCATCCATGATTTGGGTGCCCAGTCCCAAGCTTGATAGATCAAACCGCACATAACCATAGTAATCGCGCGAACCGGTGTATGAATACAGATACACGTAGTCCACAGTGCCGTAATTGCTGTTTTCGGTCCCAGGCTGGTTGCGCACGTATGTATCCGCCACAGGCGTGAAGACGTTGGTAACCTGCGCCGTCACAGCCAGGGCAAGCAAATTTATTAAAACAGCACAGTCCTTTGGCGTAAGGCTTCATACGCCGCTATTTTTGGGAAAAACCGGGTTAAGTCAAGCTCTTTTTTGGTTTTGGCTAAGCTGTGGCGTTGTGTGTTTGGGGCTCGGTCGGCATACAAAAAACTTGTTTGGCGGCTGGGTACGTGCAAATGTTTCAGCTCCTGAAGGCGTAGAACTCGATTTCGCTGGAATGAAAACGGCCAATTGGACTGTATGGCTGTGAGAAGGTCAATGATTGTTCTGGCGAGTATTGCGGTAGCGGTGCTTGCCGGGACGAACGTTTTGTTTATGAGGGGTGCTGAGGCGCGTGCTGAGTCGGGCGGTGCAGAAGAGTCTGTCGGGGCCGTCCACGCAACGCACGGGCTGCCTCAGGCGCCGCCGGTGTTGGTCAAGATCGGGCCGTTGCCTGTGACAAACTCGATGTTGGTGAGCTGGGTTGTTGCGAGCGGGCTGATTGTTTTTGCCCGGATTGCAACCCGGCAGATGCGCGATGTGCCGACCGGTTTGCAAAACTTCTGGGAATGGCTGGTGGAAATTTTGTATGAGTTTTTGGAGGGATTAATCGGACGCGCCCTTGTGCGACGGACATTTTGGTTTTTCGCTTCGATTTTCATTTTCATCTTGTTTGCGGATTGGGCGGGTCTGTTGCCCGGCGTCGGCACGATCGGCTGGGGCACAAAAACCGCGCACGGGTTTGTTGTTGAGCGGCCGCTGTTCCGCGGCGCGAATGCAGATTTGAACATGACATTTGCAATGGCAATGGTGTTCTTTGTTTGCTGGACGGTTTGGGCGTTGCAGGTCAACGGACTCAAAGGGTTCCTGCTGCACATCTTCGGCCCAAAAGGCGATACGACGGGTCTGCTCCGGGTCTTGTTGATTGGTGTGTTTGTGTTTGTGGGCCTGCTTGAAGTTGTCTCGATTCTGTTTCGACCTGTCTCGCTTAGCTTTCGTTTGTACGGCAACATTTATGCAGGTGAAAACCTGCTGGAAGCTATGGCACAGGTCGGCCCGGCACCGTTGAGCTGGTTGTTACCCGTGCCATTTTATTTGCTTGAGTTTTTGGTGGGCATCATTCAAGCACTGGTTTTCATGTTGTTGACGGCTGTGTTCACAATGTTGATCTGTGCCGATGAGCACGCTGAAGAACAAGCTCAGCATTGATCGGCTGGCCAGGTTGGCATTTGTGGCGCCAAAGATTTAAGAACTGCAAGCAACTGAACTGCATGAACACTATGATAATGCAAATGGCAATTGAACTGACAGGTAACGTGCACGTTGCAGCGGCCTGTTTGGCTGCGGCAATTGGAGTGGGCTGGATTGGTGCAAAAGCCTCGGAAGCAGTCGGGCGCAATCCAGGTGCATCAACAAAAATCCTCGTGCAATCAATTCTTGCGATTGCGTTTGCCGAGGCGATTGTGTTTTACGCAATCTTCCTTGCCAAATAGGCTAATTTGGGTAGTGCCGGCCCGTGGAAAAAGTGCCGGCTCGCAGGATTTTGTTGCGCTAGTACTTAATGGGTTTACCAATGACAAGCTTAGTTGTGTTTGGCAATATTGGCGGCGACCTTGCCGCAAAGGCGGTGCAAATCGGACACGATTTTGGCGTTGACTGGCCGACGTTCACTGCCCAGGTGATAAGCTTTTGTGTTGTGGCATTTCTGTTGCATCGGTTTGCGTACAAACCTGTGCTTGAGGCACTTGAAGGACGCAGACAACGCATCGCAGACGGCCTGGCTAATGCAGAAAAGATCAAGCTCGAGTTGGCCAATGCACAAGCAAAAGCGCAGGAGATAATCGCCCAGGCAGCGCATCAAGCGGATCAGTTGATTAACGAAGCGCGCCAGACAGCCGCACAACTTCAACAACGCGAAACTCAAAAGGCAATTGCAACCGCTCAGGCAATCATTGAAAAGGCGCGCCAGACCGCCGAACTTGAGCGCACGCAGTTGTTGGCCGAGCTGCGCGGTGAACTTGGGCGGCTTGTGGTCGAGACAACCGCACGTGTTACCGGCAAAATCCTGACGCCCGAAGACCAACAACGATTGCTCGAGGAAACCACACGCGAGCTTGCGGCCTGACCCTGTTGCAATTTTGTGCAGCGAGCGATTCAATAAACGTTTTGGCGGCGCATGAAAATCTCGAAACAGGCCAGACGCAGCGCAAAACAGCTTTTCAAAAGTTGTTTGCGCGACGGCCAGCTCGATGACCAAAACGTCAGGCGTGCTGTGCAAGCGCTGCTTGAATCGAAACCGCGCGGGTACCTGGCTGTGCTTACGCATTTCAGGCGGTTGATCAAGCTCGAAGTACAACGCAGAACCGCGTTGGTTGAAACTGTTGTTGAACTCAAGCCGGCCCAGGCTCAACGAATTCGCAACAGCCTCGAAAAACTGTACGGCCCCGGCTTGCGATTTGTATTCACGCAACGGCCGGAATTGATTGGTGGCGTGCGTGTGCAGGTGGGCAGCGACGTGTACGACGGCACAGTCCGCGCCCGGCTCGACGCGCTGAAGGCTGCGTTTGCATCGCACGAGTGAGGTTGAATCAAGAAGCATGATATGAGTTCGATTTTGCAAGAGATTGAAATGCAGATTGCCGGTGCAAAAACCGCAGTGCTCAGACAAAACATCGGCATCGTGCGCGAAGTGTACGATGGCGTGGCCAAGATCGAGGGACTGGCCGACGCAATGTACAACGAAATGCTCGATTTCGGCGACGGCGTGATGGGGCTGGCGCTTAACCTCGAGGAGACCGAGGTAGGGGCGGTTATTTTGGGTGATTACCTTCGAGTGCGCGAAGGTCAACAGGTCCGCACCACTGGCAGGCTGCTTTCAGTGCCGGTTGGCAAAGCGCTTCTGGGCAGAGTAGTTGATGCGCTTGGTCGGCCAATTGACGGTAAAGGCCCGATCACAGCCGAGACAACTTATCCGGTTGAACGGATTGCACCCGGGGTGATCAAACGGCGTTCGGTCAATCAGCCGGTGCAAACGGGTATAATGGCAATTGACGCCATGATCCCGATTGGTCGTGGTCAGCGCGAACTTATCATAGGTGATCGCGCAACTGGTAAGACAACGATTTGCATTGACACGATCATCAACAACGCGCGCCTGAACCGTGAAGCCGAAGAACGCGGTGAGCGAGACTACCGCCCCTTGTACTCGATTTACGTCGCAATCGGGCAGAAACAGTCGAACGTAGCGCGCGTGATAACCGAGCTCGAAAAAGCCGGTGCAATGCCCTACACAATAGTCGTGGTTGCTGCTGCGTCGGATTCGGCTGCGAACCAGTATTTGGCCCCATTTGCAGGATGCGCAATGGGTGAGTGGTTCATGGACAACGGCATGGACGCACTTATTGTGTACGATGACCTGTCCAAGCACGCGGTTGCGTATCGGCAGGTGTCGCTTGTGCTCAAGCGGCCGTCCGGACGCGAGGCGTATCCGGGTGACGTGTTTTATCTCCACAGCCGGCTGCTTGAACGCGCGGCGCGCCTGAACGAAAAACACGGGAACGGCTCGCTAACGGCCCTGCCGATCATCGAGACACAGGCAGGTGACGTGACGGCCTACATCCCAACCAATGTGATCTCGATCACAGACGGCCAGATTTACCTCGAGACCGACCTGTTTTACCAGGGTGTCCGGCCGGCGATTTCAGTTGGTATTTCGGTGTCGCGTGTAGGTTCGGCTGCACAGATCAAGGCGATGAAACAGGTGGCCGGTAGGGTTAAACTCGACCTTGCACAGTTCCGCGAGCTGGCTGCTTTTGCGCAATTCGGCTCGGAACTTGACGCACGCACACAAGCACAACTCGAGCGCGGCAAACGCATTGTCGAGCTTTTCAAGCAGCCGCCGTACAACCCGCTGCCGGTCGAGGTGCAGGTGGCGGTGCTCTGGGCTGTGCAAAACAATTTCATGGACGATGTGCCGGTCGAGAAAATCAAGGATTTCCAGAACAAACTTACCGAGTTCCTCACGCTGCGCCGGAGCGCGTTGCTGGCACAAATTCGAGTCGAAAAAGCGGTCACAGACGCACTTGCAGCCGAGCTGAAGAGTGCGTTGGAACAGTTCAAGCAAACCTACAGGTAACCGGGCGATGCCAAACATCCGTCATCTGCGGCGCCGCATAAAGTCAATCGCTGACACGGCACAAATTACACGTGCCATGCAGATGGTTGCCGCATCTAAAATGCAGCGCGCACAACAGATGGCTTTGGCTGGCCGGCCATACGCGGACCTGATGGCCAGTTTTGTGGGTATTGTAACAACGCACGCGGGTGATTTTGTGCATCCGCTCACGCAACACCGGCCTGTATTGAAGCGCGCGCTTGTGGTTGTTAGTACCGACAAAGGGTTGTGCGGGCCGTTAAACTCGAACCTGTTGCGTGAGTTGTTGCAGTTCGATCAGCACAATACACTTTTCATCGCTGCCGGCCGGAAAGCAGCCCAGTTCATTGCCCGCACACGCAGGCAGCTCGTGGCCGAGTTCAGTTACAGTGACACACCGCAGTTTGCCGAGGCACGTGCAATATCAAAATTTGCGCGTGACATGTTTTTGAGCGGTGAGGTTGACCACGTGGACGTGCTGTTCACGCGGTTCATCAACACTTTGAAACAAAAACCCGAGCTCGTGCCGTTCCTGCCGGTTGGAGAATTGAAAGGCGCATGGTTGGGGGGCGGATGGCCGCCTGCACCTGAGCAGGCGCGCGCTGCGAGAAGCGCAGAACCACCGGCTGAGTTTCTTTTTGAACCGAGCGCAGCGTCTGTGTTTGAGGCGTTGCTGCCGCACTACCTGAACTTTTTCATGTACCAGGTATTGCTCGAGGCCAAGGCAAGCGAGCACAGCGCGCGCATGGTTGCAATGAAAAATGCAACTGACAACGCAAACCAGTTGATCGCAGATATGACGCTTGAATACAACAAGCTCAGGCAGGCTGGCATAACAAACGAGCTGCTGGATATCTGCAGCGCACAAATGGCAATGGAATAGCCCAGCCAAAACACAGTCGTGCAAATGAACAAGGGTAAAATTGTCCAGGTGATCGGTCCGGTTGTTGACGTTGAGTTTCCTGAGACTGTCCCGGCCATTTACAATGCGCTGACCGTCGAGTACGACATGCCGTTCCGCGGTCGTACGAAACTGACCTTGGAAGTTCAACAACATCTCGGCGACAACGTTGTACGCGCAATTGCGATGAGTACAACCGACGGTCTCAAGCGCGGGTTCGAAGTGATTGACACCGGCGGCCCGATCAGCATGCCGGTTGGGCCGGGTGTACTCGGGCGCATGCTCAATGTTGTTGGCGAACCCATTGACGAGCTTGGGCCAATTCCGGCTGAAAAACGGTATCCTATACATCGGCAGCCGCCCACGCTTGTCGAGCAGTCAACATCGCCCCAGTTGCTCGTGACCGGTATCAAGGTGATTGATCTGATCTGCCCGTTCCTAAAGGGCGGCAAGGTAGGTGCGTTTGGCGGGGCCGGCGTTGGCAAGACAGTCATCATAATGGAACTGATCAACAACATCGCCAAACTGCACGGGGGTGTGTCTGTCTTTTCCGGTGTGGGCGAGCGAACACGTGAAGGTAATGACCTGTACAACGAGATGGTCGAGGCGAAAGTGATCCGGCTCGACAACCTCGCTCAATCCAAGATTGCCCTTGTGTACGGCCAGATGAATGAGCCGCCCGGCGCGCGGCTGCGTGTGGGATTGTCCGGGTTGACAATTGCAGAGTATTTCAGAGACGAGAAAAACCAGGACGTGTTGTTGTTCATAGACAACATTTTCAGGTTTTCACAGGCCGGCTCCGAGGTATCGGCATTGCTCGGGCGCACACCGAGCGCAGTCGGGTACCAACCCACGCTCGCAGCCGAGATGGGCGAGTTGCAGGAGCGAATCACCTCAACCACAAAAGGCTCGATTACATCGTTCCAGGCGATTTACGTGCCGGCTGACGATTTGACCGACCCTGCACCGGCAACCACGTTTGCACACCTCGATGCGACGATTGTGCTCGACCGCGCCATAGCTGAGCAGGGCATTTACCCTGCAGTTGATCCGCTGGCATCAACCTCGCGCGCACTTACGCCGGACATTGTTGGACAGGAACATTACGAAGTTGCACGCGGTGTGCAACGTGTGCTCCAGCGTTACAAGGACCTGCGCGATATCATTGCAATTCTTGGCATGGACGAGTTATCCCCCGAGGACAAATTAACCGTGTACCGCGCACGCAAGATTCAGCGTTTCTTGAGTCAACCGTTTTCGGTTGCCGAAGTGTTCACGGGTCGGCCGGGCAAACAGGTGCCATTGGCCGAGACTATACGCGGCTTTAAGGAAATCCTCGAAGGCAAACATGATGACGTGCCCGAGGCAAACTTTTACATGAAAGGCGGCATTGACGAGATCAAAGAGGCGTGATCAGTTGAACCGGCGAACCGTTAAATCGGTTCGGTTATTCAACGTTTCAATGCACCATGACAGCCACGCTAAAACTTGAGATTGTTACGCCCGACGAAATCGCATTTTCCGACGAAGTCGAGATGGTGACCTTGCCGGCAATTGAAGGGCAGCTCGGCATCTACCCCAACCATGTGCCGCTCGTCACACAGATTGTTCCGGGCGAAATTGTCGCGCACAAGGCAGGCCGGGATTATTACCTGGTTGTAGGCGAAGGCTTTGTCGAGATCACACCCCGATATGTTGCCGTGCTAACCGATATGGCGGTTGGGGGCGATACACTCGATGATGCAAAAGCCGAAGAAGCGCGGCGCAAAGCCGAGGCGCGCATGGCAGAACGAATGAGCCAGGCTGAAGTTGCGTCTGTCAGTGCTGCAATAGCGCATTCACTTGCGCAGTTGAGACTCCGGCGTCGCCCGCCACGCTGACCTGTGTCTGCACATCTCAATACGCTGGTTTCGCAGCCGCAGCCATACGTTGACCCGATCGGAAAGATTGAACTTGACTCGTTTCGACGCCTCAAACCGTGACCGTTAATCGGTCGCCTGCAATACCAGGAAAAGCTCGTCTCGAACGCGTTTCACCGATTTCAGCTTGAAGCGCGCGGCCTGCGCAAGTTTCAGTACGCCCGCGCCGTCTGCGATTGTTAGTGCGTTGGCCCCGCCGAAGATCAGCGGGCAGATCGTAAGATGCACTTCGTCAACCAAGCCGTCCCTAAACAGGGCATCATTCAGTTCGCCCCCACCTTCGCACACGATGCGTTTGACACCCCACCGATGCCGTAGCCAGCGTAATGCGGCACGGAAATTGATTTTGTCCTTACCGCAAATTTTCACAATTGCACCTGCTGCTTCGAGCCTGGCGAGTTTGCGTTTGGGTGCGCGTTGTGTGGTCAAAACTATTATCGGCGAGAACCGTTTTGTGAAGATGTGCGCGCCCGGACTCACACTTGCCGTGCCACTGGCAATCACACGCAAGTTGTATTCGGCAAGGCCATGTTCGAGTCTTAACTTTCGGAACTGTGCAGTGCCGGGGCCGAGGTTGATTGGTTGGCTTTGCACGGTGCGCGCACCCGCCATTACTGCATCTGCAGTTGCGCGCAGCTCGAGCAAATGCTTGCGATCATGTCTGCTGCCGAAGTCTGATACAAAACGATTCGCAGTTGCGATTTTGCCATCGGCGGTCATTGCCATGTTCACAACCACATATGGCAGATTGTCCCCCTGTTTCTTTCGCCGGGTCTTCATAAAATCAGCATTGCATCGCCATAACTGTAAAATCTGTATCGCAGCGCGATTGCTTCACGGTACGCACGCAAAATCAGGTCGCGCCCGGTCGTTTGCCCGGGCGCAGCGAATGCGCTGACCAACATCAGCAATGTCGAGCGCGGCAAGTGAAAGTTTGTGATTAACGCGTCAACGACCTTGAACCTGAACGGCGGATAAATGAAAAGCGATGTTCGCCCTGTTCCAGGCGCGAGTAAACCGCCGGTTTCACTTGCCACACTCTCGAGCACGCGGACTGTGCTGGTGCCGACTGCAACAACACGCCGGCTGGTTTTCTTTGCCTCGTTTATTGCGGCGGCGGTTTCTGGGCTTAGTTCGTACCGTTCGTCGTGCATTCGATGTGCTTCGAGCTTTGTTGCGCGCACGGGCGCAAATGTACCCAGCCCGATGTGCAGCGTGACAAAACGCACTTCAACGCCTTTTGCCTTGACCTGCTCGAGCAACGTTTCCGTGAAGTGCAGTCCTGCCGTCGGTGCGGCAACCGACCCGTCGGCACGCGCATACACTGTCTGATAACGGGTGCGGTCTTCAGGCAGGCTTTTGGCGCGCGCACGACGGATGTACGGTGGGAGTGGTACATCCCCCAACCTGTCCAATACACCGGCAATGTCTTGCACGTTTGTGAACCGCACTAGGCATTGTCCGGCGCGTTCTTTAGCAACAATTTCAGCGGTTGCCTCCGTGCCAATGTTGTTCGACACCGTTATTTGCATGCCAATGCGTGCTCTTTTGGCGGGGCGGACCAGCGCCTGCCACAGGTTGCGTTCGAGTTGTTCAAGCAACAGGATTTCAAATTTTCCGCCAGTTTTTGTCGCCCGCCCCCGCAACCGTGCCGGAATTACGCGCGAGTCGTTCAACACGAGCAGGTCGCCATGCGCAAGAAAATTCAAAATGTCGCGAAACACGCGATGTTCGATCATGCCCGTGTGCCGATGCAAAACAAGCAGGCGTGATTCATCGCGCTGCGGGGCTGGCGTTTGCGCGATCAGCTCATCCGGCAAATCATAATCAAACTCTGCAGTTTGCATTGGTGCCGAAATCCTAACAGGTTTACAGGCAAATCTGTAACAGTTTTGGCCTGGGCAGATCGTGCCGAATGCTTTTTTGCAATAGACCACGTTTGCGATGGTATCGGGGCTGGTGCAAGGTCGCAGAAAGACAGGTGAATTCAAGTTTTCTGCAGGCTTATTGTTATCTGCCAATGCCATAGGCGAAGCTGAGCCGGCTGTGAACAAGTTGTGAACAATTTTTTGGGGAAAAAGTATTGACGACTGTGTCGCATTGTGTATTAATGTGTCGTGTTGTGGGCCGAAATGTTGTGAAAAAGTAGGTGATTGGGGTTATTGGTGGGATGAAAGAGTTTGGCGACCAAACACTGGTTTATAACGGGATTTTCCACCACGGCGTGGACGTGAAGCGTCGTGTGCAGATCCCTGCCAAGTGGCGGCCCAAAAAAGCCGGTGCGCAGTTTACGGTTATTCTCTGGCCCAAACATCCGGCTGGCAAATGCTTGCGTGTGTTACCGGAAGAGCGAATGGCGAAGTTGTTGGGTGAGATCGAGCAAATCCCAAATTCAGACCCGAACAAGACGGTGCTCATGCGGGTAATTGGCACAAAATCTGTCCAGGTGAATTTGGACAAGGGCGGTCGGATTTGTTTGCCGGAAGAAATGGCGCGTGAAGCTGGGATTAAAGACAAGGTTGTGTTGGCAGGGTTGCTCGATCAATTCGAGATTTGGAGTCCGGACCGGTATGCGCAGGTTGAGGTTATGGACAATCTCTTGGCGCATGATGCGTTCAAAATGATACCATGATTATGAGTCTGGTCCGTTTACTTGCAATCGGTAGGAGTTTGGTCTCGATAAAGGACAAACCAAACCATTATCGAATGGTGCGTTGGGGCTGGCCACCGAAATTTTGTGTGCCGGCGAATCCATTTGTTGCGGCATCGCAGCCAACCAGCTCGCCGAATGCCGCTGAAGCCAAGGAACGCTCGGTGGCCGGTGATCAGCAGCCAGGCTCGAGGCGTACTGCAACGCAAACGGTGCATGCCGGTAAGCCCATGTCGAAGGCGGTTGCGCCCGTAGCAAAGGCCGCATCAAAATTTCTTGATGCATTGAACCCGTTTACGTCGAAGGTGCGCCTGAAACTGCATTACGACACGCGTCGGGCGGCAAAACAGCCGGTTCAATGCGAACTTTCTTTGGAGAAGGTGACAGTTGTCCGGAACGACCTTAGCGACACTGATGTTGAAGTGGTGCCGGTACGTTGCGCACCTGCAAAGTCGCTGGCCAAAGTTGATGCCGCAATGGCGGCGCGGACGCTAACCTGTGCCGCGGGGCTTGGGGAGCAGGCCGAATCCTCCGGGGCCGGTGAGATTGTGCGGTCGGCATGCTGACCATGGTCTGTGTCAGGTTACTTTCACAAGCCTGTGATGTTGGCCGAGGTATTGGCGGCTTTGAGGCCGAGTCCGGGCGGTCGTTACGCCGACGCAACGGTTGGTGGCGGCGGCCACGCAGTTGCAATTTTGGCTGCAAGTGCGCCGACGGGCTGGTTGTACGGATGCGATCGCGACGCGGCGGCTATTGAAGCTGCGCGAGCGCGTCTGGCTGAGTTTGGTGGCAGGTTCGAGCTTAGACAGGCGAACTTTGCAAGTATGGCGGACTGGATTCCGGCAAACAGTTGCGACGGTGTGCTGTTTGATCTTGGGCCAAGCTCGGCGCAATTGGATGAGGCAGCGCGCGGGTTCAGTTTTGCGCACGACGGGCCGTTGGACATGCGGTTCGACACCAGACAATCACTTACAGCGGCTGACCTTGTGAACAACGCGACCGAAGAACAGCTTGAGACAATTTTTCGCGAGTTCGGAGGCGAACATAACGCGCAAAAGATCGCCCGTGCAATTGTACGCGAGCGTCGGTTGTTGCCGACTGGATTTCATAGCACGCGGCAACTGGCCGTTTTGATCGAGCGACTCATGCCGCGTGCAGGCAGACGGATACATCCGGCTACCAAGGTTTTCCTTGCGTTGCGTGTGGCAGTAAACGACGAGGTCGGTTCTTTGAAACGCGGGCTTGAGGCCGCGTTGAAAATCCTGAAACAGGGCGGCCGACTTGCCGTGATCACATTTCATTCGCTCGAAGACAGGATTGTGAAGGAATTTGCGCGCGCCCGGACGCACGGTTGTGTGGGTGTGGGTACAACCGATGTGGCGGGGTGTGGTGTACCGGGCGCGCCCTGTGTGCGGTGGGTTGAGCGCAAACCTATCAGGCCGACTCGAGCTGAAGTATCGGAAAATCCGCGCAGTCGCAGTGCGAAGCTGCGCGTTTTCGAGAAGGCGTAAATGGCACGTAACAGGAAATACAACTCCAGCACGCCCGGGTTAACCGACTGGGTTAAGTTGGTTGTGTTGCTTGTCTTGATTGGCGCGCTGTGTGGGGTCGGGTATGTGTGGCAAAAGAGCCAGATTTATCAGCTTGGCCAGCAGATTAAAAAACGCGAGCTGTATCTGGCCGAGTTGCGTTACCAAAACGAGAAACTGCGGCAGCAACTCGCCACACTGCAGTCACCGACCGTATTGGAGGCGCGCGTGCGCGAGCTTAATCTTGGGCTGGTGCCGATGGGCGCGCAACAAGAGGTGTTCACCCTGGTCGAGCCGCAGCCCGAACCTCTGGTGGTTGAAGACGGGCGCGACTATGCCGCGCGGCAACCTGGTGTTGCCGTGGTGCAGTGAGTGCGGGCATTTGAAAGTTTTGGCCGCCGCCCGCGTCGCCGTCGGAGAGGGACCGATGGCCGCGGGCGGTCGGCAAAAGGTTTGGTAGATGGCAAAAAAAATCCAACTGCGCCGGTTATTGTGCATGACAATTTTGCTGTTTGCCGGCTTTATCGGACTGGGCTACCGGCTGGTTGATCTGCAGGTTTTCCAGCACGAACAATTGCGTTCAATTGCTGAAGAACGGCGTCAGCTCAGCCTGGTGCGCGAGCCGCGCCGTGGCCAGATTTACGACATCAAGAGCAACCTGTTGGCCACCAGCACATTTGTTAAGACAGTTTGTGCGGACCCGGTGTTGGTTGGCAACCAGCAGGCACTGGTTGCGCGGGCACTTGCGCCGTTGTTGGAAGTTGATCAGGAGGAACTTTTCAGGCGGCTTTTCCCGCGCGTGCGGCGCACCGACTCGGGCGAACTGGTCACAAACAGGTACGTTGTGCTCAAGCGCAAAGTACCGACTGAAACATGGCAAAAGATTTATGAAACGATGACAAACTTGCCTTCCGGGCGAGACGAAAAAGCGTTCACGCGCGCTGAGAAGGCTTTCTGGCGCAACTTGCGGCAACGAGCGATTTTTACCGACCCGGTTGATGATCAGCTCAGGGTGTATCCGCACCGCGTACTTTTGGCGCATGTGCTCGGGTACGTCAGCATGCAAGAACGCGCCGTCGGCGGGAAAAGTTATGTCGAAACGTACGGTTTGGACGGAATTGAGCTTGCACTGAACAACGAACTTGCCGGCGTGCCGGGTTGGCGTGTGACAGCCAAAGACCCGCGCCGTCGTGAGATAGTCGGCTTGCGCCAGCAAGATGTCGAGCCGCATGACGGGTTGGACGTTGTATTGAGCATTGACATTGTTGTACAGCACATCGTGCGGTCTGCGTTGGTCGAGGCCATTGCAAAACACACCCCGGCAAGCGCAAGTTGTGTAGTTGTCAGGCCGCAAACGGGCGAGGTTCTTGCCATGTGCGTATTACCCGATTTCGACCCGAACGATCCCGGAAGTGCACCTGTTGAAGCGCGTCGGAACCGGCTGATCTGCGACGTGTTCGAACCCGGGTCAACCTTCAAGATCATAGTTGTGTCTGCGGCGCTTGACGAAGGGGTTGTCAGCTTGACCGACACTTTCCATTGCGAAAATGGCAGGTTCGCTTATGCAGGCAAGATACTGCGCGACCACGAGCCGTACGGTGTGTTGACCGTTGAGCAGATTATCACAAAGTCGTCGAACATAGGCGCAGCCAAGGTGGGGCTTAAACTTGGCGCGCCTGCGCTGCACCGGTACATAACCGAGTTCGGATTCGGCACGCGCACAGGCATTCCACTTCCGGGCGAGGTGTCGGGCATTGTGCATCCATTAAAGGATTGGACGAAGCTCTCGATTACAAGGATTCCTATGGGCCATGAAATTGCCGTTACGCCGTTGCAGATGGTGATGGCCATGTGCGCAATAGCAAATGGCGGTTGGTTGATGCGCCCGATGCTTGTTGACCGGCTTCAAGACGCCGCAGGCCATACCGTGGCGAAATACCAGCCACAACCCATCAGACGGGTCATAACCGAGGCAACAGCCAGGCAAATGGTTCAGGCACTCAAAACCGTCACAACACCAGATGGCACAGGCGCAAAGGCTGCCTTGGAGAACTACACTGTTGCTGGTAAGACCGGCACGGCACAGAAAACCGCCCCGGGCGTGCGCGGGTATGTACCCGGGAAATATTTTTCGTCGTTTATCGGCTTTTTCCCCGCCGACAGACCCGAAGTGTGCATCGGGGTGTTTTTGGACGAACCAAAAAATGGTTATTACGGTGGCCAGGTTGCGGCGCCGGTCTTCAAACAAATTGCGACGCGCATCGCGCAATACCTGAATATTCAGCCTGATGTGCCGCAGCAGACGGCGGCCAGTGACGCCGAAGCGCAACCTGCAGGTGCCCGGACTGCACGCGCTGCTGCGCGTGTTTCTGAACCGAAAGATTAAAATGACCAAACCGTGCAAAAGTTTTCGGCTGCAAATTGCGCGAATGCCGCGTCGTTCAAAGCGAACAATTCCGTGGTAACACGATCTATAAAGTTTGTTGTTGAAGCGTGTGGCGGCGAGCTTGTCGCCGGGGCGGGTGACACGGTTTACAACCGTGTATGCACCGACTCACGCCAGGTACGTACAGGCGACCTGTTTTTCGCAATCAAAGGCGAGCACTTCGACGGACATGATTTTGTGAGTGAGGCGGCCCGGCGCGGTGCTGTTGGTGCAGTTGTCAACCGCCAGTTTCACCAGGGCAGTTTACGCAACAGATGCGCGCTTGTTGTCGTTGACGACACACGCGTTGCACTGGGCAGGTTGGCGTCCAAATACCGTGCTGAACACGACGTGCTGGCCGTGGCCGTTTGCGGTTCAAACGGTAAAACAACGGTCAAAGAACTTATTGCCGCTGTGTTACGCCAACAGTTCAACACACACTGGAGCCAGGCAAGCTACAACAACGACATCGGCGTTCCGTTGACACTTCTCGGGTTGACAGCCGCGCACAAGGTACTTGTGGCCGAAGCGGGCACGAATCATCCGGGTGAGCTGGCGCCACTGCTTCGGATGATCCGGCCGCGTTATGGTGTACTCACCAACATCGGACGTGAACACATGGAATTTTTTGCTGATCTTGCGGGGGTTGCACAAGAGGAAGGTTGGTTGGGCGAGCTGTTGCCTGCAGATGGATTGTTTGTCATAGACGGCGATGGTGAATGGTCGGATTACCTGGCCAGGCGCACCCGTGCGCGTGTGGTGCGGGTTGGGCTGTCGGACAGAAACAACTGGCGCGCGACCGACATTCAACTTGATGAACGCGGTGTCACTTTCAATGTGGTTGCGCCTGAACCGGCTTACTGCGGCCAGTATCGTGTCAATTTGCTCGGGCGGCATCAGGCTCTAAACGCTTTGTTTGCAATCGTGGTCGGTGAGGAACTGGGGCTGGGCCGCGCTGTTATCCAGCGCGGCCTGGCCGAATGCAAACCGCCGCCGATGCGTCTGCAGCTCTCGGAACGACGCGGCATTTGGATATTAGACGATTCATACAACGCAAATGCCGAATCTATGGCAGTGGCTCTGCGCACTTTGGCTGAGCTGCCATGTGCAGGCAGACGCGTGGCTGTGTTGGGTGACATGGCTGAGCAGGGCGATTACACCGCCGCAGTGCATGCCGAGGTCGGTCGGCTTGCAGCCGAGCTTGGCATCGGGCAGTTGTTTGCCGTGGGCAAAATGGCATCTGTAACGGCTCAGGCCGCACGTGCAGCCGGTCTGACGCGTGTGATGGAATTTGCCGAGGTTGAAACTGCCGCCTGTGCAATCCGAAAATTCCTCAAGCCGGGTGACCTGGTGCTATTGAAAGCGTCACGTGCGGCTAGGTTCGAGCGATTGGCTGAGGCACTCTGCATTGCCGAATCCAAAAATGTTGAATGTTGTTTTATCTAAGCCAGTTCATTTTGGAACAGTGCGAGGGGACAATTTGGGCAGACTGGTTGTCGCCGCTGCGGTTGTTCCGTTACATCACCGTGCGCAGCGCCGGCGCGGCTGTAACCGCGCTTGTGCTCAGTTGGTGGCTCGGGCCGAAAGTGATTGCGTGGCTGAAATACAATTTCAGCCAGAACTATGTCGATCGCGCCGAGGCACAGGGGGATTTACGGCGACCCGCTGCGTCCAAGGTCGGCACACCAACCATGGGCGGGCTGCTGATCATTTTGACACTGAACTTTTCAACGTTGGTTTGGGCGCAGTGGAACACACTGGTGCAACTGACGCTGTTGTCTGTGGTTGTTTTGACCGGATTAGGTTTCTACGACGATTACCAGAAAGTTGTGCGAGCCAACCCGAGCGGTGTGACCACCATCGTCAAGCTGGCCGTGCAAACTTTGCTGGCGTTGGTCGTTGGGCTGTATCTTTGGCTCGTGCCGGCTACAAGCAAACTCGTTTCGGAGGTAACATTCCCGTTTTTCAAGTACCCAATCCTTGTTGGAGTGCCTGCATTGGGCATTCTGATAACCGTAGGCGCAATCGTTGGCAGCTCGAATGCAGTCAACCTAACCGACGGCCTGGACGGGCTTGCAATTGGATGCACCACGATAGTTGCGTTTGCATTTGTTGCAATGACGTACCTGGCAGGCAATTTCCGCACCGCAACTTACTTGCAAATCCCGTACGTGCCGGGGGCGGGCGAACTAACAGTGTTTTGCGCGGCCATGATTGGAGCTGGCATGGGCTTCTTATGGTACAATTGTCATCCGGCGCAGGTGTTCATGGGCGACACCGGTTCACTTCCGTTGGGCGGCGCCCTTGGTATTGTTGCAGTGCTGATTCACCAGCCGTTTGTACTGTTCATTGCCGGTGGCGTATTCGTGATGGAGGCAGTGTCGGTGCTCGTTCAGGTAGGCTACTTCAAATATACCAAGGCACGATACGGCGTTGGCCGACGCGTATTTTTGATGTCGCCTTTGCACCATCATTTCGAAAAGAAAAACTGGCACGAGTCACAGGTTGTCACCAGGTTTTATATTCTGTGCGTGCTGTTTGTGTTGATTGCGCTGAGCACACTCAAGATCAGATGAAGCTTGATTGTCATGGTTTTTTGCCGTTGCGTGTGCAGTCTGTTGCGGCGCTGCTTGGATTAGGCCAGGCCGTGAGACTTGGCCGGCAGCCAACCGCAATTTGTTGTAGTGACAATTGGTTTGACACCAATTAGTATGGTGCCGTTGACTTTGAACAACAAAATGTTGGTTGTTTGCAAAACCGATTTGCGCCGGAGTTTCTTGAGGGGAAACCCCGCCGCAACAGTCATTAAAAACCGATTCCTCAAGAAAGGACTTTAACAAGAAACAGGTGTTATGAACGAACCAAGTTTGAACAATCAGGCAGAGCAAATGAATGATCCGCGAACCGGAGGCCGGGCGCGATTGCGTGTAGCGATTTTTGTTGTGTTGGGACTGCACGTGGCGTTGTTGTCGGGTCTTCTAATACTCGGCTGCAAACGTGAAGAACCAACGCCGCCCGTTGAGCAACCGGCGTACACCCCGCCGGTGTTTGAACCTACGAATGTGCCTACGGTCGAAACGTCGGCGCCGCCGGTTGGGCCTGTTGTTGCCGAACCGGTACAAACCGCGCCAGCCCAACCGCCCCAGGAGCCAACGCCAAGCCCCACCGAATACACGGTTGAAGCAGGCGACACGTTCTACAGCATCGGCAAGAAATTCGGCGTAAGCTATCTTGCCATTCAGTCTGCAAACCCGGATGTTGACCCGCGCAGACTCAAGCCTGGTCAAAAGATAGTAATCCCACCAGCGGCCACGCCCAGCCCCGGCACCGGAGCTAGTGCTGCAACTACACCGGCCACTGCAGGGCAGGAAACGATCTACGTCGTCAAGTCGGGTGATACCTTGACAAAAATTGCCAGACAGTTTGGCGTGACGGTGAACGCTATCCGACGCGCGAACAACCTCACAACAGACAGGATCAAGGTTGGCAATAAGCTGAAGATACCGGCTCGGGCGGCTGAACCCGGCACACCGGCCCCGGTTACACCTGCGCCGATTACACCTGCGCCAGCGCCGCAAGGTGTCGAGCCGGTACCAGCCCAACCTACGGGTGGGACACAGCCCGTGCCCGGGCCTGCCCCGGCGCAGTAGTTATTGCGTGTTTAGCCAGGTTGGTCAAATCAAGTTGTGGCACAAAACCCGAACACAAGCTTGCGCATTGCGATTGCAGCCCTTGTGCTGGCGACAGGGCTGTTGTTGTCGTTTGGGCTGGTGATGGTGTACAGCGCAACCACGGTTCAGTGGGGTGTGTATTACCTGACCCGCCAGCTCATGTGGGCGTTGCTAGGAGTTGGGGCCTGTGTAATTGCAGCCACGCTTGATTACAGCCTGTTGAAAAAGCTTGCCTGGCTGTTGTTTGTGGTTGCCGTTGTGTTTTTGGTGCTTGTGCTGTGCTCGCCGTTGGGTATCGAGCGTAATCACGCAAGGCGCTGGTTCGGTTACGGTAACACTTCGCTGTTCCAGCCGTCGGAACTTGCTAAACCGGCGCTCATTGTTTTGTTGGCGTGGTATGGCGACAGGTTCCAACGCCATTTAACATCGTTCCGGCGCGGTTTGGTTGTACCCGGGCTGTTGATTGGGTTGGTTGCGGGTCTTGTTTTTGTCGAACCGGACTTTGGGACGGGGATTTTGATCGGTACGATTGGTTGTGCAATGCTGATTGTTGCCGGTGTGCGGCTGAGGCAGATTGTGCCTGTGGCGCTATGCGCGCTTGTGGGGCTGGGCGCATTCATGGTGCACAATCCGAAGTGCGTTGACCGGATCGTTCACGGCTGGCTTGATCAGGAGAAGAACAAGGAGGGTCCAGCTTACCAGGCATACCAGGCGAAACTTGCAATAGGTTCGGGTGGGTGGAAAGGCCTCGGCATAGGCAACGGCGTGCACAAGCTCGGTTTTGTGCCCGAGGCACACACGGATTTCATCTTTTCGGCCATCGGCGAGGAGACAGGGTTAATCGGGACAATGGGTGTGGTAGCGGTTTTTGTTGTATTGGTCATGAGCGGTGTTGTCACCGCCAGATTTGCTCAGGACACATTCGGCATGTTACTTGCCTTCGGCATTACATTTTGGATCGGTCTGCAGGCGGTGATTAACATTGGGGTTGTCACCAGCGCGCTGCCAAACAAAGGCTTGCCATTGCCGTTCATCAGCTATGGCGGATCGAACCTTGTTGTCAGTCTCGGAAGCGTTGGTGTGCTGTTGAGCATCGGCCTGCGCGCGTTGAGGCGCCAGGTTGTGCCTGTTGAAGAGGTTGAACCTGATGAAATTGCGGAACCGGAACCGGCCCGATGTTAGGCGCATGCACACAAAAACGCGTTGCAATTGCCTGTGGTGGCACGGGCGGGCACCTTTTCCCGGGTCTTGCCGTGGCGTGCGAGTGTGCCCGGCGCAACTTGGGTGTGACACTGCTGGTTTCGCCGAAGCACGTTGATCAGCGCGCCGTGCGAGCTGCGCTTGGGCTGTCTGGTGTTAGTGTTGTTACCTTGCCGGCAGCGGCATTTCAAAGTGGCAGCAGGCTGGCTTTCATTCGCGGGCTTGCAAGATCGTATCGGGTTGCATTGACGGCGTTTCGCGATGCGCCCCCTGCTGCTGTGTTAGCAATGGGCGGGTTTACGAGTGTCGCGCCCGTGTTGGCAGGCAGACGCGCCTGTGCGCGTGTGTTTCTGCATGAGTCGAATGTTGTGCCGGGGCGCGCAAATCGGTTGATTGCATGGTTTGCCGATGAAGCCTTTCTCGGGTTTGCCGAAGCGGCAGTGCAACTGGGCTGCAGAAAAAAAACCGTTACCGGTACCCCGGTCAGGCTCGAAATTGTGAGACGTGACCCGCGCGAATGCAGGATTGCACTTGGACTTGACCCGGAGAAACCGACCGTGCTTGTGATGGGCGGCAGCCAGGGCGCCTCGGCAATAAACGATCTTGTCACTGCGCTTGTGCAGCGGTTTAGGAGCGGATTTTCCGGCGTGCAGTGGATACACCTGACCGGGCCGAGTGACATCGAAAAAGTGCAGGCCATTTATGCGCAAGCGGGTGTGCAGTTCATGGCGACTGCTTTCTGTGACAAAATGCATCTTGCGCTGGGGGCGGCAACAGTGGCGATCAGCCGGGCTGGCGCATCTGCGCTTGCTGAACTTGCAGCCGTGCAACTGCCTGCAATCCTGATTCCGTATCCCAGGGCAGCCGGCAACCATCAGTTGCACAATGCGCGCGCATTTGAACGTGCAGGGGCGGCGATTGTGCTCGAGCAATACAGAACTGAACCTGAGTTTGCAGCTCAACTGGCTGAAATTGCGCGCAACATAAAGGTCATCATTGAAGACGCTGGGTTGCGTCAGAAGATGCAGGTTGCGCTTGCAGGGTTGCACAGGCCAAATGCTGCACGTGACATCGCAGATGCAATAACAGCGGCCGTTTTGCCGAATGAACAGTTGCGTGGTGAATGCGCAGTCGCGACTTCGGCAGCGCAGAGCCGGCATTTGTCTGTAGTCCCGTGAAAACGTGTGAAACAAACAACGGTTTTGATCAGGCGCATGCGGCCGAGCTTGCCATGCAGTTGCGCCGGTGCGTGTCGCCCGGTGCCGTGGTGCGGCTGAGCGAACCGCTTGCAATGCACACAACATTGCGTGTCGGTGGGCCTGCGGACATTTATGTTGAGCCGGCTTCGGAAGCTGACGTGGGCGGTGTGCTTTTGTTTTGTCGCAACCACGGACTGCGGTGGCTTGTGCTTGGGCGCGGATCAAACCTTTTGGTCAGAGATGGCGGGTTCCGCGGCGTTGTAATTTGCCTGGCGCACGCGGCATTTGGCAGGATTGAAGTGGTCGGGCAACGACTGGTATGCGGTGCGGGCGCAAAACTGCGGAGTGTGTCAGAGACGGCCACTGAACATGGGTTGGCCGGGTTCGAGTTCATGGACGGGATACCGGGCAGTGTTGGGGGTGCACTGCGCATGAATGCGGGCGCGATGGGCACGTGGACGCTTGACGTGACGGAGCGGGTGCGGTGCGTAGGGCGTGAGGGGAGAATCATTGAAGTTACAAGAGCCGAATTGGTCGGTGAATATCGCGGGTGCGCATTTTTTGGGGGTCACATTGCGCTTAGCGCGGTGTTTTGCGGGCAACCGGCTGACCCGGCTCGGATTGCCGAACGCGTCCGGTTGTTCAGGCAAAAACGGCAGCAGACACAACCGGTCGGCCCGAGTGCGGGCTGCATTTTCAAGAATCCGCCTTCTATACCTGCCGGCAAGTTGATTGAGGAGCTTGGGCTTAAATGCGCGCGGGTTGGCGGTGCGTACGTGTCAGATAAGCATGCAAATTTCATTTTGACAGGGCCGGGTGCGACTGCAACTGACGTGCTCGAGCTGATCGAGCTGATCAAGAAACGCGCCAGGGCAGAACGCGGCATCGAGTTGGAACCTGAGATACAGATTGTGGGCGAGGACATGTAACGGATGTGCGGTGTAGTGGTGCAATTGGTTTATCGGCCCGGATGCAGCGGCTCAGATGACAGAACGCCTTAACATAACCGTAATGCTTGGCGGCCCGAGTGCGGAGCGTGAGATTTCGCTTCGCTCAGGTGCTGCGGTTGCGCAGGCGTTGCGTTCTCTGGGGCATACCGTGCACGAGCTTGACCCGAAGGACATGTCTTGGGTTTTGCCGGCTGACACGGACGTTGTTTTTTTGGCGTTGCACGGCACTTACGGCGAAGACGGCACCGTGCAACAGCAACTGGATGCGCTCGGTGTGCCGTACACCGGATGCGACGCGCAGGCAAGTCGTGTGGCTTTCGACAAACTGCTCGCGAAACAACGGTTTGTTACAGCCGGTGTACCCACTGCAAAGTACACGGTAATTGCATCGCCCGAGGCGAGTTGGCCGCTGGGGTGGAACCCACCGGTTGTGCTTAAGCCGGCCAGACAAGGCTCGAGTGTCGGCCTGCAGTTTGTCGAGCGTGTATCTGATTGGGCGGGTGCGTTAGCGGAGGTTTTCCGATACGACACACAGGCGTTGGTTGAGGAGAAAATCTTGGGACGCGAAGTTACGGTGGGTATCTTGGGCGATCAACCGTTGCCGGTTGTCGAAGTGCGCCCGAAGTCGGGCCGGTATGATTACCGCAGTAAATACACTGCAGGTGCAACCGAGTATTTGTGTCCTGCGCCATTTGACGCGGAAACTACCGCCCGGATTCAGGCAGCCGGCCTGGCTGCGTTCAATGCGATTGGCGGCCGGGATTACGCGCGGGTTGACATGATGGTTAGACCGGACGGGCAACCTGTTGTTCTCGAGGTAAACACGTTGCCAGGCATGACCGAGACGAGTTTGTTACCGAAAGCCGCCGCTGCAGCCGGCATTTCGTACGCTGAGTTATGCGAGCGGATGATCGAACTTGCATTACGGCGCGCGCCGGTCGCCAGATGCGGCGGTTGACGAGGCCCGGTGCGTCCCGGCGCGGGTTGGACGGGCAGATGGTGTGTGTGTAGTAGCTGTTGAATTTCAGTTAAAGACGGTTTGCTGAGAATTGACGGATTTTTTGGCGATGGGGTTTTTCGTGCGCAAACAATCAAACCGGCGTTTGGGCAGACGCGAGCTGCTTGATGTAAAGGCGCGTTCGGCTTTGGTACGAAGGCGGCGCCTGCATTGGAGCGCGCTTGCGTTTGGGTTGTCGTTCGGGACGATTCTTTTCGTGTACCTGGCTTGGCGGACGATCAACTGGTCGCTCGACAAGTTGGTTTACCAAAACCCGGCTTATGCGATTAACCGGATAGATGTGTACACCGACGGCGTGATTTCGCCCGAGCAAATCAGGCAATGGAGCGGCGTCAAGCCTGGGCAGAACCTGCTTGCACTGGATTTGTCTGCGATCAAGCTGAACCTGGAGCGCGTGCCACACGTCAAATTGGCTGCAGTCGAGCGTGTACTGCCCCATACACTCCGGATTCGGGTTGTTGAACGCGAACCATTGGCTGTTGTTTATGCGCCATACCAACGCGCCTCAGGTGGATTTGAGATGCAGGTTCTGTTTTTAGATGCGGACGGGTATGTGCTACCGCCGCTTTGCAGGTCGCAAAGTGCAGCGGCGGCAACTGAATTTGCTGAGCAGTACCCGGTGATTGTGGGTATTGACCCTGCTGAGCTTATGCCGGGCAAACGGCTTGACCTGAAGACGCACAGGAACCTTAAGGCCGCATTGGACTTGGTTATTGCATTTGACCGGTCGCAAATGGTCGGGTTGGACAGCTTACAACGCATTGACATTTCATCTGCGGAGGTGCTCGAAGTCGCAACGCGGCGCGGTACCCAGGTCACATTTCCGGTTTCGGACCCGGCCAGGCAGTTGCGGCGCTGGCACGAGATTTGTGAGCTGGGCCGGCGGCTAGGCCGGACAATTGAGTCGGTTGACCTTGCCGTGTCCGACAACATTCCGGTGCGGTGGGTCCAAGTCCGGCCAAGCCAGACCGACCACGAGCAATCCAAACATAACCACACAAGGAGGCGCGATGTTTGATCAAACACCGATCATTGTCGGACTTGAGATTGGCACATCGAAAGTGTGTGCTGCCGTTGGCGAGTTTGATCCCGAATCATCGAGCCTGAAGATAATAGGCCTCGGACAAGCATGCTCGCGCGGGGTGCGCAAAGGCGAGATTGTTGATCCTGAGCTTGCGGAGGAGGACATCCGCGCGGCAATTGCGCAGGCCGAACAAATGGCGGATGTGGAGGTTCGCACTGTTGTGCTGGGTGTGACTGGCGGTCACCTACGCGCGCAGAACAATCGCGGTGTGCACCCGATCGTCTCTGCTGACCGTGAAATAACCGAGGAAGATGTACAGGACGCGATCAAAAATGCGAAGGTGGTGAATCTACCTCCTCAAGACGTGATCGTGCACGCGATTCGGCAGCATTTTTTTGTGGACGGGCAAGGCGGCATTTCAAATCCAGTCGGCATGTTGGGTGCAAGGCTCGAGGTCGAAATGCACGTCATGCACGGGAACCAGAACCGGTTGCAGAATGCGATTCGCGTTGTCAAAGGGCTCCAACTGGATGTCGAGGACATTGTTTTCAACGGGCTAGCTTCGGCGCTTGCGCTTTTGACAAATGAAGCCAAGGAACTCGGCGCGCTTGTCATAGACCTTGGTGCAGGCACGACCGATTTCACCTTGTACGCCCAGGGTGTTGTCAGGCACACCGGCGTAATTGCAGTTGGCGGCGATCATCTGTCCAACGACATAGCCATCGGGTTGCGTGTGCCGTTGAGCCGGGCCGAACAAATGAAGATCGAGTACGGATCTGCCCTGGTCGAAGATGAGTGCAGAGGCAAAACCATCACAATCAAGAACAGTGACGGCACACCGCTCAGGACGATCAGCCTTGAAAACTTGCGCACGATAATGGCATTGCGCGTCGAGGAAATCTTTCAAATAGTAGCGCAACAGTTGCATGAGGCCGGCTTGTTGGATTACCTGCGTGCTGGTGTATTTTTGTGCGGGGGCGGCGCGCGGATACCCAATATAACCAAGGTGGCTGAGCGAATTTTCCAGGCACCGGCACAACTGGGGCGCGCCAACGCGATGAGCGGGTTGATTTCAGCACTTGACCAGCCGGAGTTCGCCACTGCAATCGGGCTTGTCAAATTCGGGTCGTTCAAGCACAAAGCAAACACGCACAAACCGCTTCTGCCAACCGGACTAAAAGGCACAATAAGTCAGTTGTTTCGCAGGTTCTAAGGCTCATTCAATCAGATGAACACGCAGGACAAACACAACGCGGTTCAACATCAAACCGGTCGTAGCGCCCGGGTACAGGTGCGAATTTTCGCAATCGGCCGCGCTGGTGTTGCCATTGCCGGTGAACTGATCAACCAGGGGTTTGACCCGAGCAATTTCGTCGTGATCTGTCGCGACGGTGCTTTGCCGACCGGCTTGGACGCAGCGCAAAAGGTTGTTTTGCCGGCGCAGCCTATACAGGGTGCATTGGGATGGGATTCTGCAGAGGCACGAGACCGTATAAAGGCACAGCTTGAAGGGGTCAATTTTGTGTTTGTTGTTGCGGCGCTTGGCGGAGTGAGCAGTCGTGAGATTGCGCCGGCTGTTGCAAGGCTTGCGAAAGATGCAGGCCATATCGTGTTTGGATTTGTCACGTTACCATTTGATTGCGAGGGCAGTTTGCGGCAGAGCAAGGCATGCGCAGCGCTGCAATTGCTGAAGAACTGCGCGGATGGCGTGCTATGTTTACCAAATCAAAGGCTGTGGAAATTGATCCCCGAAAACACGCCGCTGCATGGTGCATTCAAAATTTCAGATGTGTTGGTGGCAGAGGCAATCCACGGGTTGTGGCGCATGCTAACCTGCAAAGGCTTGATTGACGTTCATCTGACAGAGCTGTGCATGGTGATCGGCGGGCCGCACAACCAGACTGCATTTGGGGTTGCTGATGTATCTGGGCAGAACCGCGCACGCAAGGCAGTCGAGAAACTTCTTGCAAATCCCACCCTTGATTCAGGTCAGGCGCTGCGTCAGGCTGAAGCTGTAGTTGTGGGGGTTTTTGGCGGGCCGGACCTTGCGATGGCTGAGGTTAATTCTGTTGTTGAACAGCTTACTCGGCATTGCCCGAACATTCCGGTCATAACCGGCGCAGCCGTTGACGAATCTCTGGGGTCGAGGCTGGTGCTGACGGTGTTTGCAGGACGCAACCTTGGCAGGGCTGAGGTTGCAATGACAACGCAAACGACCGGTTCTGTCTCGGCGCCTAATTTCGCAGACGCGTCGGATGCGACCGGGCTTGAACTGGATTTGATTCAGTCCGATCAAGGCCAGAGACGGCAGGCGCGTATAATCCCGCCGCCGCCTGAACTGACGCAGGACAAAATGCGTGAGTTGCTTTCAAGGCAGAGCCAGAAAGGTCCAGCCACAAAAATCCCAGTCAAACTGCGTCAAGGGCAGCTCAAGCTCGAGATAGTCTCGAAGGGCAGGTTCGACAAAAGCGAACCCACAATTTACAAGGGTGAAGACCTCGACCTGCCAACCTACATGCGGCGTGGTGTGCGGTTGAACTGACCCGGACGCGTGAGCGCGACGTGATTCGAGTGCCGCAGCAGGCTCTTTCCTCTGACGGTTCTTTTGTACGTTGGAGTTTGGCGGAAAGTCTTTCCACTTAAAGCATCCGGCCGTTTCTGCTGCACGCCAGGAACAATGACACCAGCCCAGCCTGTGTTGTGCTGCTCACAGTCATACGGTGTTAGCGAGAGCGCTGCTGTAAACGAACCGAGAGCAAACGGTAAATCCGGCTCGTGGCTGAGTGTTATCAAAGGCAAGTTGGGCAACTTGGCTTTTTGCCGGGCGGATTGGCTGCGTCAATGTTGGGTGGAATACCGCTGACCGCTGACAACGATGGTTCATGTAAACGCCCCGTTCACACACAAGTGCAGTTGGTCTAACACTAATTCCGATTATGCATGGAAACCCGTATAAATCGGCTTTGGTATCAATGGTTTTCAACTTTGCAATTGTGCGAGAGGCCTCGAAAATCCGAAAGTTAGACTGCTTTATCACTGTTTTTCAGCTAATTTGAAAGCCTCTGCCGGCTTTTTCTTGGAATGCGGATAGTCAATCTGGCTGTTACTGGTTGATTTTTGTTTGGCGCGTGCGCATTCTTGCGCAAAAAAAAGCTTTGCTGAAAACCTGGACTTGTTTATGGCGAAAATTCTGTTTCACCCCAGCATCGAAGGCGCGCAGCACGGCGCAAAAACACTGGAGCAGTTTTTGGATTTTGCGAAAAACGCAGGTGCAACAGGCGCACAGCCATCGAACTACCTGCTTCAGGACGGTAAAAGGTTCAAATCTGCACGCCAGATCAAGGACGCATTTGAAACGCGCGGCATGACCTTGGACGGTATTTCGTGTCACTGTCCGTTTTGGGTACACACAACTGCATGGACTGGCAGCCCGACGATTCGGCCGTTTATACCGGCTGACGTAGCAAAGAAATCGCCCACACAAATCGAGCAATGGACGGAACAATATCTACTGAAACTGATGGATTTGGCCGCCGAGCTGGGTGTGCGAATTTTGCCGATGTTTTGGGGGGTTGCATTTGGGTGGGAACTTGCCACGGGTTATCCTTGGGGTTTTTGGAAGGGCGGCGATTATGACCTGATCCAGAAAGGCAAAGAACGGTTCGTCAAGAAAACCGCCCGCCTGCGCGAACACGCGCGCAAGCTCGGGTTGTACCTGTGCCACGAGATACATCCAGGCACCGCTGCAATGTGCGCAGACGATTTTCTCATGCTGGTGAAGATTTGCGACGGCGACTCGTCCCTTGCTGTCAACGCCGATCCGTCACATTGTTGGGAGGGTGAAGATTGGGAAACGCGCTTCCGCAAGGTTGGCGACCGCGTTTACGCATGTCATGTTAAAAACCATCTCGTTCGGCGTGGTTATCCGCTGCGGTGCATGGCGCCGAACTGGCCGGACCGCGCTATGCAGTTCGTTGACCTGCCCAGTGGCGAGCTGAACATGACGCGATACGTCGAGATGTTGATAAACATCGGGTACCCGCAACGCTACTGCCAGATCATGAACCGGGAAACCGCACCGCTCGTTGTCGAGGCTGAAAGTGCGTACCGCGACCTGGACGCCACAAGTGCAAACGGGATCGCCTACGTGCGCGAGCATTTGTGTTTCCCGGTTGCAGGCGCTTCTTTTGAAGAGGGCATGGGCGCATGATTTCATCCTGGTTGCGTGGCTTAGTTGGCAGATAACCGCTGGAAGAGCTTTACTTGCAGAAGCGGCATTTGGCACCCGGCTTAGACGTTGCGCCCGATTATTGCCAGAATTTTTTTTGGCACGAAAAATTCTTGTGGAAACTTCCGGTTTGCCTGCTATATTTCGGCGCTTGCAACGGGCTGGGCAGATTGAACCTGCGCAGCTCCGAATTGTCTGGAGAAAATGACAAAAACAACTTGAAGCCGTGACGAAAAAAAAGACAACAGCTAAAAAGGACCCTGTGCAGGCCACACCGGCCAGCAAGGCAACTACTGCTGCTATCTTGGGCAGGCCAGTGGAGCGGCACCCTGGCAAGGACGTGCCGCCCACTATCAACCCCAAATGGGTCAAGTACTATAAACGCCTGCTTGAACTGCGTGAGCAATTGCTCAGGCAGATGGACGGCTTGGCCAAGGAATCGGCCCAGGAAATCCAAACTTTCAGCGTGCACATGGCAGATTCGGGTACGGACAATTTCGACCGCGATTTCGCGCTCAGTTTGCTTTCCTCGGATCAAGACGCACTTTATGAGATTGAAGCTGCGCTTAGCAGGATTGAGAAAGGCACCTACGGCATTTGCGAGCTGACAGGTAAACCCATCCCGAAAGCGCGTTTGGACGCTATTCCGTGGGCACGCTACACTGTCGAAGCTCAGGCGCAACTGGAGCGCGAAGGCGCCTTGCGCCAACGCAGGTTTGCCCAACTCGGTCCGGTCGAGGTTGCCGGCGTAACCGAACCCGAAGCCGAGGCAGAAGAAGAGGGTGAAGAAAAACCAAAGGAAACCGAGTAATTTATGCCACGCGAGATCATCATTCTTGAGTGCACTGAGGCGCGTAAGGAAGGCAAACCGCCTTCGCGTTACACAACCACGCGCAACAAGAAAAAAGGCTCTGAAAAACTCGAACTCAAAAAGTACAACCCGTACCTGCGTCGTCACACCATACACCGCGAGATCAAGTAACTGTCTATGCCGCGCAAGATACATCTCGAACGACCCAGTTCACGCAGCCGCAGCGGTTTGATTGAAACGCGTCCGCAGCGGCCAAAGCCGAAGATTGATTTCACAATCGAAGCGCTCGATTTCAAAAACGTCAATCTGCTTAGACAATTTGTAACCGAGCAGGGCCGAATTTTGCCCCGCAAATACACCGGTCTGCCGGCGCATTACCAACGCAGACTCGCACGCGCAATCAAGCGTGCTCGGCAGATGCTCCTGATGAAATAAAGACGCCAGACCTGGCCCGGTTGGGAACGAGCTGGTTGGTTTTTGGGTAGCAGAAAACTGCCCGCGTACAACCGGCGGGGCGCACAATCATTTTTTGGCACAGAAGGCACGCATTTTTTGACACACGAGGGGTGCGGTGATGCAGGTTGCATGCGCCAGACCACATACTGTGTGCCAGAGTCGTATGGTTCAAGGTGCTGGTCGAATGGTGCCGGCTTAGCAGGCTGTTGAAATAAGGGCCGTTTTTGTGAGCCGACCCTCTGACACACTGGGATTTTTGCGTGTTTTTGCCACCGAAAATGACTTTTTCGACACCTTGTTAGCCTTGAACAGTTGCTGGCGGTGATGCTCTGACCGGTATTGAGCCATGGGAAGTTGATCAGGGGCGCTTTTCAGCCGCCGGACAAAACGGCAAATTCAATATGGTGGAGCCGAGGGGATTCGAACCCCTGACCCCCACAATGCCATTGTGGTGCTCTACCAACTGAGCTACGACCCCAACCGAAACCGAGACAAATCTAGTTTATCGGTTGCAGTTGTCAAAACGTTTTAGCCCGGGCCACGACCCGCCGTAAGCACGGCTGCCCGCTTGCGTTTGATGTGCCGGTTAGCTTCGGAACAATCCACCAACTGAGCATTGAACTTTGGCTACGGTTCAATCCGCTGGAGAGCCAGCACATGCAGCAGTGAAGTTTTTCGCGCAGCACGCACCGCAATTTGGCATGTGAACCGCACGTATTTATTGAAAGCTAACCGGTTCCTGCTTGCACCCGAATTGCAAGACCGCATTACGCACTGTTCGCCAAACTAGACGCATGCACGACGAAACGGTACCGAACCTGGCACTCCCGACCGGCTTCGGGGCGTTCACACTGAAAGCCACATTACACCCGGCATCTTAGTGTCAAAATCGTGTGGCACCGACCATTTCAGCCCGGTTTCTTCGACATAGTGTGGCAGCCGTCTCGAACCTGAATGTACTCAGTCGGTTCATAAGTAGGATCGTGCGCAATATGCCCGTGCCAAATCCCACGTCCACAAGGTCTTAGCCCGGATATTTCACGTGCTTTTCGTAGGGCAGACTTCCGGGTCTGGTGCATGCCTGCTGACTGTCTGCGTGCGACGCACAGCCAGGCGCTATGCGTGGCGCAGGCAGGTAACGCGTCCAGGTAACGCGTCCTGCTTCTGCGGGACAAACCTGCGGGTCACTTCGCCGACGCGCTGTGCTCCGAAAAATCCTTAACAAAGTGTTGAAAAAGTCATTTTCGGAGGAAAAAACATGCAAAAATCCCAATGTTTTCGAGGGTCGGTTTTCCAAAACAGCCCTTTTTCAACAGCCTGTTAAGCCATGCCGGTTTGTGAATCAGCGATACAGCAGGGGTTATCCCGCAATACGCGATGCTCCACAATGGTTTCGTCGTCCCAGCATTGCAAGTTACGAATCTTCCGTGTTAAGCGACGTTTTCGGCGGGCCGCCGAAAACTGCACGCGGGCCGCGTGCGCTACCCATCGCAACTCCATTCTGTAGGTTGCGGTGTTTGACCCTGGCGTTGATGGAGCATATGCTGCCCGCCCTGCAGTCGCGGGAGCGGCTCGCAGGACAGTGCCAGACCAAGTATTCAGACACAGAACAGCACAGAAGGCTAAAACCAATGCGATCTCAACAGATGTTAGCCCGGATATTTCCTACGTTTTACGTGCGGCAGACTTCAAGTCTGCTGTATCGGAAGTTTTCTAACTTGCATCGCACAAATCGCAGCTAACATCGTGACGACCGAAAAATCGGCTAGACAGCAAGTTTACCCCGCAAGTGCGGGATGAGCCATAATGGTTACATTCTCCCAGCACTGCAAGTTTGTGAAGTATGCTTGTTAGTGCCCCGAATCTTTAGCGAGTGATTTGGCACGGTTATTGCCCGTAGGGTTGTCCGGCCCAAAACGCACCCTGGTGCGCCGAACGCTCTCGGGGCAATCATACACCAGCAACGGGGATTTTTACCTCTCCG
>Ga0315298_1002466_pt1 | contig 31337 bp, 25 predicted proteins | sample WHS_1_MG_FD_203077 | JGI IMG/M metagenome (GOLD analysis project Ga0315298, IMG submission 203077) | Extremophilic microbial mat communities from Washburn Hot Springs, YNP, Wyoming, USA - WHS_1_MG | ecosystem: Environmental > Aquatic > Thermal springs > Hot (42-90C) | place: USA: Wyoming... | reverse complement strand
CACACCCTCTTCGGTGCATGCAGGTGATAATTCCACGATCAATCTCACGATTACTAATAATGGCAATGTACCCGTAACAACAGATTTCAAACTTGTACTCAACCAAACAGGGCCGGGCGGGTTCTTTAATCAAACAAACTACACAATCACGGAAGATATCCTGCCGGGCGGTGTGGCTTACAGGTCCTTCACATTCACAAATACTTCGAGGAGCGGTTCTTACACATTCACTATACAAGTTGACCCGGATAATGTAATTGCGGAGTGCAATGAGAATAATATTGCAACAAACACACTCACAGTTAATCCTGTTCGTAGATTATACATATTCATAGATGGGAACGAGACTAACATATTCCCATATTCAGGAAGGCCCTACAATGTTACGCTTTACATAAATGATTCAGATGGCAATCTTTACCCGAGCCCAACGTTTGTGCTCACGGAAATAAATGGTTTGAACCCATTTGTACCCACACAGATATGGAATAGTTCGGGTATACCTATAGGTGTTGGGAGTGAAGTTAAGGGTACAATTACAGGAAATACTACAGGTTATGCACAACTTGCAGTTATTCCCACCTGTAACCAACTCTATAAAGATCCAGTCAAAGGCCCGTTACTCTCCTCAAATATAGGCAATTATTCTATATACATAACTACACCCGTATCTGTATATTACAATGGCTCATATACGACAACTGTGCCGCTTATAATTGCAGATGATACATGTGCAGACCCGGGTTGGGTGAATAACAAAGAAATCATAAACAAGGATTATGTGCTTCCAGTGTATGATTGGCTCTACCAGATATACAGCGTAGTGAAGAAGCTCGTGGTGCCTTAAAAAAGAGGTAAAAAAGTATGATAAAAATGAGGTTGAGCATTGCATTCCTTTTGATTCTTCTTTCACTAAGCTTTGCACAGTACTATCAGGTTTCGATAGTGCGGGCAAACGATACCCAGAGAATGAACCTAACCTACGATATTAATTCAACCTCATATAAAGATAACAGCATAACAAACCCAGATGCGCTCCTGCGCATATGCGGTACATCCTCTTCTGACCTCCTTAACAAGTACGTAATCCTCGCTTATGCAGATGGTACAAACACAGCCGGCCAATACATTCAGATCACGCATTACGCGGTTCAGATAACTGAAGTTCCCCCTAACCTGTGCGTAAACGTTCCATTGGAGATTTCAAGTTTTAAGGCGTGGTACCCATCAATCCCATTCGTGCTCATAGGTGATAACCCAACAGATTTTTCTTCTGCAACCAGGTGGAAGCTTTCAAGACACAGGGGCTGGCTCATGGGCAACTACAGTGTGAACGAATCGCGTGTGGGCGACGATGTAAACGTTACAGTGCTTAATGCAACAGACTACAACGGAAATCTGATAATACCCACTGTCACTTTTCTGGTTGTAGGCCTTGTAAAGGAGGATGGATTAACAACCACTAGCACAGCAATAGTGAAACCGGGAGAGAATGCCCAACTTTCTCTGAATGGGTACACAGGCAATTATTCAATACTCGTAAACGGTATCGGCCCTATAAAGGATGATACACTGGCCCCATATGTAAAAATCTATTCGCCCGGCAATGGTGCAACCTATCGGCTTAGCGAATCAATCCCCTTAAATTTCCTTATAACAGATAATGATGAGGTTGCATCCTGCTGGTATGTTCTTGACTCAAATACCTATACACTTCCTTCTTGCGATACTTCTTATGTCCTCCCATCTCTCGGTGCAGGTTCACACACGCTCACGCTTTATGCTCAGGATCTTGATGGAAATATCGGCTCTGATTCTGTCACGTTTAGAGTACTGGGCGGTTCAGGTGGTGATTACTGGTGGATGGGTGGCATGGCCAGAAATATAACAAACCAGACAACACCAACAACTCCCACCTCTCAGGACTTTATGATCGTACCCGAGAGCATTTATATGTGGAATGACTATCCTAACGGGGGCAAGGTATCATTCACGGTGCATTCAAACTTCCCGCTCACAGATGTTGTGTGCAAGATTAATACGCAATTCAAGTATTGGAATATAACTTCAATAGTTCTGAACGGCTCAACAGTTTCACCAAACTCACCACTCACCGGTGTGATAACCGTAGATATGGGGCCAGAACTTGCACTAAAATCAGATGGTCCAACACAAGGGTTTATTGAGTGTAGGGGTAAATACAATGAAACAGTGGTGCTTGCCACATCTGCAAACATCTATTTCACAGTTAGAAAACCAAAATTAACACTCATAGATACAATGGAATCTGTTTACCCGGGTGAGAAGTTCAAGGGGATGCTCACAATTGTAAATAATGGAACGGCAGACTCTGCAGATACACTAGTGGTAGTGAGAGACCCATATAAAGGGTGGGTTTACTTATATAAATTACCCAAATCCGTACCTGCAGATGGATTTGAGAATTTTGACTTCATGCTCCAAGTGCCTTACGGCAACGAAGAGGGAACATACACAATACTATTAGATGTATATGAGTATGGCGTCCATGTTTCAACGGGCAAGATTCTCGTTAATGTTAAAAAGAAGCCATCTGAAATTACTCCAATATGCACACAGGAGTTTGGCCCCTGCTGGCTATTACTTGCTCTAATACTCTCTCTTATCACAGCGCTTCTCACATACAAGTGGGGCAAGGGGCAGAAGATGGAGAATAAAAAATCACTGCTCTATTCAGTCCTATCTTTCTTCATAACTTTAACGCTTATCTATATTGCAGTGATGGCCTTTGCGCCGTCTTGCCACCCTGATTACTGCATTTACTGGATGCCTCTGGCCCTGATACTCTCAATAGTTATGGGTGTAGTTGTGGGTGAGTGGAAGAAAAAGACTCACAAATCACTTATATATGGGATTGTTGCAGTGTTTGCAACGTTTATGCTCTGCTACCAGTTAATGCTATGGTTTGCACCCACCTGTGTACCTTCCTATTGTTCATACTGGATGCCACTTTCTATCATAACATCTTCTCTTGCATCTGCTTTGGTTTACCTTCTCACTGAGAATAAAGTCGCAAAAAGCAAATCCTATGCATACAGTCTTGCAGCATTCCTCATAACAGAGGTTATTTCCTCTACTGCAATATTCTGGTTTGCACCTACCTGTATACTACAGTATGAGACGTACCTGGCCCCAGCAATAGCCATTGCACTTCTCATAATTGGTCTTATTGTGTACTTGTGGAAGAAGGGAAATGCTGATTCCAAATAATCCTAAGTATTTAAATAATTCTAATTATAATTAACATCGGTGCGCATATGTCGGAGTCACTAACACGGTTATTTCCTATTCTCTCTATTATGCTGATCCTTGTTATTCCCGGAGCTTACGCATATGTTAACATTTCCTCATGTGGGGTTTATGATACATCTTACACGGAGTATAGAATAAATCAAACGCTAAGTGGTATAATCGCACCCGAATTACCTACCTGTCTACTTTTCAATACCTCAAACATCACTATTGACTGCCAGGGAAACGAAATAAACGGGACAGGAACGGTTGATAGCATTGGTGTATTGATAGGTGATCCTAATGAATTGATGGGTGGGCCGGCCAGTGTAACAGAGACTAATATAACCTTCAAGAATTGCCGGATACACGGTTACTCTGATTATATTGACGTTCCCGGAGCAATTACACCTATGGGGCTTTTTGCATATAAAACCGCAAACCTCACATTACAGAACATAACCTCCTATAATAATAACCAGAGCATAGTTGTGCAGGTCGCCGATAACCTCACAATTGTAAACAATACTGCACACGATAATGAAGATACAGGTATTGCAGTAATACAGGCTAACAATTCTGTGATCTCAGGAAACATTCTTTACAACAACCTTAATGGTATCCTATACTATGATGGTTCGAACATCACAATATTCAACAATACTGCGAGCGGGAACCGCGGAGCCGGTATAGTATTCATGAATGTGCTCTCCTTAGTTGTGGCAAACAATACTGTTTACGGCAATGCAGATTCTGGTATAGGTGGAAGTACAGTACAATCCTCGTTAATAGAGAACAACACAGTCTATCTTAATAACAACACAGGGATAGTGCTTTCAAGCATCTCTTCAAGCAATATTACGTGGAATAATGTAAGCTCACATAACAATACTCTTTCTGGTTTTGCATCAGGTATCTCACTCTCGGGCGCAAGCAGTAATCTCATAGCATACAATACACTTTACAATAACTCGGGGCAAGGTATAGAAATAACAAGTGGTTCAAGTTCTAATCTGGTTTACTTCAACAATATTAGTAGATGTATGAATGGAAACGGTATACACATATCAGATTCGAATTATAACATTGTTTCAGATAACAATGTAAGCCAATGCACAAACCCCTGGAATTATGCATATGGAATCTCACTCCTTAACTCAAATTATACTCTCGTTGAGAACAACACCTTGCTGAGCAATAGCGGTGAGGGAATACATTTACAGAACTCACTAATGAACAATCTCACAAACAATACAATTGTGGGAAGCAGTTCAAATGGTATAATGATTGACTACAACAGCACATATAACAGGATCCTTCTTAACAATATTACATCAAACGGCGGGAGTGCAATTGTAGTTATGAACGGTTCAGCGCACAATGTTATTTCCTACAACTATATTGATAGCAATGGAGGATGGGCGGTAATTCAAGTACAGCCATCTTTCACAATAACTCCGAATGATTACCCAACACCTAACATAACGATTGCAAATAATACAATTCTAAACAGCGGTAATAATGGTATAAACCTGATATATTCTAATGAGAGCATAGTTAGCGGGAATATCCTCTCAGGAAGTACCTCTATTTCTGGACTGGGTATAATGCTTGATAACTCGAGTTTATGTTCAATAAATAATAACACAGTATCCTACTTCCCTGGCAACGCAATTCTCTTGCAAGGAACTTCAAGCTTTAACAACATTTCAAATTCATTATTTGAAAGTGCGTCTTATGGAAGCATCTGGTCCTTTGCAATACAATTCTCTAATACCACAGATAGTGCATTCCCAGAAGCAAACAGCTTCCATAATATAACTATCTACAATTCATCAAGATATGTGGCGTTTAGCAATAATTTTTCTGGCCATTTGAAGGAGAATTTCACGAACTTTACATTATGCAACGATTCTCTTAGGCAGAGTTGTATCTTATTTGATTTTGCGCAGGTTGATAATGCAGTTTTAGGTTATCAGGGAGGGGGTACCGATAATCTGTTTATCGGCTCTGATTTCATATCTGTTGACAGTTCAAGTTATGGTGCGACACAGTTTGATGTTCCTGCAAATATTACATTACCTGCATCTGGTTGTTCAAACCCTAATGATTTCAAGATATACAGGAGTCCAGTTGCACTTCCACTTTCAAGGTCCGATGTTATTTCAACAGGAATAGAATATACTCCAGGATATGTTGCTTGCATCTCATCTGATGCATTGCAATTTAATGTTTCTTCATTCTCAGGGTATGCACTAGAGAGTATATATGAAGGGAAGTTCAATGAAACAGTATCTTCACCGGGGGTTACACTTCTTACAAGGGATTATGAGCAGGGAACTTCTGAAACTGCTGCAATAGGTATCATCACTGATAATGTAATTCTTGATTTGGGTGGGTACACAATTGAAAATGGCACCACAGGTATATACATATGGCCCGGCCTCAAGAATGTAACCATAATGAACGGTACACTGAGAAACCTTACAGTAGGTTTGATCTTAAATGGCACAAATGATAGTATAGTTCAGAATGTAATTTTTGAGGGCAATTCTATTGGTGCTTATGTAGACCCCTCTTACAACAACACATTCATAAACAACACATTCTTCAATAACAGCGTTTACGGTCTTCTTCTCGATGATAGCCACAACAACACGCTCATAAACAACACGTTCTACAACAATACATATGGCCTCTACCTGAATTACTCAACCAACAACACGATAACAAACAACACAGCATACAATAATTCACAGAACGGCTTCCATCTCTACTCTAGCTCTAACAACACCTTAACAAACAATTCTGCTTATAACAACTCTCAGTATGGCTTCCTCCTAGACTCCGGCTCTAACAATACCCTCACTAACAACATAGCTTACAACAACTCATACTCCGGCTTCTACCTAAACTCCAGCTCCAACAATACATTAACCACAAACTTTGCATATAATAACTCCTACGGTTTCTACTTCTACTCAGGCAACAGCAACACCCTTACAAACAACACAGCATATAACAATACTTACAGCGGAATACTGCTGAACTCCACGACTGCAAATAACATAACTTCAAGCACGGTTTACAATAACACTTATGGGATATATCTTCTCTCTAGCTCAGAAAACTCATTCACGAACATTAGTGCATTTGAAAACTATAATTACGGCATATACTTGCAATTATCTGATGCAAACAACTTCACAGACACCTTGCTTTATGGGAATGCGCTGCACGATATCTACATACAGCAATCTAATAATGACATAATTGCCAGAACATCCATAAACAATGCACCCTCCTCAGCGGTTGCAGTGCGCAACTCTGGGGGCCTAAACTTCACTGATATGCTCATACAAAACTCACTGCTCGGCTTTGCGATAAATGATAGTACAAGCACATACATCAATGGACTCAACAGCACAGGGAATAATATGTCAATCTATGCAGTGGGTGCAGACGGTTTATTCATTAATGGCAGCTGGTTTGAGCAGCACAATGCATATACTTCAGATAACGTGTTTGATCCCGTTGCAATAATCCGCTTTGTAAATTCAACCACTCTTTCAATAAACAGTTCCGTATTTGTCTCAAACAACATAAGTGCAGTTCTTCTCTGGAACGCTTCAAGTGTGAATATTACATTCTCGCATGTGGTATGGTCAAATTCCAGCAAGTTTGCATTCGATGATACGGGCCATATAATGCTCTATCCTTATACCTCTGGTGTACAGATCTCATACCTTAACTGCTCAGATGGCGGGCTTGAATACGGAGGTGCATGTATACACACATTTGGTGGTGTGAAAGACCTCAACGTAACCTACTCAAACTTTGAGAACATGACTGGCGGTCTTCTCGGCAGGGTTTCAGGTGCAAAATATGGCGGCTACTTCGGTGCCGGGGCAGGTGTCTCAAACTTCAATGTATCCTACAACCGTTTCAACAACCTCGTCTCTGCATTTGACATACATGCAAGCGAGAGCTTTGCCACAGGAAATAATGTGACCAATTGCCTTTATGGTACAAATATTCGGCCATTCCCCCATCTTTCAATGTCAGGTAACAATTACACCGAGATTGTGTTTGCATTTAGTGTATGGGAAGACCTTCCAAGTGATAACTTTACTGAACTCCACAATTCCCTAGAGCACAATATTGCCCCGAGCAACACAGTCGATGGGAAACCAATCTATTATTACAGCGGTTGGGCGGGCACGGATAAGCACGATTATGTTGAGACAAACATGGATGGTGCATACTATGTATGCATAGATTGTTCAAATGTAGTATTTGAGAACCTTACAAACCTTTCGAACATAGCCCAAGTAGTTATGGCTGGCTTCTCAACGAACATAACCGTAAGAAACAGCACAGGAGAAACGATGCAAGGGGTAAAGTTCTTAGCATCAAACGATTCACGGGTTTACAACTGTACATTCAAGAGTGTGCCAAATTCAAGCGAGTACTTTGACATGCTACCCCCAGATATATTTCTCTCAATGCACGCAATGAATATCCAGTTGAGCAATAACATCAACATATCAGATGTTGTGATAGATGATGATTATGGCTTAGCATTCTTGTACCGTGCACACAATAATACCATCCAGAATATTACTCATAAGAACTCATATAAGACAGGGGCAATAACGCTTTTTGAATCGGGGAACAATACCTTTGCAGATATTACATTTAGAAACCTGAGCGGTCTTTATCCATACCAGCTATTTGATGAAATTCCAGAAACAGTAATAACTGCTTATTCATCCTATGATAACAGATTTGATCGCATAAACATCTCAGAATCAAACCTCACAAGCAGAGGCTATTATGTATCTGTTAATGGTTCGAGCATTGTAAATGATTCATGGTTCAACCACACGCACATCTCATTTGAAGATTACAATGCATTTATTGCGAATACAACAACACCTTCGGCACCACTTCCGCAGGGTACACAGCTTCCGTTGGCTTCACCTTCTCTGTTCTTAGAGATACAAAATACTTCAGAAGATTCATGGCTCAACCTTACATTCTATTACACTGATGATATGGTGCCTCCGGGGCGCAACGAACTTGAGTTCAGGATATGGAAGTACAGCAGTGGTGCGGGTGAGTGGCAGAGGAAGGGATTCATAACTAGACAGGAAGTTGATACAACGGCTAATACAATTACTGCATATAATATTACCAATTTCAGCAGTCCGTTCGGTCCTCTCCTTGAAGAACTGCCTTGCGTTAATCTTTCAGATAATAGCACATGGGAGGGCAGGATAACAAATGTATCCGGCCAGAATTGGACACAGTTTATCGTTAACATGCCCATAAAACTCTGTACGGATACATATAATGCCCCTGCATTCCAGAATGCAAGCGGTGCAGGTATCCTGTTCTACTTACCTTCTTCAACCGGTGTAGACTGCAATGGAAGCACGCTTATAGGTAACGGAAACGGTACCTTTGCATTTATATCAAGTTATGGCCCGGGTTACAACGAGAATATAAGCATAAGCAATTGCAGTTTATCCAATTACGTACGTGCTATTGAAGTACAGTATGGCGCAAGAAACATCACAATAGAAAACAATGTTATAGCAAACCTTTCAAACGGCCAACTCTATTCATTAGTTGGAGATCCGCGCGGCATAATCTTTGGTGAGAGCAGCACTCCTCTCTATAACAATTATACTGACATAAAGATTGTGAACAATAATATTGAGAACCTCACGAGCGACTCACTATCTTATAAGGTAATTGGTATTGGGTTTGGTAAGGAATCTTCTGATACGCTAAACTTCTCTTCGAACATTCTAATTGCGAACAATACTATGAGAAACTTTACAGTTACTGTACCCCACTCAACAGCTTCCACATATGGAATATTACTCGCAGGTTCTTATAACCTCATAAATCTGCAAAACGTTGAAATCATAAACAACACGATTAGTTTGAGTGATGGGGGCATTTTGATAAAAGGTGCAACAAACTTAACACTCTCCAATAATAACCTAACAGACCTTGCAGATGGAGGTATATCTCTGCAGCAACTGTTCAACAGCACGATTATGCAGAGTAATATTCGCAATACTAGTTATGGCATATATCTTACAAATTCATCCTACAATAATTTCTCATATAACCGCATATATGATGCTAGTAGTTCAGGGATATGGTTGGCAACGGATAGCATATCTAACAGGTTCGAAAACGACACAGTTCAAGAAAGCCGCAACTTTGACTTAAGAGTTGAGGAGGGGAAGTATTCCGTTTGTACTACATTTGTTAATAACATGACAGGTTCAGGTGGCAGACCAATATTGTTTATTAATTCCTCAGTTAACATAAGTAATGCCAATTATTCCGAGCTTATCCTATGTGGTGCTCAAGGGGCGAATGTCACTAACGTAACCATAAGAGGTTCAGATACATTACAGAATAATGGTATGGTTGTATTATTCAGCAATAATACGCAGCTGGTGAACATAAATACATCAGGCAACAATATGGGGCTTGAAATGGTCGATACATATGGAGCATATTTGCAGAACATAACCTATGAGCATAATCTGTATGGCGGAACACTCTGGAGATCTTCCAACAATACGATCGACCATGAGACTGCATACAATAATAGTATGGGCATATACTTCTATGGCAATTCAGAATGGAACAATGTAACTAACCTGCAGTTATATGATCTTCCTGCAAGTTCAGTATATGGACAACTGATGTTTGGTGCGGAAGATGTTACAGGTGAAACCCCAGAAAACAACCTGCTGTACAATATTTCAATCTATAACTCTCGAGGATACATAATCGGCGGGGGCATAATGACAAACTCAAATAACTTCACTAACCTCACCCTTTGTAACAGGGAGGGTGTTGGATGTATTCAGTGGAGTTTTGTAAACATTACAAATGCCTCTTTAGTTAATGGCACAAACATTGTTCTTGATGATAATTTTGTTTCGCTTAATGACAGCGAGATAAACGCACGGCCATTCAACAAGAGCGCAAACATAACAATCTTGGTAGACTCTTGTGAGATTGGGAGTGGTATAGGGCTGTTGAAGGCACCAGGATTCCCCAAGACAAAAGCCGATATTGAAGCCAGCGGTTCTGAGTATGTACCTCTTTCATCCTCCTGCATCTCCCCGACCCTTTACAGGGCAGAGGTAGATTCATTCTCAGGGTATACGGAATCACCTCCATATAACATAAGCGTGTTAATAGATGGAATCCAGACATCTGAATTTAATAATTCAGGAGAACCATACAACCTAACAGTAGGTGTAAGGTATGCAAACGGGAGTGCAGTTCCTGATTGCGAGGTACGCCTTGTTGAGGATAATGGCTACTTGCCTTTTGCACTGCCCCAGTACACAGATTCGAATGTGAGTAATTACGTGTACGCAAAGGCGCGTACAAGATCGAATGGAAATATTTCACTTACAGTTGTTCCAACAGGCGCAGCAGAAGTCCTCTCAGAAAATGTAGGAGAATACAATGTTACTGTGCGCGTGTACAATGGCAATGTGCACAAAGGAACTACAGTTTTCACTGTGGCACACAGAAACCTCCCATATCCAAGTAATGTACACATATCTGTGCCAAACAGGGGCAATGTAGGCTACTTCAACGATGATGTTTATAGGGTATATTCCCGTGTTAAGGAATGGCTCCAATTGGGAGTTTCTGGTGGCGGTGAGAAGTATAACATAGTGGTTTACACAAACGGTACAGTGATCAACAATACAAGACCGCTTACGAGCGGCAAGCCATACGGCCTTAATATTACTGTGCTTGACGCGGGCACTCTCACCCCAGTACCAGATGCACTCGTACAGGTTGTTGAGCAGAATGGTCTGCCACCTCTTGCGCTACCTCAGTACACAGACACAAATGTCTCAAACATTGGTGTGGGTTATACATACACAAAATCCTCCGGGAGTGCACTCATTACATTTATACCAACAGGTAATCCAAACCTTGGTGAAAGCGCACTTCCAGAGCAGTACAATGTAAGCCTGCGTGTATATGTTAGCAATTCTCTTGTGGCAGATGTGCCTCTCAATGTAACCTCGAGGTCTCTCTCCTACACACCGAGCGGTTCGGTCGATGCTGTATACAACCAAGGCAACATTGCATCATTCAATGATAAAGTGTATGTGATATACTCTAGAATACTAGCTTGGCTCCAGAATTAAGGTTAGTTTATGTCTAAAGAAGAATTTACGGATGCAGAAAAAGAGATTCTATCGAGATACTGCACAAACATTGATGGGAATGTATTCGTGCTCATAAACCTACCAGAGGTTGTTAAGGGGACGCTCTTTTCAAGGTACAGTAGGTCCCCCAAGAGTTTAAAGAGGCTTTTTCTTGATGAGTTTTTGGGAGGCGAGATTAATGTTGCTGAGTTGGGCGGCGCTACGCAAACCGGCAGCCAGCTCGCTGAAGCAGTTGCAAAATCTGAGAAATTTTATGAGCGGGTTTTGATAGAGTATGGTGATGACTCTGTCGCAGAACTTGCCGGCGCGCACATTGCACTTGAGGATATAAGCATAATTGCAACGAAGTTTATAGAAGATGCGCGTATAGGCATCTCCCCACTTGAGAAATCCACGCGCTATGTATATTTCAATGAGAAGGTTGATGGCAATTACAAGTTTTACCGTGATGAGTTCATAATGAACTCAGAGTGTGCAGAAGATTATGTGAACGCGTGCAACATACTTTTTGATACGTATGTTGAACTGATGGAACCGATGCGTAATTACTATGAGCGCAAATTCCCGCGTGAGGAGGGTGTGAGCGATAGGGCATACGATGCAAGCATTCGCGCAAAGGTATGCGATACGCTCCGCGGTCTTCTCCCAGCATCAACGCTTACTAATGTGGGCCAGTACGGGAATGCACGGGCATTTGAGTATCTCATCACAAAATCACGTGCAAGTTCTCTTGATGAGATTGAAACACTCGGCAAAAAGATGTATGAAGAGTTGTGCAAGGTTTTTCCTGTTTTCATGAGAAGGGTCTACTCACAGCACGGGGATGATGCAGTCAACTTCTACAAGAGCCGTAAGTATCCGGTGTTCGCACGCGAGATGAAACCGCTGGGCGCACAGCAGCCAGTTTCTCTAGTTGATTATGACAGGGAAGGTACGGAGAAGGTGGTTGCAGCAATACTTTATAGTGGATCGCGTATAAGTATGGAGAAATGTCTAGAGATTGCTGGTTCTATGAATGATGATGAGAAAAGAAAAATACTGAATGATTATACGGGAATGAGAACCAACAGAAGACACAGGCCCGGCCGTGCATTTGAGAACAGCAATTACCTATTTGATATCACTGCCAATTTTGGCGCTTATAGAGATTTGCACAGGCACAGGATACTTACACAGGAGAGGCAGCTTCTTACTGTTGAGCACGGTTATGATGTGCCAAAAGATATTGAGGCAGCCGGGTATACAAAGAAGTATATGGAGGCGCTTGATAATGCAGCGAGGGTTTACTTGAAGATTCGTTCACTTTCGCCCGAGCATGCGCAGTACGTGGTCCCACTTGCATACAAAGTACGCTGGTACATAAACCTAAACCTGCGTGAGGCAATGCACCTGATTGAACTGCGCACCACAAGGCAGGGGCACCCTGATTACAGGAGGATTGCACAGCAGATGTTTCTTAGCATAAAAGAGGTTCACCCCCTCCTTGCTGATTGCATCAAATACGTTGATATGAATGAGTACGGCCTGGAGAGAATTGAGGCTGAGAAGAGAAAGGACCAGAAGCTGGGTATTTCAAAGTAGTTTTTTGTAATACCATTTATATACTTATCTTTCACTAATCTAATTAGTGATAGGATGGTAAAGGCTAAGGCTAACGTGTGCGCAGAATGCGACAGATGTGTGGATACTATACAAAAGAAGAACATCTTTTTTGAGCGGAAGGTTAGTTATTCCGGGAGGTCTCTAATCATTTCAATACCTGAAGACCTTGCAAAGTACATGCTATTATCAAAGGAAAAGATGGTGCGGATAGTTCCTGTTGACAGGAAAAAGTTTCTCGTTGAAGTGCTTTAGAGGGGTTGCACTCACATGCTTAACAAAGACCTTGTTGTTGAAATATCAAAATCTAAGAAAGAGCCAGAATGGATGTTGCAGATTAGATTGCGCGCGCTCGAATTATTCCTTAAAACGCCACTCCCCACTTGGCAGATCCCATCTCTCAAAGACCTTGATTTTGATTCAATCAGCTATTTTAATCCACAGAACATTCGCGCAACTTCTTGGGAGGAGCTTCCATCCGACCTTAAGAGAGTATATAAGAAGATGGGCCTTCCTGAAGCAGAGCAGAGATGGCTCGGCGGTACGATAGCCCAATACCAATCAGAAGGTATTTATGCAAAGTTAAAAGAAGAGTGGCAGAGGAAGGGAGTTATATTCTGTAGTTTAGATGATGCTGTTAAAAAATATCCTGAACTTGTGCGCAAGCACTTCGCAAATGTTGTTCCTGTAGATGACAATAAGTTCACCCTGCTCCATTATGCAGTGTGGAGCGGTGGATCCTTCCTTTATGTGCCCCGCGGTGTTGAGGTAAACTTTCCGATGCAGACATATTTCTTTATGAAGGATAAAAGAGAGGGGCAGTTTGAGCACACCATAATCATTGCGGAAGAAGGTGCAAGCGTCCAGTATATTGAGGGGTGCTCCGCTCCGGTTTATGATGCAAATTCATTGCATTCCGCAGTTGTGGAAGTGTATGCAAAGGATAACAGCGGGGTTAGGTACTCAACTGTGCAGAACTGGAGCAAAAATGTTTACAATCTTAATACGAAACGCGCGATCATTGGTAAGAATGCATTGATGGAATGGGTTGGCGGGTCTTTAGGTGCAAAGGTCTCGATGCTCTATCCTTCAACAGTGCTCGCAGGTGAAGGTGCATGCGCATCACATCTCACGATTACGCTTGCGAGTAAAGGCACTGTAAAAGATGGCGGCGCAAAGGTAATACATTTGGCCCCGCATACACGGTCAACAATCATCTCAAAGAGCATCTGTATAGGGGATGGGCACGGGGTATATAGAGGTCTGGTCAAGATTGCAAAAGGTGCATATGATTCAGTTTCAAACGCGAGGTGCGATTCACTACTGATCGGCAGGCATGCAAAATCTGATACATTCCCATATTCTGATATTCAGGAGACAAAAGGAACAAGCTTCACGCACGAGGCAAGTGCGGGTAGGATTTCAGAGAAACAGCTTGAATATATGATGTCCCGCGGTATACGCGAACAAGATGCGATGATGCTCTACGTTAGCGGGTTCATCACACCTGTCCTTAAGGAGATCCCGCTTGAATATGCAATAGAACTTAACAGGTTTATACAGATAGAGATGGAGGGCAGTATTGGTTGATGGTGGTATCATGTCCAAGGAAAAACTTGAAGTGAAAAACCTTGATGTTTACGTCGGAAAAAAACAGATGCTTTATGGTATCTCGCTTGAGATTGGTGCAGGTGAGATACATGTGCTCATGGGCCCTAACGGCTCCGGAAAAAGTACACTTGCAAATGTAATTATGGGATTGCCAGGATATTCAGTTAAAGGTAAACTATTGCTCTCAAGTAAAGATTTTTCTAAGATGAGTATTACTGAGCGTGCACGTGCAGGTATATTCTTAGCCTTTCAGAACTCCCCTGAAATAGATAGCGTAAAAAATGCAAACTTTATGCGCCAAGCATCACTCTCTTGTGGTAAGAATGTTGAGGCATCTCAGTTCAAGAGAGAGTTTGAAGAGGTGCTCAACCGCGTGGGTCTCAATGCAGAATTTTATGATCGGCCAGTTAACTTTGGGTTTTCAGGTGGGGAGAAAAAGAAGAATGAACTTGCACAGCTCATTATGCTAAACCCAAAATTTGCAATACTGGATGAGATAGATTCTGGTTTAGATGTTGATTCAATAAAGAGGGCAGTCAATATAGTTAAGGCTCTTGCAGCTGAAGGTAAGGGAATATTACTTATCACTCACAGCCCATTACTGCTCAAGTATTTAACCCCCAAGAGGATTTATGTAATGAGCAATGGGCGGATAGTTAAGCAAGGTGGCCATGAGATCCTTTCTAAAATAGAGCGTGAGGGATTTACTGCATTTGATAAAAGGATGTGAATAAAATGCGAATAGGATACTTCACGGGAAAGGCTGAGTATGCAGATTTCATTGGTAATGAATTACTCATCAATATTCCGAGAGATAAGCAGGTTATACTTACACTAATAACTCTTTATTCGGGCCGCATTAGGATTAAACTTGGGGCAAACTCAAGATTGTTGCTCTCGGCTATAGATATGTCTAAAGAGGAGAACCATTCTATCGACATGAATGTTGATTTATCTAAGGATGCAAAATGCATCACAACATTCAATTTTAAGGGAGAAAGCACAGAAACAAAGTATACATTTTCTGCAAACACCGCACGAAATTCGCACATCGCATTGAACACAATCATGGGCCATCAGGGTAAATTTACAGGTGTAATATCAACAAAAATACGCAGTGGTGCACATTCGTTAGTTAACTGCTTGATTGCACCCTTAAGCGGGAGCACAACAAATCTAAACATCTCTGCAGACCATATGGAAAGCAATTCTTCTAATTCAATTGAACTGGCCGGGTATGCCAAGAAAGGTGACCGCATAGATTTTGAAGGCAAGATTTATGTTCCGAAGGGGTTAAAGGATGTAGAAACCAGAATGAATGGGCGGTTCTTGAGTGTGGAAGGTGCATCTGTTCATACATTGCCAATTCTGAGTATATACAGTAGGGATGTTCGCGCATCTCACGGTATCTCAGTAGCAAATTTAAGTATAGATGAACTAAACTATATGCAGAGCAGGGGTATTCCTTTAGAGGATGCATATGCAATCGCAGAGCAGGGCCTTCTCTCTTCAATGCTTAACAAGATGGCAAAGACGTTTGAGTTATAAATGGTGATATTATGGATTATAGAGATGATTTCCCGATACTTAAGAAGTACCATTATCTGGACAGTGCGGCAACCTCACTAAAACCTGTGCAGGTTGTTGAGGCGGAGATAGAGTATTACCACGAATACCCCGCAAATGTGCACAGAGGAGTGTATAGGATGAGCGAGCGCGCAACCGAGATGTACGAGCGCGCCCGCGAGAAGGTTGCTTCACTTTACGGTTCAAAACCGCAAGAGGTAATTTTCACAAGGAATACCACAGAATCACTGAACCTGCTTGCCTACACATTGGGCAAGAAATTCCTGAAAAAAGGGGATGTAGTTCTCATAACCGGAATGGAGCACCACAGCAACCTCATTCCTTGGCTTATGCTGAAAGAACAAATAGGCATAAAATTGGAGTATGTAGAACTGAACGGCGCCGAGCTTGATTATGAGGACCTATCAGAGAAAATAGAATCAAGAAAGCCAAAAGTTGTTTCTTTTGTGCACGCATCAAACGTTCTCGGTACTATTAATGATGCGCAGAAGATCTTGAAGCTTGCAAAATCTTCCGGTGCACTCACAATAATGGACTGTGCTCAAAGTGCTCCGCATATACAGGTTGATTTCAGCAAACTTGGCGTTGATTATATGGCATTCTCTGGGCATAAGCTTCTGGGCCCCACAGGTATAGGCGTGCTCATAGGAAGGGAAGATAGATTAGAAAACTTACCTCCGTTTATGGGTGGGGGCAGTATGATAAAGGTTGTTGAGAGGCAATCGTTTGAGCCAGCGGAACTCCCGCAGAAGTTTGAGGCGGGCACCCCTAATATTGCGGGCGCAATAAGTCTCGGTGCAGCAATAGATTATCTGAAAAAGGTTGGTTTTGGAGAGGTCGAATGTGTTGAGAAAGAGTTGCTCTCATACATTTTGAAGAGGGCAAGCGAGCTCGATTATATCAAAATATACTCTAACAAGAACGTAAAAAATGCAGTGGGTATCTTCTCGTTTAATGTAGATGGTGTTCATCCTCACGATGTATCAGCACTGCTTGATGAATCTAATGTGTGCATACGTGCAGGGCACCACTGCGCACAGCCACTTCATAGAACGCTCGGTGTTGAGTATACAGCCCGCGCAAGCCTTTATTTCTACAACACCAAGGAAGACATTGATGCATTCTTTGAGGGTCTTGAAAGAGTAAGGAAGATGTTTTCATTATAGGTGCAGGTATGTTTGATCTGAGGTATGGGCTTGAAAGATGTTTCACTGTAGGTGTATAGATGGATAATTTAGATTATGAACACTTTGTGGAGATATACAGAAACCCAAAACACAGGGGCATTATTAAAAAGGGTGTAGAAGGGAGTGCTTCAAATATGCCTTGTGGAGATCGTATCACCATCTATTTGGATATTGATAAGGGCGGGAAAATACGGGATGCAAAGCACGAAGGTTATGGTTGTGCGTTATCCGTTTCAAGTGCGGACCTGCTTTGCAATTACATAATTGGAAAGAAAATTAAAGTTGTATGCAAAATGGATTTTGAAGATATAGTGAAATTGCTCAAGTTTACTCCGAGTATAGGCCGTGCAGGATGTGTAGCTGTATCCATAGATGCATTGCACAACGCCTGCAAGAAAGCAAATAAATATTTAGAATGAATATTTCTTGATGGTCCTGGTTGAGAGAAAGATTCCTAATGGAAAGCTTGTTCGCATTGAGGTTGATTTCACTGATAACAGAATCTCTCACATAAAAATAACTGGGGATTTTTTTGTTCATCCAGAGGATGCATTATTAACTTTAGAGAAAAAACTTGAGGGCTCAAATGTTGAGGGGATCAAAGAAACTGTAAAAATGTTGTTTGCCACACTTAATGCTGAGATTATCGGCTTTTCACACGATGACTTATCCAGTATAATTCTTGAGTGTTATCGTATTGCACGGGGCAACAGTTCAGTACATAAGTGATCTTTATGTGGAGGGTAATACAATTATCGCAATGGTCCGCACCAATGAATATGGCGCTTGATGAGGCAGTGTGTAATGCAATAGCGGAAGGTAATTCAAACCCCACAATAAGATTTTACACGTGGAACCCTTCAGCAGTTAGCATAGGATACTTTCAGGAGTTATTGCGCGAAGTCGATATTGATTTCTGTGCAAAGAATGGTATTGATATTGTAAGAAGGAGAACTGGTGGCGGTGCAGTATATCACGATTCAAAAGGTGAGATAACTTACAGTGTGCTTGCGCCAGAGGATTATTTCCCCCGAGGTATAATTGATTCATATAAAGTAATGTGCGGGTGGATAATTGAAGGGTTGAGAGGTTTAGGTATAGAGGCAGAGTTCAAACCCATAAACGATATTGTAGCAAATGGGAAGAAGATCTCTGGGAATGCACAAACTCGCAGGAATGGGATATTGCAACAGCATGGCACGATCTTGTACTCTTTAGATGTTGATATGATGTTTAGATGTCTCAAAGTTAGCGATGAGAAGATAAGGGATAAGATGATCTCGACTGCTAAAGAGAGGGTAACCTCCATAAGAGATATTGATAGTAGTATAGATTTTGATAGAGCATATCTTTCTATTTTGCACGCATTCTGCAAAGATAAGGAGTTCTATTTTGGGGATTTCAGCGAGAGCGAACTTGAGGAAGCCAAGCATTTAGCAGAAACCAAATACTCATCGCGTGAATGGAATTACTGGAGATAGCACTAATTTTATGGGGATATTGAAATTTATTTTTTGAGAATTCAACTCATGTAGAAGAACCGTGCCAACTTTTGGATGCGCATGTATACACTTATTATTTTTTTAGAAATCCGTGCATAGGTTTACCCAGAGCAAGCTCAGCGGCTTCATGTAGTGATTCATACATAGTTGGATGTGCGTGCACAGATATCATTTATTTTTTTAGAAATCCATGCATAGGTTTGCCCAAAGCAAGCTCAGCAGCTTCATGTAGTGATTCATACATAGTTGGATGTGCGTGCACAGATATCATTTATTTTTTTAGAAATCCATGCATAGGTTTGCCCAGAGCAAGCTCAGCAGCTTCATGTAGTGATTCATACATAGTTGGATGTGCGTGCACAGATATCATTTATTGATTTATTTTTTTAGAAATCCATGCATAGGTTTGCCCAGAGCAAGCTCAGCGGCTTCATGTAGTGATTCATACATAGTTGGATGTGCGTGCACAGATATCATTTATTTTTTTAGAAATCCATGCATAGGTTTACCCAGAGCAAGCTCAGCGGCTTCATGTAGCGATTCATACATAGTTGGATGTGCGTGCACGATTGCTGCAATATCATCTAAATATGCGTTCATCTCTATTGCGAGAGCGGCCTCGCCAGCAAGTTCAGAAATCCCATTGCCTACAATACCAATACCCAATATTCTTCCCTCTTTATCATGGATGATCTTAACAAATCCCTTTTCTCTTAGTGTTGCAACGGCACCTCCAAGTGCAGTTAACGGGAACTTAGTAATCTTGATATCATAACCCATCTGTTTTGCTTTTTGCTCACTCATCCCTACTACCACAATCTCTGGATGTGTGAATACGATCTCAGGTATGACACGCGGTTCAAATGCAGCACTCTTAATACCTGCGATAACCTCCGCTGCAGTAAACCCTTGCATGAATGCTTTGTGTGCAAGCATAGGACCTTTTGTACAATCCCCAGCAGCATATACGTTAGGATCAGCGGTTTGCATTTTCTCATTGATTTCTATGAAACCATCACCATCCAATTTCACTTTTGTGTTCTCAAGCCCAATGTTCTTAGTGTTTGGTATTTTTCCTATTGCAATTATCACTTTATCTGCCTTGAGTGTCTGCATCTTTTTTGTCCCGCTTGAGGTGAATTTAACAACCGCACCCTCTTTGATCTCTTTTAGTGAATGTACGGCACAGTTCTCATATATCCTCAACCGTTCATTTTTTGATTTTACAAATTCTGAGACAAGGTCCTCATCAAAACGGGAGAGCAACCTTGAACGCGCAAGCAGTGATACTTGACTTCCCATTTCAGAGAAAAAGGTGCCAAGCTCAGCAGCAACATATCCAGCCCCTATAATCGCAATCTTTTTTGGTATTTTATCGAGAAAGAGTGCCTCGCGCGATGTGATTATTTTCTTTCCTATCTTGATATTTTGGGGTACATTAGTGAGCGAACCCGTTGCAATAAGCGCATTCCTGAACCTTATACTCTCTCTTTCATTCCCTCTCTGAATGAGTATATGATCTGATGACTCAAACTTTGCCTCTCCTTGTAAGACATCCACCCCATAACTTTTGAGTAGAAAATTCACGCCATTGCGTAATCTGCTTATTATCGCATTATTCTCCTTTTGTATCTTTTTCATATCCACTTTCTCAACCTTTGTTTTTATTCCCATCCTATTCAACTGTTCGCTTAAGTGCAGTATACCTGAAATATTTAGTAGCATTTTTGAAGGAATACACCCTCGATTTAAACACTCCCCTCCAATCTCCTCTTTTTCTATGAGTACAGTATTTATGCCTAATTGGCCTGCGCGTATTGCAGCCATATACCCAGCAGGGCCTCCCCCAATTATTGCAAGTGCATATTCCCTCCCAATTTCCCCCATTACCATAAATGTGAATTCTCAGAGAAGATATATAAAAGGTAATATGTATATTCACGTCATGAAGAAGACCGAAGAGAGTTCTTCACATCTTAAGAAAAGCGAGTTTGTACGAGCACTCAATATATTGCGCGAATGGTAGATCGAGGAAAAGCTTGACGAGAAGAGATCTCTTGGTCGCAATATTCTTGACATGTATGTGAGTGTGTTTATCGGGATTGTGAATGCCATACTTATGTCTCTGCCCTTTATCTACATTTTATCCGTGTTTTTGTCTCAGATTTTGTTGAATTTCTTTACAGCAAAATTATCTCTATTGCAATTTCAGCATTGTTTTACCTTATCATCCGCCGGGCGCTTATTGTAGTTATTTCATCTTTTGTTATCTGTTTAATGGTTATTGTGGTGATTGCATTTCTGCTAGGGGTTTTTGGTTATTTAAATATTTTCTAGGGAGATAATAATGCAAGAGTGGTGTTCCCTATGGATGAACTTACGAACATGTTCAATAGGTATATGGATATTGTTGATAAAGTCGCATCATTTATTCCCTATAAGAAAGTAAAAACGTGGAGAGACTTCTTTTTTAATCCTGCAGAGGTATCCTCAAAATCTAAGGATGAAGGTATTCTACCTATTGTTATAGATTATTATGTGATGGGTTTCTTGAATTTTGTAATTTCTCTCTTAAACATGGTTGCACCAATAATTGTATCAACAATTCTTACAGCGGGCTTTGGAATAATTGAAGGAGTAGTGCTTTTTGCACTCATGCTTGGGTTCTTCCTGATTTCTCCAATCCTATCGCTTCTTTATGCAGTATTAGAATTCATCATAGCAAAGATCTTGGGAGGAAAAGCATCTTTCAGTAAACATTTATTTGCATCCTTCATGCCAGTTCTCTCCACTTTCATAATCTTACTTCCTCTCAATCTTCTGTCAATCCTATTAAATTGGCTTACATTCATTCCCATGATTGGGCTTGCATGCTCATGTATTACATTACCAATATCTATAGTTATGATTTTGGTATCTCTTTACAGTATGTACTTGAAGTACTCAGCGTTTAAGGAAGTACACAAAGTGAGTAGTGGCAGAGCAATACTTATAGTTGTGATACCATTCATCATAGTATTAGCAGTACTCATTATTGTCTACATCTTATTTTTGGCCTCGATATTTGCTCTAATATCGCAAGGTTCAGCAATTTCATCTCTATTTAACAAATAATTTTTACACAATATCTACCAATAAGAGGGCTGGGTCTTCAAGATGCCTTTTTACATCTAATAAGAATCGTGCTGCCTCCGCGCCATCCACAATCCTATGATCAAATGTGAGTGAGAGCGGCAAAATATCCCTTATTACAATAGTATCTCCAATAACTACCGGTTTCTTCTGTATTCTCCCAACACCGAGTATTGCGCACTCAGGATAATTTAGCACAGGTACACCATAACTCGCTCCAATTGATCCCCAATTAGTAATGGTAAATGTCCCATTTGAAACCTCATCAAGAGTTAACTCTCTTTTTCTTGCTTTATCAGATAGTACTATAATCTCTCTTGCAATATCCATGATGCTTTTCAGGTCAACATCCTTGACCACAGGCACAATTAATCCATCTTCAGTATCAACAGCAATACCTATATTGTAATACTTCTTCAGAACAAATTCACCGGTTTGCTCATCGATGGTGGAGTTTAACCAAGGATGCCTTTTCAAGGCAATCACGCTTGCCTTGATTATAAAAGGCAGATAGGTTAGATGTATCCCATCCCTTGCAGCTTCAACCTTCTCCTTCTCGCGTACTTCCACGAGTTTTGTAACATCTATATCCTCCATCGCGGTCGTTTGCACGGCAATGTTGTTTGATTTTTCCAATCTAGTTATTATTACCTTCCTAACTCCCTTGATTGGGATGCGTACCTCAAGATACTTTGCTTGCTTTTCCTTTAGCGGGTGTGCAATCTTCTCTTCTATTGATTCGATATCTTCCTTCTTTCCGATCTTCTTCAATTCCACAATTTTCTCAAGATGCTCTGCAGCCGCGAGCACATCCTTCTCAAGGATTACCCCACCAGGCCCGGTCCCGCCAACCTTAGTTAAATCAATTCCCATCTTTTTTGCAAGGTCTCTTGCACGCGGAACGGCCTTTATTTCCGGAGGATGTGTATAAATTTTCTCAACCACACGCATCTCCTCGCTCTTATCCAACTCCTTCAATACAGGTTTTTTCTTTGCAGCAGCAGTGCGCACATCCTCCTCGGTTATCTCCCCATGTTTCCCGCTTCCTTTCACACTGGATAGTTCAACACCAAGCTCTCTTGCAAGTGCTCTCACCCGCGGTGTTGCCAAAACCTCCTTCTTGACCTCCTCGCTTTTCTTTGTTTCTTCTACCTGAACTTTTACACCTTCCTTCTCAGACCCAATTGTGAGCAGAACACTTCCAACCTTTATGGTTTCCCCTTCCTTGAACTTCAGCTCAAGCACCTTGCCCTCATAAGCTGAGGGTATCTCAACAATTGCCTTATCTGTCTCAACTTCAGCAATCTTCTGGTCCTTCTTTACATAATCGCCAACCTTCACAAGCCACTTTACAAGTGTGGCTTCCTCCATGCCTTCACCAAGATCCGGAAGTCTAAATTCATACACCATATTTTAACACCCCTACTATGCGCTGAACAGTGCGCTTACAACATATGTTCCCACAAGGAATGTTGTTATAATCACAGCGATTGCAATCGTCCAGTGTTCGAGCACCACATCAGCTATTTTTTCTCCTTTAACATCTGCCACATAGATGCTGAACAAGGCGAGGAGAGCCATTCCCCATACTATGCATATGAGGACTGCCGTTTCAAGAGGCAGTAAAAGGATGGGCACTGCAAATGAGAGTGCAATTATGAATTTTGTGAAGAAGGTTGCAATCGTTGATTCCCACACATTTTTTTGGGTTGTGGTTTTCGAAGATTCCTCTGATATGTGAATGCCTAAAGCATCTGAGAGTGCATCTGCAATTGCAATCGTAATTATACCGCTGAGCACTGCTGAGAACGAATGTGTTCCACTCTCAAGACCGATTATGAGCCCGAGTGTGGTAATAACTCCGGAAGTAATTCCGAACCCAAGGCCTTTTCTGTAGGATTGTTTTATTTTCTGTTTTTCCATTTGCGCACCTCTCAGTACTGCATCAACTCATTTACAGCATCCTTGACCCGCCTCTCGTTTGGCAGGAAATACTCCTCAAGTTTTGGAAGCGGTACCGGGACATCAAATCCCGTGACGCGCTTTATAGGTGCGCGCAGGCTGAACAATGCTTTTTCTACGATGCGTGCAGCAATCTCAGAGCTTGCGCTGAAACTCTGCATAGCCTCTTGCACAATCACCACGCGTCCCGTTTTCTTCACAGATTCTATGATTGTTTTATCATCGAGCGGTTTTATCGTTCTCACATCTATTATTTCACAGCTTATACCCTCATTTTTAAGGTCGTTTGCCGCATTTTCGGAGACGCGGACCATTGCACCCCATGTTACTAGAGTAATATCACTCCCCTCTCTCACCACCTTACACTTTCCAATAGGCACCGTATACCTCTCCTCAGGCACCTCCTCCTTAAACGCCCTGTATATTCTCTTATGCTCGAGAAATAATACAGGGTCCCCCCACTCAACAGCCGCAGCGAGCAATCCTTTGGCCTCATACGGCCCTGAAGGTATAACAATAGTAATTCCAGGTATGTTTGCATACATTCCTTCGATTGGCTCTGCATGCAGCTCTAATGCATGCACACCCCCACCGTAAGGCACTCTTATAACGATAGGCATTCCATACCTTCCCCGCGTTCTATTCCTCATACGCGCGGCATGTGCATTGATCTGGTTGTATGCAAGAAATGTAAACCCATCAAACTGTATCTCAGGTATGGGCTTCAACCCAGCATATGCCATCCCAACAGCCGTACCTATAATTCCTGACTCTGCAAGCGGTGTATCAAATACTCTCTTCTCACCAAACCTTGCCTGCAACCCATCCGTAACTCTAAAAACCCCACCGTTCTTCCCAACATCCTCTCCTAATACAACAACCTTCTTATCCCTCTCCATCTCCTGTGCAAGCGCCATATTTATTGCTTGGATCATGTTAACCTCTACCATCTTCTCACCCCACAAATTTCTTGAGATATTCTTCTTGTTCTGCAAGCTCCTCTGGCATTCTCTTGTAAACGTTCCTGAACATCTTAGTATAATCCGTTTTCATTGCCTCTGCCTCTTCCACAGCCTGCTCCACAACTCTAATAGCCTCTCTTTTAACTTTCTCCTCCCACTTTTTATTCCATATCCTCTTAGCTTTTAGGTATTTCCTGAACCTCTCAACAGGCTCCTTCTTCATCCATTGTTCGAGCTCCTCTTTTGGCACATACCTTGTAGGATCATCCGCAGTTGTATGCATCCCCAACCTGTAAGATACGGCCTCTATTAACGTTGGCCCTTCACCCTTTCTTGCTCTCTCAACTGCTTCTCTTGCAGCATACAGCACAGATAGCACATCATTTCCATCCACTTGAACACATCTTATCCCCGCCGCAATCCCTTTCTGTGCAATAGTTTCTGCAGCAGTTTGCCTCTTTCTTGGCACGGATATTGCCCACTGGTTATTCCTCACTATAAACACAACAGGTGCTTTGTACACTCCTGCAAAATTCAGGGCTTCATAAAAATCTCCTTCAGAGGATCCGCCATCCCCTGTATATGTCATAATCACCTTATTTTCATCCTTATACTTTAGTGCCATTCCAATTCCTACCGCATGCAGTGAATGTGTCGCAACCGGCACGCAGATTGGTGTAATGTTAAATTCAGGCGGCAGGTTATTCCCTTCCTCAAACCCCATAAAATACATCATAAAATATTTGAGCGGGACGCCCATAGTAACATACATTCCCTGCTCTCTATAAGATGGAACAATCCAGTCATCTTTTTTGAGTGCGAACGCTGACCCCACGCTTATAGCCTCTTCACCCTTGCATGGTGCATAAGTGAGCATTCTTCCCTGTCTCTGCAAATTTAGTGCCTTCTCATCAAGCACCCTTGTTGTAACCATCGCCTTGTAAAGAAACTCCAAATTCTTTCTGCTCACTCCCAATTCTCTCTCAAGCTTCTTATCCACCCTCCCCTTTTCATCAACAATCTGGACAAAATTCACGCTACCCGAGTAAACCCTTTTCACGACCATAATTCCTAACTCTCTGACAAACTATATATTACTTAAAACCAGTTATTTCAAAAAAACATCACTCGCATGGTACGAGCTCCTCACAAAAGGCCCAGCAACAACAAAATCAAACCCGCTCTTCTTTGCATATTCCTCATATCTCTTAAACTGCTCTGGCTTAACATACTCCTTAACAGGATAATGATTTTTAGTGGGCTGCAAATACTGGCCGATTGCAACTGCTTTAACACCAACACTTCTCAGATCTTCCAGTGCTTCTTTAACCTCTTCTTCGCTCTCGCCCATCCCAACCATCAATGCAGACTTTGTTATTATGCGCGGATAATTCTCACTAACATACCTCAGCACTTTCAATGAATTCTCATAACTTGCACGCGGGTCTCTCACAACCTTTTGCAATCTCTTAACCGTCTCTATATTATGTCCGTACACATCCGGGCCAGCCTTGCATACAACATCCACGAGGTAAGTCCTCCCTTGAAAATCCGGAGTTAATACCTCAACCTTTGCATACGCTTTCACATGTGAAATACACTTTGCAAAATGTTCTGCACCCAGATCCGCAAGGTCATCCCTGTCGACACTCGTGATCACAACATACCTGAGCCCCAAGGCCTTAACCGCCTCTGCAATCCTCCCAGGCTCACTTGGGTCGACCTCTCTTCCCTTCTCTGCCTTCTTAGTATTACAAAATTTGCATCCTCTTGTACACACATCACCCAGGACCATTACTGTGGCAGTTCCTTTTCCCCAACACTCATTAACATTCGGGCATTTTGCTTCTTTGCACACAGTAGTAATCCCTAACCTTTCAAGAATCCTCTTTGTTTCCCCATACTCCTGATTAGGCAATCCAATCTTAAGCCACTGGGGTTTTCCCATGCCAATATATCTACGCAAACGCTTTTATCATGAAGATAATGCCATATCTATTGCAGGCCTGTTGAACCCAATGATTATCCCACCATCAATATCTATAACAGGTACACCCATCTGCCCGCTCTTCTGTACCATTTCCATTGCAGCAGCATAATCCCTATCAACCATCTTAATCTCAAACTCTATCCCGCGCGCCTTTAGATATTCTACCGTGGCATGGCAGTACGGGCAACTCTCTGTCATGTACACAATTATCCTGTGCTTTTTATTTCCCTCTTTCTCATTTTTCCCCCGCATCATCTCATTCATTTTCTTTTTTCTTAGTGCTTCAAGCTCTTCATCCTCAATATCTATCTTCATTTTTTCCACCTTTTTCAGCAAGCCTCAGAATCTCCCTTATTTCCTCAGGGTTTGCAATCTTACAGCAGCATTTCCTTCCCTTTTTCCTCACTCTTACAATCCCAGCATTTTTGAGAATGCGTATCTGCTGTGATATATTTGGCTGAGAAGTTCCAATCTCAACCAGTATATCATTCACGCACACATTCTCCCTGCCCAATAGCAGTCTCACTATTTTGAGTCTCGTTTTATCCCCGAGCGCTGCGAAGATTCTTTCGGCTTTCTCCGAATGCATATATAATTAAACACTTATATGTTTATATAGTTTTCTTTTTAATCTTTAACCCCCAATCCACATTATGCATCCTGAGAAAAAGTATATGCTCGCAGCAATCCGCTCCGCACTTAAGGGCGTGTCAAAGAAAGAGGGCGGCCCGTTCGGCGCAGTAATCGTTGATAAGAACGGCCACATTCTCTCCACTGCGCACAATACAGTATGGAAGGATACAAATCCCACAGCGCACGCAGAGGTTAATGCAATTCGCAAGGCGTGCAAAAAGCTTGGCTCGATAAACCTCTCCGGCTGTACGATCTACTCAACAACAGAACCCTGCCCCATGTGTTTCAGCGCAATACACTGGGCGCGTATTGGCACAATTGTATACGGTGCAAGCATAGAAGACGCTGCAAAGTACGGGTTCAACGAGATGAAGGTGAAGAACACCACCCTCAAACGCTTAGGAAAACTCCGCATAACCATAATAAGCGACTTTATGAGAGAAGACAGTCTCAAACTCTTTAGAGTATGGAAGAATACCAAAGGCCGTCCTTATTAGTTTTTTTACTTGCATATTTTTACTTGTGCATATTTTTGCATAAACTGACTAAATCAACACTTTTTATAATTACTCTCCAATCTCTATTTATGATTGCTAGGAAAAGAGGGCAGGCCTCAATAGAACTAATCTCAATTCTCTCAGTTGCGTTGCTTGTTCTCGGCATCATAATCGCCGCATCACGCGCTTCCTTTGAAGATATGCAGTCCTCGCTCGATACGCAGATGGCAGAGCACAGCCTTCGCGAGCTTGCAATGATTTCCGAGAAAATATACAACTCAGGGCCCGGTTCAATGCAAAAGACCGTACTCCACATCCCAACTAGCGTGGTGAGTGAGGAATCATCCCTCTCAGACAATCTCATCAACATTCGCGTAAGCCACAAGTATGGAATTAAGGATATCCCGCAACCGCTCCCCGTGCCCGCACGCGGCGATCTCACATTCCTTCCCGGTGATTACGAGGTATACATAGTCGCACACAGCGGTTATGTATTCATAACAGAAAACCCCTCCATTCTCTTGAGCGAGACACTTCTCTACATCCCACAAGGCAAAGAATACACAATTAAGGTAAAGAACCCCGGGGCAAAGGATACCGTAATAACAGCACTGCCCGACCCCGGCATAACGCCCAGCTGGACATCCAAACCACTGAATGCAGGCGGCGAGGCGGAGCTCACGCTTTCAGCGCTTTCTTCAGGAACAGTAAAACTCACAAGCTCAAGCGGTGAATATGAAACAATTACCATTAAGGTGCAGTGAGATGGTAAGGGGCCAAATCACATTTGATTTCCTTATTGCGCTTAGCGCATTGGCACTTCTCTTTGTAGCACTGCTCTCTTTAATACAATTCCAAAACCAGCAGGCTTCACAACAGGCATCCAGGGTAATAATGGAGCGCACGTGCGAAATCATCTCGCAAAAACTGACACTCGCAAAACTGAATGGCGACGGTACAGTAGAAACATTCTACTCAAAACTCCCGCTCACCTCTAATGGTACCGCACGCGAGATCCAGATAGGTGAGAACTACCTGTGCACCACACCGGAAGAATTCTCATCTGCACTCTCGCAAGATGATGGTGCATTCATAATAGAAAACCGCAACAACAAACTAACCATCTACAAGCAGCAATAAAAGATAGAAAAAAGAGAATCTATTTCTCGAGAATCTTAACTGCTCTTGCAAATCCTCAGGATCTATTGCAACAAAGGCTAGAAAATACGTTTCAGTAATAAAAAAGGGAGTAGAAAAAAGAGAATCTATTTCTCGAGAATCTTAACTGCTCTTGCATAATCCTCAGGATCTATTGCAACAACCGTCCTATCATTTTCCTTTCCGATGATGTAAACCGCCCTGAGGTTTATGCCTTCCCTTGAGAGCTTCTTAGTTATCTTGTACAACTCTCCGGGCCTGTCCGGCAATTTCAGCACTATAATATCATTAACTATTGCATTGAACCCTGCCCTCCCCAAATCGTTGAGTGCAGTATTCATATCTGTGGTAAGCACGCGTATCACACCGCTCTTTTCAAATCCCTGTGCAGATATTGAGATAATGTTTATGCCGCTCTTACTCAGGATTTCGGTCACATCTGAAAGTGCACCAACCCTGTTCTCAACTATAACGGTAATCTGCTTCATCATATGCACACCCCCTAATATTAGTACACCCACCTTTTTTAAACATATCCAAACCCGGAGTTATCAAAACTCCTTTATTATATTAATTTTCACTGAGATGGTGAATCATGGATAAAGGAGAAAACTATGAAGTTAAAGATCTCTCGCTCGCATCACAGGGAAGGGCAAACATTGAACTTGCGGAGAGAAGGATGGGTGCACTCCTCAAAATCCGCGGGCGTTTTGCAAAGGAGAAACCATTCACAGGCCTCACAATAGGGATGGCACTGCACATAACAAAGGAAGCAGCAGTGCTCGTTCGAACGCTTGCAGCTGGCGGTGCAAAGGTTGCGATTGCAAGCTGTAACCCACTGAGCACACAGGATGATGTTGCTGCAGCACTTGCAACCGAGGGATATTCAGTATACGGATACAAAGGCGAGGCAACAAAGGACTATTACAGATACATCGATGCCGTAATAAACTCAAACCCCAACATCACCATAGATGATGGCTGCGACTTGGTTACCCGGCTCCACACAAAATATCCAAATAAAATAAAGAACGTGATAGGCGGTTGCGAGGAGACAACAACAGGCGTGATACGGCTGCATGCAATGGAGCGCGATGGTGTTCTTCGTTATCCGGTTATTGCAGTCAACGATAACAAAACAAAACATCTTCTAGATAACTACTACGGCACGGGCCAATCCACAATTGATGGATTACTGCGCGCCACGAACATCTTGATTGCAGGCAAGAATTTCGTTGTGTGCGGATATGGTGATTGCGGCAAAGGGGTTGCATTGCGCGCCAAAGGGTTAGGCGCCAACGTAATTGTAACTGAGGTTGACCCATTCAGGGCATTGCAAGCCACTCTGGATGGATACAGGGTTATGCCCATGAACGAGGCCGCAAAGATAGGCGACATATTCATAACTCTAACCGGTGACAAAAATGTAATCACGATCGACCACATAAAGCAGATGAAGGATAACGCAGTGCTTGCAAACTCCGGGCATTTTGATGTTGAGATTGATGTACACAGCCTTGGAAAAATCGCAAAGAAAAGAAAGGTACGGCCGTTCTTGGATGAGTACACGCTTGGCAAGAAGAGGGTATACCTATGTGCTGAGGGCAGACTGGTCAACTTGGCAGCTGCTGAAGGCCATCCGAGTGAAGTAATGGCAACCTCTTTTGCGGGCCAGGCGCTTGCGTGCGAGTATCTTGTAAAAAATAGAGGAAATCTTCCTGCAAATGTGCTGGCTCTCCCCTCAGAAATAGATGATAAGATTGCAAAGTTGCAGCTTGAATCAATGGGCATAAAAATAGACAAATTGACTAAGGAGCAGGAGAACTACTTACACAGCTGGCATGAGGGGACATAACAACAAGCGATTTATACGCCAAGTTTGGAGCATCTAGCACAAAATCCAAAGTTGAGGTGTGATTAATGAAGAAAATCTTTGTCTTGCTTCTCTTAATAGGGGTTGCTTTTGCATATAGCAAAGTTCTTGTAGTTGATTTCAAGATAGATAAGTGGGAT
>Ga0315298_1002465_pt1 | contig 31342 bp, 30 predicted proteins | sample WHS_1_MG_FD_203077 | JGI IMG/M metagenome (GOLD analysis project Ga0315298, IMG submission 203077) | Extremophilic microbial mat communities from Washburn Hot Springs, YNP, Wyoming, USA - WHS_1_MG | ecosystem: Environmental > Aquatic > Thermal springs > Hot (42-90C) | place: USA: Wyoming... | reverse complement strand
TCTGTAAGAATGTTTAGTTTTCAGTAATTATAAAGGGTTCTGAAAATCCTTAAAAATGATTTAGGAATCTATTATTAGGTTGGGCCGGTAGCTCAGCTTGGTTGGAGCGTTCGGCTGATAATGGCTGTGGCGGAAACCGAAAGGTCGAGAGTTCAAATCTCTCCCGGCCCATTACGGTTATGCCTCTTTTAGAGGCATAAATGAGCCTTGACGCATCTAATCTTGCTGAATTTTGCTTTTTCTTAATTGTTCAAATCTGAAAATCCTTTTCATTCCAAAGTATAATGTTACGCATGCAAGCATTGCCACGCCGGCCACAAGCGAGTAAACGGCAAGCGCCACAAGTTGCTTCTTCAAGGCATCTTCAACAGTCTGAAATGACAAATATACAAAGTAGAAGGATAGGAATACGCATATCATGAAGGCTATGACTATGCCGGATTCAACCTTCAACTGGAGATCACCCAACAGACGCTAAGTTAAATTGCGCACGGATTCGGAAAGGGTTTATGAATTAAAAATCAACAGCAGAAATAAGCTGGGAATGAAATGGGTAGGCGAAGGGTTTTGCATCACCGTGATAATGTGCCTCATCGAGTCAGAGTTCTTTCATGACCGTATTATTTTGTCCTTATCAACTTGCGTTATTTTTCTGCATCTTGTACCTCCAAGCATTGCGGTTGGATGACTTTCACGGTGAAAAGGTAGATTTGCAAATATTTAATTGAAAAAGCGTATTTTAAGACACTTTGTGAAATTTAACTGTTTAAATTGGAATTGAGGCGTATGTATACATAAATTGGAAACGTCAAAATTCAACGTGAAGTCTTCTCCATTCTTGGCGAAAGTTTAAATTAATAACATACAATTAAGCCATTACCACTCATGGTGGACCACTTATGAATTTTGAGTTAGCCACTGAACAGAAAATGATTGTTGAAACTGCAAAGGAAATAGCACACGATTTCGGTCCAGAATATTGGCGTGAAAAGGACAAGAAGCACGAGTTTCCAGAAGATTTCTGGAAAAGCCTAGTTGAGGCTGGCTTCACCGGCATTGTTGTTCCAGAAAGGTATGGCGGCGGAGGCATGGGAATGTTTGAGATGCTATTAGCCATGGAAACCCTAGTTTCAGAAGGTTGCGGTTTAGGCGGAGAATGGTTCTTATGCCTATCCGCCATCTTCGGAGGCTTATCAATAGTTAAGCATGGAAGCGAAGCCCAAAAGGAGAAGTATCTGCCACAGATAGCAAAGGGCATGGAGTTCTGCCTAGCCCTAACAGAAGCAGACGCTGGAACAAACACGCTCAACATCAAAACAACAGCAGTCCTAGAAGGTGATGTATACCGCGTTAATGGACAGAAAATGTTTATTTCAGGGGCTGACCGTGCACGGGGAATGCTTCTCGTAACACGTACAACACCAGCAGATAAAGCTCAAAAGAGAACTTTGGGCTTGTCACTTTTCCTCGTGGACTTGCCAGACTCAGCTGTTGAGGTCATCCCGATAGAAAAGCATGGAATAAACTATTCAAAAACATGCGAGGTTTACATAAGCGATTTGCGATTACCAAAAGAAAACTTGCTAGGCGAAGCTGACAAAGGCTGGTATTTAGTATTGGACACGCTTAATCCAGAGCGCATGAGCTTCTCCGCGGCTGCGTGTGGGCTGGGAATTTTAGCGATAAACAAAGCTGTTGAATACGCAAAAGAGAGAAAGGTTTTTGAGGCGCCTATCGGTGCCCATCAGGCAATACAGTTCCCACTTGCAGAGGCAAAAGCCAAAATCGAGGCGGCACGCCTACTAAACTACAAGGCTGCTTGGCTTTATGACCAAGGCAAAGAATGCGCAGCAGAAGCAAACATGGCAAAAGTGGCGGCGGTAGATGCTGGAATTGCTGCTGTTTACCACGCGATGCAAACGTTTGGAGGCTACGGCTACGCGGTTGAATATGACGTTGAACGTTGGTGGCGCGAAGTAAACCTCATAAGGCTTGCACCAGTGACGCATCAGATGGCACTGGCATTCATAGGGCAACACGTGCTTGGATTACCAAAATCCTATTAAATATTGCTTCAAGAGATTCTGAAATGCCATAAGCAAGTGAAATGCTTGGGCTTTACAAAAAGTCACGGACTGCTTGTTCTGGCGAGTTTCGGATTCAGTTTTATCTTAATCTTTTCAACATTGCTTAAAAATGCTGGCGTTTCAAGCCTTCAACAGGTCCTTTTACGCGTAACACTGACTCTTCCGCTTATACTGCTGCTCAACAAGGGAAAAATTAAACTTGAGAAGAAGGACTTGCCGTACTTCGCCCTAATAGGCTTTGTATTTTCAGTCTTTCTATTTTCAGCTTTATCCTCAATTGTTTTTGGCTGCCCAATAGCGGTTTCTATAGCCCTAATTTACACGCAACCCTTCTTCACGGCTATATTGGCGGCTATCTCCAAGAAAGAAAAGGTAACCCTGGAAAAGCTTACAATGATCACGGTTGGAATGTTAGGCGCACTCTTGGCAAGCGGAATGTTAACTGAACAATACGCGAATCTCCGCATCACTGGAATATTGTTTGCGCTGTTTGCTGGCTTCCTTTACGCTACATACCTTTTCCTTAAAAGAATTCGAAAAATAAGCTATACGCCACTTCAGGGGTTATTCAACACCTTCATGTTCGCAGCTCCATTCGCCCTGATTTTGGGTTTAACTTTACCATTTTTTACAACAAGCATAGGCTTAGTAGGCTTCTCAATGTTAAACCCGTATCAACTCCTCCTTCTAATTCTATTCGCATTTTTTAGCACAATGCTTCCATACGGCTTGCTAAACTACGTTAAAGCGAGCGAGGTGTCACCAACAACTGAGGGGACAATACTGCTTTTAGACCCGTTTCTACACAACGTTTGGGCAGTGCTCATTCTCCAACAATACGTTTCAATTATTCGCTATTTAGGAGTTGGATTGACGCTATTAAGTGCTGCGGCAATGCTCAGAACAAAATAGAAAACGTAGAGCTATCAAACTAAACAGCAGAAAACACGTTAAATCAACCTTAAAATCGCCACATCTTGTCTGAAAACCTTTTTAACAAAACAGCAAAAAATAATCTCGGATACACAAAAGGTGAAAAATATGGAAGTTAGAAAAATAGCGGTTTTAGGCGCTGGCTTAATGGGACACGGCATAACGCAAGTGGCAGCCCAAATAGGCAAATATGAAGTTTACATGCGCGATGTTGAACAACGATTTATAGACAACGGCATGAACATGATTAAAGCGAGTTTGCGAAAATTCGTCGACAAAGGACAGATAACGGAACAGCAAATGAATGAAACTTTAGCCCGAATTCACCCAACTCTAGACCTTAAAGAAGCAGTTCAAAACGCAGATTTAATCATCGAGGCTGTCCCGGAAAACGCTGAGTTGAAGAAAGCTACATTCCGTGAAGTTGACGCTTACGCGCCAGCCCACGCAATAATGGCTTCGAACACTTCGAGCATAAGCATAACAGAATTAGGCTCAGCCACCAAACGTCCAGAAAAGGTCTGTGGAATGCACTTCTTTAATCCGCCGCAACTAATGAAGCTTGTTGAGATCATACGCGGAGCAAAAACATCAGATGAAACAATACGAACAGCTTTGGAGGTGGCGCATAAAATGGAGAAGGAAACAGTCCTTGTGAGGAAGGATTGTCCAGGCTTCATAGTGAACCGCATATTAATCCCAGCTTTAAATGAGGCGGTAGCTCTACACTGGGAAGGCGTAGCAGACAGGGACGACATAGACAAAGCCATAAGACTTGGGTTAAACTGGCCAATGGGTCCACTTATGCTTTTGGATTACATTGGCGCTGACACAACGCTGTTCATTGCAGAGGTTCTTGAACGTGAAATAGACGAAAAGTTCCATCCGCATCACGGACTAAAGCAGATGGTTAAGGCAAACATGCTTGGCAGAAAAACGGGGAAGGGTTTCTACGACTGGACACAAAAATAAAAGTGGAGCGTGACAAAACCATGGAGTACAAACACATAATTTATGAGAAAAGCCAAGGAATAGCCACAATTACGCTTAACAGGCCAGAGGTGCTAAACGCGTTCAGCAAAGAAGTCGTAGAAGAAGTTTTAAACGCCATTGAAGATGCGAAAGTTGATGAAAATGTCCACGTAGTTATCCTAACAGGCGCAGGGGAAAAGGCATTCTCAGCGGGCGCTGACATAAAAGCCATGAAGGGAATGAACGCCCTAAAAGCCAGAGAACTCTCCCAGATGGGAGAAAAACTTTGCCTTTCATTAGAAAGCTTGGAAAAGCCAGTAATTGCAGCCATAAATGGTTACGCGTTGGGCGGAGGCTTGGAAGTTTCTATGGCATGTGACATACGGATTGCTTCAGAAAACGCAAGGATGGGACAAACGGAAATAAACATCGGGCTTATTCCAGGTTGGGGTGGAACCCAACGCTTAACACGCCTAGTGGGCGCCACAAAGGCGAAGGAGCTGATATTCACTGGAAAGATGATTGACGCAAAAACTGCTGAACAAATTGGTCTAGTAAACATGGTTGTGCCCCAAGCCAATTTTAGGGAAACCGTGCGGCAATTTGCCTTAGATTTAGCTCAAAAAGCGCCAGTTGCATTGAAAATTGCAAAAGCCCTCATAAATAAGGGTGCAGAAACAAGTTTGGATGTAGCATTAGCCTTGGAACGTGAAGGCTTCGGCGTTGTAGCCTCAACAGAAGACCTTCAAGAAGGCGTATCAGCGTTCACAGAAAAGAGAAAGCCAGTGTTCAAAGGTAAGTGAGACGCGAACCTTCCTCATTTTTATTATTGCCGCTTGGATGCTCCTTTTCGCCAAGCTTGTTAAAAGCATTTTCAACCAAAAGTTATATGTAAAAGCGAAAGGCTAATGGAGACTCTGCTCCAAAGCGAAGGAGAAAAAGCAATTGCCAGACCCGCGCTTATTACTAGAAGACAAACTAGGAAAAAAGACGCTCTTACTTGGCAACGAAGCCATAGCAAGAGGCACATTAGAAGCAGGCATAAGCGTCGTAACCACCTATCCCGGCACGCCAGCATCTGAGATAGGCGATACGCTTTCTGAAATAGCGAAAGATGCTGGACTCTACATGGAATACTCCACAAACGAGATTGTAGCCGTGGAAGTGGCTGCTGGAGCTGCGAACTGTGGAGTCCGAGCGTTAACAGCCATGAAGCATGTTGGGCTTAACGTGGCGGCCGACGCAGTTATGACGTTGGCGTATATAGGCGTAAGGGGAGGCTACGTCATAGTTACAGCGGACGACCCAGGATGTTACAGCTCACAGAATGAGCAGGATAACCGATTCTATGCATTGCTTTCGAATCTTCCATGCCTTGAACCATCAAATCCACAGGAGGCAAAGGACATGACTGTTTCCGCTGTGGAAGTAAGTGAAAAGCTTGAACTTCCGGTTCTTTTAAGGACGACAACACGCGTGAGCCACACGAGAGGACCAGTTGTCTATGGCAAGCTTGCAAAGCCAAATTTGAAGGGAGAATTTGTCAAAGACGTAAAACGCATGGTTATGGTTCCAGCCCATGCGAGGATAATGCACGCAAGGCTCTTGGAGAAACTGGAAGCGGCTAAGGAAATAAGCGAAAAATCGCCATACAACGTTGAGGTGCGCAGGGGAAACGGTGAATACGGAATAATATCCTCAAGTGCGGCTTATAACTATGCAGAAGAGGCAAGAGAGCTTTTAGGGTTGGATGCAAGTGTTCTAAAGCTGGGCATGACCTATCCGCTTCCGGAAAAAATGATTGGAAAATTCCTCAAGAAGCATAAGAAAGTCATAATTATTGAAGAGCTTGAACCTTACTTGGAAATGCAGATAAAAGCCGTAGCCAAAGACTATGCGCCAAGCGTGGAGATTTATGGAAAAATAAGCTTAACATACTTTCCGAGAAAGGGGGAGCTTTCCACACGCGCGGTCACAACTGGCATGGCGAAGATAACTGGCAGAAAACCGCCAATAAACTTTGACAAGTTAGACGCGGCTTACAGTGAAATCAGCAAGGATTTACCATCAAGACCGCCAATTCTATGCGCTGGCTGTCCACACATGGCATCCTTCTACGTTATAGGAAAGGCAACTGGCAAGAGGGCAATTTACCCAACCGATATAGGATGCTACGCCCTTGGAGCCGCGCCGCCATTAAGCATAGGAGACATACTAATATGCATGGGCGCAAGCATCGGCGCAGCGCAGGGAATAAGCAAAGTTGCGGACAAAGACGTAGTGGCCGTAATAGGAGACTCAACGTTCTTTCACGCGGCAATACCTGGACTGGTGAATGCGGTTTATAACAACCACAAAGTTGTGCTTGTAGTCTTGGATAACTTGACAACAGCCATGACTGGACATCAGCCGCATCCTGGAACAGGCAAAACCGGAATGCAGACGCAGGGTAAAAGAATACTCATAGAGAAGGTTGCAGAGGGATGCGGAGTAAAATATGTTAAAGTTGTGAGCCCATTCAACGTTAAAGAGGCGGAAAACACTTTGAAAGAGGCACTTAAGCATGAGGAGTCATCAGTCATCATTTTTAGAGCACCATGCGCATTAATGACCATGAGAGAGAGGAGGCGCAAGGGCGAGGAGGTTGCACCATACAGAATAACTGAAAAATGCACCAATTGTATGGCTTGTATAAAACTTCTAGGCTGTCCAGCACTAACAATAGAAAATGAAAAGGTAAGCATAAACGAGGTGTTATGCGTTGCATGTGGACTTTGCGCTTCAGTATGCCCATACAACGCAATAGAAAAGGTAAAGCAAAAGTGAAAGGAGAGAATAGCGAACGGATGAGTTCAACATCGTTTTGGCTGGAGTCGGCGGACAAGGCATAATACTAGCAGCTCAAGTTTTAGGCACCGCAGCGGTTAACGATGGCTTTAACGTGCGGGTAAGCGAAATTCATGGGATGGCTCAGCGCGGTGGAGCAGTCGTCTCAGATGTGCGGATAGGCGAAAATGTTTTGGCGCCTACAGTATTGGATGGAAATGCAGATGTGCTTCTCGGATTTGAACCAATAGAGACGCTTCGCAATTTGAAGTTCGCCTCGGGAAAGACAATCGTAATTATGAATGCTGAGAGAATAATGCCAACAGAACTAACTGCGAAAAGGGCGAAATACCCAAGCTTAGAGGAGACTATACAAAAAATTAACGCCTTCACGAAAAATGTAATTGTTATTGAGGCCTCTAAACTCGCTAAGGAAGTGGGAAACATACTAACGCAAAACGTTGTCTTGCTTGGAGCCTTGGCGGCAGTTGGGAAAATACCAATCAAAACTGAAACATTAATTGACGCTTTACGGGAACTTATACCACCAAAACAGTTAGAAGTAAACATCAAAGCGTTTAAAATCGGCTATGAAAAAGCAGAGAAGCTTATTAAATCTTAAACTCTAGCGTTTTCATCCTTTTTGTCCAAGATAGCTTTCAAAATGTTCTGGAATATTCGCATATCTGAAGCGTTCACTATTGGAATTTGTAGGCTCTTGTCAACCTCGTAAAGCTTCTCGTACCTGGGAAATTCAGAATAGCATATTTGGCTTATTGGAAACTCCTTACTCTTCAACTCATGCTCGAAGGATTTCTCATAAACCTCTAAGCAAAGTAAGTAGCCGCTAACCCAGTAAAGCCTATTCACCCCGTAAGTTGTGGCACACCAAGCTATGTCACTTACTGAACGCTTATCCAGACCCAAAATTGTAACCTTTCTTGTCGGAGCAATCTCCACATCCATGCGCTTTATCCCTCGAAGGGAGTCTTCAACACCCCTTTAACCTTCGCGGTTATTTTTGGTCCAAGACCATAAACAGTTTTAGACCAATCATCGACGCTTATCAAAGCGTTTAACGGCGTTTGATAGGATTTAAGTATTGCTATAGCTTTTTCCCTCCCTATGTTTGGCAAACTCGCAATAAAATAGACTTGCGCGTCCGAAACGGTTTCGCATTTCTTGGCTGGATGCACTGTTGGCGCTCTTTTTTCAACAATTTGCTCTTGGCGAGCTGCAACGCAGAGAAAATCTATAGTTTCCTTATACGAAGTCGTATTCACCATTGCCAGCCCATTCTTCGCAAGGTTGAACATGGCACCCCAAACAGATACTGGCTGGATTCTGCTAAACTTGTAGATTATTGGCATGTATCCCTCCAAAAGAATAAGCGACTTCGGATAAACTTCCTTCAACGTGAAAAGCTGCTCAAAAAGATAGCGATGCGTAAGCGTGTAAACAAAGTCCTGAACCGTTTTCCTCTCAATAGCACAAACATCAGACAACACGTAGTCACCCTTATCCAAAGTCTCAATCTTAACGTTGATGCCGCGCTCTCGAAGACCCTTAACAATCTTCGCCGCAGTGTTTGCCTCGCGGCTGTCAACTATTATTGTTGGCTCCTTCTCATCGCATTTCTTCCCTTTCAAATATGGAATTAGACTTTCAGTTCCAGACATAAACTCACCCTCACATTCAAATATAACAAAGAGAAACTAATATTTTCTCATTATACTTGGTTACAAAATGGCTTAAAAGAAAATTCAAAATATAAAAATGAGAAGATGGGAAAAGTTATGGTCCTTTCTTTGTTATTTCTTTGACAACTCCAGCTGCTATGGTGGTCCCCATGTCTCTAACCGCGAACCTTCCAAGCTCTGGAAAGTCTTGGTAGGTTTCAATGGCGATTGGATGTAGTGGCTCCATTCTCACTAGGGCAGCGTCTCCAGTCTTTAAGAAGGATGGTTTCTCCTCAACAATTTGCCCTGAGCGTGGGTCGATTTTTCTTATAATCTCTGTGAATCTGCATGCGATTTGTCCGGTGTGATAGTGTAGTACTGGCGTGTAGCCTGCAGCAATGGCTGTCGGATGGTAAATCACAATTATTTGTCCGATGAACTCCTTAGCCACTGTTGGCTGATTAGTAACATGCCCGCAGACATCTCCACGACGGATATCCGTTTTAGCTATGCCCCTAACATTAAAGCCGATGTTATCTCCAGGTTCAGCCCTCGGTATTCTTTGATGATGCATCTCTATAGATTTAACTTCGCCCTGCTTATTGGCTGGCATGAATATTACCACATCGTTTTCCTTAAGCACTCCAGTTTCAACTCTGCCAACTGGAACTGTGCCTACGCCTGTAATGCTGTAAACGTCCTGAACTGGAATGCGCAGCGGCTTGTTCAATGGTTTCGGCGGAATCTCAAAAGTATCCAACGCGTCAAGCAGCGGTGGTCCCTTATACCATGGCATCTTTTCGCTTGGCTTAACAAGGTTGTCGCCAGTCCATCCAGATGTAGGCACAAACGGTGTTTTTTCAACTTTGTAGCCAACCATCTTAAGCATTCTGGCAACTTCATTCTTAACCTCGTTGTAGCGCTCTTCACTCCAATTAACTGAGGCATCATCCATCTTGTTGACTGCAACAACCAGTTGACGAACACCCAAAGTAAAAGCCAAGAAAGCGTGTTCTCTTGTTTGCCCACCTGGACCAATACCAGCTTCAAACTCTCCTCTCTTTGCTGAGACAAATAGGATGGCGCCGTCTGCTTGGCTTGCGCCTGTAATCATGTTTTTAACGAAGTCTCTGTGTCCAGGCGCGTCAATGACTGTGAAGTAGTATTTCTTTGTTTCAAATTTTAGGAATCGAAGGTCTATTGTTAGGCCTCTTTCACGTTCTTCCTTGAGGTTGTCGAGGATCCATGCATACTTGAAAGTTTCCTTGCCCATTTTCCTAGCTTCTTCTTCGTAAGCTTTCACCGTTCTGTCGTCAACAGCTCCTGCCAGGTAAAGCAAGTGCCCAGTTGTTGTTGATTTTCCATGGTCAACGTGCCCCATTATCACCAAGTTTAGGTGTGGTTTTTCTGGCCTACTCATGTTTTCTCCTCCTTCATTTTACCTTCCAATTTAAACATTTTTAGTGAATTCGTTTACACAACTGTTAATCAATTATTTTAATTTTATGATTAAACCTCTTTGCTTGGCAACAGTGTTTATGGAAACGAATTTAACGTTGATTTTTTGAATTAGTGTTTGGATGAGACTTAACTATGCCTGCAAACTTGCCTGCTGAAGCTAAACGCAAATGGGCTGAAGTTTCGGCAGCAAGAAATCCAGGGGAGAAAATTCAGCTCATGCAAGAATTTTTGAGTTTAGTTCCAAAGCATAAGGGGACAGCAAAACTGTGCGCCCAAGTTAAAAAGCAAATGGCAATTCTAAGGAGGGAAATTGAAGAAAAAAAGCATAGAAAAGCTGGGAGAGGAGGGCCGAAATTTTTCATAGAAAAGGAAGGAGCAGCCCAAATAGCCCTTTTAGGATTAACAAACTCTGGAAAGAGCAGTTTGCTTGCTGCAGTAACAAACGCGAAAGTCGAGGTTTCCTCAACGCCTTACACCACGAGGGAACCAATTCCAGGAATAATGAATTACGAGGACATTCAATTTCAGATTATGGAAGCCCCAGCCTTGATGGAAGGTTCTGCTGATGGTAGAGCATGGGGGCTTCAAACATTAGCTTTGGCACGTAACGCTGATGGCTTGATTTTGGTTGTTGACTTGTCAAGCGACCCCGTTGGTCAGCTTTCAACAATTTTAAGTGAGTTGGAGAAAGCCCGCATATCCGTTTTGAAGCCTATGGGACGGGTTGAGATTGAAAAGAAGTTTATGGGTGCTGGCTTGCGGATAATCCTTGTCGGGAGGCTTTTGGACTGCACATCAATGGATGTTGAGGAGCTTTTAAGGAGTTATCGTGTAACAGATGCTATTGTCAAAATTTCTGGTGAAGCTACTTTAGATGAAGTTGAGGCTGCAATTTTTGAAAGCGTAGTGTACAAACCAACAGTTATTGTTGCAAACAAGGTTGACATGGATGTTGCCAGAGTCAATTTCAAACTGCTGGAAAGTTATGTTGGCGGCAAACTGCCAATTCTTGCAGTTTCATGTGAAAAGCGTTACGGCTTGGAGAATCTTGGCAAAACGTTGTTTAGAGCTTTGGACATAATTAGAGTTTATACGAAAGAGCCAAGCGAGAGAGAACCCTCAAAAAAGCCTTTCATTTTAAAGAAGGGCGCAACAGTTTACGACTTAGCAAGGAACATTCACAGCGACTTTAGCGAACGCTTCTCATTCGCGAAAGTTTGGGCTAAACGCCTAGTTTTCAGCCCACAAAAAGTTGGAATGGCGTTTACATTAGAAGATGGCGACATTGTTGAAATACACGCAAAATAGCCTACCTTGAAGCTTGAGCTATTCTTTCGATTTCATGACGCTTTGAAACCGCATAGCTTTTCATATCGTGGTTCGCCGCCAAAACAAGTTCCTCTGCGAGACATTCTTCTATCGAACGCGGATTATGCATTGCTGCCTGCCTTGCACCTTCGCATACGTGCCTCAAAGCCAGGTCAACTCTTCTCTGCGGTGAGACATCCACGCTTAAGTGGTAAACTATACCACCGTAACTGATTCGCGTCGTGTCCTCGCATGGAGCAGAGTTCTCAACAGCGCGCACAAGCACCTCTATCGGGTTTCTGCCAGTGCGCAAGTGAATTATTTCGAAGGCGTGTTCAACAATGTTTATGGCTTTAGCCTTCTTACCAGCATTTTTGCCTGGGCGCATAAGGTTGTTCACAAGCCTTTCAACAACGTTCACGTTTGCTTTATGGAAACGCTTGTGCTCATGTCTTCCCATGCTGTGTGGAATAACGATTGGCTTTAGCGATATGTACCGTTGCAGTCCTAAATCCCTAACTTGAACGTCTTTAAAACTCCATTTGTTGAAAAGTTTAATTTCAGATGCACCTGAATTTGCACTCAAAACTTTCACCTTGCTGGTTTCTGCTTTCTGCCATAAACAAGCTCATTCAGAGAAACGCCGTTAACCATAATCACTTTCCAACGCACTCCTGGAATGTCACCCATGCTTCTTCCACGTGAACCGCCGATGCCTTCAACGACAACCTCGTCATGCTCGTCAACAACGTTCAAGGCTCCGTCTCCAGGCAAAAAAGCAGTTATAACTCTGCCATTTTTTATTAACTGTGTTCTTACGCATTTGCGTATGGCGCTGTTTGGCTGTTTGCTTTCTACACCGACTTTTTCTAGAACTATGCCTCTTGCCATCGGAGCGCCTTCAAGCGGATCTGCCTTCACATCGAGCATTAGCATTCGCCGTTTATAGTACATGCTACTCCAACGGAACTTCTTCCGCTTCTCAATCAGCTTTCTTGCGGCAAATTCGCCTCTTGGAGATTTTGAACCCATAGCGCACTTTTTCCTCTCGCTACGTCTAATCACAACACTAATATTTAAACTGTAACATGTAAAAACGCCCTATTACTTTTTCCTTCTAGGATAGGTTTAAGTAAAAACAGTTCCGCATTCTATTGCGGGTGGTCAGCCTTGAAAACTTGGCGCCTACTGAAGTTTGAAGCACACAATGCATTCATGAACATGGCTATTGACGAAGCAATTTTAAAGGCTAGAATTGAAAATGCTGTTCCAGATACTATACGCTTTTACCGTTGGAATCCATCCGCAGTTTCTATTGGAAAGTTCCAGAAAATTGAAAACGAAGTTAACCTGGAAAACTGCAAAAATTTCGGCGTTGACGCCGTTAGAAGAATAACTGGCGGCGGGGCAGTGTATCATGACGCAGAAGGCGAAATCACATACACTGTAATCGCAAGCAAAAGAGATCTAGAAGCAGAGGACATAACCGCTGTTTACGCGAAAATTTATGGCGGGATAGCTGAAGCTCTAAAAATTTTGGGTTTGAAAGCAAATTTCAACAAAGGCGACGAAAAAGCATGTCCAAACCTAACAATAAACAGAAGGAAAATTTCTGGAAGCGCCCAATGTCACAAGGCTGGAATAGTTTTGCAACACGGAACGGTTCTTGTTGACGCTGACTTGGAGAAAATGTTCACCTTTTTAAGAGTTCCATGGGCTAAAACATGCATGGAAATCGTAAACGTTGCAAAAAACAAGATAACATCAATAAACACGGAGCTTGGAAAAGAAATTCCACTCACAATTGTGCATCAAGCCTTAGTTGAAGGTTTCCAAAGAACGTTAAAAGCACAGTTTGTAAACGAAGAATTAACGCCCTTCGAGAAAGAACTCGCAGAAAAGCTTTATAGAGAAAAGTACGCTACAGCCGACTGGAACATGCATGGAATAGAGAAGATGCTTATTACCTAAGTCTGCGAATGGATTTGGCGGTTCAGAATCTCCAAAAATTCCTGGTTTAATTTTCCATATTTTGCTTGAAGAACTTCGCTGACCTTATGCCAATCCTCAGATATTCTCGGCCAAAATTCTCCTGCCACGCTCTTCATAACGTAATCTTTCATGGCTTTTTCACGTTTTATCGTTCTTTCACGCCAGTTTATTGTGATGAGCCCTGCTCGCCGCAGATGGTTTAGGTTGTGCAAAACTTGTTCTGCTTCTAAGTGGTAGCCCAAAATGTTCGTTAAATCTTCTATTAGGGAGTCTATTGAAATTTCGTTTTCGACATGTAGACACATCAATGCAACTATGTTGTGAATAAGTCGAGTGGTCTTGCTGAGGTAAAGCCCAATTTTTCTAGGGGGTATGAGAATCTGCTCTAGACTGTAGGCATACCTCTTGAAGAACCACTTTTTAACAGCTTCAACAAGCATTAGATATGTGCAGATGAGTCCAGCTAAGACGATGAAGAAGGCGAGCGGAGGCGTAACGAAATCGAAAAGTTCTCCAAGCGGTGTGAATGGCAGTATTAACGCAAAGGCTACGATGGCTATGCTGCTTACAAGTAAGCTTTTACTTGGTTTGCTCTTATAAAATGGTGACCTTCTAGTTCTAATGACGAAGATTACTAATGTTTGAGTTGACAGGGATTCGAGGAACCAAGCCGTTTGGAACAATGGTTCAGTTGCATTGAAGACGAAAAGCATTATGAAGAATGTTAGGAAGTCGAAAATGGAGCTTATCGGTCCAAGAAATATCATAAATCTCCTTATGAAGGGTACGTCCCACTTCTTTGGTTTTTCAATGTATTCCTGGTCAACGCTATCCGTTGGCACGGCAGATTGAGACAAATCGTATAAAAGGTTATTTAGAAGAATTTGCGTTGGAAGCATCGGCAGAAAATCCAAGAACAATGATGCGCCAGCTACGCTGAACATGTTGCCGAAGTTTGAGCTTGTCCCCATCATGATGTACTTCATAGTATTGCCGAATGTTTTTCTCCCTTCCAAAACTCCGTCGTGAAGAACCCTTAAATCAGTTTGCAAAAGTATAATGTCCGCAGATTCTTTCGCAACATCCACAGCATTATTTACAGATATGCCAACATCAGCGCTTCTCATGGAAGGAGCATCGTTTATACCGTCTCCTAGGAAGCCTACAACATGTCCATTGCTTTTTAAGGCATTAATTATTCTATCCTTCTGTGCTGGCGTAACTCTGCAGAAAACATTTGCCTCTTCCACAACCCTTGTAAGGGCATCATCATGCATCTGTGCAATCTCGCTTCCCAAAACAATTCCCTTAATTTCAAAGCCTAAATGCTCACAAACCTTTCTTGTCACAAGCTCATTATCGCCAGTTAGAATTTTTACTTCAACACCAGCCTTGCTTAGGAGCCGCAGCGACTCACGCGCAGTTTCTTTTGGCGGGTCTAAAAATGCCACGAAGCCTAGGAAAACCATTTCATCTTCGTCATTAACCGTGTACAAAGACTTGCATTCTCTAAGCCTTTTGTAGGCTACGCCTAAGACCCTGAATCCCTCTGCACTTAATTCTAGATATTTCTGTTCGATTTTTCTGCGCAACTCTTCTGTTATATCAACTATGACGTCTCCAACTTCATAATAGGAGCAGATTTTAGAAATCTCTTCAGGAGCGCCCTTAGTGACCATGAAATGTTGGTTTTCATGTTCAACAATTATGGAAAGGCGTTTCCGAACAAAATCAAAGGGGATCTCATCCACTTTCTGAAAGCCACCTACATTAATATCTCTGTACCTTAGTATTGCCTCGTCAAGGGGGTTTTTTAACCCGGTTTGCCAGTAACTATTCAAATACGAGTATAGTAGCACCCTTTCAGAATCTTCTCCATTAATGTCTACGTGAAGCACAAGTGTTATCCTATTCTCTGTAAGTGTCCCAGTCTTATCTGTACACAAAACATCCATGCTGCCAAAATTCTGTATTGAGGCTAAACGCTTTACGATTACGCCTTTCTTGGACATTGCAATAGCGCCTTTTGAAAGGTTTACAGAAATTATCATGGGCAAAAGTTCCGGAGTTAAGCCAACAGCCAAAGCCACAGCGAAGAGAAGCGATTCAAGCACACCACGCTTGTAAAGCGCATTGATGAAAAACACGAACATGACGAGAAGAAAAGTAATTTCCATAATCAGAAAACCGAAGCTTTTAATGCCCTTCTCAAATTCAGTTTCAGGCTCTCTAACAACAAGCCTTTTCGAAATTTTCCCATATTCCGTGAAACCACCCGTCCTCACAACCACGGCAGTCGCAGTTCCGCTCACGACGGATGTTCCCATAAAAAGGTAATTAGTCCACTCCGTGATAGACGCCTCCTTAGACTTCGATTGAGCCGGCGTTTTCTCCACCGGAAAAGATTCGCCGGTCAAGATGGACTGGTTCACGAACAAGTCCTTTGCGCTGATTATCCGCGCATCTGCAGGTACAATGTCTCCGGCTGACAGGTAGATGATGTCACCTGGAACTATTTCTGAAAGCTTAATCTCCCGTTTGACGCCGTCCCTAAGCACAGTTGCGGTAGTTGTTACTCGTTCTTTAAGCATTTCCGCGGCTCTTTCAGCCTTGGATTCTTGATAAAAATCAAGGATAACACTTAGAAGAACTATTGAAAATATGATAATGACGTTTGCTATTTCCCCAAGAAAGCCTGAAATTAAACCAGCAATCAAAAGTATGACTACCAATGGACTTCTAAAATGCAGAAGGAACTCAACAATGGCGGCTCTTTTCTTCCTTTTTGCAAGTTCGTTATACCCATAAATCTCTAAGCGTTTTTCAGCTTCCTCTGAAGAAAGCCCAGAAATAGAAGCGCCCAAACGAGAGATAAGCTCATCAACAGGCAAGCTTAAAGATTCTTCAACACTCGGCAGAGCCCAGCCTGAAGCCTCGCCAGCATTTGAACGTTCCATGTTTTGATTCTTCATATTTCTCACCACCCATTAATGCATAGTCACCTCTTCAAGCCGAGCCCCTTACAACAACAAGCACAGCAACCAACAAGTCTTATAACAGTTTCGATTAAACTAAAATAGTAACAGCGCTTAACGTTTTTCGATTTTCCATTTTACCCCTTGCGGCGTATCCTCAACGATTATACCCATAGCTTTAAGTTGTTCCCTAATTTTGTCAGCTGTCTCCCAGTCCTTGGCTTTTCTTGCCTCGTCTCTTTTTCTAATCAAAATTTCAGCTTCTTCTGGCAATTTCTCTGCAATTTCTTCTTTTTCCAAGTCTAGCGCAAATACTTTGTCAAATTCGAGAAGCAACTTGTACTTTTCGCCTCCGCTTAATTCTTTTTCTTCCCGCACCAGCTTCCACACTAGTGTTAGGGCTTTTGGCATGTTCAAATCGTCGTTCACGGCTTCAAGAAAAGCTCGCCTATACTCTTCAGCCTTCGCTGTATCTTTAACCTCATCTTCGCCTAAGTTCTCCTTAAACCTTCGCATATGCTCCCTTAACGTGAATAAAGCCTTTTGAGCTGCTTGCAAACTTTCCCAAGTAAAGACAAGTTCTGACCTGTAATGGGCTGTTAGACATAGATACCTAAACGCAAGCGGGTCATATCCCTTTTCAATCAGATTTCTAATTGTGATTATTTCTCCGGCTGATTTTGCCATTCGTGTAGATTTGCCGAAAACTAGGAAGGCCCCATGAAGCCAATAGTTAGCCAATCTTTTTCCAGTTGCCGCTTCAGCCTGTGCAATCTCGTTCGTGTGATGGATTGGTATGTGGTCTATTCCTCCACAGTGTATGTCAAATGTTTCGCCAAGGTATTTCATGCTCATTGTGCTACATTCTATGTGCCACCCCGGAAAGCCAACGCCCCACGGCGAGTCCCACTCCATCTGTCTCTTCCTATTTTTTGGCGAAAAAAGCCAGAGACCAAAGTCTGTTATGTTCCTTTTCTGCGGGTTAAACTCCACACGTGCCCCAGCTTTTAGTGATTCGCTGAGTCTTTCAAAATCCATTCCTGTTAATATTCCATAATCCTTCAGCTTTGAGGTGTCAAAGTAAACTCCAGTGTCAATGATGTAGGTGTAGCCATTTTCTTCAATCCTTTTAATGAGTGCTATCATGTCTTTGATGTGATTCGTCGCCTTGCACACAATCGTTGGCTTCAGTATGTTTAGTTTTTCAGCGTCTTCAAAGAAGGCTTGCGCGTAAAATTCAGCTATTTCCCACGCTGTTTTTCTTTCTCTTTTTGCTCCCACTTCAATTTTGTCTTCACCAGTGTCGGCGTCTGATGTCAAGTGTCCAACATCAGTTATGTTCATTACATGTTCAACTTTGAAGTTGTTAAATTCCAGCGTTCTTCTAAGCAAGTCTTCAAAAATGTATGTACGGAAGTTTCCAATGTGTGCGTACCAGTAGACTGTTGGTCCACAGCAGTACATTTTCACTTTTCCTTTTTCTATTGGGATGAACTTCTCTTTTCTACGCGTTAGGGTGTTGAAGAACCATATTTCTGGTTTTGAAGACTCCATCTTTATTCGCTTAGGAAAATATGGATGTAGAATATTTAAAGATTCATTCTCCGATGCTAATCGTATTTTTTGAGCTTCAGCATTTCCCTAAAGCTCTTTAGGTCGTTTGAAACTTGCCTAAGAAAGTGTAGTTCTTCCATTGCCATCTTGAAACGTGCGAACTCTTCGAGGATTTTCTTCACGGAATTTTCCCGTTCGCTCATAGTCTTTCCATCCTATTTTTGGGGGGCTTGCATCGTTTATTGGCTAACCACGCAGCCATTTTCCGTCATCGAGGAGAAAGGAGAAGGCTTCGAAAAACGGAAAAACAGTTCTTGGCTGCTGGTTTTGCCTTCAACCTTAGCCCTCCAATACTGCGTCGTAAGACTTAAGATACATTTCTCTTATAAAAACTTTACTGAATACAAAATAATATACAAACTAAAATGCTTTTTAGCCTATAGCCAAAATGCCTTCCAAGATCTTATTCTCATTCACGTCAAGCTGCTTGGCAAGCCAAGACTTTAGAAGCGCCGTGGGTTTTGGGAGCTCACCACTATAGGTGACTATTTGATTGTTTTTTAAAGCGTCAACTTGAAAGCTTTTTTCAGCTTCACGATGGAGAAAAGAAACAGTCTGCGCTTGATAGGCTAAAGCTTGAAAATCCTCCCACTGCTTACACCTTAAAATTACTGGTGGACCGCGAAGTTCTTTGGTTTCAGCTGTAGCCGTGACCTTTTGTTCTTGGACAGCTTGCGCTGGTGCTGGTGATGCTCCATGTGGGGCTGATAAGTATGTGATTAGATTTGTTATCTCGCTTTGGAGTGTTGTTAGCCTTTCTTCCACTTTTTCAATTTTGCTGCTTAGTTCACCCGTGTCCCCAAGCCTTTCAGTTATGTTGCCCAACTCATTTATCAGCTTGTCCAGATCCTTTTCATGTTCCTTTAGGACGTTAACTATAAAATCTAATGCTTCTAGGGCTTCATCTTTTGTTGGGTTCTTTTTTGACATTAGACACTCTTCCCTTTTCGCCACGCTTTTCACTCTTATAAGTGAAGTTCTATGTAAATAAACGTAGCGAATCCTTAAGACATATCCTAGTGAAGGGCCACTCCTACTTATTACCAATTTGAACTTTTATTTCCGATCACATTGATTTTCCAAATTTTTCACGAGGTATTTGCGATGTCTTCGATAAGCCGTTATCTTACATTTACGCCTTTGAATTCTGAACTGGATAATTTTAATTTGAATTTAGGTTTAAAATTAGCCTAATAAAATTTAAAAGGCATAAACAATTTATTTAAAGAAGCAAAAGCATCTAAAGAAACCCTAAGAGACTGCGCGTGGAGTATGAAAGTTGAAGGGGAAAAAGGGAGACTTTGACAAGCTTCTCATGGAATCTATAGATGAAGCATTAACATCGTTGGGGAACTCGGCCAAACAGGCAATCTACTTCCATTTAGAGGATAAGTTCAAAGTATCTAAGGAGGAGATTCCAAGGCGCATTGAGGATTTTGCAGATGGCATCGAGAAGATTTTTGGTTTGGGGGCTCACTTCATAGAAATTCTTATAATGAAGAAGTTGCATGAAAAAATTGGTAAACCGGTTGAGTGGGATGAAAGGAAAGAACTTGTTTTTGTCAATTACGTGAAGGTTGCTAAAGAGAGTTTTGAGGCGAAGAAGAAGACTTGAATAATAAGCTTTTATAATCAGTATTTAGAGTTCACAAACATTTTATCAATGCATTGTTGATTTCATTCATAAAACCTAACAGTCCTTGAGGGTTCATTAGTGTCTCAAAATGGATTTAGCAAAATTCTATTATCTGCAGTTAGTGAAAGCCTCTCCATGCTTGGAAATTCACCGAAACAGGCGATACTATTTCACCTGGAAAACTCATTCAAAATAAAGGAGGAGACGATTCCAATAAACATAATGTACTTTGCAGAGGCTCTGGAAAAAATTTTTGGACCAGGAGCATCCCATCTTGAAAAGCTAATTGTTAAACGCATCAACGAAAAGCTTGGTTTGGCATACAAAGACATGGAGAAAATAGATTTTTTGGAACATGTAGACCAGTTGAAAAAGCGCTTGTTGTCTAAAGAGGGATAAACTAAAATGAAAAGCGTTAACATCGCTAAACAAAAGGAAGTTGAAGAAGACCTGCGTAAAAGCGAGAAACGCTACAAAAGCATATTTGAATATTCGCCGATTTCCTTATGGGAAGAAGACTTTTCGCAAGTCAAAAGTTACATTGAAAATTTGCGCGCTTCTGGAATTAGAGATTTCAAAGCCTACTTTAAGGAACACCCAGAGGCAGTTGACAAATGCATAGAAATGGTCCGCATTATTGACGTGAACAAGGCAACTTTGAGGCTTTACAAGGCTAAAAGCAAAAATCAGCTTATAACGGGAGGATTAAAGCAGATTCTAGACGATGAAGCCCGTGAAAAGTTTGTTGAAGAGTTATTAGCCATAGCAGAGGGCGGAACGAATTTCAAATGTGAATCAATGACGAGAACTTTAAATGGCGAAAAAATACATGTCGCCTTAACATGGTCTGTTGCGCCTGGCTACGAGCAAAGCCTAGCAAAGGTTTTTGTTTCAAAAATTGACATTACAAAACAGAAGAGACTTGAGAAAATATTAAGGGAAAATGGGAGACTCTATCGTTCCGTGGTTGAGAATTCCCACGACTGCATCTTAATAGTGGATGATAACTTCAAGATTGTTTATGTCAATGACGAGGTGCAACGCCTAAGTGGGCACTCAAAAAGAGAGGTTCTCGGACAGGATTTTAGAAAATTTCTAGATGAAGAAAGTAAGGGAACTGTTGAAGATATTTATCTACGCAGACAGAGAGGTGAATTGGTTCCTTCAACATACAGGTTCAAAATAATTTGTAAGGATGGAACAAAGAGAGATGTTGAGGCAAAGTCTACAGTTTTAAGGAGTGAAAGCGGAAAAACGTTCACAGTGGCTCAACTTCTTGATGTTACTCAAAGCGAGAAAATAGAAGAAGAACGTAGACATTTAGCGGAGAAACTTTCAGCCTTGAACATGTATGGACGAAGCCTAAACATGACAAAAAGCGTGGAAGAAATTTACGAGTTAACCTTAGACGCCATGATGAAAACATTAGGCTTCGAATTTACCGACATATTCGTAGTCGATGGAAACACGCTCCGTCTCGCAATGCATAGGGGCTACTCAAAGATCTTGAAACTCGACCTACCCCTCGATGGAAATAAGGGCATAACCGTAAGAGCTGCAAGGACAGGAAAAACTGTTCTGGTTCCAGACGTAAGAAAAGATAAGGCATACGTGAAAGGCGGAGAAAAAATACTCTCAGAGCTTGCAGTTCCAATAAAAGTTGGAAGAAAAGTTCTTGGCGTATTAAATGTTGAAAGCCAGAAACTTGCAGCTTTTAGCCCGCATGACAGAGAACTGCTGGAGATACTGGCTTCACACGCTGCAACCGCAATTATCAATTTAAGGATACGGAAAACGCTCTCTGCACTAAACGAGTATGGCAGAAACTTAAACAGGGTAAAGGGCATGAATGAAATTTACAAGCTAACGTTAGACGCCATAGAAAAAATCCTAGGATTTGAATACGCCTCCATCCTTATAGTAGAAGGAAAGAGACTTAACTTAGTGGCTTATAGAGGATACTCAAAAGTTTTGTCGCTTAAACTGCCTTTAGATGGAGACAAAGGCATAACCGTTAAGGCTGCAAAAACTGGACAGTCGATAATCGTACCAGATGTAAGTAAAGAGAAAGCCTACGTTAGAGGCGGAGAAAATATACGCTCTGAGCTTGCAGTTCCGATTAAAGCGCGAGGTAAAGTCATAGGCGTCTTAAATGTTGAGAGCAAAAAAATTGCAGCCTTCGATAAGGAAGACAGGAAACTATTGGAAACATTGGCTTCACACGCCGCCACAGCCATAAGCAATTTAGAAAGACGAGAAGAGCTGAAAACGTTATCAGACAAAATGACAAATCTAATGAAGAGCTCAACTAAGATCATGCATATCAAAGATATGCGCCAAAGACTGAAGGCAGTAGCGAAAGCCATACAAAAATTCGGCTGGCGCAGGGTCGTAATATCACTAACAAACGAAAATCTTGACAGAAGAGAAATCGTCACAGCTGGACTCACAGCGGAGGATAGAAGACTGCTGATGAAAAGAAGGGCGCCTGGACATGTATGGCAAGAACGTTTAGGTCCAAAGTTTGAAAGGTACAAAATAGGAGAGTTTTATTACTTACCTTGGAACGACCCGTGGGTCAGAGAACACGCTTTTAATGTCCCACCTGGAACACCAGCAGAGGTAGCCTTAAAAATCATGAGCGCAGTCCCAAGTAGAATGTCTGAAGAGGAAATGGTTGATTGGCATCCACAAGACATGGTTTATGCTCCACTTCGCACACCTAGTGGAAGAATAGTCGGCTTGCTAAGCATGGATGACCCTGTTAATGGCAAGAAACCAACAAGAGAATCATTAGCACCACTGGAGCTTTTCCTACATCAAGCAGCAATAACAATTGAAAACGCGCAGCTAATTGAAAACTTGGAGACCGCCAGAAAACAGCTTGAAGAATATGCTGACCAGCTCGAACAGAAGGTGAAAGAGAGAACCAACGAACTCAAAAAATCCCAAGAGCAGCTACTAAAGGCGCAGAGGCTCGCCGTCATAGGCGAATTGGCCGGTATGGTTGGACACGATTTGCGCAATCCATTAACAAGCATAGCTGGAGCCCAATACTATCTTAAAAAGCGTTTGAATCTGGAGGCTAATGACAAGATAAGGGAGATGCTTGAGCTAATAGAGAAGAACATAGCATACGCAAACAAGATAATAAACGATCTTCTAGACTACTCAAGAGAAATAGAGCTTGAACTTGTTGAAAAAACTCCAAAATCACTTGTAAAAGAAGCATTATCCCTAGTTGAAATTCCCAAAAACGTAAAGATAAAAGACTTAACCGCACACAAGCCAAAAGTGAAGGTTGACCCTGAAAAAATCAAGCGCATCTTTACAAACATAATTAAGAACGCGTTTGAGGCAATGCCCAATGGCGGAACACTAACAATAAAAAGTAGGAAGATCCACGATAAAGTGGAAATCTCGTTTACAGACACCGGAGTTGGCATGTCGAGGGAGACATTGGCTAAGCTTTGGACACCACTTTTCACCACGAAGGCTAAGGGCATGGGCTTCGGCTTGCCGATTTGTAAACGCTTCGCTGAAGCCCACGGAGGCTGCATAACCGCAGAAAGCGCCCTTGGTAAGGGGACAACCTTCACGGTTACAATTCCAGTTGAGCCTAAAATAGAAGAAGGAGGTGAAAAAGTATGGTTGAAACTGCCAGAATCCTTGTCGTTGACGACGACGAAAACATAAGAAAAGTTTTGACCACGATACTTGAAGAGGAAGGATACAGTGTTGACTCCGCAGAAACAGCGAAAGAAGCCGTAGAAAAAACAAAGAAAACATTCTATAACATAGCACTAATAGACATTAGGCTTCCAGACATGGAAGGCATAGAACTCCTAACAAAGATAAGGGATACTGTGCCGAAAATGCGCAAGATAATAATCACGGGATACCCAACGATACAAAACGCAATAGCCGCAGTAAACCGCGGTGCAAACGCATACATACTTAAACCATTCGACATGGAAAAGGTTCTCGCAACAATCAAGGAAGAACTGAAGAAGCAAGAAGAAGAGAAGAAGTACAGCCAAGAAAAAGTTGCAGAATTCATTGAAACAAGAGTAAGAGAACTTGAAAAAGAGAAAGAGGCGACGCGAAAGTAGAACTCCTATAAACCCAGAGTTTCCCTCATCCTACAATTTAAATTTTACATTTTGTCACATCTTATCTACGAATCTTTCTAATTTGGGAATTTCTGGCGAAAGCCCCTTCCTTTCACGAATCCGCCTTATCGTAGTGTCCGCCACATCATCTGGGATTTTCTCCCAATGGTGAAAAGCGCACTGCCAAAATGCACGACCAGAAGTTGAAGAGCGCATCTCCTCAGCCAAACCGAAAGTTTCAGCAACTGGAACATAACCAACAATCACCGTTAGAAAGCCCCTCTGCTCAGAAGCGAGAATCTTTCCCCTTCTACGCGTCAAAATGTTTGTGCATACTCCAAAAAGGCTTGTTGGAACGGAAACCTCGATCTTGTAAACTGGCTCGAGAAGAAATGGGTTGGCAGTTAAACAAGCGCCTAAAACTGCTCTGCTAACAGCCCTCATTATTTGCTCCGGCTCACGCTTTTCTGGGCTTTCATGAAGTTTAGCGTCAACGAGCTTAACTTTGACGCCTCTTAAGGGTTCTCCGCACAATGGTCCATTTTTACAAGCCCAGTTAAAGCCAGAAATTATGCTTGCCTCTGTTTCCGTAAAACTTTCAGCAACCCGTGACAAGTTTAGTAGAATGTTTCTATGCTCGTTTAAAGCCAAAAATTTCTTGGCTTCGTCTAATGGATAACCGCAATTCCCATGCAGTATATCGATGATTCTCTCCTTCCTCATCTCCGAGTTGAGGCTTCCATTTTCAATAAATTCTAGAACATTGTTTTCCAAGGGTTCAACTTGCATCCAAAATGCGTTCTGTTTGTTTAGGGTCTTTGCCATTACAATTTTCCCGCTTTTCAAGACACTTTCGCAATAGACCACAACGGGACTTGAAACGACAATTTCTGTTCCACCCAAGTGTTGCCTTAAGAATTTTGAGGCAATTTCAAGGTGAAGCTCACCTAACCCGCTGAGCAAATATTGTCCAGTTTCCCTGTTTATCGTGGCAACTATGTTTGGGTCTTCGATGGCAATACTGTTCATAGCGTCAATTAGGCGTGGCAGATCCATAGGGTTCTTCGGCTCAATAGCTATTGTCACAACGGGCTCCGAAACATATTTTATGCTTTCAAATGGAAACATGAGGCTTTTGTATTCCGTGCTAACTATGGTTTCTCCAGCCCTCGCCGCTTCCAATCCGCTTAGGGCGGCTATGTTCCCAGCGTAAACTGCTTCGACTGTTTCTCTAGAGGCACCCATATAAACTGAAACATTTTCTATCTTAAACTCTCGTTTTGCACTAACAAGGTAAACGCTTTCCCCACTTTCCACAAATCCAGAGAAAATTCTTCCCGTATTAACTAAGCCTTCATTTCGGGTCAGCTGAGCCATTGTTACACACATCGTTGTTGGTCCTTCATCATCACAGTTTAACATGGCCTTGCCAATTTCAGAATTTAATGCGCCCTTCCAGATTTTTGGAATACGATATTTTTGGGCTTCCATCGGGTTTGGGAGATTCTCAACAACCATGCCTAGTATGGCGTCAGCTATTGGAATAACTTTTACAAGTTCCTCATGCTTGTCTTGTAAATAGGCTTCTATTATGTCGGCGAATTTTATTCCCTTTTGCCTCGCGGTTTTTATGGTGAAGCCCCATCTGTGCAATGCCGAGCCAAAGGCAACGGATCCTCTTTCCGAGCTAACTTTCCACTCGTCCTTAAACTTTGGCTCTCCATAAACCTCGATTAGGCTGTTAAACTCATTTATTATTTTGACAAATCTATCTTGAGTTTCACCTGCGTCAAGTTTTAATTCGTTTATTAGGCGGTCAACCTTGTTTATGAAGAGAACCGGCTTAACTCTCTCCTCAAGGGCTTGGCGAACAACCGTTTCTGTCTGAGCCATCATGCCTTCAACAGCATCCACAATGACTATTGCGCCGTCTATGGCACGTAAAGCTCTATTAACCTTGCCAGTGAAATCCACATGCCCAGGAGTGTCAACAAGGTTAACGACGCACTGTCGGTTGCCTATCTTGTGTAGAAGCGAAATGTTTGCTGTTTTTATTGTTATTCCACGCTTCTGTTCCTCCTCCAGATAGTCTAAAACTCTTGCCTTTCCAGCAACGCTTGGCGATAATAGCCCAGCATCAGCTAAAAGTGAATCGGTAAGCGTTGTTTTCCCGTGGTCTATGTGGGCAACTACGCCTATGTTACGGACAGCATCCTTGTTGCGCATAAGCCCTAAAATCTCTTCTATGCGCCTAAACCGTGGCATCCTTTAAGCTCCTCTTCGAAAAACGCTTGTGTTTCCATATAAAGATTTACGGAACTGCCATCTTATTTGTGCAGAGCAAAATGGGCCACGTGAGGATTTGACGTTGAAGAGGGGACTAGTTGTAAAAACAGAAGAACTGATTAAGGAGCCATACGCTTCGATAATCTGCTATCCAAAAGCAAGCAAAATCGAATTGAAAAAGCGCCTTAAAGAAATGCGGAGGCTCCGCATAAAAGCCATAGAGTTCTCTGGCGAAAAGGAGGCTTTTAACATCCCAGTTTTGGGCAAGGGCTGCGTTGGAATGGTGGTTATCGCTTATAAAGATGAAGAGAAGGCGGCATTAAAAATTCGAAGGGTTGACGCAGATAGAAAAAGCATGCTTGAAGAGGCGGAAAAACTTAGGAAAGCGAATGCCGTAGGCGTTGGACCAAAGATTTTAGGCGTGACTAGAAACTTTCTTTTGATGGAGTTCGCTGATGGCGAACTGCTTCCAAACTGGTTGAAAAAACGTGTGAAAAAGGACGTTGTTAAAAATGTTCTGCGTGGAATTTTGGAGCAGTGTTGGCTTTTAGATAATGTTGGTTTAGACCATGGCGAGTTAAGCCACGCCCCAAAACACGTGATCATAAACAGCGCATGCAAACCATGCATAGTTGATTTTGAAACAGCCAGCCTAAATAGGCGACCGTCAAACGTGACTTCCATCTCTCAATTCCTCTTCATAAGTGGTCAAACAGCGAAGAAAATCGCTGCAAGAATCGGTGTAAGAAGCAAAAAAGCCATAATAGAGGCTTTAAAACGTTATAAGATGGATAGAACGCGAGGAAACTTTGAAAAACTGTTAGAGGCTTGCGGCTTAGCCTAAACAACATAATCTACGGCAGAGTTTGCGCCTCGCCCATTCTTTTCAAGCTTCTCCAATTCAAGCTCCTTCAAAACTTGTGCAAGGTCAAGCCAATTTTCAACTTGAAGCTGCCTCGCAACTCTCCGCTTTTCAAAGAGCAACGGAATCGAACCAACAAAAAGCCAGCCGAAATCCTCAGCCATACATGCCTCTCCTTTTCTCTCCCTTAATGATAAAAAAGACGTTTTTGCCCTTATAATCATGTATGTAAAAATTTGATAGAGGAAAGTTATAGAAGAAAACTCGTTTACCGTTTTGCACTTTAATTACGAAAAGGTTTAAAACTTTAAATTTAGACTTTTAGCCTAACTGGGTGAATGATATGGTTGTTAGTAGAGAGGAGATGCAGGAAATAGTTAACCGCTACAAAGAACCGGTAGGACTGAATTTGGGTTCACATTCAGCGTTAGATGCTTGGCAGGGACAACGCAATTACGGTATAAGAAGCATAATATACACGACACCTGGAAGGGCACGCATTTACCTTCAAAACCCAATGGTTGGCAAACAGGATGAAGTTGTTGAAGATTTACCTAGACTAGTTAGGAGAGACTTACGTGTTGTGAACGATCCTAGGGATATAAGAAAGAGTGACGATTGGCGAAGCATCATCTTAATTCTTGATAAGTACTCGGATATAGTTAAATATGTTGACGAGCTTGTGGATTTAGAATGCCTTCAAATAACGAACAGGGCTTTCGCCGTCTACGTTGGGGGCGACGAATACTGCAGCGTAATCGAAAACGAGTATGCTGTTCCAATACTGGGTTCAAGAACGCTTTTGAAAATAGAGAACAGAGGCGAGATTGAAAAGGACTATTACTGGTTTGCTGAACAGGCTGGAATTCCCTATCCGAAATCTTACAAGTACGAAGTTACGGAGAATGGAGTACACTTTAAAGAGTTCATTGATGAACCCATGATTTTGAAGGCGGAACATGCGCACAGAGCATTTGAAAGAGAATTCATATTTGCTGCTGATTCTCGGGATTTGGAGGAGAAAGTTGCGAAAGAGGTTAAGGCTGGAAACTTGAACAGGGAATCCCTGGAAAAAGCTCGTGTTGAGCAAATAGTGCTTGGTCCGCATGCGAACTTTAACTTCTTCTTCTCACCTTTAGACGCAAAAAGCAACTGGGGAGACGCTGAAAAATGGTTTTCTAAGCTTTATAACGTCAGCATCGAAGAGGCAAGGATTTGCCTTGCAAACCAGTTCTTGTCCATAGACGAGAGGCGAGAGACAATCCTCGACGGCTTAAAACGTTTGCCGACGGATGTACAGAGCAAGATTAAGAAGGTGCCATCATTTGAAGTTACAGCTCACGGCATCCTGAGCCTTCGAGAATCGCTGCTTAAGGACCTGCACCGCTACGCTGACCGTTTCCTGCTTGCCTGCAGAGAACACGCCTTTCCAGGCATCATCGGCGCTTGGTGCTTACAAACGCTGATAACTTGGGACCGCATTGGCAAGTACGAGCTTAAGCCAGCAATAAAACTTGACGTTACTTTGGGTGCGGAGGCAAAGAAAACCGTTGATTACGGCTTGTACGACGCGCCTGACGCGTGCGATCCGTACATGCATATTCCGGTAACGCAGGATGTAGCCTTAAGGCATGGTGGTGGAACAAATGTTCACATGGGTTTAGGTGCACAGTATGCTAACGCAAAATATAAGAAGACAATGAGCATGGGAGACCGCATAGCCCTAGAAATACGCCGCGCATGGAAAACAGGCCAACTAAGCGAATTAGTAACATAGAAATCCTATAAATAATTCCTGTATTTACCGATAACTTCAGCAAGTGTTGGAACAACAAACATTTTTTTCCTTATAAACTCGTTTGCTGCTGCCATGTACATTTGGCTTATTAACGTTTTCAGCTTTGGGTCTAGTTTTGACGGTTTAGCTTTAACCAGCCTCTTCCAGTCTTCTATGCCTTTTTCTTTAGCTTTCCTTTTTGCCTCTTCCACTTCCAAGGCCCATCCTGTCCGCCTATAATATGTACGCGCTATTTCCTTACTCACATGCAACCCGTTATATGTGAATCTGCACTCGTCCAATGTGCCTACAACATCAACAACCATAAACCTTCTATGCGGGTCAAAGGCTAATTCTATCTTTCCATCCTCGTTCACCAGACCAGCCTTTGAGGCTATTTCCGTAATCGTCTCATCCACCTTTAAAAGCAAGCTTTTAACTTCAGCTAACTCGTTGTCCGTTAAACCAGCAATTTGCTGCGCTTCTTTCCAGCTTACATATCGGTCGCTCTGTTCCAACTTCGTGCTTACGTCAAAAATTGGTTTTGCAAGTCTTTCTCCAGCCCTTGGGTAATGGTCTAAGCCAAGCTCTTCAAGCGTAACTAAGCCTTGCTCAAGCCTTTTGAAAACTGATGAGCCTTCTGGCAAGCCATTGCGATAAATTATTTCAAGTGGAATTAGAAAGTTTCTAAGCGTTGGTGTGAAAAAGCCATAGTCATATTTTAGCTTGCCATTCTCCACATACGCTTTGGGCTTGTAAACGTTAACCATGTTGAATTCCATAATGTTTGTGGGCTCCTTCAACTCGTCGAAGCGCAAAACCCGTCCATCAGCGTCAACCAACCCGCGATAATGCGTTTTAACGCCTTTCTCCTCAAGCCTCTCAAAGCAGTATGCGCCCATAATACATAAAGCAGCACCCTTCCCATCAATATGGTCTGGCATTTCTCCCCAATCAAAAACCGAATAGCGATCGGAAAAATGGAAACGCCCAACGCCCATCTTAGCCTTTGTTGGCCTCTTAATAATTTCTAAATCCTTTACGCTTCCCATTGCTTGGCCTCTACTTCAACTTTCTCAGAGACATATCAGCTCCTTCGATCTCCTTTCTCTTCGCCAACTGATAATCTCTAACTCTTTTCGCCAACTCCTTTTCAGCTAAAGCGAAAATTTTCGCAGCGGCAACCGCTGCACCTTCAGGCTCAATTATGACAAGTGTACCCACACCGCTCGGAACCCTAAGCGAAGAGTAAATGTCCGCTCCGCCGAACTTCTCAGAGTATGGTGGACACGCAATGACAGGTTTGGCGGTGTTGGCATCAACAAACGCGCTTAAAGCATTTGACCTTCCAGCTACAGTTATGTAAACAACATTTTCCCCTTCATACTCGCGAAGTATCTCCAGAACCCTCTCGGGAGTCTTATGGGCGGATGCAACCCTAAACTCGTATTCCAGACCCAAAGCCTTTAGGTGGTTGGCTATCTCGCGGCTAAATTCAAAGTCCTTCTCCGAACCCATCAAAATGATAACTTTGCCTTTCATCGCTTACACCTAAACGTCATACAGCTAGAAAGGTTCAACCGACTAATTAAATTTTTAAGCAAGGAAAATCTTTTTCAATTTTGAGGGAAAAACGCCATGTCATTGCAGAGAAAGCGCAGAAGAAGCATAATAGATGAACTTTTCGGTACGTCAATATTCGAAGAGTTTCCAAAGGAAGCGCTTGAAGGAGGATACTCCATAAGTGTTGTGCAAACGTCAGAGGGAATGAAAGTCAAAGCTAAGGTTGGAAAAGACGTGGATGTTAACGTGCTGAAAAGGCAGCTTCAGAGGGAATATCCAAACGCGCAAATAGAGATAGAAGGAGGCAAAATGGAACCGCTCATCAGAGAAATCTCAACAAAGACGCTTAAAAAGGAGAATAAAAAAGAAGAGCGCGACGAGTAACGCTTAATAATTTTCTATAATTATCATCGAGAAAATTGTTCCATCAAAGTTTTAAACCCAAAAATGATACAAGACAGTATCAGCAAGCAAATAGGATGAGAAAATGCAGAAAACCAAATGCTACATAATAGACTTGACAATGATAGATGGAAAAGGCGAATTCAAATGCCCAAAATGCGGAATCGAAATTTCACCAGACGACAAAACCGAAAAAGTCTACACAATAATAGAGCCGATAATAAGCGGAGAAACTTTAGAAAAGGTAATAATACGATGCAACAACTGCAAAAGCCAAATCCACCTGACAGGATTTTAAATCCTGAAAGAAAAATAAAAAGTTCTGCCAACACTTATTCTGCTTGAAAAAGCGAAACAATTTAAATTTCACAACTCCATTTACACGCTTATTAGCGCACTCGTCCAAGTCTATGGGGGTAGTCGTCTAGCTTGGTCAAGGATACCAGCCTGGGGAAACGCCGTTTGCGTGTCCAGAACGCTGGCGGTCCTGGGTTCAAATCCCAGCTACCCCACCAGTCTTTCGGGTCCAAATCGTTTCCTTCATTTTTAAATCTTGCGCATCAACTTTTCGGGTTGTGCGTTGACAGGGGAGATTGACGACTTTGAGCAAAGGATTGAGCGGTGTGGGTGTGTGATCGCTAGGCTTAGGAACGGCGATGTTGCGCTTAGAATGCTTAATCATCTTGCGAGTCTTGACCATCAGCGCGGCCGCCATAAGCAATTATGCAGCCCACCTTGTGGCAGTCCTACGCCTCATAAACTTTGAGGTTGAAAAGGTCACACGAAGCAATGTGGAGCGCGTTGTAGCTAAAATTAATGGTAACAAACGCTGGAGGGAGCAGATCAAATGTAATGAG
>Ga0315298_1002464_pt1 | contig 31359 bp, 26 predicted proteins | sample WHS_1_MG_FD_203077 | JGI IMG/M metagenome (GOLD analysis project Ga0315298, IMG submission 203077) | Extremophilic microbial mat communities from Washburn Hot Springs, YNP, Wyoming, USA - WHS_1_MG | ecosystem: Environmental > Aquatic > Thermal springs > Hot (42-90C) | place: USA: Wyoming... | reverse complement strand
TGGTTTTGGTTCGGAAGGAGTTAGGGTATCCTGTGATGGCCACTCCCTATTCTCAGATTGTAGGGGCGCAGGCAGTGGAGAATGTGGTATCAGGGGAGAGGTATAAGCATATCCCGGATGAGGTGATTAAATATGTTTTGGGATATTATGGGGAGCCGGTGGTTCCTATCGACCCGAATGTGATGGATCGGGTGATGAGTTTGCCGAGGACCAAGGAGTTTCTCAATTGGAAACCTGAAGGGTACGATAAGTCGGTTGAAGAGCTTCGCAAGGAGTTAGGGGAGGAGCTTTCGGATGATGAACTTTTACTTAGAATATTAATACCAGGAAGGCCTGTGAAGAGGGCTGGGTCCAAGAAGGAAGAGGTTTATTCTTTGGTGAAAGCATCAGCGTCTGTTAGTCCTGTTATGGAATTTCCAACGGAATTTAGGGTAGATGTTGATGGAGAAGTCTTTAACGTGAAGATTTCTCCTGTTTGGGAAGGGGATGGAAAGGGACAGACATTTCATGCTGGAGAAAGGTTAGAGGTTCAGAAAACGACGACGAAGCAGAGGGAGGTTCCTTCAGGGGCAATATTCTGTGGGATGGCGGGTTTAGTGCTTTCGATCGAGGCCAAGGTGGGGGCTCGGGTCAATGCAGGTGATTTGATTGCCATTATTGAGGCGATGAAGATGAGGAGGCCTATCAATTCTCCCCGGAGTGGGGTGGTCAAGGAGATTCTGGCTCATGAGGGGGAGATGGTTTCACCTGAAGATATCCTGATGGTGGTGGAGTAATATTTATGATGAAGAATATTGTTCTTATTGGGACTCTTGATACAAAAGGGGAGGAGTCCCTTTATCTAAAGAATTTAATTGAAAAGAACAATTATCAAGTGATTGCTATTGATATTGGCACAGGATGGCGGGGGGCGCTAAGGTTAACTCCTGATTATCCCCGAGAGGAGGTGGTTAAGTGTGCCGGTAGTAATATGGAAGAAATCCTTGCTCTTGGTGAAAGTGGCCAGGAGAATAGGATGATGGAGATCATAGCAGAGGGTGCGATAAAGATTTGCCGAAGACTTTATGACTCAGGTAAGTTAGACGGAATGATTTCCATAGGTGGAACGATGGGCACCTCTTTGGGAACCCGAATCATGAGGGCAATGCCTTTTGGTCTTCCAAAGGTAATGCTTTCAACTGTTGCTTCGGGAGATACTCGGCCATACATTGGCACCAAGGACATCGTGATGGTCTCCTCTATTGCTGACATTGCTGGGTTAAACAGGATCACCGAGGTGACGCTCAGGCAGGCAGCAGGTGCGGTGATGGGGATGGTTTCTGTGTCTGAAGTAAAGGCTACAGAGAAGCCTCTCCTTGGAATTACCACGCTTGGTGGAACAACCAATTGTGCCCTTCGGGTTAAAAAGGAGTTTGAGGGGAAGGGTTATGAGGTGGTTATCTTTCATGCCAATGGTTGTGGCGGGAAAGCAATGGAAGAGATGATTGAGCAAGGATTAATTCAAGTGGTTTTTGATCTTTCTCCCAATGAGATTGTTGATCACCTTTATCAGGGATGGGGTGATGCAGGACCCACAAGAATGGAGGAGGCGGGTCGAAAAGGGATCCCTCAACTCATTGCCCCTGGAAACATTGACCATATTATTTATCCCTCTCCTGATAAAATCCTTGAGCGATTTCGACATCAATATGTTCATGTTCACGGGACTGGAATCTATGTTCTGCGAACAAAGAAGAAGGAGATGATTGAAGTGGCGGAGGTGATGGCTGAAAAGATCAATAAGGCAAAGGGGAAGACCGCAGTGATCTTTCCATTAAAAGGCCTCTCTATTCTGGACAAGGTGGATAAGGAATTCGACGATCCTGAAGCGAATAAGGCCTTTTTTGAAAGGTTAAAACAGAGACTGAAACCTGAGGTAGAAGTTAAGGAAGTGGATACTCATATTACGGAGAACCTGTTTGCCGATGAGGCGATAAAAATGTTATACAGACTCATCAAAGAGAGTGAGGAGGGGAATCCCATCAACATTTCCAAAGGGAGGGAAGAGAGTTGAAAACCATTGCTTTACTTGGAACCCTAAATACCAAAGCGGAAGAACTGAACTATATCAGAGAGAGGATCATAGAAAGAGGGCACCAAGTTGTTTTAATCGATCTAAGCCTTACCCAGTGGAATTCTTCTTCCTTTAAGCCGGATATTGACCAGAAACAGATAGCCGAAGAAAGCGGGATGAAATTGGAGGAACTAACTTCATTGGCTCAAGAGGATGCCTGCTCCGCGGTCGTCAAGGGTGCTACCCATATCGTGGACAAACTTTTTCGGTCAGGGAAGTTGGATGGGATTATGGCACTTGGGGGGACAGTAGGGACCTCCATGGGTTGCGCTGTAATGAGAAGCCTGCCCTTAGGCATTCCAAAGTTGATGGTCTCAACCTATGTCAGTGACCTCCGGCCTTATGTAGGGAATAAGGACATCGTTTTTTTTCCGTCAATCACGGATATGTTTGGATTGAACCATATCTCAAGGAGGATTCTTGCAAAGGCCTCGGGTGCCATTGTGGGCATGGTTGAGGCAGAAGCGAGTTCTTTTAATGTGGAAAAGCCACTTATTGGGATGTCGGTTCGAGGAGATAAGGCGGCCTGTGTGGATAATGTAAAATCATTACTTGAAAAGAATGGGTTTGAAGTCCTCTGTTTTCATGCTGTAGGGCAAGGGTTACTCCTTGAGGAATTGGTCAGAGAGGGTTTAATTAGCGGTGTCCTGGATCTCGTGCCTGCTGAGGTGAATGAATATCTTTTTGGTGGAATGTTTAGTGCAGGGCCAGATCGCCTGGAGGCAGCAGGAGAAAAAGGGATTCCTCAATTGATTAGCACAGGAGGGATAGAATTTGTTTGTTTCCCAAGTGAAAAGGCGATCCCTTCCCAATTTAGGAGGAGAAAAAAGAGACCCCACAATCCCAATGTCATTGCAATCTGGCTAAACCGGAAGGAGATCATCCAGGTAGCCCAGGTCATGGCAGAAAAGTTGAACCGGGCCAAAGGTCCCACTGCAATTGTCATCCCCATGAGAGGTTTTGGTGGAGGAGGTTGGACGATCGATCCAAAACTTATTCCCGTCCTTATCAATACCCTTAAAGAGAACCTAAAGCCTGAGGTGGAAGTGGTAGAACTGGATGCTCACATCAACGACCTCTCCTTTGCCCAGGGAGCAGTAGAGCACTTCCTAAGATTAATGGCCAATGCAACAGGTGCTGCCAAGTCTGATTAGAGAGATCTCTGAAAAACTAGTTTTTGTATGGGAGGGTAAGGTTCAAAACCCTTCGGATGCGGTCATTTATAATTTTAATTTTCTAACAATTTTTTTAGATAAAATAAGTCTTTTCAGGGAATTAGATGTTATTGCTTAATCTTTATCGGTATCCGCCCGAAGCCTTTTTCACCTTACCCTCCCATACTGGAATTTGGTTATTATATATTTTTTCAGAGGTCTCTTAGACTCGAAGGAACAAAAGTGAATAATAGAAGAAAGTTTAAATACCTACCGTGTTATTGCGAGCGAACTAAAAGTTATTGCGGCCCACCTCACTTCGATCCCTGGAATGACTACTTTTTGAGATCGTTCACTATCATTGGTATATTTTGATGGGGGTTTGCGAAAGAATTTTAGGCGTTGTTCGGGATGAGGTGAGGTTGAAACCGAATTTTCTGTTTGTTATAAATAGGTGCTCAATGGGTCATGTCTCTCTTTAGTTTTCAATTGATTTCCCCTTTATCAAAAGGGGAGGCAAGAGGATTAAATAAGTTAGTAAATCATTAAAAGGAGGTAAGCCATTATGCCCTTTACAATGTTTGGTCGGACGATTCGGAAGGTTGGTGTGATTGGATCCGGAAATATTGGTCCTGATATTGCCCTTCATTTCGCTCAGAACCTATACACCTATGATGTCCCCGTGGTCATTGTGGATATTGTCCAGTCAGCGCTGGATGCTGGTTCAAAAAGGGTTGAATCAAAGATGGCCAAGGCAGTTGAGAAGAAAATCTTTAAAAAAGAGGATTCCGATGCGGTCCTTAAGAGTATGACCTTCACCACAGACTATGGGAAACTGAGTGATGCCGATCTGGTTATTGAGGCGGCCTTTGAGAGGCTTGATGTCAAGCACAAGATTTTTTCTCAACTTGAAGAAACCTGCCCCAAAACAGCCATTTTGGCCTCCAACTCCTCCCACATCCCTCCTGAGGAGATCTTTCAAAACATGAAGGATAAATCCCGATGTTTGGTGCTCCATTATTTTTTCCCTGCAGAGAGAAACATCCTTCTTGAGATCGTTCCAATGAAGGAGACCGATCCTTTAGTTATTGAGTATTCCATGAAATTCTATGAATTCATTGGAAAGGCGCCCATCAAGGTGAAGAGTCGTTTTGGTTATGCCATTAACCCATTCTTTGAAGGAATCTTTCAGGCCACTGCTTTAACCGTTGAAAAAGGCCTTGCAAATATAAAACAGGCCGATGTGATTGTTCAAAAAGCCCTTGGGTTGGGAGTGGGTCCATTTACCGCGCACAACCTTGCTGGTGGAAATCCACTGACCCAGCATGGTCTCACCGTATATAACACGGTGATTATGCCCTGGTTCCGTTCTCCAAAAATTCTCGATGAGCAAGTAAAGTTGGGTCAACCCTGGGATGCTCCCGCAAAAGGAGAAGTCGTGGAGTATAGTCCGGAGACCTATGAGGCAGTTTCAAAGAGGGTGATGGCTTCGTTCTTTGGAATCGCCTGTGAGATCGTTGAGAGCGGAATATCAAATATTAGTGATATTGATATGGGAGTTGAGGTGGGTCTGGTCATGACACCCCCCTTCCGGATGATGAACAGTATTGGGGTAAAGAAGTCACTCGAACTGGTGGAAGAGTATGCAAAGGAGAATCCTGGGTTTAAGGTGACCGAGATGCACCGGAAACAGGCAGAGAGTGGGAAGCCATGGAAGATTCCGGTTGTGTTGAGAGAGGATAAGGGGGAAATAGCGATCGTTAAAGTTCGGAGACCAAGGGTGCTTAATGCCCTCAATGAAGATGTGATTGAGCAATTAGGAGAGGTCTTTACTGAGATTCAGAAGGATTCTAAGATTAAAGGTGCGATTTTGACTGGCTTTGGAACGAGGGCCTTTATCTCAGGTGCAGATATTGGAATGCTGGCTTCTCAAAGGACACCTGAGGAGGCAGAGGCAGGTTGCCTGAGGACTCACTCGGTTTTTAACCTCATTGAGAATCTTGGGAAACCTGTAGTCTGCGCAATGAATGGATTGGCCTTCGGCGGAGGTAACGAGATTGCCATGGCCTGTACGGTTCGGATTGCAAGGAAGGGCCAGAAGGTTTTTGTCAGCCAGCCAGAGCCAAGACTTGGCATCATCCCTGGAGCAGGTGGGACCCAGAGACTACCAAGGTTAGTTGGAATGGAGAAGGCCTGGCCGATTCTTCGAACTGCAAATCCCATTTCATCTGCCCAAGCCAAAGAGATTGGGTTGATTCAGGAGGAAGTTGAGGGAGACCTAATCGAGGCGGCCATGGATTGGGTCAATAAGATTTTAACGAAGAAGGTCCAAGTTCCCACAATCCCAAAAGGCCCTATTCCTATTCCTGAAAAACTTCCAGAGGTGGATATTGGTCATTTGAGCAGAAAGATCGATTCCATTCTTCAGAGGGCAATCCTCGAAGGTGCTAAGATGACCCTTGAAGAGGGGTTAAAATTAGAGGCCAAACTCTTTGGTGAATGTGCCCTTACGGAGGATAGGAAGATTGGAATTGAGAATTTTATGAAGAACGGCCCTAAAGTCAACGCCACCTTTGTCCATAGATAATAACTAAAATGAGCGATTCAGTGTCATGGAGGAGAGCAGAAATGCTTCAAAGTCTTTTAGAAAGCGAGCTTTCTTAGTGAGGTCAATACCTTTTCATGACACCAAATAGGGGAAAGGTTAACCCGATCGCGATAGTAAATTAGCAATGAAGAGGATATCGCTCTAAAAGCCTTTTCAGCATCCCTGCTCTTCATAAAATATTGTTAGAATCGCTCAATTTAAATAATCATTAAGTCCATCTTGAATAAGGGAGATTGTAGTATGGATATCAAAGATCAATTATTAAACATTGTAGGGGTTGAAAATTTCTCTGATGAGCCTGAAGTTCTTAAGGGATATTCAAAAGATTTTAGCTTAGTCCCCTTGGGGATGCCTGATTATGTGGTTAAGCCCAAGGATTCCTCAGAGATTCAAAGAGTCATCCAATTAGCCAATGAGCACTCCATTCCTTTAATTCCAGTTAGCTCTTGTGTTCACTTTCACGGAACAACGATTCCAAAACAAGGAGGGATTGTTTTAGACTTAACTCGAATGGACAGAATCTTAGAAATCGATGATTTGAATCGGAGGGTGAGAATTGAGGCAGGCGTCACATGGGGAAAGCTTACGACAGAATTGGAAAAGAAGGGGTTTCGAGTGATCATGCCTTTACTCCCTCATTCCAAGCGTTCTGTCCTGACGGACTATCTTGAGAGAGAAGTTCCGACCAATACGGTCTATGATTATGGAGAACCCCTGCAGAGTATGGAGGTCGTTTGGCCAACCGGGGAGATTTTCAGAATGGGTTCTGCCAGTGTCAATGGGTATCCGGATTCGAAATCGAAAGGGGCAAATCCTTCAGGACCAGGTATCGATTTTTATAGATTTTTGCAGGGAGCCCAGGGGACAATGGGGGTTGTCACATGGACCAATTTGAAGATTGAATCGATTCCGAAGATGGACAAAGTTCTTTTTGCCCCTGTTAAAGACCTCCCTTATGCGATTGAATTTCTTTACAGGATTTTACCCCGAAGAATAGGGCAGGAATGTCTTTTGCTCAATGATATAAACCTTGCAGCCATCCTTGCTGAGGACTGGCCAAAGGAGTTTGAAAAGGTGAGAAGGGAACTTCCACCCTGGACGCTCATCTTAGTTTTAAGTGGATTAATCAGGCGTCCAGAGGAAAAAATAAGATATGAAGAGAATGCACTAAGTGAGATCTTGAGAAATGAGTTTAAGGAGATTGTCCTCAATGATAACCTTCCTGGTTTTTCAGGATTAGGAAGAAAGGTCATCTCGCTACTCCGTAAGCCATGGCCAGAGGAGTTGCCTTACTGGAAGAATCGCTATAAGGGAGGGTGTCAAAGCCTCTTCTTCATTACCAGACCAGTTCTGGCAAAGAAATTCATCGATCGAGTCAGGGAGATAGCCACCCGACACGATTACCCAATAGGGGATATTGGAGGATATTTACAGCCCATTGAGCATAACCGCGCTTGCCACCTTGAATTCAATTTCTTTTACAATCCAGACAATCCCATTGAGATTAAAAAGGTTCGGAGTTTATATCGTGAGGCGATTATTGCCTTGCTTAATGAGGGTGCATTCTTTTCACGACCTTATGGAGACATTGCCCCCATTGTGTATGAGCGGGCAGCAGGATATACCATGGCCCTCAAACGAGTAAAGAGACTGTTTGATCCTAAGAATATTATGAATCCGGGAAATCTTTGCTTTTAAGGAGGAGAAAGATGCCAAAAGGGCAATTGAGTTTGGATGTAACCAATTTAGATAATTTCATTTATGATATGAGTCGATGTATTAAATGTAAGGGCTGTTACTGGGTTGAACATACCTATATGCCAGGGATCAAGTTTACCACTCGCTGTCCAAGCAACACCTGGAATCCCTTTGATGCTTACGGAGCCTTTGGAAAGATGAGAATTGGAACCGCTTTGGCAGAAGGGAGGCTTAAATGGACACCAAAACTTTTAGAGGTTCTCTATGCGGATCCTCTCTGCGGGGCCTGTGATGTTGGGTGTAAGAGGAACCTTGACTTGGAGATCGGACTCACACTCGAAGCGTTAAGGATTAAGGCGGTAAAGGATGGTGCTGGTCCTATGGAGGGCCACAGAAAGGTGGCTAAGAATATTGCCAGCGAACATAATCAGTTTGGCTTACCTCATCAGGAGAGGCGAAGATGGCTTACCCCTGAGATTAAGGTTTCAGAAAAGGCAGACGTGCTCTATTTCGTTGGCTGCTCAGCCTCTTATACCAATCCTGAGATCGCTTGGGCAACTGCAAAGATTTTGAATGCCTCGGGTGTCCCCTTTATGCTGATGAAAGAAGAGTGGTGTTGTGGAAATACTCTCTATTCGGTCGGCATGATCGATGAGGCAAGAGAGATAGCCAAAAGGAATATTGAGGCTGTTAAAAAGATAGGGGCTTCGACACTTCTTACCAGTTGTGCAGAAGGATATCGGATGTGGAAGGTAGACTATCCCAAGATGCTAAACCTTTCTACATCAGAGTTGGGATTTAAGGTGGTTCATCTGATAGAGTTTGCTGATGAGATGCTCAAGAAAGGTGTTCTTAAATTCAAAAAACCAATCGACCTCAGGCTGACCTATCATGATTCCTGTAGCATCAGCAGACTCTGCGATTCCTGGACACCCTGGAAGGGTGAACGGGGATGGATGGGCATGGTCAACCCCCCTCTTAAGAGACGCAGGGGGACTGAAGGACTATATGCTCAGCCAAGGAATCTTATTAATTCCATCCCTGGAATTCATTTTGTTGAAATGCCCAGGATGAGAGAGAATGCCTTCTGTTGTGGTGCAGGGAGAGGAACCCGAGTAGCCTTTCCTGAACTTTCTATGTTTTCAGCCAAGCATCGGCTTGAAGAAGTGCTGGAGGTTGGCGCTGAAGCGCTCATCTCTGCTTGCCCCTGGTGTAAGAATAATTTTATATCGGCTATTAAAGAAAGTGGTGATCGTATAAAAGTGATGGACATTTCTGAACTGATTGCAACATCCATTGGGGATTAGGCGAAGAGGAGGAAGACGATGGCTAACCGAAGAGCATGTATCATTGCGGGAGGGATGTGTAAGTGGGGAGTGAGAGAGGCAAGTTATATCGATATGGCTCAAGAGGCAGCCAAGGAGTGTTTGGCTGATATCCCCAGCCTTAAACCAAAAGGAATCGATGGCCTACTTTTCGCTTCCACCTTTGTTGGGAGACGTTCCTGTCAGGCCAATACCGCTCCTGTGGTGGCAGAGAGAATTGGGCTAAAACCAACCTCCATCTGCGCCAGGGTTGACGTTCTCTGTGCAGGGGGAAGCACAGCCATCCTCATGGCAAAAGGACTGATCGAGAGTGGAATGGCTGAAGTGGTGATGGTGATGGGAGGAGAAAAACTCTATACCCCTGAGAGATGGCAGGTCCAATATGATGAGATTGCATCCGTGGACCACGACTGGGATGGACCACAGAATGTGGGGCCTCCACCCTTGTTATTCGCATTTATTGCCAAAGACCATATGAGGCATTATGGCACAAAGAGAGAGGCCTTAGCCAATGTTTCCATTGTCAATTATGAATATGGTCTGAGCAATCCCAAAGGCCATTTTCAGAAGAGGTTGACCCTGGAGGAGGTTCTTACGGCCAAAGACATTGCCCCTCCACTGGGAATGTTTGACTGCTGTCCTTTAAGTGATGGGTTTTCAGCGGTAATCATTGCCTCTGAGGAGAAAGCCAAAGAACTAACCGAAAGACCCTTGGTCTACATCAGGGGAGGAGCTCAGGTGTCGCTTCACAGTGTGACCGCCAATTGGCCTGGAGAACATTTAGGCGACTGGCCTCACCTCCGATTGGCAGCCCAGAAGGCTTATGAGAGGGCTAAGACAGGTCCGAAGGAAATCAATGTGGCGCAGATGCACGACTGCTTTAGCATCTCTGAAATTATTGAAGTCGAAGAATTAGGGTTTTGTCCGAAAGGAGAAGGAGGTCCTTTTGTAGCAGAAGGTCAGACAAGACTTGGGGGGAAGATCCCCACCAACACTGATGGAGGCCTTCTCTCCTGTGGGCACCCCTTTGGAGGGACAGGGATTCGACAGGCCATTGAAATCCTAAAACAACTTCAGGGTAGGGCTATGAATCAAGTCAAGGGAGCAGTGATGGGCATGACCCATAACCTGAGTGGAGGAAATGTAGAACATACTATTGTCATTTATGGAAGAGAACCATTGAGATAAGGAGTGATAAAATGGCTACCAAAGAAATAGGAATTCCATTCTTAGAAGGGAAATACTCTCCCACCTTAGATATCTGGCCCATCGAGGCCAAGGAGTTCAATCGAATTTATAAGTTTTATGATCATCTCCGAGAGGGAAGGTTCACCACAACTCAATGCAGTCAATGTGGGCATATCGCTTACCCTCCCAGGGTGATCTGTCCGGAATGTTATTCAGATAAACTTGAGTGGATTGATCTACCCAAGAGAGGAAAGGTCTTGGAGGTTGTAGAGAAATGGGGAGGTCTACCTCTCTGTTTTAAGCCTCCCCTGATTTCTGCCTGGATTGATTTGGGCAAGGAGAGTCCGGTAAAACGTTTGCTTAGCCGAATTATTAACTGTCCACCTGGCACCCTTAAAGAAGGGGATGAGGTTCAGCTTGCAGTATTTGATGTTCCGTCCCATCCTCTTGAATGGGGTCAGGAGAGAAGGATTGTGGATAGGGTCTACTTTGCCTTTGAACCCGTTAAGAAATAAAAACCATAGAAATCCCTTGCTTAGGAGGAAGAGTATGGCCATTGTAAAAGAAGCCTATAGGGCATTAGAGTGTATCGTGGGTTCAGAATATATCTCAGAGGATCCAGTGATTTGCGAGGGTTATCGATGCGGGCCTGGAGGATATGAATGTGGGCTGGGCTACGAAAGGGTCATGACAAAGATTCCAGGTGCAGTGATTTTGCCCAGAACGACCGAAGAGGTTCAGAAGATTGTCAAGGTTTGTAATCGTTATAAAATTCCTTATGTCCCTTACAGCACGGGATTCTATGGACCTCGTTCCCATTGCCATGTTGAGGATGAACTGCTCATAGATCTTAAGCGCATGAACGATTTTGAAATTGATGAGAAGCACCTTTATGTCGTCCTCGGGCCAGGAGTCATCTATTCCCCCCTTCAGGAAGAGGCGATGAAGCGTGGAGCCTATGTGGTGATTGGAGGAGGAGGTTCCCAAGCCTCTGTCATTGCCAATCTGATAGGGGATGGGTGGTCGCCCTTAAGCCATAGGATTGGCCTTCCGCACAGGCGAATCTTAGGAACAGAACTGGTTCTGCCTGATGGCGAACTGGTGAGGATGGGCTCCCTTGCTGTGGGTGATGATCCCTTCTGGGGTGATGGGATAGGTCCGGATCTAAGAGGCCTGCTGAGGGGATATACTGGATTGAGGGGATGTCTTGGGATTGTAACTAAAATGGCAATAAAACTTCTGCCATTCCAACCCGAGCGGCTCATCCCTACAGGTATTTCACCCAATACCGCCCTTGCCCTTCCTGAAAAACGTGTAAAATGGATAAACTATCAGATGCCAAGTAAAGAGGCACAGGTGAGGGCGATGTTCGAGATTGGAAAGGCTGAGATTGCAGGGGCAGTGACAAAAGTCCCTCTCTTCTGGCGGGCTATTGCCAAGGCAGAATGCAAGGAGGAGTTTTGGCAGATCTGGGGGAAAGAGAATGAGGATACGATTCGAAACTTTTTTATCATACGTGTATTGCTCATCGGATTTACTTCTGAAGAACAGATGCGCTACGATGAGAATGTCCTAAATGACATTATGAAGGAGTTAGGAGGGATTCCAAGGCCTACAAAACCTTCAGACGAATCTTGGATTAAGAATGCTGATTCCGCAGGGATGTGGTTGATGTGTGGATCCTATGTGTCGGTCGATTATGTGATCGAAACCCTCTCCCAGGCCACCATCCATGGAGAGTATTATGCAGAACTGAAAAAGAAGTATACGCCTCCACTGATGCCAGATTATGGAGATCCGGGTTGGTTTCAGAGTTTTGAACTGGGTCATCAAGGCTACTCTGAATTTCTCATCTACTGGGATCAGGACGAGGATACAACCGGTGTAGACCATTTTTATGTAGAGACTGCAAAGATGAATATCAGAGAACGCTTTTATACCTCTCTGTTAGGACCTCACCAACCTCTCTACCTGACAGGTCCCAAATATGGCCCCAATTATCATCATTGGCTTTTGAAGATCAAAGAGGAGTTTGATCCCCTATGGGTGTGCCATCCACCCGTACCACTGGCTCATGATATCTTTGTTGAAAAGGCGAAGTGGATGAAGCCAATCAAAGATTGGGAAAGCCCCGAACCATTGCTTAAAAAATAGAAGTCATGAAAGATAACCTCGGAAAGGGATAAAACCTTGGCTAAAAAAGAGATGATCTGTCCCTTTTCAGGCCGATTGTGCAGGAATTGTGCGATCTATACTGGTAGGCATTATTTTTTGTGTTATTCTAAAAAATATAGGGGATCCATTGGCGTAAGGAATGAAGGAGAGTGGGAGAGATTACACCAGAAGCCCGAGAGGGCTTTTGAAATACCCGAGATAAATGTAAGGGCGTTAGACCCATTTGATCTTGACCTCTAAAGCGAAGGAGGCTTTGTTCGACATGTTGATCGAAGGAAAATTTACCCTGAAGGCCCCGATTCAGACCCTATGGAACTTTTTGCTCGAGCCAGGCACGCTTGCCTCCTGTATCCCTGGAGCAGAAAAGGTGGAAGCCATTGATGATAAGACTTATGAATGTGTGGTCAAGCAATCCGTTGGTCCTATCTCCGTGAGGTTTAAATTCAAGGTCGTGTTGACGGAGGTTGACCCACCCAGATATGTAAAGGCGGTGGGGAGAGGAGAGGATATTGGAAAGATGGGGACCTTTACCTGTGATGCAGTGGTTAGGCTAAACGAAATTTCAGAAGAGGAAGTGGAGGTTTCCTATCAGACCAATGTCAACATCGTGGGTAGGCTGGCAACCTTTGGCGAAAGAATTATGCGTGCCAAAGCCAGGTCAGTTGGAGAAGAATTCACCAAAAACCTACAAGAGAAACTTAGCGGTGGAACCGCTTAATCCTTGTTAAGGATAGGGAAAGATCAGAAAAGATGGAGGCTAAACGAATATGATAAGCGATTTTGAGTATATTGCACCGAAGACGCTTAAAGAGGCCCTTGGGTTACTTGATCAATACAAAGATGATTATAAAATTATTGCAGGGGGACAGTCCCTTCTCATCATGATGAGACAGGGATTGATTAAACCCAAATACCTAATTGATATTAAAGGCATATCAGAGCTGGATTATATCAAATATGATGAAAAGAAGGGGTTGAGGATTGGCTCTTTAACCACTCACCGAACGATAGAAAAATCCTCTTTGATTAAGAACTCATTTGGGATCCTTTCTGAGATGGAGAGGGGGTTAGCCTCTATCCAGACACGGAACTGGGGCTCTATTGGAGGAAATCTCTGTCATGGCGACCCAGCAGGTGACCCAGCCCCTGTCCTGATAGTATTAAATGGAATTCTGACCCTCACCAGCCTGAAGGATGAGAGGACAATGCTTGTCGAAGACTTCTTCTTGGACTATTTTGAGACTGCCTTGAAGCCTGGTGAAATACTTACCGAGATTCAAGTGCCTCCTATTCCAAAAAACACAGGTGTTGCCTATTCTAAGTTCAATGTGATTGAGAATGACATGGCCATCATAGGAGTTGCTATTGCGATGACATTGGGATCAAGGGATGGTCATTGTGAAGATATCAGGATTGCCTTAGCCAATGCTTCGCCAAGACCAATGAGAGCCAAAAAGGCAGAAGAGGTGCTTAGGGGTAAAACGATTACGGATGATCTCCTCAAAGAGGCAGGAGAGGTTGCCTCTCAGGAGGCAGATCCAATATCGGATATCCATGCCTCAGCCGAATACCGGCGGGAACTTCTGAGGGTTTTAGTGAAACGAGTTGGAAAGGAGGCCCTTTTTAGGGCGAAGAAGTCTTGAGATTAGAGGCAGAAGTATTTGAATGAAAAGACCTTAGGAGGATTGATATTCATGAAAAAAGAACTGAGATTGACTGTGAATGGACAGCCCTATGAGCTTTATGTGAAGCCAAAGAGCCTTCTGGTCGAAGTCTTGAGAAACGAGTTGGGGTTGACAGGGACGAAGAGGGGATGTGAAAGTAGTTCGTGCGGGATTTGCACGGTCATCCTAAATGGAATGGCTGTGAAGTCGTGCTCCATCCTTGCCCTTCAAGCAGAGGGGGCAGAGATCACGACGGTCGAAGGTCTTGCAAACGGTGAGAGGTTACACCCCTTACAGAAGGCCTTCCTCGATTATGGGGCCTATCAGTGTGGGTTTTGCACTCCGGGGATGTTAGCCTCTGCTAAGGCCTTACTTGATGAAAATCCCAAACCCACCGAGATAGAGATCAGGGAAGCCATCGACGGTAATATATGCCGGTGTACAGGCTACAACAGCATCATTCGAGCCATCAAGGCTGTTGCAGAAGGCAAGTATAAGGAGGAGAAATGAACAGGCCATACGCCGTAATTGGTAAATCCCATATTCGGGTGGATGGATATGCAAAGGTGACTGGTCAGGCCAAATACACCTTTGATATGGTTTTGCCCAATATGCTTTATGGGAAGATTTTAAGAAGCCCCCATCCTCATGCAAGAATTCTCAATATCGACACGAGCAGGGCTGAGAGGAAGATTGGGGTCAAGGCCATTGTGACGGGAAAAGATACCATAGGAAGGAAAAATGGTGCCTGGCGGCGCTTTCCAGAACTTTGTGATGAGGAGATCCTCTGTCGGGAGAAGGTCCGTTACATTGGGGATGCGGTGGCTGCAGTAGCGGCCATTGATGAGGAGATTGCTGAAGAGGCACTGGATTTGATCGAGGTAGACTATGAAATCTTACCCGCAGTATTCGATCCCCTTGAAGCGATGAAGGAGGGAGCCCCCAGAATTCACGACCATGCAGAAAGAAATATCAATGTAACCCGTAGGATTGAATGGGGAGATGTGAACGAAGCCTTTAAAGAATGCGACTATATCCTCGAAGATCAGTTTCATACCTCCTCCCAGGCCCATCTCTGTATGGAAACCCACGGTGCAGTCGCCCATTTTGGTTATGATGGGAAACTCACAGTATGGACCTCCACCCAATCAAACTATTATATTCAAGTATTGCTGGCCGATATGTTGGGGTTAAGGGAAGGGGATGTAAGGGTGATCAAACCACCCTCTGGAGGTGGCTTTGGGAGCAAGTTTGAACTGGATTCTGCCCAGTTTTGTGCAGCACTGCTTTCACAAAAATTACGTCAGCCTGTAAAGATTGTTCTCACCCGTGAAGAAGAGTTTATTGCCACGAAGCGAAAAACCCCGATGTATTACTATGTGAAGGTTGGAGCAAAAAAGGATGGTACCCTGATGGCCAAAGAGGTTAGGGTGGTAACCGAAGGTGGTGCCTATACGGCCATGGGTGCGACTGCTCTTTACCTCACTGGATTTTATTCTTCCTTACCCTATAAATGGCCTCATTATCGCTATGATGGCTATCGTGTCTATACGAATACAGCACCTACTTCAGCACTTAGGGGATTCGGAGCTCCCCAAGCCTATTTTGCAGGGGAGTCGATGATCGATATGCTTGCCGAGGCGATGAAAATGGATCCCCTTGATCTCAGACGTAAAAACGCCATCACCCCAAATTATGAAGTGCCTGGCCAGGCCTATATTCAGAGCTGTGGCCTTAAGGAATGCTATGAGGCCATCGAAAAACATATCAGAGAGCGTGGGAAACTCCCTCCCAACCGTGGAATTGGAATTGGAAACTATGGCTTTATGTCCGGCGGGATCTTTAACTGGTTTAATACTCCCTATGCCTTTTCAGCAGCCATGGTCAAAATAAATATTGATGGTAAAGTCGATCTGTTTACAGGGGCCTGTGATACAGGGCAGGGCTCCGATACAACCCTGGCCATGATCTGCGCTGAAGAATTGGGAGGCCATCTAAACGATATCAGGGTTCACGCAGAGGATACAGACCTTGGTCCTGCTGACCTGGGGTCTTGGGGAAGCAGGGAAACCTTGATGAATGGGAATGCGGTCAAGATGGCCGCTCGGGATGCAAAGCGTCAACTCTTGGAATTTGCCTGCGCCAAAATGAAACCCAATGTGGTGTATGATCTCGATATCAAGGACCATAAGATTTATATGGTTGACCGTCCAGAACGATACGTCTCTTATTTCGATATTGTCCAAGAGGCCATTAGGGCAAAAGAGGGGCAGACCATTATCGGAAGAGGTCACTATACCCCGCACCGTAAGGGAATGGTTTCCCCTGCCTTTGGGTTCGGGGTCCAGGCTGTAGAGGTGGAGGTCGATCCTGACACGGGGAAGGTTAAATTGATAGAGATTGTGACTGCCCATGATTGCGGTCAGGTGATCAATCCTGTGGCGGTGATTGGACAAGTGGAAGGGGCAACGATGATGGCTGCAGGAGGGGCTTTCTGTGAAGATCAGCCTATGGATGGAGGTAAGATTCTTAATCCCTCGATTGGTGATTATAAGGTCATTCGTTCTTTGGATATGCCCCAAACAATAGGGATTGAGGTCGATACCTATGAACCTGAGGGTCCGTTTGGGGCAAAAGAAGCAGGGGAGGGGCTTACAAGTCCTACCGCTGGAGCAATGGCCAATGCAGTCTATCAGGCTGTGGGTGTGAGAATAAAAGACCTCCCCATTACTCCTGAGAAGGTATTGAGGGCACTCAAGGAGAAAGAAAAAGGGAAGGAGAAGAGATAGAAAAATTTTTAAACTCCTGGAGTCAGAATGCCTTACCATTGTCCTGTTTGCAATAAGGTTTCGCCTACCTCCTTAGATTTAGTTCGTCACATGATGGGCCGAGGGGATAGTGTCCACAGAGACTGGATCAATGCCAAGGGGTTTAACTATGCAGAGATGCTCGCTTCTCAATTTCAATCCTTTGGCAGTGAAGAATATAAACGCTTAGCTCAGGTGCTTGAGAATGAGCCTGGAGTTAAGGTGGATGGTTAGCATTCAATCAAATTGACACCTCCCTCTGTCTATGATATCCAATAAAGTGAACCGCGTCCGTGGATCGTGGTTCGTGCCCGGGATTAAATGATACCCCCATAAGGACTCAGGAAATAAACCTTTAACCCCCCTTAATCCCTCCTTTATCAAAGGGGGGAAATTGGGGGGTTACTCATTTTCATTGTTCGAGGGTGACAGAGCCGTCTTTACTTTGCCTTAACTGGCTTTCTAATTTTTAACTTGACCCAAGAACAATTTTTATGATCAGTGCCTCCATTTAAACGGAGGATGAGGTAGCCATTATATTAAGTGGGGCTTCATTAAATCACAAATGGACAAAAGAGGTGGGAGGTCATGTACCGAGATAAGACCATTGCTGTGGTGATTCCTGCCTATAATGAAGAGAAATTGATTGGTAGGGTTCTTCGCTCGATCCCCAATTTTGTAGACCATATTGTCGTGGTGGATGATGAGAGTCAAGACCGAACCGGGGAAATGGTTAAGGAGCATCAGAAAGAGGATGGCCGAATTATCTACATTCGTCATCGGAAGAACGAAGGGGTTGGCGGAGCGATTGCCACTGGCTACAAATGGTGCCGTAACAATGGAGTAGATATTTCGGTGGTCATGGCAGGAGACGGTCAGATGGATCCAAAAGACCTTCCTAAATTAATTGATCCTGTGGTCAATGGGGAGGTAGACTATTCCAAAGGAAATCGACTTTTTACTGGAAGGGCCTGGAGGGTTATTCCTAAGTCGCGCTATTTCGGAAACGCAATCCTATCCTTCCTCACAAAGATTGCTTCAGGGTATTGGCATATTGCAGATTCGCAATCGGGTTATGGGGCAGTGAGTCTGGAGGTTTTGAAGACAATTGATCTGGATAATCTATATAAACGTTACGGAATGCCCAATGATTTTCTTACGAAACTAAACGTATACCAATTCAAGGTCAGGGATGTCCCAATCAATCCCATTTATGGGATTGGAGAACGTTCTAAGATGAAGATTTATAGAGTGGTCTTTACCCTTTCTTTGCTCCTTATTAGATTGTTTCTCTGGAGGCTTAAGGAGAAGTATGTGATTCGGGATTTCCACCCGCTGGTCCTCTTCTATTTGATGGGTTTTATCCTCACACCCATAGGAGTTGTTTTCGGTGGTTATCTTTTTTTCTATAGAATCTTCATTGGGCCCGTGGCTGCAACAAGTGCCCTTTTTGCAGGGCTCTTTACGATCTCTGGACTTCAATTCCTTCTCTTCGCCATGTGGTTTGATATGGAATATAATAAAGGATTGAAATAGGAAATGAACATTTGCATCATTACGTCTTCATTCCCTTCCCATATCAGGGACATGGTTAAGGCCCCATTTCTGATCGATTTTATCGAATCATTAAAGAGACGAGGCCATCAGGTTTTTGTCTACACCCAGGACCATAGAGGGTTAAAAGAGCAGGTCATCAAGGGAATAAGGATTGAATGGTTTCCTTGGATGAAGACAGAAAAGCCAATTGCCTCACTAAACCCCCTTCATCCTTTTGATCTGCTTAGACTATGGAGTTTTGTTCGTAACGGTAAAGGTAGGGTGATTACCTTTTTTAAAGAGAACCGAATGGATGTCTGTCTCGCCCTGTGGCTACTGCCAGGGGGTTGGTTAGCCAATCATGCCTATCGTCAGACTGGAATACCTTATTCTGTATGGTCCCTTGGCTCGGATATCTATCGATACGGTAAAAATCCACTCCTCTATCCACTGATGAAGAGAGTGATCCACGAAGCCAGAGGAGTCTTTGCGGATGGGTTTGACCTTTCCATGAAGATTGAGGAGAGATTTGGGAGAACGTGTTATTTTTTACCCACAACAAGAACCCTCCCTTCTTCTACTCTTTTAAACAATAGGGAAAAATCACCAGATGGACCCTATGGGTTTCTTTTTGTTGGAAGATTTGAGAAGGTGAAAGGAATTGACCTTCTCCTACAGTCCGTCGTGGGATGGATTGAAAAGAGATCAGATGTTCACCTAACGCTTGTTGGGAAAGGAAGCTTGGAAGATTGGGCAAGAAGTTTTGTCCATCGAAACCATTTGGAAGGACGGGTCCTCTTTACAGGGAATATTTCAGACGACGAGTTAGCAAGACTTTATCAATCCTCGGATTGTGTCGTGATTCCTTCAAGGTCTGATTCGATCCCCCTTGTATTTTCTGAGGCCTTGAAATTTAATAAAGAGTTGATTGTTGCCGATGTGGGGGATATGGGAGAATTGGGCAGGAAGTTTGGGGTTGCCGATGTGGTGCCCCCCGAAGATCCTATGGCATTGAGAGAGGCTATGAAAAGGAAGGTTATATTCAGGGACCGGAGGCCTGAGGCAATGGAGAGGGGGAGGGAGGATTTGAAACGCCTATTCAATCTGGAAACGAGCGTGGATAGATTTTTGGCCGATTACATTTAAGGGAAGAAAATGAAGGCAATCATATTGGCAGGAGGAGAAGGGAGAAGACTCGCTCCCTATACGACGGTGATTCCCAAACCGTTGATGCCTGTCGATGGGATGCCCATTCTCGAGGTGATCGTCAGGCAATTGGCTCATTTTAAGATTAAGGAGTTGATCTTTGCTGTCAACCTGCAATCAGAGCCTTTTCTTTCTGTCTATTTTGGGAATGGAGAGCGATATGGGGTTAGGATTTCCTACTCAAAGGAAAAAAAGCCCCTTGGGACAGCAGGTCCGCTTACACTCTTAACTGACCTACCAGAAACCTTTCTCGTCATGAATGGAGATATCCTCACGACACTCGATTTTCAAAAATTGATTCGATATCATCACAGGCACAAAAGTCTTCTTACGATTGCAATGAATAAAAAGAAGATTCAGACAGAATTGGGGGTGATGGAATATGATCGCTCCTATAGGCTTACCCGTTATATTGAGAAGCCCATTCTTTCTTACTCTGTGAGCATGGGTATCTATGTCTTTGAGAAGAGGGTGTTGGAGTGGATCCCCCAAGGGAGATATTTTGATTTCCCAGAGCTTGTTCAAAAGTTAATGGATAGGAATCAGAAGGTCATCTGCTATCCCTCAGAGGACTTTTGGCTGGATATTGGTAGGCATGAAGATTATGAGGAAGCACAGAGGCAGTTTAAAAAGATGAGAAGAAAATTACTTTATACAACGTAATGGGGAGTTGTGATCGTGATTAGGGCTCGGAGAGGCCTCTCCCTATCACCCTCACCCACCTCAAATGCGAGGTTTATATGAGCAAGGTTTTGGTGACAGGAGCTGGAGGGTTTATTGGTAGCCATCTGGTTGAGGAGTTGGTAAGGCATGGGAAGGAGGTCAAGGCGTTTGTCCGATACAATTCAAGAAATCAATGGGGCCTCTTAGAGGACTTACCCAAGGATGTTTTAGACCAGATCGAGATCGTGCAGGGTGATCTGAAAGATCCGGATGGAGTAAGAAAGGTTGTGAAGGGCTGTAAAAAGGTTTTCCATTTGGGAGCCCTCATCGCCATCCCTTACTCCTATGTCCACCCCTTCGATTTCATTCAAACCAATGTCGTTGGAACCGCCAACCTTCTCAGTGCCTGCCTTGAAACGGAGGGGCTTGAAAGGGTGGTCCATACCTCCACGAGTGAGGTTTATGGAACTGCTCAATATATCCCGATGGATGAAAGGCATCCCCTTCAGGCCCAATCCCCTTATTCTGCAAGTAAGATCGGAGCCGATCAGTTGGCTGAAAGTTATTATCGCTGTTTTGGGCTTCCTGTTTCGATCCTAAGACCTTTTAATACCTTTGGCCCCAGACAATCCATTCGAGCCATCATCCCTACCATCATCACCCAGGCCTTGGGTGAAGGGAAAATCCGGTTGGGTAATTTGAGGACAAGACGGGACTTCCTTTTTGTTAAAGATACGGTTCGAGGATTTCTGGAGTTTGAAAAATGTGAGAAGGCAATTGGAAAGGTGGTCAATCTTGGAACAGGGATAGATATTTCGATCGAGGAGTTGGCCCAAAAGGTCCTTGATCTGTTGGGCAAGAAAAAAGAGATTGAGATTGACCCTCAGAGGATTAGACCTGAAAACAGCGAGGTGTTCCAACTTCTTTCTGATACCCGGTTAGCTCAGGAACTTTTTGGTTGGAAACCTAAGTTTCGCCTTGAAGAAGGGTTAAGAGAAACGATTGAATGGTATAAGAGGAATATCCATCGGTTTAAAGTAGGAAGTTATCCATTATAATAGGTGGTTGTAAATTGCGAGCCGTGAGAACTTAAATATCTTAGGATTTTCATTACGATTCACGAATCACCATTCACGAATCACGAATATGAAATGGCGTTATCCCCTTTCAGATATTGATCTTGACCAAAGAGAGGAGAGGGCTGTTCTTAAGGTCCTTCGATCCAGGTGGCTCTCTTTGGGACCTGTGACCGAGAGGTTTGAGGAATCCTTTTCAAAATATCTTGGGGGAGGCGAGGCGATCGCAGTTTCAAGTGGAACCGCTGCATTACATCTGGCTTTGGCCTCCCTTCCCATAGGTCAGGGAGATGAGGTAATCCTTCCTTCCTTGACCTTTGTGGCCACCAGTAATGCTGTTCTTTATATTGGAGCCAAACCTGTCTTTGTAGATATCATAGGTGAGGACAATCTCACCCTCTCTCCTGAGGAGATTGAAAAAAGAATTACACCGAGGACCAAAGCCATTCTCGTGATGCACTACGGAGGCTACCCCTGTCAGATGTCCTCCATTATGGAGATTGCTCAAAGATACGGCCTCTATGTCGTTGAAGATTCTGCCCATGCCCCAGGGGCAGAGGTGGAGGGCAAAAGGTGTGGGAGAATTGGGAGAGTAGGGTGTTTCAGCTTCTTTTCAAATAAGAACTTGGTTACAGGAGAAGGGGGAATGGTGGTTACCCAGGATAAGCAGTTGGCCCAAAAGATCAGGGAAAAACGCTCTCATGGAATGGAAAGGCTTTCGTGGGATAAGTTTCAGGGGCATCTCGCTTCTTATGATATTCAAAGGGTTGGTTATAATTATCGAATTACAGAAATACAATCCGCCCTGGGTTTGGTTCAGTTAAAAAAATTGAATCGAAATAATAGGAAGAGAGAAAGATTGGCCAAGGCTTATCGAGAGGCGCTTCAGGAAGTCGATGAGATCTCTATTCCCTTCTCAAATTTTAAAGGAAATCCCTCTTACCATCTTTTCCCTATTTTGTTAGCGCCATCTTTGGATAGGAAAAGGGTGATGGAGAGGCTAAAAGATTTTGGAATTCAAACAAGCATCCATTATCCTCCTGTCCATCTCTTCTCTTTTTATCGAGAGAGGTTTGGGCTTCATGAAGGGGCGCTCCCTAAAACTGAAGAGGTCGGTCGAAGAGAGGTGAGTCTTCCGCTTCATCCACGAATGGAAGTGGAAGATGTGAGATGGATTGTAAACAAAGTAAAAAGCGTGGTTCATAGCACCAGGTCAAGGTGAACCCTTCAGGATTTCCAAAATTCGGTTGCGGGTTAAGGCTACGGTCAAGAGGATTTAGTACGGGCAGGTGGCACGGTCTCGGGCACGTGAGTCATTATGGAACTTAAGGTTTTTGAAACCCCTGGAGAGCAATGGGATGAATTTGCCACCCGATACACCGACTTGATCTTTTATCAGTCGATATGGAGCAGGGTGCTCAAAGAGGGGTTGGGAGGGCAACCCCTCTATTTTTATCTGAAGGAGGGAGAGGAGATCGTAGCGGGTCTTCCAAGTATCCTGTTGGATTTTAAAATCATTAAGATCCTCTATGCCTCCATTCCTTATGGCCACCTCATTGGGGAGAAGGACTATTACCCACCTTTTTTAGAACTGTTGGATAGGGAATTTAAAAAGATGGGAATAGGTCAGGTGAGGATCATTGAATCGCCCTTTTCAGAATCCTTTCCCCTTGAGTCTTTTCATCCACTCTCTACCAAATCCACTCTGTTGGATTTGAGAGGATTGGATAGGGAGAGAATTTGGGAGGGTTATAAAAAGAATATTCGTAGGGATATTAGAAAAGCTCAGAGGAGTGGGATGACGATTCGTGAGGGGAGGTCGCAAGAAGGCGTCGATTTGTTCTATAAACTTTATCTATCCTCAATGGAGCGAAATAAGGCCATGGCCAAATATCCATTGAGATGGTTCAAAGCCCTCTATGAATGGGTAACCCAAAGAGGATTGGGAGAGATCCTTCTTGCCGAATTGGGTCAGAAGGCTATTGCTGGAGTGGTCCTCATCTATTCTCCTTCTTCGACTCATTATTTTCATAATGGATCCCAGGTGGGGTACTTAACGTTATGTCCCAATGAGCTATTGATTCACTATTCCTTAGGAAAGGCCATTGAGAAAGGGGGTTCTTACTTTGATTTTATGGGGACCGATCCCAAAGATCTTTCTTTGCTCCGCTTTAAAGAAAAGTGGGGGGGTCAATCGAGAGATATTTATACCTATGTCAAGAATTATCATCCCATCAGGTGTAACCTATGGGAGACAGGAAAGAAATTGGCAGGGTTAGGATTGGGAAGAGAGTTGGTGAAGATATTAGGTCGAATGAAATATGGAAAAGGGGGAATATGATTGGGAAGTTTGATTGGACTCAGAAAGATCACAAAGACTATTTGGCTGCTGGCCTTGACCCTGCAGACCGAAAAGGATTTAAGAATTATTATATCGATCTCCTTCAAAAGATGGCACTGGAGGAGGTTCTCGAATTACAAGGGGATGAAGTGGTTCTCGATTTTGGGTGTGGAAGTGGAAGGATGTCTTACTGGATCGCAGAAAGGGTGAGAAAGGTGGTGGGATTGGAAGTCTCATCCGAGATGATCGAATTGGCAGAAAGAAATCGATTAACTGCTAATGTAGAATTTCTATTATACGATGGGTTGCACTTCCCTGTTTTTTCAGAGCCCTTTGACTCGGTCCTCTCTGTGGGGGTCCTTCAGCAGTGGAAAGGTAGTGAATTTAACGAGAGGATTTCCCAATTAGGCTCCTGTTTAAAGAAGGAGGGAAAGATTTATCTCATTGAACAGGCCTCAGATAATCCAAAGGTGGGTCGACCGAGTGTGGAGGAATATCTAAAGGCCTTCAAACAATCTAACTTTGAGTGTCTTAAACATTATCCGGTTCGGAATGGGCGGAGGTGGATTCTCTACCTGATTCGTTATGGGATAATTCCAAAGTCCCTCCTCTCATTCCTCGCGAGAAATGAGATTCGACAAATGAAAAAGAAGCGGAGGCCTATCGTTTACTATCAGGATTATCTCTTTGTGTTTAAAAAATTAGCCATCGAGGGGGGTTAGATTAAAAACAAGGAAACCATTTTCAAGATTCTTCAATGGGGGCTCGTCTTGGCTATCTTTCTTTTCATGGGGAAGATGGTCTGGGAGAATTGGGCTCAGGTAAAGGACTTCACTTTTAGCATTAGACCCATCGGGCTCTTTTTAGCAACCCTCGTTTTTATTTTGAGTTATTTCGTTCAGATTTGGGCCTGGTACCTCATTACGGTCAAATTGGGAATCAACCTCCCCCCATTTGAGACCCTGACCACTTGGTTCTATTCTCAGATAGGGAAATACCTTCCAGGAAAGGTTTGGCTTCTGGTCGGTCGATTTTATCTCTATGGGTCAAAGGGAAAATCGAAGAAGGCCATTTCTTTAGCCCTCTATTTTGAGACGATGACCCTGCTTGTCGCAGGAGGTTTCCTATTTTTGATAAGCCTATTTGTTTTTAAAGAGGTAGGAGAACTTTATTCAGCAAGGTCATGGGGGTGGATTCTCTTTTTATTTTTTTTGATTCCCTTCGGTCTTCATCCTCAGATTTTACAAAAGATATTCAATTGGATCCTTTCACGATTGAATCGAGAAGCGATTCACCTCTCAATGTCCTATTCTGATATTTTATGGATCTTAGGGATTTCCATTCTTTCCTGGTTAATCGGAGGGATGGGGTTTTATTTTTTTGTTGATTCTATTGTTCCATCCCCTTTTGGGAAATCCCTCTTTTTAACAGGTGCCCTTGCCATCTCTCACATCTTGGGTCTATTCGTCATCGTTGCCCCGGGTGGGTTGGGGGTAAGGGAAGGGGTTCTGGTCTACTTCCTCTCATGGATGATACCAGGCCCAGTGGCAGTCATCCTCTCCATACTTAGTCGTCTCTGGATGACCCTTATTGAAATCGGACTGATCGGAGTGATATATTTGATCCATCGATTTCGGAAGGGAGTAAACGATTAGAAATGGCAGGACGATGGAGGGGCTTTCCGTTTCGATCCATCACAAGTTTTTGCCTCATAACAGGGGTTGCTTTTCTATTCTACTCCAATACGTTCCAGGTTCCTTTTCACTTTGATGACCGGCCCAACATCTCTCAGAATCCCAATATTCAGATTGAACAGTTGACCTGGGAGCGATTGACCTCCTTAATCAAAAATTCATATAAGGATAACCTCCGTATCTTTTCCTTTTTTACATTTGCACTCAACTTCTATTTTGGAGGGTTCGATGTTTTTGGTTACCATCTGGTGAATCTTATCATCCATATTCTTTCAGGAGTCTTTTTATACTGGTTTCTCATACTCACCTTTCAAACTCCTTTTCTACGGGAGCGATATGGGTCAACTTCATTTCCCATAGCGCTTCTCACCAGTCTTATCTTTATTGTCCATCCCATTCAGACTCAGTCTGTGACCTACATCGTTCAGCGAATGGCCAGTATGGCAGGGATGTTTTATTTGTTATCATTTTCTCTCTATATCAAAGGCAGAATCACAAAAGGGTGTGCTCGGCTCCTCTTTTTTGGAGGAGGGATCCTGACCTATCTCCTGGGGTTCTTTACCAAAGAAAATGCAGCCATTTTACCTCTGTTTGTTGCACTTTTTGAATTCTACTTCTTTCAAAATTTTGATCTTTCTCCAAAGGGTAAAAAAGTCGCCTTCTCCCTTTTGGCAGGGCTTCTCATCCTTTTGGGTCTTGGGTTCTTATTTTTAGGAGAGAGGTATCTCAAGGTGGTGATCGAGGGATATAAATTTCGATCCTTCACAATGGGGGAACGGGTTCTGACCCAATTTCGAGTGGTGCTCTACTACCTAACCCTGTTGGTTTATCCCCATCCTTCTCGCCTTAACCTCGACCACGATTTTCCCTTATCAAAGAGTCTTCTTGATCCCCCATCCACCCTGATCTCTCTATTGATCATTGTTGGGCTTATTGGAGGGAGTCTCTGGAAGGCAAAGGAGAAGCCTCTTCTTTCTTTTTTTATCTTGTGGTATTTTGGAAATTTAGTGATCGAATCCTCCATCTTTCCACTGGAGATGGTATTTGAACACCGTCTTTATCTTCCCTCTGTGGGCCCTTTCTTTCTTTTTAGTCTCTTGGTCTTCAGATGGGTTGAGCGAGGAGGAATAAAAATAAAGTGGATATGGCTGGTGCCTTTTTTGATCCTTATTCCTCTATCCCTTGGAGCCTACCAAAGGAATTCGGTTTGGAGAAGTGAATTGGAATTATGGAAGGATTGTGTTCAGAAATCTCCCCGTAAGGGGAGGTCCCATCACAACCTTGGGTTTGTTTACTACGAAATGGGTCGGCTGGATGAAGCCCAGAGGGAATTGGAGAAATCGCTAAGGTTGAATCCAGATGATGCGCTTTCATGGTATAATTTAGGACTGGTAGCCTACAAAAAGGGATTTATGGATAAGGCGATCGATTATTATAAAAAATCGATTGAATTGGATCCCACCTACCCCGAATCTTATTTCAATTTGGGGCTTGCCTATTATCGAAAAGGCCTTTATGAAGAGGCCATTAGGACTTATAAAAAATTCTTGGAGATGAAACCTGATTACCGAAACGCCTATCTAAATCTCGGCCTGGCTTACGGTGGATTGAAACGGTGGGAAGAAGCCCTCTTGGCCTTTGAAGAGGAGAGGAAGAAGCATCCTGACAATTATCATATTGATGTCTATCTTGGATTTCTCTATCGGGATATGGGGGATTGGTCAAAGGCCCTGATCCATTTTAAGAAGGCCCTTGATTACCCGAATCTTCCCCATCGTGATTTCATTCAAGAGATGATTTTATCGATCGAAAGGGCACAGCAGCCAAATAAGAGACCCTGATTTTGGGTAAAAATTAGAAGGTTATTCATTCAGATTTTCATCAAGGGGTGAAGGGATGAAACGGATCGGTATTATTGCCAAAAAGAATAAACCCGAGGCGATTCCCATTACCAGGAATTTGGTAGATTGGCTTAAACCCAAGGGAGTGGAGGTCTATATTGAGAAAGAGATGGGAGATTTATTGGGTCCTTTCCTTCCTCCGTCTACCCTTCATTTAATTGAAAGGGAAGAGTTTCCTCAGCATGTGGAGATGGTCATTGTCCTTGGTGGGGATGGGACACTTCTGAGTGTAGCGCGCCTGATAGGGGATCGGGGAATTCCCATTCTGGGTGTTAATCTGGGAGGATTGGGGTTTTTGACAGAGATCACCTTAGAGGAGTTATATCGGGTTCTGGAGAAAGTGGTTGGCGATCATTTTATTGCGGATGAACGAGTTGTTCTTCACGCTTCGGTGCTGAGAAGAGGGGAAAGAATGGCTGAGTTCAATGTCCTCAATGATGCGGTCATCAATAAAGGGGCCTTGGCCCGAATGATCGACATTGAAACCACGATCAATGGAGAATATGTGACTACCTTTAAATCGGATGGACTGATTATCTCAACTCCCACGGGCTCTACCGCCTACAATCTTTCAGCAGGAGGGCCTATCGTTTATCCGTCCCTTCACTGTATCATTATTACCCCGATATGCCCACATATGTTGACCAACCGTCCCATCATGATTCCAGATGATGTGATCATTCAAGCCACCCTCAAAACCAAACAGCAAGAGGTTCTTTTGACCCTGGATGGCCAGCAAGGATTTTCCCTTGAATTTGAGGATGTGGTAGAGGTTCGCAAGGCAGAAGGACGAATCCTTCTGATCAAATCTCCTTACCGGCATTACTTTGAAGTGTTAAGAGAAAAGTTGAAATGGGGAGAACGTTGATGTTGCTCGAACTTCGAATCAAGAATTTTGCCATCATCGATGAACTCAACCTCTCCTTTTCAAAAGGACTTAACATCCTTACTGGCGAGACAGGGGCGGGAAAATCGATCATCCTGAATGCGGTTAGCCTCCTTTTGGGTGATAAGGCTACCGAGGAGATGATTCGTAGTTCAGAGGAGGAGGCAGTGGTGGAAGCCCTCTTTGATCTTTCCGATAATCCTAAGGCACAAGAGAAGATGAGAGAAAGACTCAAGAGGGTTGAGGGAGGAGCGGAAGAGGATTCTTTAGTGGTGAGAAGGGTGATCTCTAAATCGAGCAGGGGAAAGGTGATGATGAATGATCAATTAGCCACCCTTGGGACCCTATCCGAGATAGGAGGGGAGTTACTCAGCATCTATGGACAGCATGAGCATCAATCCCTCCAGAGGGTTGAGACGCATATCGATCTCTTGGATGAATTAGGAAGGTTGGTTGAGAAACGGGAAGAGTTCCAAAAGAAATTTCAGGAGTTTATTTCTCTTTCTGAAGAGGTGGCAAGGATTAAGGAGGAGAAGGAGAAGGGGTCAAGAGAACGTGAACTGATGAGGTTTCAACTTAAAGAGATTGAGGATTCCCAAATCCAAGAAGGGGAAGAAGAAGCCTTAAGGGAGGAGCGAAGGATTCTCCTTCATGCTAAAAAGCTGATCGATTTTGCCACCTTTTCAGAGGAAAACCTTATAGGGGAAGATGGTTCTGTTATCGAAAGGATTCAATCCATTCTTCACCAGGGGAGGGAGGCAATGGAGATTGATCCGTCTCTCTCTCCAATCCTTAAGAATTTAGAGACTGCATTGATCCAGATTGAGGAAAGTTCTCTCAGCATGAGAGACTATTTGAGAAGAATTGAAGTTAACCCCTTAAGGCTTGAGGAGATAGAGAATAGACTGGATGAGATCCAAAGGTTAAAGAGAAAATATGGCTCGACCGTGGAGGAGATCATCCTATTTAAGAAGAAGATTGACGAGTCATTAAGGTCATTTACCTTCAATGAGGAGAGGCTTTCCCAGTTAGAGGATTCTTTAAGCACTTTGAGAGCGGAGGTTGAGAATTTAGCCAGAAGGCTCTCCCGGGAGAGGAAAAGGGTTGCTTCTGAACTTAAGAGGTCCGTGGAGAAGGAGTTAAGTTCATTGGGGATGAGACGAACCACATTTGAAGTCCATTTGGAAGAGCAACCCCTCTCTATCAAAGGGATCGACCGGGTGGAGTTTCTCATATCTCCCAATATTGGGGAGGCGGTGAGGCCTCTGGCCAAGATTGCCTCGGGTGGAGAACTCAGCCGAATCATGCTGGCGATGAAGAGAATTTTGGCAAGGGTAGGGGGGAGCCAGGTCCTCATCTTTGATGAGGTGGATTCAGGGATTGGTGGGGCAATGGCAGAGGTGGTTGGAAGAAAATTGAAAGAACTCTCAAAAATCCACCAGGTAATCTGCGTCACCCATCTTCCCCAGATCGCTTGTTTTGCAGATCAGCACCATAGCGTAAGAAAAGAGGTGAGGGGAGGAAGAACCGTTACGGTGGTAAACCGTTTGGAGAAAGAAGAGGTGGTGGATGAGATTGCCAGGATGCTCGGAGGTGTCAAGGTCACTGAGAAGACTCGGGCCCATGCCAGAGAGATGATTGAAAATGCTCGAAAGACGTGACCGATATCCGTGTCCATGTCCGCCAAAAGATAAAAAATAAACGGACACGAAAAACGGTCACGGACACGGGAGGTGTGATGATTCGGAAAGCGACATTGAAGGATGTAAAGGAAATTCAGCGGTTGATCAAACTCTACTCTACCCATGGAGAGATCCTTCCCCGCTCCATCAGTGAAATCTATGATAACCTCAGGGATTTCTTTGTATACCTCAAGAGGGGAAAGGTGGTGGGAGTCTGCGCTCTCCATATCTGTTGGGAGGACCTGGCTGAGATTCGTTCCCTTGCGATCGAAGAGTCTCTTAGAAATAAAGGGATGGGAGCAGAGATGGTTAAGGCCTGTTTGGGTGAGTCGAAGAAATTGGGCGTAAAGAGGGTTTTTGCTTTGACCTATAAACCTAAATTTTTTGAGCGATTGGGTTTTAGGAAAGTCGATAAGACTATTCTTCCCCACAAGATCTGGACAGATTGTATCAAGTGTGTGAAATTTCCGGATTGTGATGAAGTGGCCCTGATCAAAGAATTGTAAAAAGGGGACAGGCTACTTTTTTAATGAGATATAGATTTCCATCTTTCAAAAAAGTAGCCTGTCCCCTTTTTTATTTTTCTTCTCCCAATAGGATCCTTAATACCAGGTTGGCCTGATGGTGGGCTGCAATCCCAACCCTCGGCGCCATCAAACCTGTTCCAGGTTTGGCTTCAGTCTTCTGATCTCCAATGATAAATATTCTTGATGAGAAACGGACTGTTTTAATCTCGTTGCTCTCTCCAAAGCCAGCCACCCCGGAGGCCGCCACAATATATTTATCAGGCATCTTCTCAGAGACCGCGTTGATCAACATCGCCTTTTCTTCAGCCCGGTCAAACGCCTCAACAATCACATCCGCCTCTTTAAAAATCTTTTCTACATTGTCTCTTTCTACTTTTACCTGGTGGGTTAAGACCTTTACATAAGGGTTGGCTTTGGAGAGGGTTTCACGGAGGGCCTCCACCTTTGGGATTCCGATCTGATGGGTAAAATACTGTTGTCGATTTAGGTTCGATGGTTCCACCACATCAAAGTCAACCAGGATAAGTGTTCCAACTCCTACTCTTGCTAAGGCCAGAGCGACGGTGGACCCAAGACCCCCTAATCCAGCAATTCCAACCACTGATTTTTTGATTTTTTGGTGAACCCCGGGAGTGTGCCGAGCCATCATCAAAGATTCAAACTCATCTGCGGATGGAGTTTCCCCCTTTTTGATGAAGACGATCACATCACCCTTTTGGAGGAGGCGATCCGAGGAGAGAGGGAAACCATTATAGATCACTAAATCGGCATTGGGTTTAAGCCTATCCTTTAATTGGAGAAGGGTGGTTCCCGTTTCAACAGAAATCTCTTTTTCATTGACCTTGATTTGAATCATTAAACCCCGTTCCTTCTTTGAAGACAAGATTAATGGATAGGACATTTTTTGTCAACCAAGATAGAATGGTAATTGTTTTCCAACATCCCTCTCGGGCCTTTCCCCCAATTGTATGAGGGGTTACGATAGAATAAACAGATACTGACCGTCTATCACTTTTATCCCCTATTAGGTCATAGGAATTTCAATGCGAATTTTTTATTGACAAAAGAGAAGTTTTTTTATATTATTGTAGTAATAATACTACAAATATCGATAA
>Ga0315298_1002463_pt1 | contig 31383 bp, 28 predicted proteins | sample WHS_1_MG_FD_203077 | JGI IMG/M metagenome (GOLD analysis project Ga0315298, IMG submission 203077) | Extremophilic microbial mat communities from Washburn Hot Springs, YNP, Wyoming, USA - WHS_1_MG | ecosystem: Environmental > Aquatic > Thermal springs > Hot (42-90C) | place: USA: Wyoming... | reverse complement strand
AAGAAAGGCACTGGTGCCCTGCTGTCCCAGATTCGGTGCAGGTGAAAACCTGCTTGTGCAGGAGACTTTAGTCTCCTTGACCGGTTCTTTAAGCCAAACCATCAAACACACTTTCTGTTCAGCTAAACCGAACACTCTTAAAAAGCATCACAACCCCTCCCATATATATAGCATTTTGTCCCAGCAGGGACTTATGCCAGTGCCAACTATAACTTACTGATATTATTTAGAAATCCAGGATTTTTTGCTTGAGTTGCAAAATTGCATCTGTTCATATTTAACGAACACTTTTTTCAAAAAAATTATTTCCTCTAAAAATTCAAAGGCTTATTGAGACAGAGATTTTTGGTTACATTGTTCGTTATTACTGAACAAATTTTTCAGTTTGCCTGAAAAGCCTGATGAAAGAGGAAGCGGGTTAAGGGGGACACTAGTGTCCTTTTAAATAGAGGGTTAAGGGACTAAGTCCCTTAGGTCAAGGGTGAAAACCCTTGGGTGCAGGGTTACGACGGTTTCAGGGTTGCAGGGGGGCAAGGTTTCAAGCTCTAACCCTTGGGTGCAGGGTTACGACCCTGCTCAAGGGGGACAACAAGTGGCCTTCTTTTTTAAAAAGTGGGTCAAGGGACAGAGTCCCTTGTCGCAGGCAGGAGTGCCTGCGCCCCTATTGCGACTGAAGTCGCGCGCACAAGCAGGTTTTCACCTGCACAGAATCTGGGACACTAGTGTCCTTTTAAATAGAGGGTTAAGGGGCTCTGCCCCTTAGGTTAAAGGACAAGTCCCTTGCACCGCAGAGACGCAGAGAGCGCAGAGAGTTTTTTGATTGGCTTTAATTTACGAGCTTTATCACGCGGGCTAGAATCAATATTCACAGAAAATGCTCTAGCGATTAAGTTATATGTAGAGACCTAGCCACAGTTTTTACAATTCTGTTAGGGAAGAAGGTTAGTTATACAACTCAAAAAGCTCTACTGGTTTAATATGTAAGGCTTTTATGCTAGAATAAGGGAGATTAAAGTGAGGATGAAATGAAAAGAGCGCTTTTAATTCTGGTGATAGCGATTTTTGCTCTGCTTTCAGGTTTTTCCAGCAAAGCGGTTTCAGTTAAATTGCTCTCTGCAAACATCGGCAACTCGGATATTTTATGTATTGGTTATATGTGGAAGTTGTGTCTTACAGGCGTTGAAAAGCGTGTGACGCAATCTATCCGTGAGATAAACGCGGATATTGTTCTTCTCCAGGAGGTTGTTCCTGCTGAGAGATGCGAGAGTAAGAGAGAGCACAAGCCTGGATTTGTTTGTTATGATTTTGACAAGCTGGCAGGAGAGAGCAGGGAGCAGGCGCGGAGGATTCTGGGACCGGATTACACGATTGCTATGACAAAAGGAGCGTATGAGGCGATTGGAGTGAAGAAGTGGGTGGGTCATATTAAGGGCTGTTCTGATGGGTCTTTGTGTATTGTTGAGCGCATTCCTATTCCAGCGGGTTGTGACCCTGGTTTTTCAATTACTGCGATTGATGTAGAGATTTATGGGAGGGATGTCCGGCTGATCAATGGTCATCCGGATTCCATCAGCGTTAAATGCCGGGCACAGGAGGTAGGGAGCGCTTTTGAAGCAGTTGTTCCGGGCAGGACTATAATGGCAGGGGATTGGAACCTTGACCCGTATCGTGGAGGGGACAAAAGTGTTCAGGTATGGACAGAGAATCTTGGGCAAAGAAACTTTCATTATGTTTCAGGCATAGCTGAGCGAAATCCTGCATACCATACGCTTTTCCTGCCATTGCTGGATATTCCGCTTAAGAGCCTTGACCATGTTGTCTCTGATTTTGCTCAGGGAAACTGCAGGGTTCTGGGTGTAAGTCCGGGGACTAAACGCCTGGATAATGGTTTTGACCTTGACCATAGAGCGCTTTTATGTGAGTTAGAATTCTAAAAGGGAAGATAATTTTTATAAATAGATATCCGCGTTATAATCTCTAAAGAATTCAGAGTTAATCTCAGGTGGAAAGCGGGATAAATAAGATGAGTAATAAACTAAAAAAACGCGCAAAGCCAGAAAGGGATTTAGAAAAAAGCGATATTCGTCCCTGGGGAAGGTATCTTGTTCTGGATAAGGGTCCGGAATGGAAGGTTAAGCGGATAGAGGTTAAGCCTGGTCAGAGGTTGAGTTATCAGCGTCATTTTCGTAGAAGGGAGCGCTGGGTTGTTGTTAAGGGGAAAGCAATTGTTACACTGGATGGGAAGGATATTCATTTAGAGACTGGTGATTCTATAGATATTCCTGTCAAAACCGGACACAGGATAGCAAATCCGGGCAGGGACAAGCTGGTGTTTATAGAGGTTCAGCAGGGGTCTTATTTTGGAGAAGATGATATTGAGAGGCTTGAGGATGACTATGGCAGAATAGGGAGTAAAGTGGGTCGCGCAAAAAGGAACGCGGACAATAGTGTTCGCTCAATGAATCACACGCGTGAGGAGCAATAGTTTGCACAGGATAGGAAAATATGATTTTCTTAGAGGAGTAAGAAAGGAGAAGAGCCAATGGGCAAGTATGAAAAATTATTAAAGTATAGACCTGAGAATGTAGAGAAGAAGCTGAATGGAAGCAAACTGCTTCTGATCAATTCCAAGCCAATTTTTCAGGCGTTTATAGACATTCCAGTTATTGTGATGGTTTGCAATTGTAGAATCAGGCATGTGATTCCTGGGATACTTCGCGCGGCAAGGGAGCTTGATGCGATTGTGGGATTTGAGCTTGCAAAGAGTGAGGGCGGAGTTGATGGCGGATACACTGGACAGACCCCGGAGATTTTTTTCAACACTATTGTGGAATACGCAGAGGGGATGAATTATGACCTTCCGTTCATCATTCACGGAGACCATATCACGGTCACGGATACAAGCGAAAAGAAGATTAATGAAGCCAGGGAGTTAATTGCGGCGGAGATTGCGGCTGGGTACTCGTCGTTTGCTATTGATGCGAGCCATAATGAGATGGAGGACAATGTTAGGATAACGGTTGAGCTTGCAAAGCCAATTATGGATTTGGGGATTGGTCTGGAGGTTGAGGTTGGCGAGATCAAGCTGGTTAAGGAGGGAGGAGCGCTTACCACTGTTGAAGAAGGGTATGGGTTTATCAAGGCAGTTACTGAAAAAGGGATTAAGCCTATTCTGCTTGCAACTAATAATGGTTCCAAGCACGGCAATTATGCGCCTGGCGAGGAGGTGCATATAGACTTAAAGCGTACTGGAGAAATTTTCAAAGCGATAAGACCTTTTGGAGTGGCTATTGCTCAACATGGAATTACGGGCACGCCTCTAAATCTCATCGGACAGTTTGCGGATTATGGCATTCGGAAAGGCAATGTCGGAACCGAGTGGCAGAATATCGCTCATAAGTATCTGCCTCAGGATTTAATGAGAGCAATGAAGAAATGGTGCGAGGAGAATAAGAAGGACATAAAATTTGCGACCAAGCCTTTCAAAAAAGAGATAGATTCTATTCCTGATAAAAATAAACAGCAGATTGCGGATGAGGCTTACGCAAGGGCAAAGGAATTTATAGTTGCGTTCCGGGCAAAAGGCACTGCGAGCAAGCTGGTTGAGATGGTGAAATAACGAGCGCATACCGGCGTGTCTGCGCTAGAAATCGGGACTAAAGTCCCTCGCGTATTAAGAGCAAGATGAAAGTTCGGGCGGGAAGATTTAAAGGCGCCCGGCTCAAGATGTTGTCAGGGAGGAAAATAAGGCCTTTGACGAGTCGGGTAAAGGCATCGGTTTTTGACATACTTCCGGTCAATCTTCAAAATCAGATGGTTCTGGACTTATTTGCTGGGACAGGTTCTTTTGGAATTGAGGCGCTCAGCCGGGGCGCGGATTTTGTTTTGTTTGTTGACCAGAGCAGGAAGGCAGGAGAATTGATCAAAGCCAATTTGAGAAAACTCGGATGCTACGCTCAGGCAGAGGTAATGGAAAAAAAGGTGAGCGTGGCGTTAAATCAATTGAGTATGGAGGGCATGAAATTTGACCTTGTTTTTATTGACCCGCCTTTTGACCGGGAGCTGATGGGAAGAACTCTGGAGCAATTGAGCAGAAGCAGGATTCTCGCTCAAGATGCGGTTGTGGTGGCAAGGACAAGCGCCCGGGAGAAAACCCAGGATAGATATGGCTTGCTAATAAGAAAGGATTTGAGAAAATATGGAGACAGCGTTGTGAGCTTTTATGTTCAGCGGTTTGGAGAGGAAATAGAAGAAAAGGGGGAATAAAAAATTGGCAAAAAGAGTAGCGATTTATCCTGGAAGTTTTGACCCGCCAACAATAGGGCATCTGAATGTGGTTCTTCGTGGTGTGAAAATTTTTGACCGGGTGATTGTGGCGGTTGCTGAGAGCACGAGTAAGAAATATCTATTCAGTGTGCCGGAGCGAGTTGAGATATGGAAAAAGCTATTGGAAAAAGTTCCAGGCGCGAGCGTGGAATCCTTCTCAGGGCTTCTTGTGGATTATGTGCAAAGAAAAGGCGCGCATATTATTTTGCGCGGACTGCGTAATGTCACGGACTTTGAGTATGAAATCCAGATGGCAATCACAAACAGGGAATTGAAGCCAGACCTGGAGACTGTGTTTATTATGACAGAGGGCACTTATTCTCACCTGGCGGCAAGCCTGATCAAGGAGATAGTTATGCTTGGAGGTTCTGTCAAAGGAATGGTCCCGGCTCTGGTGGAAAAAGAGTTGAGAAAAAAGCTCAGTAAAAATCAGAGAGCAAAGGAAAAAGCGCCTGCTCAATAATTTTTATCCAGGAGGAAAAAAGAATGAGATTGTCTCAGAGAGTAAGTCTTGTCAAACCTAGTCCCACTCTGGCTGTGAGTGCAAAGGCAAAGGCGCTAAAGGCAAAGGGAGTGGATGTGATCGGGTTCGGCGCGGGTGAGCCGGATTTTGATACGCCAGACTATATAAAAGACGCCGCGAAAAAGGCGCTGGATGATGGCTTCACAAAATACACGCCTGAAAGCGGAATTGATGAGTTAAAACAGGCGATTGTGAAAAAATTTGAAAAAGACAATGCCTTGAAATATGAGCCTTCCCAGATTATCGTTTCCTGCGGAGCAAAGCACTCGCTTTACAATCTGTTTCAGGCGGTTCTTGACCCAGGCGATGAAGTTGTCATTATTGCTCCCTATTGGGTTAGCTACCCGGATATGGCTCTTCTCGCAGGCGCTAAACCGGTTTTTGTTCAGACCAGCGCAAGAAAAGGCTTTAAGCCAGAGCCTAAAGACCTTGAATCCGCGCTCTCCAGTAAGACCAAGCTGGTTGTTATCAACAGCCCGAGCAATCCCACTGGCGCTGGTATTCCAGAGGCGGACTTGAAAAAGATCGCTGGCATTCTGGAATCAGGAGATTTCTGGGTCGTGTCTGATGAGATTTACGAGAAGATAGTTTATGATGGCTTTAAGCATTGCTCAATCGCATCTTTAAGCGAGAAGCTCTATAAAAAGACCATTGTGGTCAATGGTTTGAGCAAGAGTCATTCTATGACAGGCTGGAGAATCGGATACGCGGCAGGAGATAAAGAGGTTGTCAAGGCAATGAGCACTATCCAGAGCCAGAGCACATCTAACCCGACATCGTTTGCGCAAAAAGGCGCGGTTTCTGCGCTTATTGGAAGCGATGATGCGACAAATAAAATGGTCAAGGAATTCTGCGAGAGGAGGAACTGGATCGTTAAGGCTCTTAATGAGATTCCAGGGGTGAGCTGTTATAATCCTGAGGGAGCCTTTTATGTTTTTCCGGACATCTCTGCGTATCTTGGTAAAAAATTTGATGGACAGGTTATTGCCAGTTCCACTGACCTTTCTAATTATCTTTTAGACCAGGCAAAAGTGGCTGTTGTGATGGGAAGCGCTTTTGGAGCAGAGGGCTTTATAAGGCTGTCTTATGCTACTTCAATGAAAAATATCCAGGAAGGAATTAAACGAATCGCGGAGGCTCTAAAGAAGCTTGAGTAAGAAATGAGCAGAAGATTTATTTTCAGGGCACTGCTTTTTGCTCTGATTTTTTTGACTTGGTTTTCCTGTCAAAAAAGACCCAAAACTCAATACACAATTTTTTTCACGAACGACCTTCAGGCGCATCTTGAGCCTGACAGGGATGACCGCGGGGGACTGGCGAGGATTGCGTATATTGTTAAGAAGGAGAGGGAGAAGAATCCAGCAAGGGTTTTGCTTCTGGACGCAGGTGATAGTTCAGTTGGAACAGCTTTTGGCACAGAGACCAATGGCGAGTCGGTTTTTCGCGTGATGAATGAGGTTGGTTATGATGCGGTTGTCTACGGCAATCACGAGTTTGACCTTGGAGCTGAGCAGGCAAAGTCATATCAACATATCGCAAAGTTTCCGCTCCTTGCCTGCAATATCCGGGACAGGGAAGAAAAGCCTTTTAGCCAGGAGTATGCGATTTTTCAACTAGAGGGTCTCAGGCTCGCGGTGATCGGGATAACCAATCCCGGAACTCCAGGATTGGTTGACCCGAACAGCGTGTCTGGTTTGAAATTCCTTTTGCCAGAAAGCGAGGTCCGGCGTATCCAGAATCTGCTCTCTGACAAGGCAGATGTCTTCATCATCCTCTCGCATCAGGGCATTAAAGAGGACATCTCTCTGGCGTATCATATTAGCGGGATTCCGATTATTATCGGAGGTCATTCCGAGGTTAAGCTGAGCAAGATGCTCCCTGCAAATGAGACCAGAATCGCTCAGGCTGGGCATTTTGGACACTGGCTCGCAAGGATTGATTTCAGCTTTGACCCTCAAAGCAGAACTATCCGCTCGGTCAAATACCGTTTGATTAAGGTTAATGGCGACATTCCGGAAGACCCGCAGGTGAAGCGCTTGATAGAAGTTGAGCGGAAAAATCTGCCTGCTGGAATTGAGCGCATTATTGGAAAGACCAAGAGATTTTTAAGCAAGGATTATATTGGCTTCTGGACTGCGGAGTTGATCAAGGCAGAAGCAAACGCGGATATTGGCATAATCAATAACGCTGGCATACGCTCGGAAATTTCACGAGGACAAATCAAAGCTGAAGATATTTATGAAATTATGCCGTTTCAGGATAGGATATGTGTTTTTGAAATCAGCGGTTATGAATTGATGCGTGTCAAAAGCCTGAAATACTTTTACTTCTCACGCGGTCCCAAACTCAACTCCACCCAGACTTACAAAGTCGCGAGCATTGATTATCTGCTCAAGATACAAGATTTCCCCGGAGCAGACAATGTCCAGATTTTTGACACTCTGCTTCGGGACAAAATGATTGAGCAAATTGAAAAAGACCGGGGCTTCAAAAGGTTCTGGGAAAAATAAATTTTATTCAAGATTGATTTTGAGTCCGCTTGCTGGAAAGATAAATTTTTCGGAGAATTTTTGCGCTATCTGGAACTGAATCATCTCGCCAGTGCAATGACCAACCGCAATTCTGCCCGGATTAAACCTGGCAAGCTCCTCTAGGGTTTGCGAAACCTGCTCTTTGCTACGGGAAAAAAGATGCATCCCTCCCAGAACCGCATCCAGCTTCTTTATTCCCCAGAGCTCCTCAATCCTCTTTAAACTATTGATCGCTCCCCGATGCGCGCATCCAAAGATGACGCTCGTGTCCCCCTTTTTCCCTCGGACCGCAATGGCAAAATCATCCGCAAAATCATCCGGGACCAGCTCCCCATCTTTCTCCACGAAAAATCCCTGTTCCGGCTTTTCAAACTCTACTTTCAGAGGTATGGTGCCAGTGATAAGGATTCTGCCTTCAGCTAACTCCACTGGATTCTCCAGAAAAATCAGCTCCGCTCCTTTTTCCTCCATCTCCTTTTGCGAAATCGGAATGCCAATCTCAACCTCAATCTCCTGGTCCCCGAACCTTCTTTTAACCTTTCTCTTCAAAAGCGCTGAGGGATGAAGATAAATTTTTAAGTACGGATTCTTTTCTAAAACATAACTAACCCCGCCAGTATGGTCATAATGCCCATGGCTCAAGACTAGCGCGTCAATCTTGGAAAGGTTTACACCGAGCAGTGCCGTGTTCTGACGGAGCGCAAATCCCTGTCCAGTGTCAAAAAGCAGACGGAAACCATCTATCTCAATCAGCGCTGAAAATCCGTGCTCCGCAATCAATCCCCGAGTTACGGCACAGCGGTTCTCCGCAAGAATTATTATCTGCTCCATCAATTATCTCTTCTTCCCGCTCCTGGCTTCTGCGAGCTTCATCTCAATCACTCGCAGTTCCCTTTGCGCCTCCTGATGATATTTGTCCAGCGCCAGGGTCTTTTCAAAACATCCTTTTGCATCTCCAAGATTGCCCATAACCCGATTGAGCACCCCAAGATAATACCAGCCTTCAGCTACTTTGTCTCTCTGTTTGAGAGCCTCTTCAATCATCCTCGCGGCTTTGCTCGCAGAGCCCACTCCCTCGGTCTTAAAAACACAATATCCCAGATGAATCTTAAACTCCGGCTCGTCCGGGACCAAGTCAACAGCGGTCTCAAGCGATGCCCTCGCTTCCTTGAACGCCCCCCTGCGCATAGCAATCATCGCCTTTTGTAATTCCATTTCCGCTTGAATCGCCCGGTTAGCCTTCTCCATATCCTCCTCCGTGACCTTAGCTTTGAGCCGGTCAAGATAAGCGCGCCTCAGCTCCGGCTCAGTCAATGTGCTATAAGCCTCGCTTATTTTCGTGAACAAGTCCTCAACCTTTTCCCGCAATTCACCCTTATAAAGGTCTGGCTTAGCGTCTGGATGAAAAATACGAGCCATTTTGAAATAAATTTTTTTGACCCGGGCTGGTGGAACAGTTTCATTAACACCCATAATATCAAAAAATGTTGATTCCTTCTTAGAGACAATCTCCAGCATTTTATCAATCTCTTTAATCAATTCCTGATCAGTCATTTCCCTGTCCAGCATTTCCTCAATCGGAAGCTTGGGTTCCTCTTTTTTAACCTCTGGCTTCTTCTCTTCAACCACAGGTTTCTTTTCCTCAACTATTCTCTCAACCTTCTTTACCTTTGGCTCAACACCTTCATAAGCCCTTCCAAGCGGAAAATCCTGTTCCTCTGCAGGCAACTCTAAAAATCCTGCCATATAAAGAGCGAGGATGGTCTGCATTGCCTGCTCTGGCTTGAGGCTTGAGCTTCGCACTGCGTTAATGAAGGAAAACTCTTTGCCCAGTTGATTCATCCAGCGGATTTCCCTGGGACCAAATCCGAAATCAGCGTATTTTTCTTTCAACTCAGGCTTAACTTTAAAATTTTTCTTTTCAATTCCCGCAAATTCCTTGTCAATACGCGCTTTGGGATAGTGAGTCTTGACCCCGCTAAGCATCAACTTTTCCGGGCTTAATGGAATCAAAGGATTTTTCTGAAGGCTCTTGGCGTCTATTTCCTTGAACTGATAATAGCCCTTGATGAGCGCAAAACAATTGATGAGCTTAAACTCAACCTGATACTCATAAATCTCTGCAAGCTCCTGCGCACTCAGCTTCGCCTCAGCCTGAGCAAGCTCCTCTAGCTTCTTGTAATCTCCTCCGGTCTGCGCTTTCAAATCCTCATACTTCTGCTCGCTAATTTTACCCTTGGCAACCAGAATCCTGGCTATGGTCTCTTCTGGAGCGCCTCCCTGCGCATAAAAGTTAGCGCCTGAATAGAAAATTATCCGCTTCACAATTTTGCCTTGAGGAGGCGGTCCTATCAGGATATCAAGATAGCCGCTCTTTTTCTCCCGAACCAGTTGATAAAAGATACAGCCGAACGGGACATCCTCCAGATTCCCGCTCAGCATTATTGCGTTTCCCTTATTAACGCTTTCAGCCATCTTTTCAAGAATATCAAAACAATCCTTGAATTTCAAAATCTGGACAGGCTGGGTGATGAATGCTTGGGTCAGGGTAAAACAACTAATTTATTGGAGAGAGCTTGAGCATAAAAAAATCCGCGATTTTACCATTTCCGCATTTTCCGCTAAAATAAATAACTTAGGCGCCGTGATAGTCATCTAAGTATGAGATGGAATTAAGCGAAAAATTGATAACCCGGGAAAGGGAAAAGATATGATGGAGAAAAAAACCGTTCTGCTAGTGGACGATGTTAAGCTGTTTTTGCGTTTAGAGGAGACATTTTTTCAGCGAGCCGGATGTCTGGTTCTGACCGCGGATTCTGGAGCCACTGCGCTCAAGCTCGCGCGGGAAAGAACTCCAGACCTGATCCTGCTGGATTATCTTATGCCGGATATTAAAGGGGACCAGGTTTGCAGAGAATTGAAAGCAGACGAGAGGACCAGCCACATCCCCATCATCATTGTGTCCACCTCGTCAAAAAAAGAGGATATTGACCTCTGTTTTAACGCAGGATGCGATGACTATGTGACCAAGCCCATTAACCCCGAGGTGGTTTTGGCAAAAGCGGCTCAGTTCCTGGGGGTGTCCCAGAGACTACATAAACGGCTCGCAGTGAACTTCCGCATAGAAGGACAAGCGCCTCCATTGACCTTCACTGGCTTTTCACGAAACTTAAGTCGGAGCGGAATCCTGATTGAGGCGGACCAGAAGCTGGAGCCGGGAACCATGCTAAAGCTATGGCTACCTCTGGCGCCTGACCAGACAATGGTGGAATTTAATGGAGAGATAGCTCGCGCGGAGTTGGAGCCTAAGCGCGGAAAATATCTTTATGGAATTCACTTTAAGCTCTTGACCAAAGACTCGGAGGTTGCGCTCAATAATTATTTGCAAAGACACCTTCCAGAAGAGCAGATGCAGAGCTGATGGAGCAATGAGGTGAAAGTTGACTTTGGATAAAATAGATAAAAAACCTGTGAGCCAGAACCCTCCGGTAGCAAAGAAGACCGGGCAACGGCGCAAGATAGACCCGGCTGAAAAGGAGCGGTTACGGTTCAATAAATCTGTTCTAATGTCCGCGGCTAAAATTGCGGACAATGTTGGTGTGAAATCCTTTTTCCTGATTCTGGATGACCCCAGAGATTTCCAGATCCCGGAATTCATCTCGCAGAGAAAAGACCTCAAACTCGTGGTCAGCGCCAAAGGCGCAGAGGACCAGGTACGATCGCAATTTCCAGCTGTCCTCAGCATCCCGGAGATCAAGCTCAGCCGGATGGGAAAGATCAAGCTCGCTGTGATGAGCGCGATCAGCAACGGAATGCTGGAGCTGGGCGACCGGATCATCTGCGTCTGCGGTGTCCGGGAATTCAAAACCTTTGACACACTCGTGCTGATAGAGATCGGAAAAGAGTATGAAATTTTGTCATCAAAAGAGGCGGAAACCATCTCTGCAACCGTGCATCCCGGGGTGTTTGAGGAATTGTTGAAAATATCTGTGGAGCTAGCCACTCAGGGACGAGAGGGAAAACCGGTCGGAACCATCTTCGTGCTCGGCGACTCTGAAAAAGTGATGCAGTTGTCCAGACAGATGATCTTCAATCCATTCCAGGGATACCCGGAAGAAGACCGCAATATCCTAGACCCGTCCCTTAGAGAAACCATCAAAGAGTTCGCATCCCTTGACGGCGCTTTTATCATCCGTGATGACGGAGTGGTGCTCGCGGCAGGAAGATATTTGAACGCATCTATTGAAGACGCGTCTCTTCCACAGGGGCTTGGCGCGCGCCACGCCGCGGCCGCAGGCATCACCGCGCTCACAAACGCCATTGCCATTGTCATTTCCGAATCCACCGGAGACGCCCGGATCTTCAAAAACGGAAAAGTATTCCTGGAAATTGAAAAGGAAACCCCGCAACGCACTGGTTGAAAATTAAGCCGATTCCTCAGAATCTCTCTGGTCTTGATCCTTTCTGCAACCGCTCTGGCTTTGAATATCTATTTCTGGAATAATCTCCGGGATAAATTCCCAATCACCTTTGATTATAGATGATGGTTCAGCAAACAAGTCGCGCGAGAATGGCGGGAAAAACGAGATGGTCAGGCAGTTAGCTTAACCAAATTCTCCGCGTGCTTTTTTCAACCCAAGGCGCAAGCTCTGCATAGACAGAAATTCCTGCTTGCTGGAAGAGTTGCTTAAGGATATGATGCCGGTATGGAGGCTATGATGAGAAGGATTGCTGAATTGGTTGTAATGGTCGTTGCGCTTTTTTTAATGAGCGCGGATTTTTATGATGGCGCCGGGATTTTTGGAAAATGGGTTCTGGATAAGAACGGACTTGTCGCGTATCAGTATGATATGGATCAAACTTCAGACCCGCGCGCAAAATGGGACCGGGGTGGAGACGAGACACGGCTGATGTGGCATCAGCTTGGAAACCTGCGTATCAATGCTATTGCCACAAATGATGGCTTTGTCCAGCTTTTTTATAATGACTCTGCGCAGAGATGGCTCAATTATTATGACCCGAAAAATTTAAGATACTCTGGAGGATTCGGATTTATTCTGGATGGCGAAACCGCATTCACATCATATTATCCATATGCTCCTAAAGAAAAATACAGCTTACGGCTGTTTGGACAGGGATACTTTGAAAAAGAGATGGAGCATAATCAGGTTCTTGTAAATGAAACCATATTCGCTCCAGAAGGAGACCTGCCGGTTTTGATTATGCGCGTGAGAATAAAAAACCTGTCCAGCCAGAAAAAACAGATATATTATTTCGCTTACTTTGATGTTAATCCTTTTGAAATTCTTCCTTTCTCTTCAAGTCAGGCAAATGCGCGAGCTGGCGCTAAAATAAAATTCACACCTGAAATTATTCCGGAAAGCTCTTTATGCATAGCCCGAAGCCAAAAAATCTGGAGCAAGGATGGAGGATTTCCTCCAAAAGTCATGAGCAGAGACCCAGAGCTTCCAGATATTTTTCTCGCTAGCCTTGATGGCAACGCCGTTTCCTTTCCGATTGACCCAGAGGAAATTTTTAGCGCGTCTGGATGGAATGGCGCAAGCGCGTTAAAAAATTTGCTGATTTATGAAAAAGCTCCTGCGAAGGCTATTCCAAAAATTTCAAAAAATAACTTTGCAATGCTTGGTATAGCTGAGCTGGAGCTTAATCCAGGAGAAGAGCGGGTATTTAATTTCGCTTACGGCTATGCCAAGGCTCAGAAGATAGAAGACCTGCTTTCTCAAATTTCCAGTCCTGAAAAAATTTTTGAAAAAACTCTTGACTTCTGGAAAAAGATCAAGCCGGTTTTGACAATTGACCGGGACCAATATCTTTCCCGGGAGCTTGAATGGAACAATTATTATCTGGTGTCAAGTTTTCTGTATGACAGCTATTACAATCGGCATTTTGCGCCACAAGGAGGGCATTATCTTTATGTGTCAGGGGTTCACGGCGCAACCCGGGACCTTGCGGGCTTTACGCTTGGATTGATTTATTTTCAGCCTGAGCTTGCGCGGGAGATGCTAGAGCTTTGCCTTGAGAATCAGGAACCCTCTGGAAGAATGTTTTACGATTTTGAAGGTTATGGGAAACGCTACAGCATTCCGTTCAGACCAAGTGACCTTTCACTATGGATTTTATGGGCAAGCACAGAATATGTTTTTGCCACAAGAGATTTTGAGTTTCTTAAAAAAGAACTGCCATACTGGCCCAGGGAAAAAGGAGAGAAAGGGACTGTTTTAGAGCATCTTGTCCGCGCTTATGAGCATCTTCAAAATGATATTGGAGTTGGACCGCGCGGGTTGCTCCAGTTGCGAATGTCTGACTGGAACGACCAGATGACCTTGCTTGTTACCAGAAATGACCCGATTGATTTTATCTTGACTTATTTTGATGGAGAGAGCGTGCTCAACTCAACAATGGCTTGCTATATTTTACCGAATTTTTCCAGGTTATTGCGAGCTGTTGAGCAGGACAAAAAAGCAAAAGAGGTGGATGATTTTTACAGTAAGCTCAAAGACTCTCTTCAAAAGCAATGGCTTGATTCAGGCTGGTTTCCACGAGCCTATTCCGCGCTTGGGAAAAGTTTTGGTAAAAAGGAAATTTTCCTGGAACCGCAAATCTGGGCTTTGCTCAGTGAAGACCTTCTGACAGGGGCTCAGCAGAATCTACTTATGAAAAACATTCAGGATAAACTGCGAAGCCCCTCAAAGCTCGGGATGCTGATTAGTTCAGACACAAAAGGCTCGCTATTTGCCAAGCCCGGAGAGCAGGAGCGAGGGGGGATATGGTTCGCAATGAACGGTCCCGGGGCGTATGCGCTCTCAAAATATGCTCCTGAAATCGGATATGATGAGCTGAAGAAGAACTCTCTTGCCTGGCACGCAATACAATATCCGGAACTCTGGTATGGAATATGGTCAGGCCCGGATTCCTTTAATTCGGTTTTTTCAAACCATCCCGGGGCAACCTGGCTGGAATCCAAAATCGCTGGAGGTCCCTCACTTTTCCCGGTGATGAACAATAACTCTCACGCACAGTTTCTATGGCCTATTGCTAGAATGGCTGGGTTCAATCCAACATCTGAAGGATATTTGATTCACCCCTTGCTCCCTTTTGAAAACTATAAACTTGAGACGCGGCTCCTAGGCATTGAAAAATCCCGAGATAGGATTGCAGGCTATTTTATTTTCAATACAAGCGGATGGATGACATTGAGAGTTGAGCTTCCGGAAAATTTCAGCGAAAAAATTACAGTGCTGGTGGCTGGCAGGGAAACGATTTACAATCTGGAAAATAATTTTCTCAAATTTCCGCTTGCTTTTGAAGCTGGGGAAAAAATAAACTGGGAAGTTAAAAAAGTTGTAAAATGAAAGCACAAATCCGGGCATGGTTGGCGCTGAATGCTTTTTATCACTGCTTGTTTTAGGTTCTGGTCGCGCAAAATGAAATTTGCCATTATTGACAGCGCAATTTCGCGTTTATAGAATAAACCAGCAGGGGAAAATTTTGTAGAATCCAGCGATTTTATAAACAGAGAAAGGATGCTCTTATGTCAAAGATGGTTAAAGCCGCGGTGATGACTGCGCCGGGCAAGATGTCGGTTCAGAAATTTCCTTATCCGCATCCACGCAAAGGCGCAATGGTTATCCAGATGGAGATGAGTGGAATCTGCGGAACAGATAAGCATTCGTTCAAGGGCGAGATGGTCCTTTACGCAGGAACCGAGGCGGAACAGCGTGGAGTATTCCCTTGCGTGAAAGGACACGAAAATGTCGGACGCATCGTGGAGATGAATGGTCCTTATAATGATTATGACGGAAGGGCTCTTAAACTGGGGGACCGAATCACAATGTGTCCGAACATCATTTGCGGAAAATGCTGGTATTGCAGGCATATTTTCGGATGGCCATATTGCGCGAAAAACAAGACCTACGGGGTTTATTTCCCTGCGGATAAATGGCCTCATATCACGGGTGGCTGGGCAGAATATATGTATATATTTCCTGGCTCGTTCGTGTATAAGGTTCCGGAGGATATGCCTCCAGAGATTGCTGTGAATATTGAGCTAATGGTTGTGACGAGTAATGTTGACCGGGCTAAAAGCTATATGGAGTTTGCCTCGCGCGGATTCGGCTTGATGGACACGGTCTTGATCCAGGGAGTTGGCGCAATGGGCATCGCGCATCTGATCAAGGCGCGTGTGCTCGGCGCTGGAGACATTATTGCGCTTGACACTTCAGATTACCGTTTGAAACTCGCCAAAGAATTCGGGGCAGACTACACTATCAATGTTAAGAAGACCACTTTCAAGGAACGCCTGCAATTCGTGCGCGACCTGACCGAGGGCAGAGGAGCGGATATGGTGATTGAGACCACAGGTCTTGCGAGCGTGGTTCCGGAGGGGCTTGACCTTTTGCGCCGAGGAGGGACTTATCTTGAAGCAGGAAACTTTGTTGACTCTGGAACCACCATCATCAATGTTCATCGGCACCTTGCGGCAAAAAATGTGCTCCTGATCGGCAATACCAACCATCCTAATTCAGAATACTATCGCACGATCAAGATGATGCAAAGGTACAAAAATGATTTTCCCTGGAAAAAATTCACCACGCATAAATTCCCCCTGGACAAAGCGCAGGAGGCATTGGAATTCTCGCTTGGAGAAAAGGCGCTTAAGGTCGTGTTTGATATGACTGGAAAGACTAGATGAAAATCGGTTGCAATACAGTTGCGTTCCGCAAATCTAGCCTTGACTTTGCGCTAGAGAGGATCGCTAGAGCCGGATATAAATATGTTGAGGTTGAGGCGAATATGAGTTGGTGCGACCATATTCGCACGGACAAAGATGACCCGGTCAAATTTGCGGACAGGATAAAAAACTTTGGCTTCAAAGGCGTGACCTGTATCGGGTCTCATCGTGAGTTGCTAACGGAGCAGACTGCGGAAGAGGACTTGAGGCATTCTCTGGAATTTTGCTCAGCCGCGGGCGTGCCGGTGGTTGCGAGCGGAGAAGGGAGGGTTCCAGCGGGAATGTCTATTGAGGATGCGCTTGAAATTTTGAAGCCAAAGCTTACTCGGCTGGCAGAGGTTGCGGAGCGTTGCCGGGTTTATCTAGCAATGGAGCCTCACGGGTCAATCTCGCTTGTGCCCGGGGGCTTAAACAAAATTATCTCACTTGCTCCTAGCAAATGGCTGGCAGTGAATTTTGACACTGCGAATCCGCATCGTGGGGATTATGTGGGCACGACTAGAAACGGCTTTGAATGGAAGCTGGAGCAGAGAGCTCGCGGAGATGAGCTTGCTGTGCTTAAGCCGGTAGCGAAAAAGGTTGTGCATATTCATTGGAAAGATGTGATAGGAAGGAACGCAGTGATTTTGGGCAAGGGCGAGGTCAAGCTAAGAGAAGAGCTCGAGGTTTTGCGCGCGGCTGGATATGATGGCGCGCTTTCTTATGAGACTGAGGGATGGGAGGAGCCGGAGGAGTCTCAGAGGATGATTGAGCAGAGCCTTGCCTGGACCAAAAATTTGCTCCAGGAAATGCGCATAAAATTTGAATAATAGAGGGAACAGTTTTAGACTATTAAATCAGTGAGTGAGAAAAAAATGAATAAAGCAGTTCCCAATAAAAACCAAATAATACGGAAACTGAAACAGCATAAAGCTGATCTGGAAAAGTTTGGAGTAAAAAGGATCGGGTTATTCGGCTCTTTTGTGCGCGGAAAGCCGAACCCGAAAAGTGATATAGACCTGCTTTTGGACATTAAGGAGGCGACGGAAAGGGTTACGGCTATTGGGACATTGTGTGGTCTGCGGTGAAAGACAAAATTCCGAAATTAAAAGAAAAAGTTGGGGTAATTCTCAAGCAATGGCATAACGGGCTGTTTAATTGAACCTATGAGTATTTCTATTCCAGAAAAAATGCACGCCGCGGTTTTGTTCGGGTTCAATGACCTGCGCGTGGTTGAGGTTCCGGTTCCCAAGCCGGGAGCGCAGGAGGTTTTGATTAAGGTCAAGGCGTGCGCGATTTGCGGCACAGACCCGAAGATCATTGCGCACGGCTGGCAAAATAATCCGCCATTTGGTCAATACATTCCGGGGCATGAATATGCTGGCGAGATTGTTGCGCTTGGAGAAGGCGTGACTGGATTTGCGATTGGTGACCGGGTTGCTGTTGAGCCTCACAAGGGATGCGGAATTTGTGAGAACTGCATCAGAGGTTTTTACACCACCTGCCTGAACTACGGCAACCTTGCCGCGGGTCATCGGCATTATGGCTTCACGGTTAACGGCGGCTATGCAGAGTATGCGGTTAATCATATCAACACTTTGCACAAGATTCCTTCTTCGCTCTCTTTTGACGAAGCCACGCTCATCACAACTGCTGGCACGGCTCAATATGGCATTACCAGAATCGGGGGCGTCAAGGCTGGTGAGACAGTTGTGGTTTCTGGTCCGGGACCGCTCGGGTTGATGGCATGTCAGCTGGTTAAGATTCAAGGCGCGGGAAAAGTGATTTTCACGGGCACAAGAGAGGAGCGACTAAGGCTGGGAGTTGAACTTGGCTCAGTGGATATTACAATCAATGTGAAGGAGAAAGATGTGGTGAAAGAAATTTTCCAGCTTACTGATGGCATCGGCGCGGATTTGACGATTGAATGCGCGGGCACGGGGCAGGCGGCTAAGGACGCAATTGAATACACGCGCAAGAATGGCAGGATAGCTCTGCTCGGGATATATCAGGGGGAAATTCCGGTTAATCTCAACAAGGTTGTTCAATGGAACATATCACTTGCGGGCGGAAAGGCAGAGGGGGACTGGAGCTTGCAAAGGGTGGTTCCGCTTATGGCTGATGGAAGAATAAAATCTGCGCCTCTCATAACCCACAGGTTTCGGCTCAAACAGATAAATGAAGCGATGAAGACCTTTGTGGAGCGAGAGGGAGGAGCGATCAAAGTAGTGATTCATCCGTAGTTCTGAATTATGAGTTATGAATGATGAATTGTCATAAACAAAAATTTTTGCGAGCTTTGCGAACTTTGCGGTAAAAATTTTATTGTGCGCAGAAGGGAGTGTCTGCGCCCCGAAAATGTAATAAAGAAAGGAGTAGAAAATGACAAAAGCAAGTGAGCTCTGGATTACGACCGAGCATCCAGCGATTGTGTTTGAGAACACAGATGTTGGGAGGGTCAAGAAGCAAATATGGGACGCATCAGAGAAGGAGATTGACAAAATACTAGAATCTTATGGAGTGCCTGCTGAGCCTGAGCTGGGCAAACCCGGCTCGTATATTCAGACAACCGTCCGGCATCAGCTGATTGAGAACCGGAGAAAGAACGATATTGTTTTGATTCCGGTTGGATGCACTGAAAATCACGGTCTACATAATGTCTCTGGTCTGGACAGCTTTAATGTAACACAAATTTGCGAGGCTGTAAGAAGATATACCGCAAAACAGGGACGCCCGGTTGCGCTTGCGCATAACCCATTAAGCTACGGGGCTCATCCTTATCATCATATTGGTATGCCCGGAAATGTCATCATCCCGCAGGATTTGGTCAAGGAATATATGGTCTATGTTATGCTCGGGCTGTGGAACGACGGGTTTAGAAAGCAGATCATTGTCAACAATCACGGTCAGCTCTGGGCGCTTGAGTCTGCGCTCCACGAATTTATGAACCGGTTCCAGTTGCCCGGAGTGTTCCAGGTAATTGACTGGCATCGCGCAGTGCGCGAGTTCTGGTATCCAGAAGCCAAAGATGACCATATTGACACCCCGTTTGTCCATGCGGACGAGGCTGAAACCTCGCTTGCGCTACTATTGTTCCCAAAAGGAATGGTAGATATGAAATACGCGGTTGACACCAAGCCAGAGCCTCTGCTTCCAGCTGGACACTTTGACAACTCCGTAGATAATTTCCATCGGCCTCATCGCTGGTCAGAGGGAGAGGGACATATGGCAATTGAGCTAAAGGCAACTCCAGAAGGAGTCGTTGGCTGTCCTAAAAACGCAAGCGCACGCAAAGCAAAAAAGCCTGTTGCCGCAATACTCAAATACCTCACTCTTTGCATTGACCAGATTCTTAAAGCGTTTCCTCCAGGAACAGTTCCGCCTGTGGAAAAAGTCACTCTCAGGACCGCAAAAGAAATGGAGCCATACTTAAAAGAGCCTTTGAGCAAGGGCTGGAAATCGGTTTATTCTTTGCCAAGATTGAGCTTTTGAGGAACGGAAAAAGGGACGATAAAAGGCTGACGCACTGAGATTATTTTTTCCCTGCTATATTTTATTATATTTAGAAAATGAGCCAGTCGTTTTCTCGGGAAATTATTCCCAGATAGATGCTCTTGCGCTCAAGCACAAGGTTATTTCTTTTCACACCAACCGAAACTCCGCATCCACGCCCCTTACTTTACAAGAGCCAAAAATTATGCTATGCGAAGTTTCAGCTCAATAGTGGAAGGCGCTTTTTAAGCGGATTCGTGGGTTGAGGCTTTAGCTTGATTTTATATGAGCGCTGGTCTATATTTAATTAAGGAGTAGAGATGATCGTTCAATGCCCTAAATGCCAGGCTAAATTTAACCTGGCTGATGAGAAAATAACAGAAAAGGGACTGAAGGTCAGATGCTCAAAGTGCAAAAATGTCTTTGAGGTAAAGAAGGAGACCGCGACAACAAAGGATGCGGTATCTATACCAGAATCCGCGGGAAAAGACAATTTTGATTTTGGAGGGGATTTTGATTTTGCTGAGGAAAAAATTTCCACTGAGCGTCCACCTCAAGCTCCCACGCATCAGGACTTCGCGTTCAGCGATGACCTTTCCACACCGCGTGCGCCTTCAAACCAGGAAAAGAAAGAAGCGGAGGATTTCAGCTTTGAAGAGGAAGCCGATTTTTCTACCAGCGATGAATTTGGCGCAGAGGAAAAAACAGACGAGATGGGAATGTCTCCGGATATGCCTGAGATTCCTTCTGCGGCCGCGGAAAAAAATTCTGACACAGGGGAATTGGGATTAAACGATGAATTTGGCGATTTCAAAATAGACCGCGGGTCTGAAATTCCAGCCAGGGCAGAGCCAGGAAAGCCGGAGAAAGCCGCGGAACAGGAGTCAGACGAGGAGTTTGACTTTTCAGCCAAGCTGGAAAGCTATGCCAGACCAGAAACGCCCCTTAGAAAAACAGCCAGCGCAGGGGACGAGCTTGAAGCCAAGCTGGACCTGGATGTTGAGACCGAGGGTCCCTCGCCATCTGTGGCTCCTGCGGCAACTGTCCAGGTCCGGGAACCAAGACCAACAGCTCCGGCGAGACCAATGCCGGTTACTTATGCAAAAGAAAAGGGAGGCGGATTCAAGACCTTTATAATCATTGTTCTCATACTCATCCTGCTCAGTCCGGTCTTTGCGCTCGGGTATCTACACCTGAGCGGCAAATTCAAAATTACCGAACTTTTCAAGCCCGGAGGATTTGCTCAACTCAAAGCAGTGCCAGAAGTTAATAGCCTGCTGGTTAAGCTGGGCATGGCTGAAGAGTCGCCACAAGGCGAAATCACGATTCTCAAGAACGAGGTGACCTATCAGATAATCAATCGCAGGGAAGGCGGACAAATTGCTGTAGTCGCTGGAAAAGTCCGAAACGACTATAACCGTCCAGTGGAATATATTCAAGTGGAAGTGAGCCTGTATGACGCCAACCGAAATCTGCTGGCAACCGGACTAAGCTATTGCGATGTCAGGTTCACTCGCGAGGAGCTTGCCACACAAAGCCAGACATGGATTCAGGATTATATTGACACTGCCGCGGGAAGATATATGCAGAATCAACGAATAGACCCGGGCATGGAAAGAGATTTCACCGTGGTCTTCTTCCAGATTCCTCCCGGAGTGGAAGGATATGATGTCAAAGTAAAAAGTTTCGGAATTATCAAGAGCGGAGGATAAAGCCGAGGATAATTCTCTGCCCGAAAAAAATCTTCTATTTTTATCTATGTAAAAATGGCGCTGGAGCGGAAAGAAGCTGAAAAGATTGCCCGAAAAATTATTCAGGAAGTGTCCGCTATCCTTGACCGCAGGCAGAGAACCTATGCTCTTGCCAATAAGCTCAAAAAGCTTTCTGACGAAATGATTGCGGAAATTTTTCAGCTTACAGCGGAGTACGCCCGTCAGAAAAAGCCTTTTTTCCAGGACGGCTACCGAGTGATCTCGGACATCGGACTCCTGACTTACTACCTTGGCTCCAGAAAAATGAGCGGAGTTTATACCATCGCCCGTAGAAAAGATTATCAGGATGTGGTCAGGATTATGTCCCAAACCCCTCCCTGGAGGGTCCCGGGACCAGAAGACGAGCCTTTGGAAGACCGAGAGCTAAAGGAAATAACTCTTGGAGAAAAAAAATCGCTTGCCAGAACCAGAGACCGCGATTTGATCAACCGCCTGCTCCACGATCAGAATCCCGCAGTGATCCATATCCTACTCCAGAACCCAATCCTCACGGTCAAAGAAATCATCAAGATAGCATCCAAGCGCCCAACAAGCCCACAAGTCCTATGGCAGGTCTATAGAAATGTCAAATGGATCAATCATTACTCAGTAAAGAAATCCCTGATCAACAACCCATATTGCCCGACCCAGATTTCCTTGAGCCTGATACATTTTATGCTGGAGCAGGACCTGGAGGATATTGCAGAGAACCAGGTCTTGCACCCGAAAATTCAGGAATCCGCCTGGGAACTGCTTCAGGAAAGAATCAAAGCCCGGCAAGAGCGAAACAAAAATCAGGAATAAAACTTCTCTCTATTCCTTTTTGTCTTCCTCAGACTTAACCGAACCCTGGTCCTCGCCCTTTAGCGAAGCCCGGAAATTCCTGATCCCCTTGCCTAGACTGCTCCCTAATTGCGGAAGCTTCCCTGCTCCGAAAATCAATAGAACAATGAACAATATAATTACCCATTCCAACGGTCCGATATTAAACGGCATCTCTCTACCTCCGATTCTATTTTAGCACATATTCCATCCATTAGCAAAACCAGCAAAAGCTGAGGATGTCAACTATTTTGTGTCAGGCAATATATTGGGGCTTGGTTCTCTTTGTATCTGAACAAAACCGAGAACATAAACAAATTAGATGGTCTTAACCTGATTCCCCAATTCTTGCTCCAAAGGAAATCTGCTAAACAATCCCTCATTCCCCTGCTCCGGGCAATCCAGTGCTTTGAGATAAATCACTCCCCCTGTTCCGGACAAACTGCTACAGAGCTTTCTCCGCATCATCCAATCTCTTATCCTTATAAATCTCCCGCAAACCCTCAGCCACTTTTCCTGATCCAACCCCTTAACTTCTCTTCCAAAATTTCAGCTAATTGAAGGAATGTTTTTGCGATTTTGGAACCTCTTGACAAAGCCCGAACCGATGCTTACTAAAATAAACGAGGTTTGAAAAAGTAAAATTTTAGGCAATTAGAAAGGAGGCAGTAAGATGAACGGAATAGAATTAAGAGGACCAGAAGGGCTTTGGGAGGATTACTGGAGCAGTATGAGCACTTTATTTGACAATATCGTGAATGCTACTGCTTGCGTGTGCAACCCCACGGTGGATATTACTGAGGATAAGGACCATTATCTTCTGAGCGTAGAACTTCCGGGCTTAAATGAGAGTGATTTCAAGGTTGAGCATGAAAACGGCATATTAAGCATCAGCGGGAAATGGCCTGAGCCCAAAGAGGATATCACGGTAATCCGCAGGGAAAGACCGAGCGGGGAATTTTTGCGCAGATTCAGCATTCCAGAGGATGTGGATGTTGAGCGCATAGATGCGAAATACAAAAACGGGGTGCTGGAGCTTACTCTCCCGAAGAAGGAATCTGCGAAGCCAAAAGCGGTAAAGGTTGAGATACACTAAAATAAAATCGCGGGGGCGAATCTAAGTAGCCCTTGCGGAAAGGAGGTGAAAAAGATGGCTATCACCAAATGGGAACCCTTTGAGGGACTGCTAAATCTTCAGGACCGCATCAACCGCCTGTTTGAGGAGACCTGGGCGCCTCTTACACGAAGGACTGAGCAGGCATGGACACCGGCAGTGGACATCTACGAGGATGACAAGGAGATTGTGGTCAAGGCGGAACTGCCGGATATTGAGGAGAAGGATGTAGAGGTGAATATCCAGGATTCAGTCCTCACCATCAAGGGCGAGCGGAAAAAAGAGCGGGAGGAGAAGAAGGGAACTTATCATCTGATTGAAACCAGCTATGGCTCTTTTAGCCGGTCCTTTTCCCTCCCAAACAATGTGGACACGGATAAAGCCTCTGCTAAATATGAAAAAGGCGTCCTGAAGATCACGCTCCCGAAGAAAGAAGGGGCTAAACCGAAAAAGATAGACATTAAAGTGCATTAAAATATGTCAAGCATCATGATTACAATGGGGAGCCTCGGCTCCCCATTTTTTTTCGGAAACTTTGCCAGATTATATCTAAAGCGTTTTTTCATATGGCATATTGTTCAACTTACCCGCTTCAAGTCCTTTACTAATAATCGCGTGCGTGACTCTCCCTTATAAACCAAGCGCTCAATGCTATAAGCAAGGTCAACCAGAGACCCGGGAGCAAGGTCCTGAATCCAGCTCCTGAACATCCACGCCCGATAACTGGATTCCCGCTCACGAACCAGAAGCCACAGATGCTTATCCTTAACAATATGAACATCCAGAACCATCACAGAGCGTGCCACTAAAATCGGCTCGTAATTACCAGGTCCATAAGGCTTTAGCTTTTCAATCTCTGAAATCAGCTCCGGAGTGATCTGATACAAAGGCAGTTCAGCATCGCACACCAAAACCTCCTCCAGAGCCTCATCAGAAACTCGCTCGCAAACCACTTTCTCAAATGCCTCCCGAAAAGCCTCCAGCTCCGATTCCTTCAAAGAGAGACCGCACGCAAGCCTGTGACCCCCGAATTCCAGAAGATGCGCCTGACATTCACTTAAACCAGAATACAAATCAAATCCATTGATGCTTCTGCCAGAACCTTTGCCTATGCCCTGATGAAAACTAATAACGATTGCAGGACGAAAAAATTGCTCCCGCAACCTCTGCGCCACTATACCTATCACCCCCGGATGCCAGCCCTCCCCTGCAACCACTAAACTCTTTCGCTTACCCTTATCCGGAAAAGAGTTAATCTGCTCCAGAGCATCCTTCAAAATCTGCTCCTCTATCCTCTGTCTTTGTTGATTCCTTCTCTCCAGCTCGTCCGCTAATTCATTAGCACGCTTCGGGTCTTGGGTCAGCAAAAGCTCCAGACCCAAATCCGCCTCATTGATCCTGCCCGCGGCATTCAGCCTTGGCGCCAACGCAAAAGCCACGCTCCCATAGCCCAATTCCTTATCATCTATTCCCGCACGCTTCTTTAGCACTCTCAAGCCAAAGCGCGAGGTCTGCTCAATCTCCTTGATCCCGAAATTCAAGAGAATCCGATTCAAGCCCAGAGCAGGCGCAACATCAGCAACCGTGCCTAATGCGACCATATCCAGAAACCGCCTTAGATTAGGCTCCGCAATCTGCTGAAAAAATCCCTTGTCCCTCAGCAGGCGCCTTAGCATCATCAGCAGAAAAAAAACTAACCCGGCTGAGCAAAGCTGTTCCAGCCCCGAAGGATTCTTTGAAAGATGAGGGTCTATAATTAAATCCGCACAGGGAAGAGCCTCTGAAGGGCGATGATGATCAACAATCATTACGGTCAAGCCAAGCTCTTTTGCCAGTTTAACCGCGGAAAAATCAGAGATACCGCAGTCAACCGCGATCAGAAAATCCACCCCTTTGGATTTTAACTCTTTGATCCCGGTTTCACGCAAGCCATATCCGTCGTCAATCCGGTGTGGCAAAAAGTATTCCGGCTGAGCACCGATTTTGCTCAGAAACTCTATCAGAAGCGCAGTTGCGGTTATACCATCAACATCATAATCCCCGTATATGCCGATCCGTTTCCCCTCCGCAAGAGCGCGCTTGAGCAGGCTTGCGCCTTTGCTAAAAATCTCCAGGTCCATTCCCTCAAAAAGATGCTCGTATTGTGGGTCAAGAAATTTTTTTACCCTATCCGCGGTTGCTATATCCCGGTTCAGCAGAAGCCATGCAAGCAAAGGACTAATTCCAGCTTCTTTGCTCAATTTCTCAACCGCGGACTTGTCCGGCGTCAAAATCTTCCACCGCTTCATCTGGGGTCAGACCTTAATTTTAACTTCTCTCCGAAAAAAGCACCGCCAATTCTCTCAGACTAAATAATAAATCACCACCGCGATCATTGTTGCTCCAACTGCAATCTTGCTCACAATCGCCGCAAGCCTTCCAACCATCGCCGCGATGCCAGCCTCGTATGCATCCTTCAGCATACGCGTCTTATAATACTCTGCCAGAAACGCTCCAAGAAAAGCTCCTAGAAACGCTCCGATAGCAGGACCGAGCACAGGCGGAAAACTGCTCAGAATAACAGCGCCCAGAACACTGCATACAATTGCGGAGATGCTCGCTAATCTGCTTGCGCCTTTTTTTCTTGCTCCAAAATATCCCGCGATAAACTCAATCAACTCTCCTAACAGCGCGATTCCAAGTAGGATAAGCAAAACTGTAAATGTTATGGTGTTAAAATTCCCGATGGCGCCAATGATGATCGCCAAGCCCAGGATGATCCATGTTCCGGGAACTCCAAATATAATGGAGATCAAACATAAAATACCAGCAAGAGCAAAAGCGATGATTCCAAAAATTTTTAGCGCAATCACGGCTTATTTGCTTTTCCTGCCTGAGCAGGCTTCTTACCCCTCAGCTCCTCAACAAAAAGCACAATAGAACTGGCAATATAGATGGTGGAATATGTGCCAGTAATACCTCCCACTATGAAGATAAGGGAAAAATCCCGAATGATGCCCTGATTTAAAATAAACAGAATAACAACCACGGTCATCACCGTGAAATTTGTCAGTAATGTCCTGCTTAAGGTCTCATTAATGCTGATGTTAACTATCTCGTGAAGACCGCCTTTGCGAGACCTCCGAATGTTCTCCCGAATCCGATCATAAATAACTACAGTGTCATTCACAGAGTATCCGATCATCGTAAGGAGCGCCGCTATAATGGATAAACTCCATTCACGCTGAAAAATCACATAAAAGCCCGCAGTGATGATTGCGTCGTGAATGAGAGAAGCAAGCGCACCAATGCCATAGCTGAATTCAAAACGCAGTCCCACATAAATCAAAATCCCGATCAACGAGAAAATCAATGCCTGAACCCCCCGGATCTTAAGCTCCCTGCCAACCCTCGGTCCAACATAGTTCACTGAAAGCATTTGAAAAGAGTCCTTACCAAATTTCTCATTCAGCCTTTCCTCAATCAAATGCGCACCCTTGCTGGTTTTCTCTCCCTGTGCCTCAGCCCCTTCTGTAACCAGCTTCTCAACCCGAATCAGATAATCATTCCCTGCTCTTGTCTGCTCTCCTAGCAATGGCTGGATCGTTTGAATCTGCGTATCCCCGAGTTTCATCGCCTCCACTACATCGCGCAACTCTCCAATGCTAACAGGCTTCAAAAACCTGACCCGAATCTCAGTCCCTCCCTTGAAGTCTATGCCCCAGTTAGGCCCAGGCCAGAAAAAAGCGCCAATGCTGATGAGAATAAAGAACAAGGAAATCCCGAAAAAAAGGCTCCTCCTGCTCACAAAATCTATTCTTGTATCCGGTCTGATCAACTCCATTTCTATAGCTCCTTGCTTCTTACTTTCATTCCAATACTCATCGTCTCAACCTTTTCCCTGCCAGTGTAAAGCATCTGATATATAGTCTCGCTTACCGTGTAACAGGTGAAAACCGTGGTGAAAATCCCGATCGTCAAAGTCACCGCAAAGCCCCGAATAGGTCCAGTCCCTACCTGGAACAAAATGATTCCCGCTATCAATGTCGTAATGTTAGCGTCCAAAATTGCCCAGAGCGACCGCTCAAACCCAGCATCTATCGCAGACCTCGGCGTCTTTCCCAGCCTCAACTCCTCCCGAATCCTCTCAAATATAATGATGTTCCCGTCAACCGCCATACCAATTGTCAATACAATCCCTGCTATACCCGGAAGGGTAAGCGACGCACGCAAAGTGGCAAGCGCCGCCAGAATATAAATCACATTAAGCAACAGCGCAATATCCGCAATCAAGCCCGCACCAGCATAATAAACCACCATAAAAATCCCAACCATTACCCCTGCTATCAGAACCGACAGAATCCCGATCCGGATCAAATCCTTTCCCATCGTAGGACCTACCGTGCGCTCCTCTTCTATCTTGATCCCAACAGGAAGCGCACCAGCGCGTAGAACCAGAGCCAGATCATTTGCCTCCTGCACTGAAAAATTCCCCTCAATAATCCCTCTATCGTAAATCCTTGAGCGGATCACTGGCGCACTCTTAACCGTGTCCTCCAGAACTATTGCCAGTTGTTTGCCTATATTCTCTCCCGTAATCCTCGCAAACCTTCTAGCTCCCTCTGAGTTCCACCTAAATTCAACCACCGCGGCCTGTAAATCCGTCCGACTGCCACTGCTTACCCGCGCATCAATCAAATAATCTCCCGTGATCTTCGGCTCCTCTTTCAAAAGATAATACGCAACTATCTTCCCCTGTTTATCAACCTCCGGCAATATCCGCTTTCCAATCGGAACCCTTCCACCTAATCTTTGCAAAAGCGCATCTTCACTGGACGCAAAATCTTCAACCAACATAAACTCCAGCTTCGCAGTCCGCTGAATTATATTCAAAACCCGATTCCGGTCCTCCTCTTTAATCCCAGGAAGCTGAAGAACTATCCGGTCCCTGCCCTGAAGCTGGATGCTTGGCTCAGCAACCCCGAACTCATCAACCCTGCTCTGCAAGGTCTCCATAATCTGGTTCACTGCATTGCTTTTATACTGCTCCGCTACATTTTCCTTCAGCCTAAATCTCGGTCTTAAGCCACCCTCCTGTCCAGATTCCTCCAGAACCGTGAAATTCCTCCGGATATAATCAACACCCTTTTGCAGGTTCTCCGCATCCGGAAACGCAATCTCTAAAATGTCCCCGGGCAAAACATTGATCTCCTCAAACCGGACCTTCTCTTTAGGAAGCCATTCCCGCAATGAGCCTTTTATATGGTTAATCTCATTGGTTATAGCCTCCTGCGTGTTCACGCTTACAACCAGATGCATCCCGCCCTGAAGGTCCAACCCAAGAACAACCGCTCGCGTCGGAAGAATCTTCGCCTTTTTCCACCAATCCGGCATCCGACTCCGATTATTCTGATAATCCCACATCAAGCTCGGCGCTATCATAAGCAATGCCAAAACAGTCACTGCGCCGATCAAAACCGCTTTCCATTTTAATCTAGCTGGCATCCATATCCTCCTGAATTAGTAATGCGGACAACCCTATCCGCATACCTATTTCTGTTCTTCAACCTTGTCCTCTGCCTCGCCCTGTGCCGTGACCTGAGAAATCGCCGCCTTCGCAACCTTCACACGAACCTTTGGAGCAATCTCCAGGCTAACAGTCTGGTCAGTAACCCCGGCAATCCTTCCATAAAGACCCCCGGAAGTCAAAACCTCATCCCCTCGCTTCAACCCAGACATCATCCTCTCCCGCTCCTGCCTCCGCTTCCTCTGTGGTAAATAAATCAGAAAAATATAAAACACAATAATAGGAACCGTAAAAATAACAAGGAACATCCATTCCGGACCACCTTTACCCGGACCCGGCGAACTCCCCTGCGCATACGCGCTCCCGATCAGCCAGTCAATCATTGGTCCTCCCAAGCTTCAAATTTATTTCTATGCTCACGATAAAACTCCTCAAATTCTCCCGCAATAATCGCATCGCGCATCCTCTTGAATAAGGTTCTATAATAATACAAATTATGCCAGGTATTCAAGCGGATACCCAGAATCTCACCGCAAACATACAAATGCCGCAAATACGCCCGCGTATAATTCCTGCAAACATAACAATCACACTCAGGGTCAAGCGCACTCTCATCCCGCGCATACTGCGCATTCTTGATCGCCATTTTACCTTTACTCGTAAATAGCTGACCATTCCTCGCATTCCTCGTGGCTAATACACAATCAAACAGGTCTATCCCTTTACGAACATACTCCAGGCACTCCTCAACAGGTCCCACACCCATTAAATACCTAGGCTTATCCTCTGGCATCAACTCGCTCATAAAAGAAACTATATCATTCCTAACATCCCTCTCCTCTCCCACTGCCAGACCACCAAGAGCATAACCCCAGAACCCTATCTCTTTCAGCTCCATTAAGCATTGCCTTCTCAACTCAAAATCAATACCTCCCTGAACTATCCCAAATAAAGCCTGATCCTCACGCGTCTTCTTCTCCTTACTCCGCAAAGCCCAGGATAAAGTCCGCTTAACAGATTCCTCAAGTCGCTTCCGCTCAGCTGGAAGTGCAGGACAATCATCAAGAGGCATAATCAAGTCAGCTCCAATACATTCCTGAATCTCAATAACCTTCTCCGGAGAAAAATAATGACGAGAACCATCTATGTGAGATTGAAACTCAACACCATCATCACATAGCTTACGCAAAACCGCCAGCGAATAAACCTGAAAACCACCAGAGTCCGTAAGAATAGCTCGGTCCCAGTGAATAAACCTGTGAAGACCACCAATCTGCTTTATCAAATCAGCTCCAGGACGAAGATATAAATGATAGGCATTACCTAAAATCATCTCATAACCTATCTCCTTCAACTCCTCCGGACTCATTGCCTTTACAGAACCCAGAGTCCCTACCGGCATAAACGCAGGCGTCTCAACATCACCATGACAGGTCTTGATAATCCCTGCTCTTGCTCCACCACATTCCGCAACTATCTTAAACTCAATACTCATTGACTCTTCTATCTTGAGTCTGTAAGTATAACAGAGTTTTTCTCACCTTTCACAATACAGAGACCTTTACATTCTTGTGTATGCGACTTTAGTCGCAAGGTCGGAGGTCTTAACAACTTTGTGCGGGAACTTTAGTCTCTATAAGGGAATGCGTCTCTTGCCGGTCGCGACCGTGCGAAAGAAGTGCGAGCGAGCATGCTCGCGCAAGGGTCATAGACCCTTGGGTGCAGGGTTACGCCCCTGCTTGTTCCGTGAGCCCGAACAGGTTAGCCTGTCTTTTTTTAAAAAATCGGGTCAAGGGACTCTGTCCCTTGGGTGCAGGGTTACGACCCTGCCTGGCTATTAAATTGCCAAAGACCAATTCTATCAATGCCGGGGGCTGGTAATTAGCAGGTTTGCAAATATAGGACTGCAGGCATTCTTTCCAGGGGGGCAGGCACTCTTGCCTGCCATTTCTGCCTATCATTCCTTAATCTGCTTCTGCTGTTCCGCTTACTCCACTGTTGAAGCCCAAGACCGGAAGCGTTGACCTCCATCAAGCTTGCGCCCGAACCGCATGATGTTTTGCTGTGAAACGATCCTGAATCTAATGGTCCTTGAGGCTTGAAAACCGGTTCAGAAACAAGGAAGGTTGAGCCGAAACGCGGTGCAGACGATTAGCCTGCCTGGCGTTAAGTCTCTTCCTTCCAAACATTCAGAACCGGTTAAGGGCTGTGCCCTTACCTTGGCTCTAGCGTGCATCGTTGTATCTGTGAGCTTCTCGCGCCGAGGTCCCAATAACGCAAACCCAATGAGTCGCTCCTGACTCAAGTCAAAAGCGAACATTGCTGTCAAAAGAACAAGGGACAGAGTCCCTTGACCCACTTTTTAAAAAGAAAGGCACTGGTGCCCTGGTGTCCCAGATTCGGTGCAGGTGAAAACCTGCAAGGGCGTAGCCCTTGACCAATTTTTAAACCGCACCATATACAAACCTTCTGTTCAACGAGACAGAATACTCTTAAAAAACCTCACATGCCCTCCCATTAATATTATGTAGCTAATTACATCTATTTTCCCCCTCAAAAACCTCTTTAATTTATTGATTTTATTCAC
>Ga0315298_1002462_pt1 | contig 31389 bp, 25 predicted proteins | sample WHS_1_MG_FD_203077 | JGI IMG/M metagenome (GOLD analysis project Ga0315298, IMG submission 203077) | Extremophilic microbial mat communities from Washburn Hot Springs, YNP, Wyoming, USA - WHS_1_MG | ecosystem: Environmental > Aquatic > Thermal springs > Hot (42-90C) | place: USA: Wyoming... | reverse complement strand
CCGGCCCTGACGAAGCCTTGCTCTTCAATGCCGAATTTACTGCGCCCCTTCAGGGGCGCGCTCCGTCACAACCGGATTGGTAGGGCGGGCAGTCCTCTGCCCGCCGGACCTTTCAGGGTGTACGGATGGCGGCGCGTCCCGCACATGCGGGACGCGCCCTACCAACTCTCTACGCCTTTGGGCAGGTTGGAGCGCGGCCATCCTGGCCGCAGGTCTTCTACGACCGGGACAGTTGCCCGCCTGCCAACTCGGCAAATGGTAACGGCACGGACGCATGAGGCCATGCGTCCCTACCACAGCCGGTGCTAGGCACATGGCAGACTTGCAAAAGCAGTATCTGGATGCTGGGGGCAATGATTCGGCTGCACGCATTGCACAACCGGGTCTGGTGTTAGCAAACCGGCTGATCCGCGACGAAGAAGCCAAATTGATCATCAACCGATTGGTTGGCAAGGCAATCGAATCCATGGTGCTGACCCCGTTGGATCAGGCTACTCGGTAAGAGCTCCTCGATGGCGCTACACCTGAAGAACGAAAAGCTGAACGAACGCAGCAGACACTGTTGCTCAATGAACTTGCGAAAAGCTGCGACTCAGCCCAGACTTGCAACCCTGAGAGAAGCTAAGACATTGGTTTATTTCGACCGAAAAATGATTTACGGCGAACTGGCAGCTATGCGTTGGTTGCAGGCGCAGATGGCTGCCGGAACAACTACCATACAAGGTCAATGCCACCTTTGGCGGTCTGCTTGAAATAAACAGGTTGCCACTAGCGAGCACTTGGACTAGTTTTTGACCGGTAAAACTGACGCGCGCGTAGCTCAACTGGATAGAGCGTCGGCCTCCGGAGCCGAAGGTTGTGGGTTCGACCCCCGCCGCGCGTACCAGATTTAACCTGCAGCGATGCACAAAAACGTCACAAAAAATCCCGCATGAAACTCAGACCCTTCATTGTGTGGCTGATAAGCCTTGCGTTGGTCGCAAGCGTGATTGCGCTGTATTTGGACAATCGTAAAAAGGCGGGTCAACTTGCGACTGTGGAAGTGCAGTTGCGAGAGTTGGTTACCAAGCTAGCCGAGCTTGAGCAGGAAAAAAACACGGTTGCACAAGCGCAGCAAGAGGAAATCGAGCGACTGCGCAAAGATAACCAGGAATTGCTCAGGCTGCGGAATGAGGTTCGCCAACTTCGCGATGAGAAAGATCAACTCGCACACCAAGCACAGCTTGCACAGACACAGGTGCAACGTGCTCAAGCACAGGTTGCAGCCGCACAATTGCAGCTCGACGCGCTCAGGACAAATGTGCTGCCTCAACAAACAGCACCACAGGCATCGCGTCGGCCTTTACCTGAACAAGTTCAGCTCGCCCAACTGCAGCAGTGCATCAACAACCTGCGAATTTTGGACGGGGCCAAACAGATGTGGGCACTGGAAAATCGAAAGCCCGCCACTGCCGTGCCAACTCAACAAGAGCTCATGCCGTATCTTGGGGAGACGGGTTTCCCCACCTGCCCGGCTGGTGGCGTTTACACACTAAATCAAGTCAACGTGCCGCCCACGTGCTCAATCCCAGGGCACGCGTTGGAGTAAAAAATAGCAATGCCGGTCCCACACGCATCGAGTTGGCGGTGTGGCATGCCACACGTGCACGACCGAACTGCCGCCACCTGAACGTACCCACACCCACAAAATGCTGAGTAACTGCGGACCGACCCAACTGCAAAATCCGTGTTTAAGATGGCGCTGCAGCATCGGTTGTACTGGTGCCGACGCACGCCGAAAACTTTGCACAGCCCTGCGAGCAAGTGCGCACTTTAACAGGTACGGTCAGGTTTTTGCGATGCACCCGAGCTATTTATAGCCCGTCGCGCTTCGTGCGGTGCAGCCGAAGTTGAGCCAGAGCCTGGCATCGCAAACAGTTGGGTGCTGGCCGATTTCGAGCGGGATATTTTTCGTGCTTCCAATTTTTTGTGTAGCAGCTAAATTTTGGTTTCCAAATGAATGACATAGAAACAATCGAGACACTCAAGGGCATAGCGAATCAGTTGCGGATACATTCGATTGCGTCAACAACAGCAGCAGGCAGCGGGCATCCGACAAGCTGTTGTTCTGCTGCTGAGCTTATGGCTGCGCTGTTTTTCGGGCATATGCGGTATGACCCGAAAAACCCGCAATATCACAACAACGACAGATTCATTCTCTCGAAAGGCCATGCTGCGCCCATATTGTATGCGGCTTGGGCTGAAGCCGGGTTGTTCCCGCCTGAAGAACTGCTGAAACTGCGTCAGATTGATTCTGATCTTGAAGGTCATCCGACGCCGCGTCTGCCGTTTGTGGATGTTGCGACCGGCTCGCTTGGTCAGGGTCTGAGTGTTGGGGTTGGCATGGCGTTGTGCGCGCGTTTGGACGGACTGGACTACCGAACGTACGTGCTGTTGGGCGACGGCGAATGCGCCGAAGGCGCAGTTTGGGAGGCAGCCTCGATGGCAGGCATTTTGCAACTGAACAATCTGGTTGCAATAGTTGACGTGAACCGGCTTGGCCAAAGCCAGGCAACACCATTCGGTCATGACCTGGATGTGTACCGCAAACGTTTCGAGGCGTTCAACTGGCGTACCGAGACAATTGATGGACACGACCTGGAGGAAATCTTGGAAGTGCTGGCGGCAGCCGGGCTTGGCACACAGCCATTGGCGATTCTGGCCAAGACAATCAAAGGCGCAGGTGTGTCGTTCCTGCAGGACAAGGACGGTTGGCATGGCAAACCGCTTTCAAAAGATGAAGCTGCACGTGCAATTGCGGAGCTACAACCATTGGCACGACCGGCTGCAGCATCAGGCGTTCAGATACCTGAACCAAATCGGGTGCCACCACCCAAAAACGAGGTGCCGGCATGTTATCCTGCATTCAGCTACAAGCTCGGGGACATGGTCGCCACGCGTGAAGCTTATGGCAATGCACTGGCGCGAATAGGCGAGGTTGACCCGCGTATTGTCGTGTTCGATGCTGACACGAAAAACTCAACCTTTGCAGAGAAATTCTTTAAGAAATTCCCGCAGCGCGCCACTGAGTGTTTCATTGCGGAACAGAACATGATCGGCATGGCCGTCGGATTCAGCACACGCGGCAAAATCCCGTTTGCCTCCACGTTTGCCTGTTTCATGACGCGCGCGTTCGACCACCTGCGGCTGGCAGGCATCTCACGTGCAAACCTGAAGTTAGCTGGCTCACATGCCGGCATCAGTATTGGCGAAGACGGCCCGTCACAAATGGGTCTCGAAGACCTTGCAATGATGCGTTCAGTGGCAGGCAGCACGGTGCTCTATCCGTGTGACGCGGTGTCAACTGAGCGACTGGTCGAGCAGATGGTGCAGAAACGCGGCATATGTTTCGTGCGCACGTCGCGTCCGAAAACGCCCGTGATTTATAACAACGACGAACAGTTCCCGATCGGCGGCGCAAAGGTGTTGCGTCAATCCGACCACGACAAGGTCACTGTAGTTGCAGCAGGCGTGACCGTATTCGAGGCACTCAAAGCCGCCGACGCGCTCGCCAAGGAAGGCATCAACATAACTGTGATTGACGCTTACAGCATCAAGCCGCTCGCCAAAGACGTAATTCGCGCCGCTGCACAAAGAACCTGCAACAAAGTCGTCACTGTCGAGGACCATTATCCTGAGGGTGGCTTGGGTGACGCAGTCGCAGGCGAGCTTAGCGCAGATGGCATCCGCGTACACAAACTTGCCGTGAATGATCTGCCGCGCTCAGGCAAACCGGCCGAGTTACTCGCCAAATACGGAATTGACGCAGGTGCAATTGTGCGCAAGGTCAAGGAGCTGAGCTAGCTCGAATATATCACAGACTTACAGTGCTGACACGGCGAAACCATTGTTCGCGCACCATACGCCGGTGCAGGACAAACTTGCTGTGTCGCCCACGTGCACCGAAGTCGAGTGCGTCGAGAATGCGTAATGCGTTAAAGTGTTGAAGTGACAAGCGGGAGGCAATATCTGCCAGCGCTAAGTCGAGCGCCTGCCTGTGTGTCGCACGCTGACAGGCTGGCAGACAGGTGTCCGCCTTGGAAGTCTTGCGCTACATACAACGTCTGAAATATTCCCGGTTATGCCCTGAAGCATTACAGGTTTGTTGCTAGGTCGGGTGAACTGATCTGGTTCAGTGTACCGGGCAAAGCGTCTGGCGATCAAAACCAGGCAAGTTTGTCTTTGTTTGTGTAATAAAGAAGCCCGAGCAGACGCGACCCCACGGTGAGTCCGTACAAACCAATAAAAGTGCCCACGATGACCGGCAGGACGGGTATCGGCATAAGCCCGAGCAGAAGCTCGCTTAGCGTTCTTGCTGCAATTGCAGCGGCAAATACAATGCATGTCACAAAGTACTGCAGCGGCAATTTGGCAATACCGGAGAATACGACAACCGGATTCAACCCCCTGATACTGTCTGCGAGTGACACGGTCAATATTGCCATTGGAATACACGCAAGGCCCAACAGGTAAAACGGCACTGCTACCATGGGCGAGAGCACAAACTGCATCACAAAACCCGGTGCAAGACAAGCAGCCCAGATTACCACAAGCCGCAGGAACGGCACAAAAATGCCGCTCCAAAACCCGGACAACTCGGGCAGCTCAGGCATTTTATCCTCACCATGCGCTGACGAGACAATGACGTTTTGCATGAAAGCAAACACGAACCCAAGAATTATGATCAAGCTCAGCCAATAGGCCACCCACAAATAGATGAAAACAAATGATCCTTGGAAGTGCCCGAGCACCGCACGCGCGATTTCGAAGAAGCCCAAAAAAACCGTCGCTACCAACAACAACGTCAGGCCACCTTTTGTTAACGGGTAAGAAAATGCCTCCGGCAACAGAGTAAAGAAATTCGCCTGGGCCATTATGACCCGCCGTCTGAACTCGTGTTCTGTCATGCACGATGCGCCGCAAACCGGACAGGAATAAAAGTCGCGCATGCCGGCTCTGGTGACCTTGACACAACTTGCACAGAACGGATTATGGCATTTCACACACACCCATTGTGCAGGCACGCCAACGTGCCGACTGCAACTGCGCACGTGATCGGTCTGCTGAGTTGAAAGTGCGATTGGGGGCGGCGCAGGTTGCAGCGGCGGCGCAATTCGGATCGGCTGGGTTGGTCTGCCCTTGCCGTGTGCAGGTTGTTCGGAGGGCTGTTCTGGAGTCCATTCTTCATAGAGCAGTTCAACCGTGCCGAGCCGCAGCACCTGGCCATTTTGAAGTATGGCTTCCTGGACAGGCACACCATTAACAAACGTGCCGTTTGTCGAGCCGAGATCGCGAACAATGGCCACACCTTCGTTGTACTCGATCACGCAATGGTGTCCAGAGACAGCAGGGTCAAGGAGCTGAAAATCATTGTCATCAGCGCGCCCAAACCGGTTTTGTCCAGGCCTGAGCGTTATTTCCGACCCGGCGCCGTCGCTGGCTAGCGTGCGCAATCGTGCCATAACAATTGGGCTGGCTTTAGCACCTTGGCTACCGCATCCAAGCCAATTTTGCAAATACAAACCGGCAAAAAACAACTCCGACCGTAGCCGGCACGCTGAGGCGCTTGATGTCTGTCAAGCAGGTGCGGCCAGCTTACGTTGCTGGAAAATAGTGATTAAACTGCGGATGTTGCAGTAGGCACGCGGCTCCCGGCGCAGCTTTCGCGGCGGCAAACCGGCAGTAAAACCCAAACTTTACCCAGAGCCTTACGTAAGGACGATCTTGTCCCCTTCCTTGAGTGTGACGATTGCCTTCTTCCAATTTGGCGAGCTACCGGGGTGTGGGGTGAGTTGTCGGCGCAGTTTGCCGCGTACGTTCATGGTATTGACCTTGATGACCTTGACCTTAAACAGCTCTTGGACGGCCTGTTTGATCTGGATTTTGTTTGCACGCGGGTCGGCAACAACGGTGTATTGATTGTATTTCTCACCCTGGCGCGTGCCTTTCTCGGTCAAACGCACACTTTTGATGATCTCAAATGCATTCATGAGTCAATGCGCTGGTTTTTCAGGTCGCCGTCACATTTTTCGCCCACTCGAGTTGGCATATTGCAAAAAGCCTATTGTTTTGAAAGCCGCGCTTCGAGCACTTGAAATGCGTCACGGGTAAACAGGAGTTTGTCGGGTAACAAGACCTGATAAGTGTTGAGTGTATTTGCCGTTGTGAGCAGTACGTTGGCAATGTTGCGTGTGGCAAGTTCAAGATTGCGGTCAACGTGATCGGTAACAACCAGTGTTGTTCCATTCAACCCGAGCGCAGCCAACACCTTTACGAACTCTTTAGTCTTGTGCGACGCGATCTTCAAATCATTGACAACAACAATGTCACCGGCATGGAGCCGGTCGCTAATCGCTCTGCGCAACGCCAAGAGCCGCGTTTTTGCGTTGACTTTCTTGGTGTAATCGCGCGGTTTCGGCCCAAAAACAACTCCGCCACCCCGCCACAACGGTGACCTGACCATGCCGGCGCGGGCGCGGCCGGTCCCTTTTTGCGGCCACGGTTTGCGTCCTGAGCCGGCTACTTCGCCTTTTGTTTTTGTGCATGCTGTACCCATGCGTTGCGCTGCAAGGTAGGCAGTCACAACGTCATGGACAGCTTGTGTGCCACGCCCGTCTTGTATGAGCGGAAACTTCACCTCAAGCTCGCCCTGGTCAGCACCGGTAATGTCTTTGACGACGAGTTTCATGACTGGTTACTTCTTTGCTGTGGATTTGCCTTTCTCAGCAGCAGGTTTTTGGGCTGCTTCAGCCGTGGCAGTATGTTTTCTGGTTGTTCCCTTGGGAATTTTCTTTGATTCACGAATGATCACGTAATCGCCCTTTGCACCCGGTACAGCGCCCTTGACCAATAACAGATTGTCAGCTTCACGAACCTGAATTACCTCGAGATTTTGAACCGTGCGCCGCACTTGGCCCATATGACCCGGCATTTTCATGCCGCGCATGACTGTGCCTGGGAAAAGCCGCTGGCCAATTGCGCCCGGACGGCGGTGCCAGCCTTTGGACCCATGTGAAGCATCGCCACCGCGGAAATGGTGGCGTTTGACGACGCCCTGGAACCCGCGTCCTTTTGTCAAGCCGATCACATCAACAAAATCACCCGGCGCAAACAGGGTCACCCCCAACATGTCGCCCGGCTTGACATCGAGTGAAAAATTCCTGAACTCCCTGATCTTTGCCACCGCAACGAGCGGTTTTTTCTCGCCCGGCTCGCGCGCTTTTTGCGCTTCTTTAGCATCTAGTGCGCCGTATTTGACCAGGTGGCCCAGCTCAGCCTTGGTGAGGCGTTGCGGTTTTTGCTCGCCAAAAGCCAGTTGAACCGCGCTGTATCCGTCTGTATCGGTCTTTTTGACCTGCAAAACGCGGTTTGGTCCAGCCAAAATAACCGTCACAGGCGTGACAACGCCGTTTGCGTCATAAACACGCGTCTGACCGAGTTTTTTTCCTATCAATCCAATGGGCATACGGAGTCAGATTTTGATTTGAATGTCAACGCCGGCAGGCAGATTCAGTTTCTTAAGTTCGTCAACTGTCTTAGCCGTCGGGTCTATGATGTCAATGAGCCGCTTGTGCGTGCGCTGTTCGAAAGTTTCCTGTGATTTTTTGTCTGCATGCGGCGAGCGCAACACCGTAAACCGCTCGATACGTGTCGGCAGCGGTATTGGTCCGGCCACACGTGCACCGGTACGTTTGACCGTATCAACTATTTCACGTGCCGATTGATCAATGACACGGTGGTCGTAGGCTTTCAGCCGTATTCGAATTCGTTGTCCAGGCATAAAAAGAACAAATCAACGGTTAAACTGTTCGTGTTCGTCCAGCCGGGATAACCCCGACTCCCTCAAGAATTTTTTCTGCGATGCCGGTTGGTACCGGCTCGAAACACAACGGTTCCATTGAATATGCCGCGCGCCCTTTTGAGAGCGACCGAATCGCAGTTGCGTAACCGAACATCTCGGCCAGCGGCACCTCGGCAGAGATAACAGTGCCAGTCTCACGTACCTCGATGCCGAGTATTTTGCTGCGGCGCCGGTTCAGGTCACCGAGCAAATCACCCTGATATTCAACTGGCGTTGTGACTTCGACCTTCATGATCGGCTCGAGCAGAATTGGTTCAGCCTTTTTTGCCGCATCTTTGAAGGCAAAAATCCCGGCCATTTTGAACGCCAACTCGCTGGAGTCAACCTCATGATACGATCCGTCAATGATTGCAACCTTCACGTCAACCATCGGATAACCAGCCAATACTCCGCCTTCAATTGCCTCGTGGATACCTTCAATTGCAGCCGGGATAAATTCTTTTGGAATTGCGCCGCCCACAATTTCGCTTGTGACTTCGATGCCTTTACCGCGTTCGTTGGGCGCAAGTCTGATTATTACATGACCGTACTGCCCGCGCCCGCCTGTTTGGCGGATGAATTTGCCCTCACCTTGAGCCGGTTTTGAACAGGTCTCGCGGTATGCAATCTGGGGCGGGCCGGCTGTAGCTTCAACACCGTATTCGCGGAACAGTCTGTCTCGAATGATCTCCAGATGCAGCTCGCCCATACCGGCTATGATCAGTTGGCCGGTCTCGTGATCGGTATAACAACGGAAGGTCGGGTCTTCCTCGGCCAGTCGCTTCAGGCTTTCCATCAACTTGTCGCGGTCGGCGCGTGTCTTTGGTTCGACCGCCATCGAAATAACCGGCTCGGGGAACGTTGGCGGCTCGAGCATGACCTGGAGCCGTTCGTCGCACAAAGTGTCGCCTGTGGTGATGTTCCGCACACCAACCAGCGCAGCAATGTCGCCGGCGTAAACCGCGTCCACATCAATTCGTTTGTCCGCCTGGACCATCATCACGCGGTTCACGCGCTCGCGTTTGCGTGTACGCGGATTGTAGATCACGTCCCCTTTCTTGAGCCGGCCGCTGTACACGCGGAAAAACACTAGCTTGCCCATGTACGCGTCCGACCACAACTTGAACGCAAGGGCACAAAACTTGGCGTTGTCGTCCGGATGCAGGTAAACAACCTTGTTCAGGTCATCCGGGTGCTGGCCGCGCGCGGGTGGTATGTCAAGGGGCGACGGCAGGTAATCAATAATCGCGTCAATTAACGGTTGCACGGCGCGGTTTTTGAGTGCTGACCCGCACAGAACAGGCACAAATTCAATCTTGCATGTCAGCCGGCGTATCGCCTGTTTCAACACAGCGGGTTCAACCGGTTTGCCTTCCAAGACAAGCTCGGCAATCTGATCGTCCTTGTTTGAAACGGCTTCGATCAATTCTTCAAGTGCGTGTTCTGCATGCGCCCGCAACTCGAGCGGGATTTCAGTGATTTGGTAATTCAGCCCCAGATCGTCATTCGGGTCGTAGATAATGGCTTTCTGGTTCACCACATCAATTACACCCCTGAATGCGTCTTCGTGGCCGATGGGCAGGTAAACAGGATAGGCGTATGCACCCAGCCTGTGCCGCATTTGGTTTACTGCATTTTCGAAATTGGCCCCCACGCGGTCCATCTTGTTTATAAATGCAATTCGCGGCACGCGATATTTTGTTGCTTGGCGCCAGACTGTCTCAGACTGCGGCTGTACACCTGCCACACCGCAAAACACCGCCACAGCACCGTCAAGCACGCGCAACGACCGCTCAACTTCGGCTGTAAAATCAACGTGACCGGGTGTGTCAATGATATTGATCCGATGCGGTACACCGGTGAAACATTTGGAAATGTCGTCTTCGGCTTTCTGTGTCCAGTAACACGTAATTGCTGCAGCGGTGATAGTGATGCCGCGTTCGCGTTCCTGCTCCATCCAGTCAGTAACGGTGTTGCCGTCGTCAACGTCGCCCATGCGCGGGATCAGCCCCGTATAAAACAAAATCCGCTCTGTGATAGTTGTTTTACCGGCGTCAATGTGCGCCGCAATACCAATGTTGCGCGTGGCTTCGATCGGATATTTCCGATCAGACGCGCTGAGCTGTTTTGCATTTTCACTCACTGTTTGCATTGCGGCTTAGTAATAAAAATGCCCCGACACACGCACTCGAGCAATCGGGGCATACAGTTTCGACCGGTTCACCACCTGAAATGCGCAAATGCCTTGTTGGCCTGAGCCATCTTGTGCACTTCGTCACGTTTACGGATTGCGCTGCCCTGGCCCTGGTAAGCTTCCATTATCTCGGCTGCAAGCGCCTGGCGCATTGGCACACCCTTACGCGCATCTGCAAAAGCCACAATCCAGCGCAATGCTAACGACAGTTGTCTGTCCGGCGGCACTTCAACCGGCACCTGGTATGTAGCACCGCCAACGCGACGTGCTTTTGTCTCGATGCGTGGTTTGACGTTTTCGACTGCCCGTTGCAACACGTCAACCGGATTTGCCGTTTGTGTTTTGTTGGCTATCTGTTCGAGTGCATCATACACGATGCGTTGTGCGAGGCTTTTCTTGCCCCGTTCCATGACAACATTAACCAGCCGCGCCACAAGCTCGCTGTTGAACTTGTGGTCGGGCGGAACAGGTCGTTTGACTGCTCGACGACGGCGTGCCATACGATTACGGTTACGCTGCTGCAGCCGGTGCAGCCGCACCTGCTGCAGGTTTGGTTTCTTTCGGCCGTTTAACGCCGTATTTAGACCGGCTGACCCGACGTTTCTCAACACCCGTTGCATCGAGTCTGCCCCGGACAATGTGATAACGCACACCGGGCAAATCCTTGACGCGCCCACCCCGAATCACAACCAGGGAGTGTTCTTGCAGATTGTGTCCTTCATCGGGTATATAGGCAATTACTTCGTAACCGTTCGTCAGGCGCACCTTGGCAACTTTGCGCATCGCCGAGTTGGGTTTCTTCGGCGTGCGCGTCATGACCTGAATACACACGCCCCGACGAAACGGCGCACCCTGCAATGCCGGCGCTTTTGACTTGCGCTTGAGCTTGCGCCGGCCTTTGCGAACAAGTTGGTTTATAGTTGGCATCTTGTTTTTCTCTCGGATTTCTATGGTGTCCAAACGGACGCTAAATATAGCAGACTATCGCCTTAGTGCAACGTGCTTTTAAGCTCGCGCCCTGGCCGGCGCCTCATGTGACGGGTGTCTCGGCTCGCTCGGCCACGGCAGCCTGTTCGGGCGCGGGTTCCTCGGGCAATTCAACCAGCGGTTTTAACCGCACCTTACGGTACAACTCGTACCCTGTGCCGGCCGGGATGATATGGCCCATGATAACGTTTTCTTTGAATCCGAGCAGCCGGTCAACACGCGCCTGTGCTGCTGCGTCTGTCAAAACACGCGTGGTGTCCTGGAACGAAGCAGCACTGAGGAAACTGTCCGTCTCAAGCGAGGCTTTTGTAATGCCGAGCAATACGGGTTGCGCCTCGGCGGGCTTACCGCCCATGGCCTCGACACGTTTGTTTTCCTCTTCGAAATCGAGTTTGTCAACCTGCTCGCCCCACAGGAACTGTGTATCACCCGGCTCGGTGATACGCACCTTGCGTAGCATTTGGCGCACAATGATCTCGATGTGTTTGTCGTTAATTGTAACACCCTGCAACCGGTAAACTTCCTGCACCTCGTTCACTAGATGCTCTTGCAGCTCCTGCGGCCCGCATATGTCAAGAATCTCGTGCGGGTCAACCGGGCCTTCAGTCAACTGCTGACCTTTTTTCACGTAGTCACCCTTGAACACGATGACGTGTTTGCCGATTGGAATGAGGTGTTCCTCTTCGACACCGGTTTGCGGATCACGAATGATAATGCAGCGTTTGCCGCGTACACTGGGGCCGAAGTCAACAATACCGTCTATCTTGGATATCTCGGCTGCGTCCTTGGGCCGGCGCGCCTCAAACAGCTCGGCCACACGCGGCAACCCACCTGTGATGTCCTTGGTCTTGACGATCTTGCGAGGTGTCTTTGCCAGAAGTGTACCGGCCACGATTCGTTCGCCTTCGCTCACAACAATGTGCGCTCCAGACGGTATCAGGTAATTGCCAATCGGGTCGCCCTTGTCATCGAGCACGATAATCTGCGGGTGTAGGTCTTCCTTATGCTCGATTACGACCATGGCCTCCTGCCCGGTGACCTTGTCAACTTCGATCTTCATCGTGACGCCCTCGATGATGTCATGGAACTTCACCCGACCGGTCTTTTCGGAAATGATCGGCACGTTGTGCGGGTCCCATTGCACAAATGCCTCGCCTTTCTTGACCGGGCCACCGTCCTTGACCATGATAACCGCACCAATGACTAGGTTGTGCGTCTCAAGCTCGCGTCCGTCCTCGCCAAGAACAGAGACCGACCCGTTCTTGTTCAGCACGATGCAGTTGCCATCCTCAAGCTCGACAAACCGTACCTCGTTATACCTGACGACACCGTCGTGTTTGGCCTTGATCTGAGGTTGTTTGAATACAGCCGCTGCAGTACCGCCGATGTGGAAGGTGCGCATCGTCAACTGCGTGCCAGGTTCGCCGATCGATTGTGCGGCAATGATGCCCACTGCCTCACCTTCCTTGGCAAGTGCGCCGGTTGCAAGGTTGCGCCCGTAACATTTGACGCATACGCCAAACTTGCTTTCGCACGTTAACACGGAACGAATCTTGACGCGTGTGATACCGGCATTTTCAATGCGGCGCGCGGTTTCCTCATCAATTTCCTCATTTGCGCGCACAAAGATTTCAGCCGGATTGCTCGGGTTGACGATGTCGTCACAGGCAAAACGGCCCACCAAACGTTCGCTTAACTTGACAAGTTCATCTTCGCCTTCGTAGATCGGTTGTACCCAAATACCGTTTGTTGTGCCACAATCCTCTTCCCGAATGACAACATCCTGCGCCACATCAACCAACTTGCGCGTCAGGTAACCCGAGTCCGCCGTCTTCAGCGCCGTATCCGCCAAACCTTTCCGCGCACCGTGCGTTGAAATGAAATACTCCAACACAGTCAGGCCTTCGCGGAAATTCGATAGAATCGGTTTCTCGATAATGTCACCTGACGGCTTGGCCATCAAACCGCGCACACCGGCGAGCTGCCGGACCTGCTGACGGTTGCCGCGCGCGCCTGAATCAACCATGAGCCAGACCGGGTTGTACTCCGGCTTGTCGTTGTTCCGCTCCAGCGTCTTGAACATCACGTTCGATATCTGGTCTGCACAATTTGTCCAGATGTCAATTATCTTGTTGTATCGCTCACCGGGGGTGATCACACCTTTGCGATACTGTTTTTCGACTTCGCGAATCTGGCGCAATGCAGCGGCAATCTCCTGATCTTTCTCCTTGGGAATGATCATGTCCTCGATGCCGATTGACACGCCCGATTTGGTGGCTTCGCGGAACCCGAGTTCCTTGAGTTTGTCGAGTGTCTCGACGGTTTTGGCGTGCCCGCAAATCTTGTAGCATTTCCAAATCATGTCAGCCAGTTGTGTCTTGCCCACCACACGGTTCGGAAAACCAAGTTCAGCAGGCCATACCTCGCTGAAAATGACCCGGCCAACCGTGGTGACAATCACCTTGTTATTCGGATCACCAAATGGTGTCTGTTTGCCGTAGTCTGGATTTGCCAGGCGAATCCAGTTGTGCGTTTTGAGCACGCCGTCATGATACGCAAAGATCACCTCGTCTTTGGACCCAAACAACATGAGCTTGCCCGGGTCGCTTGGGGGTGGCACGCGCGGTTCGACCGTCAGATAATAACAGCCCATTGTAATATCCTGTGTGGGCGTAACGATCGGTTTACCACTTGAGGGGCTGAATATGTTCAGCGGCGCCATCATTAACATGCGTGCCTCAAGTTGCGCTTCGATCGAGAGCGGCACATGCACCGCCATTTGGTCACCGTCAAAGTCCGCGTTGTAGGCCGTGCAAACCAGCGGATGGATCCGAATGGCTTCACCCTCGATTAACAACGGTTCGAATGCCTGGATCGAAAGCCGGTGCAGTGTCGGTGCACGGTTTAACAGCACAGGATGACCCTTTGTGACCTCTTCGAGCACGTCCCATACCTCCGGCGTTTGTCTTTCGATCATTTTCTTTGCCGAACGCACCGTGTGTACGTAGCCGCGTTCTTTGAGCTTGCGGATGATGAACGGCTCGAACAAAACCAGCGCCATTTTCTTCGGCAAACCGCACTGATGCAGTTTCAGCTCCGGCCCGATCACAATCACAGACCGCCCGGAATAATCCACGCGTTTACCGAGCAGATTTTGCCGGAACCGGCCGGTTTTACCTTTGAGCATGTCGCTGAGCGACTTGAGCGGGCGATTGTTGGCGCCCGTTACAGCCCGGCCATGCCTGCCGTTATCGAACAGTGCATCAACCGCCTCCTGCAACATTCTCTTTTCGTTGCGGATGATTACCTCAGGCGTTTTGAGTTGAAGCAGGTTTTTGAGCCTGTTGTTACGGTTGATCACACGCCGGTAAAGGTCGTTCAGGTCGGACGTAGCGAACCGCCCGCCTTCAAGCGGCACAAGCGGTCGCAGGTCAGGGGGAATTACCGGCAGGACCGTCAACACCATCCATTCAGGCCGCATCTTTGCGTTGACGAATGCCTGTAGCAGTTTGATGCGCTTGGCAAGTTTCTTCCGGATTTGTTTGCTCTTGGTCTCGTTCATCTGGTCCTGCAATTGGCTGATGAGCTTGGGCAGGTCAACCCGCGCAAGTGCATCGCGGACAGCCTCGGCGCCCATCTTGGCCACAAACGAATCCGCCCCATAGGTTTCCTGCGCTTCGCGGTATTCGTGTTCGCTCAACAACTGATGCAGCTTGAGCGGGGTCGAACCCGGATCAATCACCATGTAATCCTCGTAGTAGATGACCCGTTCAAGCTCACGTGCCGTCATATCCAGCACAAGTCCCATGCGCGACGGCATGCATTTGAAGAACCAAATGTGCGCGATTGGTACCGCAAGCTCGATGTGGCCCATACGCTCGCGCCGCACCCGCGACAGCGTCACTTCTACACCGCACCTGTCGCAAACCACACCACGATACTTGATGCGTTTGTATTTCCCGCACGAGCATTCCCAGTCCTTAACCGGGCCGAAAATGCGCTCGCAGAACAACCCGCCTTTTTCAGGCTTGAACGTGCGGTAGTTGATCGTCTCTGGGTTTTTAACCTCGCCTTTTGACCACGAGCGAATCGTGTCCGGCGATGCAATCGAGATCGCAACGTACTCGACCAGGTTGACCTTCTCCAGACCGAGCAGTTCTCGAACGCTTTCTCTTGTGCTGATCATACGCTGTTAAAGTTGCATTGTTGTTTGGCTCAAACCGCACCTGTTCAACTGCCAGTCAACGCAAGCGGTTCGTGCGGTTGATCAATTGGGTTTGCGTACCCGACCTTTACATCCAGACCCAGTGCCTGCATCTCCTTGACCAACACGTTGAACGACTCCGGAATACCGGCTTCGAGCGTGTTGTCGCCCTTTACAATGCTTTCGTATATCCGGGTGCGCCCTTGCACATCATCTGACTTGACGGTCAACAGTTCCTGCAACGTGTAAGCCGCCCCGTAAGCTTCCAAAGCCCACACCTCCATTTCGCCAAACCGTTGGCCGCCGTATTGTGCCTTGCCGCCCAGCGGTTGCTGCGTCACAAGTGAATACGGCCCAACAGCACGCGCGTGTATCTTGTCGGCCACAAGGTGACACAGTTTCATCATGTAGATGTACCCGACAACAACGCGTTGGTCGAACGGTTCACCAGTTTGGCCGTCGTAAAGCACCGCTTTACCATCCTCGCCCACAAGCGGCAGTTCACCCCTGTTTTTCTGCTCGATGGCAGCCTGTCGTAAATACTCCCGAATGTCGGTTTCCTTGATGCCGTCAAACACGGGCGTTGTGAACCGCAATCCGAGGATTTTTGCAGCCCAGCCCAGATGCGTCTCCAACACCTGCCCAACGTTCATGCGTGACGGTACACCGAGCGGATTGAGCACAATGTCAACCGGCGTGCCATCCGCAAGGAACGGCATGTCTTCTTCTTTGACGATTTTTGCAATCACACCCTTGTTGCCGTGTCGGCCGGCCATTTTATCCCCAACCGAAATTTTGCGTTTGGACGCAACGTAAACCTTCACCGACTTGATGACACCGGTTTCGACGTGTTCGCCTGATTCGGCACGCTCGATCTCTTCATCGTACTGCATTTGGAGATCATCAAATTTTTTCTTAAAGCTGCTGATGATCTCGTTGATCTTGTTGCGGATTGGGGATGGGTCTATCTCGATCCTATCGTACACCTCGGCGAGCTTGCGCAACAGTGTTTTTGTAATTTTGCGATTTGCAGGGATGATGATCTCGCCTGTCTCGCTGTTGACAACGTCAAGCGGGATTTTTTCACCTAGCAAAATGTTGCTGAGCGCCTCGGTCAGTTGATCGCGAAGCTCCTCGGTCTTTGTCTTGTATTCTTCCTCGATTTCCTTGAGCTGCCTGCGCTCGTCCGAACCAGACTGCGCGCGCTCGGATTCTTTCTTTGCCGACACTTTCACATCCATCACAATCCCGTACGTACCGGACGGCACGCGCAGCGACGTATCCTTAACGTCGGCAGCTTTCTCACCAAAGATGGCTCGCAACAGCCGCTCTTCAGGCGCAAGCTCAGTCTCGCTCTTGGGTGTGATCTTACCCACCAAAATGTCGCCCGGCCTGACCTCCGCACCCACACGTACCACACCGTCTGGGCCGAGGTTCTTCAGCGCTTCGTCGCCAAGGTTCGGTATGTCACGAGTGATTTCTTCGGGGCCGAGTTTCGTGTCGCGGGCGCTCACCTCAAATTCCTCGATATGAATCGAGGTGAAGGTGTCTTCCTTGACAAGCCGCTCGCTAATCAGGATGGCGTCCTCGAAGTTGTATCCGTTCCACGGCATGAACGCCACAAGCACGTTTCGGCCCAGGGCAAGTTCACCGTCGCACGTACACGGACCATCGGCGATGACCTGGCCTTTCTTGACCGTGTCACCCTTTTTCACCAGTGGTTTCTGGTTAATGCACGTGCCTGCATTTGACCGTGTGAATTTGCGCAACTGATACACCCACACGCCCTTGGACGGGTCGTGTTTGATTTTGCGTTTGCCTTCCGGCAGTTTGCCGTCCTTGGTGATTATGATCTGGTTTGCGGTAACCGATGCAACCTTGCCCGATTCCTCAGCTACCACAACTGCGCACGAATCACGAGCCACTCGCTCTTCCATACCCGTGGCAACCAGCGGCGCCTCGTTGACAAGCAACGGCACAGCCTGCCGTTGCATGTTCGATCCCATCAACGCGCGGTTGGCGTCGTCGTGCTCGAGGAACGGGATCAGACTTGCCGCAACCGACACAAGTTGTTTGGGCGACACGTCCATGTAGTCCACGCGCGCCGGCTCGACGTCAACAAATTCGCCACCTTTGCCACGGCACACAACGCGATCGGTGAGGAACCGCCCTTTCTCATCTATCGGCGTGTTGGCCTGTGCAATGATGAAGTTCTCCTCACGATCAGCCGTTAGATACTCGATCTGGTTTGTGACACGCCCGTTCTCAACCTTGCGATATGGCGTCTCGATAAACCCGAATTCATTGACGCGGGCGAACGTGGCCAATGAAGCTATCAAACCTATGTTCGGGCCTTCGGGTGTTTCAATTGGACAAATCCGACCGTAGTGCGACGGATGCACGTCGCGCACCTCGAATCCGGCACGTTCACGCGACAACCCGCCGGGGCCCAGTGCAGACAAGCGCCGTTTGTGCGTCAGCTCAGCCAGCGGATTAACCTGGTCCATGAACTGCGAAAGCTGACTGCGCCCGAAGAAATCACGCAACACAGCCGAGAGCGCCTTCGGATTGATCAGTTTCTGCGGTGTCATTGCCTCGGCTTCCTGGTCGAAAAGCGTCATGCGTTCCTTGACCAGCCGCTCGGTCCGCGCGAGGCCGACCCGACATTGATTTGCAAGCAACTCGCCCACTGTACGCACGCGTCGGCTGCCAAGGTGATCAATGTCATCCACAATGCCCTCGCCTTTTCGTAGGCGCAGCAGGTACTTGGTGGCTGCAACAAGGTCTTCCTTGGTCAAAACACGCGACTCGTTCTTGCTACTCAGGCCGAGTTTCTGGTTGATCTTGTACCGCCCCACACGTCCGAGGTCGTACCGTTTCGGGTCAAAAAACAGCCGCTTTATCAACGCACGCGCATTTGCCGCTGTCGGCGGGTCGCCGGGCCGGATTCGGCGATAAATGTCCTTGAGCGCTTCCTCTTCGTTCTTGGCGAGGTCTTTGCGCAAGCATTTGATGATGATGCCGTCGTCAGCAGTCGTGTCCACAACACGAATCTTCGTAACACCAAGTTCGGCAATTTGTTTGATAACGGCCCTCGACAACGGCTCAAATGCACGCGCTACAACAAGTCCTTTTTCATCGTCAACGGCGTCCTCGATCAAAACCTTGTTTTGCAGATCGGGCAATTTAGCAGCCTCTTTAACGTTCAGCTCCTCGATTTCGTAAAAGAGCTTGATGATTTCCTCGTCTGTACCGCGTTGTTTTTCGTCTGAATCTCTTCCTTTTGCCTCGGCATCAAGGAAGCTTATTGCGCGGAAGAACGTGGTCGTAAGGAACTTGCGCCGGCGCTTCTTGCGGTCCAGGTACACATACAACAGATCGTTGATGTCGAACTGCGCCTCGTACCACGAACCGCGGTCGGGGATTATCCTGAACGAATGCAAAATTTTGCCGCTCGGATGCTGTGTTGCCTCAAACGCAATGCCTGGGGAACGATGCAGTTGGCTCACAACAACACGCTCGGCGCCGTTTATGACAAATGTGCCCTGCGGCGTCATAAGGGGTAGCTCACCCATGAAAACTTTTTCTTCCTTGGCGCCCTTGTCTTCCTCCTTGAGCACAAATGTGACATGGAGCGGCGCGGCATAAGTAAGCCCCTCACGAAGACACTCCATCCACGTCATCTTCGGTTCGCCGACATCGTACGAGACGAAATCGAGCACGCACCTGCCGTCGTAGCTTTCAATCGGAAACACCTCCCTGAATACCGCCTGCAGGCCCACGTTCCGGCGCCTCGACGGCGGCACATCAGCCTGGAGGAATTCCCGAAACGACTCGATCTGTAACTCGATCAAGTTCGGCGGCGCAATTACCTCTTTAATTTTGCCAAAGTTGATTCTTTCAGTTGATTTAGCTGACATTTTTATTCAGGGTTGAACTCAGCATTGTGGCAGTCGTACGGGAACACAAATCCCCTTCCGGGCCGGCTCCCGCCTTTTCGGAGCGCAAACCGCCCGTTGTCCACCAACTACCACAATAGCTGGTCTAACTTGTTGTTCCAGACGCAATATCGCGTCCAATATGCCTATCCGGCGTGGTAGCTGCCTCGACTGGTCACGTTCCGCAGCCGGGACAACCACCAAAAAATAATCGCATTTTACTTCAACTCGACCTTGGCACCCGCTTCTTCGAGTTTCTTCTTGGCAGCCTCAGCCTCGGCTTTCGCCACACCCTCGAGTACAGGTTTCGGTGCGCCTTCAACCAGGGCTTTTGCTTCTGCCAAGCCAAGGCCAGCTTTGACCTCTCTGACCGCTTTGATGACAGCTATTTTCTTGTCCGACGGGAATGAGGCCAGGATAACGTCAAACGTTGTCTTGGCTTCAGCAGCAGCCTGTTGCGGTGCTGCGCCACCAGCAGGTACCGCAGCGGCAACCGCTACAGGTGCAGCAGCGCTTACACCCCATTTGTTCTCAAGTTCTTTAACTAGCTCGGCGATCTCGATCACCGTAGCATTGCTCAGTTCCTCAACTATTCGTGCTTTGTCCAGTGCCATGGTTACCTTTCAGTTTCGTCGTCATCCCCATGCCAATCCGGAGATGGTTTAAGTCCGCCACAAGCGAACCGACGATTTACTTTTCATTTCGTTCTCGCTCCAAAACCGGGCAGGCCGACCTGCGGCAGCCCGGACCTAAAAAAGCGCTCTTGTCCACATGCGCCTGCAACACACGGACAAGCTGGCCTGCAGGTGCCCGGAGTAACCTGACAAGATTTGTTGCCGGCGCGTTCAACAGCCCGAGCAATGTTGCACGTAAAGTTTCAAGCGAGGGCAGGTCAGCCAACATGCTCAGCGCAGACTCATCAAGTTGCTGGTTGTTCAAATATCCAAACCGCAGCTTTGGCCGGTCAAATTCGGCTGCGAATGTTTTAATGACCTTGGCAGCCACAGAAATGTCTTTCTGGCCGGTAACAACTGCCAATTGCCCGGTCAGCATGCTGCCAAGATCAGGCAGACCAGCCTCGCGTAATGCCTGCCTGAAGACCGAGTTCTTGACCACATGGATTTCTGCACCGGCCTTTTGAAGGCGCCGACGCAGTTCATTCATTGGCCCAACTTTCAAGCCCTGATAATTCACAACAATGAAAAAGGGCGAGCTGTTGAGTCGCTCGAGGTATTGTCTGGTTAGAATCTTTTTTTCAGCACGCATAATCGGGTGGGCTCTCTTCAACGTACGTTTGCAAACTCTTTCAAATCCAAGTGCAGCGGCGGACTCATCGTGGCCGAAATTGTGCAATTCCGAATGTAAGTGCCCTTGACCGCTGCCGGTCTTGCCTTTGCAATTGCTTCGATAACAGCACGCGCATTTTCAACAAGCTTCTCCGGGCCAAACGATAGCTTGCCAACCGGCACGTGCACATTACCGCCCTTGTCAACTTTGAACTCGACCCGGCCAGCCTTGACTTCCTTAACGGCTTTGGCGGTGTCGTCCGTGACCGTGCCCGTCTTCGGATTCGGCATCAGACCGCGCGGGCCGAGAATTTTACCCAGCTTGCGCACCTCAACCATCGCTTCCGGCGTAGCAATTGCAACATCAAAATCCGCCCAGCCTTCCTGGCATTTCTTAATCATATCCTCAAACCCGACGTACTCGGCACCTGCTGCCCGGGCGGCGTCGGCTGCCTCGCCGCTCTTGGCAAACACAAGTACACGGACTGTTTTGCCCGTGCCGTGCGGCAATGTGACCGTGCCGCGCACGTTTTGATCGGATTGTTTCGGGTCAACGTTGAGCCGAAACGCAAGCTCGACTGTTTCGTCGAACCGCGCTTTGGGCAACTTGGTCAACAACTCAACTGCCGTACTGAGCGGATAAACCTTGTTCTTATCCACCAGCTCGAGCGCTTTCCTGTATCGTTTGCTACGCATTTGCTTGTGAAATTGGTGAGACCGAACTTCGCCGCTTCTTTAACAGCCGAAATGCTCAGTCAACTATCTCGATTCCCATGCTGCGCGCTGTGCCGGCTATAATCTTAAACGCAGCCTCGTCACTGGTCGCGTTTAGGTCTTTGCGTTTCATTTTGACTATCTCAAGCACCTGTTGCCGGGTGACTTTGCCCACCTTCTCTTTGTTGGGCGTACCTGACCCTGCCGTGATACCGGCTGCTCGTTTGAGCAGAACCGAAGCAGGCGGCGATTTCGTAACGAAAGTGAACGATTTGTCTTGGTACACCGTAATAACAACTGGGATGATCAAGCCCAGGTCGTTCTTTGTTACGGCGTTGAATTCCTTGCAAAAAGCCATGATGTTAACGCCGTGCTGACCCAAAGCCGGGCCAACCGGCGGCGCCGGGTTTGCCTGCCCAGCCGGTATTTGCAATTTTATCTGTGCTATGACCTTCTTAGCCATGTTAATTCAGTACGCGTGAGGCCCCGTCTTCTGGGCAAAACCACCGTCGCACACCACCAGACGGGCCGCATCGCAAAATTCGTCTTCAGCCTTTCTCGACCTGCCAATACTCAAGCTCAACGGGTGTATTGCGCCCGAATATGTTCACCGTGACCTTCAGCCGACCGCGTTCGGGGTCAACCTCCTCAATCACACCACTGAAATTCAGGAACGGGCCGTTGTTGATTTTGACCGTCTCACCCACTTCAAATGTGATCTTCGGTTTCTCGGTCTCTTCCGAAGCGGCAATTTGCGCCTTGATACGCTCGACCTCTTCATCCGAAGTCGGCGTAGGCGGGTCACCACCAACAAACCCGATTACACCGGGTGTTTCCTTGATAAAATACCACGGTTTTTCAATGATCCGGTTGTTGTCATCCAACAACACCATGTTGATGAACACATAGCCCGGCCAGAGTTTCCGCATCGAGACGGTCTTTCTCTGGTTGCGCACCTCGACCACACGTTCCATCGGCACAAGTACCTCTTTAATGTAGTCCTGCATCTCGTCGGTCTTGATGCGTTTCTCGATGCTCTCCTTGACCTTTTGTTCCTGGCCGGAAAGCGTATGGATGACAAACCACTGGCTTCGCATTGGGCCAACAGGATCGTTACGTCAGCATATGAACCAACTGGATAAACACAAAATCCGCCAAAACCGTGAATCCGCCCAGCAAAATTATCGAGATTACAACTACAACAGTTGCGCCCTTGAGTTCGTCCCAGGTCGGCCACGTGCACTTGCGCAATTCTTCGCGTGTCTCGCCCAGGTACGTACCCAACCGCGCCAGGTAGCCTTTCCACCATAAATAGGCAAAGACCACCAGGATCAATCCCGCCCAGATAAACAAGCTGGTTAACTCTTTCATTTTCAGGATTTCTTGGCGGAGAGGGAGGGATTCGAACCCCCGACCCCGATTCTGTCGGGGTAACGGTTTTCAAGACCGCCGCATTCAACCGCTCTGCCACCTCTCCGGGTAAAACTGGCTGGCAGGGCGGGAGGGACTCGAACCCACAACAGGCGGTTTTGGAGACCGCTACTCTACCAATTGAGCTACCGCCCTATGCCGCCAAAATATATCATCTTCAGGTTCGATGTGCATCAGCTCAACACACGGCCAGCTCCGAATGCGCTGCTTCATCAGGCCGTGTCTCTCAAGCAATTATCTCGGTAATGCGCCCGGCGCCAATCGTGCGACCGCCTTCGCGTATTGCGAATCGTTGGCCGCGCTCGAGTGCAACCGGCGCTATGACCTTGCATTCGAGCGATACATTGTCGCCCGGCATCACCATTTCAACCCCGGGAGGCAACGTAACCGTGCCTGTAACATCGGTTGTGCGGAAGTAAAACTGTGGCCTGTACCCGGTGAAGAATGGCGTGTGCCGGCCGCCCTCTTCTTTTGACAACACATACACCTCAGCCTTGAAATGCGTGTGCGGTGTAATTGTGCCGGGCTTGGCAAGTACCATGCCGCGTTCGACCTCGTCCTTTTTGATCCCACGCAACAGCACACCAACATTGTCGCCGCATTGGGCTGAATCAAGGATCTTGCGGAACATTTCGATATCGGTTGCAACTGTTTTGCGTGTCTCACGCAATCCAACTATCTCAACTTCGTCCATCCGGCGCAGGATACCGCGCTCGACACGCCCCGTGACAACCGTACCGCGACCTTCAATATTAAACACGTCCTCGATACTCATCAGGAACGGCTTGTCAACTTCCCGCACCGGCAACGGGATAAACTCGTCAATCGCTTTTAGTAATTCATCTATGGATTTTTCCGCGTCGGCATCGCCTGCAAGTGCCTTCTTCGCACTGCCACGAATAATTGGTGTTTTGTCGCCTGGGAAGCCGTACTTGTTGAGCAAATCACGAATCTCAAGCTCAACAAGCTCAAGCAGCTCCTTGTCGTCAACGAGGTCAACCTTGTTCAAATACACCACAATCGCAGGCACACCCACCTGCCGCGCAAGCAGGATGTGCTCGCGCGTCTGCGGCATTGGCCCTTCTGCAGCGTCAACCACCAAAATCGCACCGTCCATTTGAGCTGCACCGGTGATCATGTTTTTGATGTAGTCGGCGTGGCCCGGACAATCTATATGTGCGTAGTGCCGCTTATCCGTTTCGTATTCTGTGTGTGAAATTGCAATCGTCAGGGTTTTAGTCTCGTCACGAACCGTGCCGCCCTTTGTGATTTCGGCATAGCTCTTCACCTGTGCCAAGCCCTTTTTAGCCTGCACCTTAGTAATGGCTGCCGTTAGGGTCGATTTACCATGGTCAATATGACCGATCGTCCCGACGTTCACGTGCGGTTTTGTCCGCTGGAATTGCTCTTTTGCCATCGTTATCTCCTAAGTTTTGTTGTTCCCGTCTCGTTTTTAGTTTTTAGTTCAATTGCCCGGAAAACTGCTGGAGCCCATGATCAGGATCGAACTGACGACCTCGTCCTTACCAAGGACGCGCTCTACCCACTGAGCTACATGGGCATGCTAAAATTTTTTCGAGCATAAACCCTTCCTTTTCCCTCGCTGCTGTAACAAAAGCGAGGGACGGTCACATGCTCTAGTTTATCCGGGTCCAAAAGACCGACCAAAAAATACCAATACCTAACCTGATGTCAACAGGTTTTTCGACAAATAATATGCGTGCGCCCGGTTCGCCACAACAGTTAACTTGTCCCAGCCATATGGACAAGTGCAAACTTCAAATCGAGCAGCTTTGCGTTTTTTGGATGGCATTCCTTACCATTTGGCCGCCAGCAGGGTACGCCGCACAAAAACAGAAGATTAACAGGCTCGATCTTGTAACCAGGCACAACATCGTCATAACAAATGCCGATCCGCAAACACCATTACAGGTTGGGAACGGCGAATTTGCTTTCAGTGCAGACATAACCGGACTGCAAACCTTTCTGCCAGCAAACACAATGTCGCACTGGGGCTGGCACACCATACCGTTGCCTGACGGCCTGCACCCAGAAGACTTCAAACTCGAACTTTACGACACATACGGCAGGCAGGTCGGTTACGCTACAAGCGCAAAAGGCCAGGAAGCACTGTTTCAATGGCTGCGACAAAACCCGCACCGATTCAATCTCGGCAAACTTGGCTTATGGATCAAAAAAAACGACGGTACAGACGCTCAACTCGCTGACATTAGCGATCCATACCAGCAACTCGATCTGTGGCGCGGCCTGATCATAAGCCGGTACAAGGTCGAGGCTACCCCTGTCGAGGTGCAGACCTGCTGCCATCCTCAACGCGACATTGTTGCCGTCCGGATTGATTCACCCCTAATAGCCGCCGGTCGGTTGGGTGTCACACTCGCTTTCCCTTACGCCAGCCCGGATACATCCGGCGCAGATTGGTCGAAACCCGAAGCGCACCAGACAACAGTCCGACGGCCAACGCAAAATCGCGCCGATTTCCAGCGCAAGCTCGATGCCGATTTATACTTTGTCAGCCTTGCCTGGCAAGAACCCGCTCAACTCACCCAAACCGAGCAACACACATTCCTGCTCATACCTGCAAAAGGAACGCCGAGCTTGCGTTTTGTATGCGCATTTTCGCCCAAACCTGACATTGGTACGTTGCCGAATTTTGCCGAAACAAGAAAAGCAGCAGCAGACCACTGGCGCAGATTTTGGAACTCGGGCGGCGCGATTGACCTGTCCGGCAGCACAGACCCGCGCTGGCGTGAACTTGAACGTCGGATCGTGCTTTCACAGTACCTGATGGCAATTCAAGCTGCAGGCTCTTTGCCGCCCCAGGAAAGCGGCCTCGTGAACAATAGCTCGCACTGGAACGGCAAGTTCCATCTCGAGATGCACTGGTGGCATGGTGTGCACTTTGCATTATGGGGGCGGTGGGACCTGTTCGAGCGCAGCCTCCGCTGGTACAGAAAAATTCTTCCTCAAGCACGCCGACTCGCCCAAAGCCAGGGTTACAGCGGGGCGCGTTGGCCTAAAATGGTTGGCCCGGACGGGCGCGACTCGCCGTCCGGCATTGGCCCGTTGCTCATCTGGCAACAGCCGCATCCGATTTACTATGCGCTTCTTGACTACCGGCTTCATCCAACTCGACACACGCTTGAAAAATGGCGTGAGATTGTTTTCGACACAGCAGAGTTCATGGCGTCATTTGCCGTGTTTGACAAGGAATCCGGACATTTCGTGCTCGGTCCACCCCTCAAAACAGTGCCTGAAAATACCGATCCACGCAAAACACGCAACCCGACCTTTGAACTTTCCTACTGGCGGTTCGGACTGCGTGTCGCACAGGAATGGCGCGAAAAACTCGGCCTGCAACGCGAACCGGCCTGGGACAATGTGCTAACAAACCTCGCACCATTACCCGTGCACAACGGGGTGTACATCGCACAAGAAGGCATGTTCGACACATACACAAACTGGAACTGGGAACATCCAGCTTTGCTCGGCCCGTACGGTATGTTGCCCGGCGACGGCGCAGATCCGCAGCTCATGCGCGCAACGCTGCACAAGGTCTGGCAAACATGGGATTGGGACCGCAAGACGTGGGGCTGGGATTTCCCTCTCCTGGCAATGACCGCTGCAAGATGCGGTGAACCTGAACTAGCAATCGAAGCATTGCTTCATCCAGCAGAACGAAACCGGTTCATGGTCAACGGGTTCAGCACAGGCGGGCCGTACCCGTACTTTCCGTCAAATGGCGGCCTGCTCACCGCCGTAGCAATGATGGCCGCAGGTTGGGACGGTGCCCCCCATACAAACGCGCCCGGCTTTCCCGCAAACGGCAAATGGAAGGTAAAATGGGAAGGTTTACACCCGCTGCCATGACAACGTTGGACCGCAAAAAGCTACGTATCATCAACCTTTCAGCGCATCTTTGGCCCAGGTGTCCTTGAGCGTTATCGTCCGATTGAAAACCAGTTTCACCCCGCTGTCCTTGTCGAGCACAAAGTATCCGAGCCGCTCGAACTGATATCGTTCGCTAGGTTTTGCATCGCTCAGGCTCGGTTCGCACTTGGCGGTAACAATCTGCAACGAGTTCGGGTTGATGTACCTCGTAAAGTCACCCTCTGCATCCGGCTCAGGCACAGTAAACAGTCTGTCGTATAGCCTGCACTCGGCATCGAATGCGTGCTCGGCACTTACCCAGTGGATGGTGCCCTTGACTTTGCGATTTGCAGTTGGACCGCCTGTTTTGCTGCCCAGGTCAGCCGTGCAGCGCAGCTCGATAACGTTGCCGGCGGCGTCTTTTACCACTTCGTCGCACCGAATTATGTAAGCGTACTTGAGGCGCACCTCACCGCCCGGCCTGAGCCTGAAATACTTCGGGGGCGGGTTTTCCATGAAATCATCCCGCTCGATGTACAACACGCCACTGAACGGTACCTGGCGCGTGCCTGCAGCAGGGTCTTCGGGATTGTTGACGGCGTTGACAAGTTCGGTTTTGCCATCCGGATAATTCGTGATCACCACCTTTAACGGCTGCAACACAACAAGCCTGCGCAGGGCGTGCTTGTTCAGGTCGTCGCGAATCGCGTGCTCGAGCACCGCCATGTCGGTGAGCGCATTGTATTTTGTTATGCCAATGTTGTAGGCAAACGCGCGGATTGCCTCTGCGGTAACACCGCGCCTGCGCAAACCGCAAATCGTCGGCAAACGCGGGTCGTCCCAGCCGGCCACATACCCTTCGGTGACAAGTTGCATGAGCTTGCGCTTGCTCATCACGGTGTAACTGAGGTTCAGCCGCGCAAACTCATACTGGCGCGGCAGGGGCCGCGGCAGGTCGAGGTTCGCAAGAATCCAATCGTACAGTGGCCGATGCACTTCAAATTCAAGTGTGCAAATGCTGTGTGTAATGCCCTCGATATAATCGCTCAGACAATGCGCAAAATCGTACGTGGGATAAATGCACCATTTATTGCCAGTGTGATGGTGTTCGACGTGCCGGATACGATACAGCACAGGATCACGTAACCATACGTTAGGCGATGCCATGTCAATCTTCGCACGTAATGTGCGCGAGCCGTCGGGAAACTCACCCGCACGCATTCGCTCGAACAGGTCGAGGTTTTCCTCGATGCTGCGGTTGCGGTACCGGCTTTCCTGCCCGGGTTTATCCGGCGCCCCGCGCATCCGGTCCACATCATCTGCTGTGTGATCACACACGTACGCTTTGCCTTTCTTGATCAACTGCACCGCGTACTGGTAAAGCTGCTCGAAATAGTCTGACGCATAAAATGGCTCCAGCTCTTCCAGAACCCGACCCTTCGCATCAGACCCGGTGACCGGGCCGAGGTAATAATCAGGTTTACCTTCAGTTTGGATTGTTTCAGGTGTCTTACCTCTGGGTTTTAATCCAAGACAATGATCAGCCCACCCGGCAATCAACCACCGAACATCCTCGTAAATCGCATCCACGAATTCAGCCTCTTCTTTTGTCGGATTAGTATCGTCATACCGCAAATTACATATGCCACCGAACTCGCGTGCGATGCCAAAGTTCAGGCAGATGCTCTTTGCATGGCCAATGTGCAGGTACCCGTTCGGCTCAGGCGGGAAACGCGTCCGCACACTTTTGCACCTGCCTTCAGCAAGGTCCCGCTCGATTATCTCACGAATAAAATCCTTTGGCCGATTCACCGTGCCGTGTGAACCGTTCTCACTTGATCCACTCATAGCCATGTGCCGCTGAAAATACCAGACTTCAACTAACCTGAACAGTGGTTTCGGGTTACCAACGCAATCAAGCAAGGTAAAAGTGCAGACGGCGCAACAGCCGACCAAACACCAACAACCAATTCAGCACGCGAGCTGCAAGCACGAAAAGCGATCTCCATGCTCCCTGCCAAATGCGGGATTGGCCCTGACCAGGTCACTACAGAATTCGGTTTAGTTCAAGGCATTCCGATAACGGTGTCTTAGCGGAATCGGCAGGTCGAACATTGCCCATGCACAATTCAAAAAGGCTAAACAAAGCTTCAACAATAGTCCTATTAGCTGTGAAATTTTTACGCGCCGAAAATAACCATGCACAATTTCGCATGTCAGCACACAGACCATCTCAAATGGATGTTTACTGGAAACAGGAGCTTTTTATGTAATCCAGCTTGACCGCAAACCTGAATGCTGGTAAGTAACAGGCGAAATTGCGGCGGAGTGCATTGCAACCGGAATTAAACGACTATGGCAAGGCAAATAACAGACAAACGAAAGATCACATTCAAGTGTTTCGCGCCGACGGCAAAATCGGTTGCAGTAGCCGGCGACTTTACAAACTGGGAAGCTGCACCGATCGCGTTGCGTAAACAGCCGGATGGCACATGGGTAAAGACCGTGTCGCTTCCACCCGGCAAATATCAGTACCGATTCATTGTGGACGATCAATGGCAGGACGACCCGCAATGCCCTGAACGTGTGCCAAACCCGTTCGGCACATGCAACTGCGTGCGCGTGGTTGACTGATCAGCCCGGTTCGATTTCCAAGGCGCGTTTGCGTTCGAGCAACGTCGGGTGCGAGTAATAAAACCCGCTGAAAATCGGGTGCGGCGTCAGGTTACTGAGATTTTTCTCTTCCAGTTTCAGCAACGCACTGATTAAAAGTTCCGGCTCGCCAACAATTTTTGCAGCGAATTTGTCGGCGGCATGTTCGTGGCTGCGCGACAGCCAGTTCACAAGCGGCATGAGCCAAAATACAACTGTGCCACCCAACAGCCCAAACAACAACAACGCAGGTGCAACATGGCCCGGCTCGAATCCAAATGCCCTGTAGAATGACCCAGCACGGGCAAGAACCGAGATTGCCCAAAGCCAAACCAGTAGCCCAACCGCGGACATTGCAAGGCGAACGGGCACGTGTTTGAGTTTGAAATGGCCAATTTCATGCGCAAGCACAGCCTCAAGCTCGGGCGGACTTAACTGCGCGATCAGCGTATCGAACAACACAATCTTTCGGAACGGCCCAAGCCCCGTAAAAAACGCATTCGAGTGGCGCGAGCGCCGGCTGCCATCCATCACTTCAATTTTGCGCACGTGAAATCCGGCGCGACTGGCCAGAGCAAGCACACGCTCACGCAGCTCCCCTTCCGGCAATGGAGTAAACTTGTTGAATAACGGCAGTATCAACACTGGCGCAATCACAACAATCACCACTTGAATGCATATCAGCACCAACCACACCCAAAACCATCCAAACTTGTGCCACGGATTGAAAAACTCCAGTACAACAACCCCTATCGGGTACAAAAGTGCAATCGTCAACAGGGTTTCTTTGAGCCTGTCAGTAACCCATGTGCGCAAAGTTGATGTGTTAAATCCGAACCGTTGCTCGAGCTTGAACACCGCATACCAGTCGAATGGCAACTCGACCAGCCGCAGGCACACAATCACACTTACCAAAAACGCGCTCATTGCCCAAGCGGACATGCCCAAGTGCCTCGTGACAACTGCATAGGCAAACGGCAACACACCACTGTACAACAGGAAGAGCAGAACTAGCGTATCAAACACATCGGTGATCTGGCCGAACCGGTTTTTTGCAAGTGTGTACCAGACAGCTTTTGCGTAGGCCGCTTCGTCAATCATGCCCCGGAATGGTTCGGGCACTTCTTTCGCGTGCGCACGCACGTGTCGCCGATTCAGCCCGGCAAGCCAAAGTGCCGTGCACAGCCGCGCCAGAACCAGGCCTGCCACAACCAACCCGATAACTTGCGCATCGCTCACGAGTTGAATATGCCGAATGAATCTGTGCAGAACAACCTGCCAAAGGTCGTAAAACCCGGTGTCAGATCGCAATACGGATACAAACTAACGGCGTCCTGCAAATAAAACCGTGCCTGTCTTGTAAAAGTCGCAGTTGAACGGGAAGTTGGACTCGTTGGCTTTGGCCGGGCCCAGGGGCGGTTATAATGGACATTTGCTTCAAATGCACTTGATGTTGGGAAAAGCCGATGGGCAGTGTGCTTTGACGCAATTCTTTGCACATGCGTTCCATATAGTTGGTGGTGCGCACCCAAACGGCCCAACTACAGCCGTAACCGCAGTTAAGTCAAGGCGCGTCGCAGTCCTGTCCCATTTTCTTTTTTGGTTTGTTCGCAACTGCCTTGCCCACAGCAAGTTAGAGCGCGTTTGGATTTCATCAAAATGCCTACATCGCCCAGAGCTTCACGCCCAATAGCTCCAAGATCCTCTATTGATAAGCCATGCGCACCGTCGAGTATTGGAACCGCACTTTTCCCATCCGCACCGGATTGAGGCTGACCTGCCGCAGACTCGCCATCACTGAGCAAGAGCTCCACTTGCGCTCTTTGCCACGCCGCTCGCTGGCAAACAACGGCTCAAGCGGCTGTTGCATGTGCCACTGCAAATAGTAGGCTAACATGCAAATGAACACGCCCGTGCGAATCTGATCATCGGTCTTGTAATACACCAGTCGCACTTCCAGCCAGACGGTCATTAAGTCCCGAAAAACCCCTTCAACTAGCAGGCTGTTGAAAAGAGGGGCTGTTTTTCGGAGAGGGCATTTCAGGTGGCTGATTTTTCATCCGATTGTGTCGGATCCGAGCCGAATGTTGGCTTGCTGGCCCCGAGCACAGCAGCGCTGGCACCTGCCGGCGGCGGCGCTGGCCGGCTCACCGCAGGCGTTTTACCCGGCAGCCGCCAGGCTCAAGCCCGCTATCCGCAGCAGATTCTAGGCA
>Ga0315298_1002460_pt1 | contig 31395 bp, 32 predicted proteins | sample WHS_1_MG_FD_203077 | JGI IMG/M metagenome (GOLD analysis project Ga0315298, IMG submission 203077) | Extremophilic microbial mat communities from Washburn Hot Springs, YNP, Wyoming, USA - WHS_1_MG | ecosystem: Environmental > Aquatic > Thermal springs > Hot (42-90C) | place: USA: Wyoming... | reverse complement strand
CCAGGAGATGCCATCATCCAAATCAGCTGAACCCGCCACCTGAATTCCTGTGGTGCCTAAAACTCAAAACGGCCTATATCCCGTTGTAATCCAACTTTATTTTTTTCGTCACTGTGGAAGTTGGGTCTGACATGGCGCGCCGGGGGTCGGGTGCGCGACGTTGCGGCGGGACCGGATTACTTTGCGAGGTCTCGCGAGGATGTAGCCAAGGCAGAGCCCCGATTTATCAGAGTTTTTTGGTTCTTTTTTGCAAAAAAGAACGGCTTGTCTTGGGCCTTTCAGGCTTTTGAGGCCGGTTCAGCCGTTATCTGGTTGATGATTGATTCGCGTTCCGCGCGGCTGGCTGCGCTGCGGGTGCGGGCGGTTTGGAGGGTTTCGGGTGGGGCGGTTTCGGGGGTTCCGGCGGTGAAGGGTGGGGCGGGGGCGTATTCGAGGGTTAGTTGGATGGATTCGGCGGTTTGCTGGTCGGTCAGTTCGGCGGCGAGGGTCAGGGCGAAGTCGATGCCGGCGGTGACGCCGCCGCCGGTGATGAGGTTGCCGTCGCGGACGACGCGGGCGTGGGTGGGGATGGCGCCGAAGGCGGGGAGGAATTCCATGGCGGACCAGTGGGTGGTGGCGCGTTTGCCGGTGAGCAGGCCGGCGGCGCCGAGGAGGAGGGCGCCGGTGCAGACCGAGGTGATGTAGCGGGCGGTTTTGGCCTGGGTTCGCACGAAATCGAGGATGGTCTGGTCGGTCAGGAGGGCGTTGATGCCGATGCCGCCGGGGATGCAGATGATGTCGAGAGGCGGGCAGTCCGCGAGTGTGGTGGTGGGGGTGAGGATGAGGCCGGTGGCGGAGGTTATGGGGGTGAGGGTTTTCCAGATCAGGTGGAGTTGGGTGTCGGGCAGGCTGGCGAAAACTTCGTAGGGGCCGGTGAGGTCGAGTTGCTGGACTCGGGGGAAGGTAAGGAGGCCGATGGTTGTGGTCATGGGGCGGGGTGTCAGGAGCCGATGAGGACGGTGGGCAGGCCGCCGACGATGACGCCGCCGTGGGCGGTGGGGTCGCCCATGCGGGCGGCCATCATGCCGTTGATCAGGACGGTGGGGGAGCCGAGCAGGATGGTGTCGGGTGGGCCGACGCAGGTGACGGGGTCGCCCATGCGGGCGGCGGGGAGGCCACCGATGAGGACGTTGGGGGAACCTGCGATGATCGGGCCGCCGACATGGGGGATGATGCCGGTGACATCGGGGCAGGTGTGCATGTCGGTTGCGCGTGCTGCGGGTTTTTCGCCGGCCATGGGGGATGTTAGGGGCGTTCGGGGCCGGTTTTGCAAGAGTTTTTTGGTTCTTTTTTGCAAAAAAGAACGGCTTGCTTTCTGTCCGTCACGCGATCAGCCGATTGGCTCCAGCGCGCGGAAGGCCAGAGCGGGGTCGTGGGCGACGATACGCAGGAGGGAGATTGTGGCGGGGTCCATCGCGACGCGGTGTTGTTCCCAGTTGCGCAGGGTGGCGACGGGGATGTGCAGGCGGGCGGCGAAGGCTTCCTGGGAGAGGCCGAGCCGGTGGCGGATGAATTGGGGCGAGATCGGGGGTTCGGGGATGCCAGCGTCGGGGTCGTGCCCGTCTTCGATGGTGTGGGCGCGGATATCGGCTTCGGTGGTGGCGTCGAGTTTGGCGCGGTTGCGTTGTGACGGGGTTGCGGTGATTTCATCGAGGGTCATGCGTTTGAGAGCCATGTTGCGATTTCCTTGCGGCTTGCCCGGCGCACCGAGATGATTCGGATGGTGTCGCCCCGGTAGGTGAAGGCGACGTGGAGGATATCCTGGGCGGTCCGGCCGATCGCGCGGAACCGGGGTTCGCCGTAGTCACGCCGTGTGTCCGGCCAGACGATGATCGGTCCGGCGAAGATCCGGGCACCGTCGTCGAAGCCGAGGCCGCGGTTGTGGAGGGTCTGGGCGTGTTTTGCTTCGTCCCATTCGAACTCCATTGCGGATAGACTACGCTAACAGCGTAGAAAAGGCAAGGATCGTTCGAGAGAGTTTTTTGGTTCTTTTTTGCAAAAAAGAACCGCTTGCTTTCTGCTCAGGCCACTTTAGGCGACCGAAGTTTCGTGGGTTGCGGAGAAGTGGATTTCGGGGGCGCGTTCCTGGGCGTAGCGGAGGGACCAGGGGTCGCGGGCGAGGAAGACGGGGCTGTCGTCGCGGTCGAGGCCCATGGTGGATTGGTTGGCGTCGATGAAGTCTTTCAGGCGTTTGGGGTCGGGGCAGGTGATCCAGCGGGCGGTGGTGTAGGGGGAGGCTTCGAAGCGGATCGGGATTTTGTATTCGGTGTCGATGCGGGCGGCGAGGACGTCGAGCTGGAGGGCGCCGACGACGCCGACGATCCAGTCCGCGCCGAGCATGGGGCGGAAGATCTGGGCGACGCCTTCCTCGGCGAGGTCTTCGAGGGCGCGGCGGAGCTGTTTCGCGCGCATGGGATCGGCGAGGATGATGCGGCGGAGGATTTCGGGCGCGAAGCTCGGGATGCCGGTGAAGCGCAGCGGTTCGCCTTCGGTGAGGGTATCGCCGACGCGCAAGCTGCCGTGGTTGGGGATGCCGATGATGTCGCCGGGCCAGGCTTCCTCGGCCAGCGAACGGTCGCGCGCGAAGAAGAAGATCGGGGCCTGGATCGCCATGGATTTGCCGGCGCGGACGTGGAAGAGTTTCATGCCGCGCTGGAAACGCCCCGAGCAGATGCGGGTGAAGGCGATGCGGTCGCGGTGGTTGGGGTCCATGTTGGCCTGGACCTTGAAGACGAAGCCGGTGACGCTGGGGTCGGATGCGGCGACGGGGTGGGGTTCGGCGCGCTGGCTCGTCGGCGCTGGAGCGAAGGCGGAGAGCATGGCGAGGAGTTCGACCACGCCGTAGTCTTTCAGCGCGCTGCCGAACAGGACGGGGGTGAGGTGGCCGGCGCGGAAGGCGGCTTCGTCGAACGCGGGGTAGGCGCCGGTGAGTTCGATCGCGTCCTGGACTTCGGCCATCTGCTCGGGCGGCACGGTGACGGGGGCGAAGACCTCGCCATCGGGGGAGACGCGGCCGATCGGGCGGTGTTCGGCGATGTCCCAGCAGCCGCGAAACAGGCCGCCCATGCCGATCGGCCAGACCATGGGACACACGTCGAGTGCCAGGGTGCTGGCGATTTCGTCGAGCAAGGTGAAGGGGTCCTGGCCTTCGCGGTCGATTTTGTTGATGAAGGTGATGATCGGGATGTCGCGCAGGCGGCAGACTTCGAACAGTTTGAGCGTCTGCGCCTCGATGCCACGGGCGGCGTCGATCACCATGACGGCCGCATCGACCGCGGTGAGGGTGCGGTAGGTGTCTTCACTGAAATCCTGATGCCCTGGCGTGTCGAGCAGGTTGAAGACGACATCGTGCCAGGTGAAGGTCATGACCGAGGAGGTGACGGAGATGCCGCGCTGGCGTTCGATCGCCATCCAGTCCGAGCGGGTATTGCGGCGCTCGCGGCGGGCCTTGACCATGCCGGCTTCGTGGATGGCGCCGCCGAACAGCAGGAGTTTTTCGGTGAGCGTGGTCTTGCCGGCATCGGGGTGCGAAATGATCGCGAAGGTGCGGCGGGGCAGGGTTTGCGCGGGCGGGGCGGCGGTGACGGGTTCGGTGGGGGTTATGGTCATGTCGTCCATCATCGCCATGTCATAGCAATCAATGGTTTCGGTGTGTAGGGTTCGGGGATGGATGGGACGGTGTTCATTGGCTCGGAGGTGTATCGCGCGCGGGTGAGCATGCCGCCGCATCCGCTCGCCGTGGTGCGTTCGCCTTATGCGGAGGATCTGGCGCGGGCGATGGGGTGGCTCGGGGATGCGCAGTATCGCGCGGCGCCGGAGGCCAGTGCGGCGGAGATCGGGCGGTATCACGATGCGGATTACATCGAGGCGCTGATGTCGACGCGGATTGCGAGCGGGTTTCTGCCGGAGACCGAGGCGCAGGCGCGGTATCGGATCGGGCTGGATGGCAATCCGATGCATCCGAGCATCTGGCGGCGGTCGGCGGTGTCGGCGGGGGGTGCGCTGCTGGCGGCGGAACTGACCCGGGCGGGCGGGGTGGTGCATGTGCCGGGGTCGGGCAATCATCATGCGATGCGGGCGCGGGCGAGCGGGTTCTGCTATGTCAACGATCCGGCGCTGGGGTTGTTCGCGTGGCTGGATCAGGGGTTGGAGCGGCTGGTTTATGTCGATCTGGATGCGCATCATGGCGATGGGGTGGAAGCGGCGTTCGTGGATGATCCACGGGTGTTGACGATCAGCGTGCATGAGGCGGGGCGGTGGCCGCATAGCGGGGTGGTGTCCGATCCGGGGCGGGGGGTGCTGAATTTTCCGGTGCCGGCGGGGCTGAACGATGTCGAGATGGATTTTCTGATGCAGGAGGCGATTTTGCCGGCGGTGGCGGCGCATCGGCCCCAGGGGATATTGGTGGTGCCGGGGTCGGACGCGCTGGCGGATGATCCGATGTCGAAGCTGCGGCTGAGCAATTTCGGGCTGTGGCGGGCGGTGGGGGCGTTGCGGGGGCTGGCGCCGCGCTTCGTGGTGCAGGGCGGGGGCGGGTATAATCCGTTCGGGCTGGCGCGGGCGTGGGCGGGGATCTGGGCGCTGCTCAACGGGATTGCGGTGCCGGAGGTGTTACCGCAGGCGGCCTTGGACGTTCTGGCGCAGATCCGCTATTTCCGGGTGGACGGGCGCGCGACGCCGGCACGGTGGCTGAGCAGTATCGCGGATCGACCGCGTATTGGCTCGGTGCGGGCGGAGGTGCGCGCGTTGGCGGCTTCATGAGATGGGATGGATTTATGACCAAGTGGACGGCGCGGTGGATGTGCGGGGCCGGGGTGGCAGCGGTGATCGGGGTGGCCTCGGTGGGGGTGGCATCGGCGGCGATCACCGGGCCGCAGAAAGGGCTTGCGACCGAGACGCTGACGATTGTCAACCAGCATGGCAAGCGATTCACGTTCAAGGTGGAGCAGGCGCTGACGCCGGAGCAGCAGGAGATCGGGCTGATGTTCCGCAAGGTGGTGCCGGCGGATACCGGGATGATCTTTCCGTGGGACCCGCCGCAGGTTTCCGAGATGTGGATGAAGAATACGCTGGTGCCGCTCGATATGGTGTTCATCGGGCCGCATGGGACGATCCGGCATATCGCCAATGACACCGTGCCGGAGAGTTTGCGGGTGATTTCGAGCCGGGTGCCGGTGGCGGCGACGCTGGAGTTGCAGGGCGGGATTACCGCCAAGGACGATATCGACGTGGGGGACAAGGTGATCGCATCGCAATTCGGCGATGAGAAGTGAGTTGCTTGCGCTGAGGCGGCGCAGGGCATAGGAAGCGGATCGGTCGGGGCGTGGCGCAGCCTGGTAGCGCGCTTGTTTTGGGTACAAGAGGCCCCCGGTTCGAGTCCGGGCGCCCCGATGTTTTCGAGGGGATTGCGATGAACCGCGCGCGTATTTTTCAGCCGGCGAAGACCGCGATGCAGTCGGGCCGGGCCAAGACGCATCGGTGGGTGCTGGAATTCGAGCCGGCGATGGCCAAGGTGATCGATCCGCTGATGGGGTGGACCGGATCGGGCGACATGATGGCGACCGAGGTGCGGTTGTCGTTCGACACGCGCGACGAGGCGGTGGCTTATGCCGAGCGGTGCGGGATTGCTTACGATATCGAGATTCCGACCGAGCATCGGCGCCGGCCCAAGGCGTATGCGGATAATTTCAAGTTCGATCGCCGGGCGAACTGGACCCATTGACGGGGCGGCGTGTGCCGGTAATCAGTCGGCCAGCGGCCCCGTAGCTCAACTGGATAGAGCACCCGCCTTCTAAGCGGGATGTTGCGTGTTCGAGCCACGCCGGGGTCGCCATATTTGTCACACTGCCGATACAGTAATGATGGTGCGGCGATATTACGGCTTCACTTATCGGTGGCGATTTGCGACTATGCCGGGAGAGGCTGAGCCGATGGCGTGACGGCCGGCTGGGGGTTGCGCAAGACCTGCAAGGATCACGCCGTAGGGAGATCTTTCATGAAATTATCCGCACGTTACGGCGTGGTTGTGGCCCTGCTGGCATTGGCCGGGTGCTCGACCACGGCGCAGGGGCCGGAATCGAGCACGCTGGCGCCGCAGGATCTGCATTTCATCACGACCGCGTATCAACTGGTTCATTTCGATCTGGATGCCTGCGCTTTCGTGCAGAAGAGTGCGCTGACGCCGCAGACGATGCCGGTGGTCGACAAGATCTGTGCCGATGCGAAGGAATATGCACCGAAGATCCGCGCGCAGGCGGCAGCCACCAACGTGACCTTGCCGAATACGTTGCCGACCGATCTGAAGGCGAAGCTGGTGACGCTGACCTATCATCCGGAGCCCAACCTCGCGGTTGCGTTCATTCGCGATGAAATTTCGAGCCATGAGAGCGCGCTGGCGGTGTTTCAGGACGAGCAGCAGAACGGGGTGAACCCGACCTTCAAGCAGGTGGCGGCGCAGACGACGCCGCTGATCGAACAGAATCTGACGATGCTGCGGGCGGCGCTGCCCGCGGGAACCGGGGAGTAGGCTGGACCCGGCGACCGCATGACGGTCGCCGGATTCGCCTTGCCGTGAGACGATCGGGGCCGCCGCTGCTGCGACGGCCCTGATTTTTTCAGAAGACCTTGGCGATCTGCGCGAGGAAGATCACGTTGTTTTTCAGGCCACCGCGAACCCGGACATCGGTGGTGAGCGAGGCCTGCACCGCGACGGTGGGGGCGATGAAGGTGCCGGCGTTGACGCCGATCGTGGTCGCGTCGATCCGGTTGCCGGTATCGAAATTGCCGATGGGAGAGGTCAGGTAGGATTTGCCGCCCCAGGTCTGTTCGAAGCTCAGGCCGATATAGCCGGCGGTCGACGGATGGACGTAGTAGGGCAGATAGACGATCAACTGGCCGGAGGGCTGGGTGTGCTCATGCGAGGTGAAGGGGCCGACGGCCGGACCATCGTTGTTGACGCCGTAGACGTATCCATCGAGCCAGACTTCGAAATCGAGGCGGTGGCCCTTCGGCGGGCCGAACAGCCGGTGGCCGAAGCCGATTTCGAGGTTGTTGACCATCTGGTTGTTGCTGGCGTTGAGCGAGGCCGAGCTTTCATAGGCGCCGACCGCCGGGCTGAGGAAGTAGGTGATGTTGAAATAGGCGTCCTGTGTCGGGTCGCTATAGGGATAGATGAAGGCGGAGAGCTGGGGTTCGGCGAAACCGCTGTTGCTCGGCAGGTCGGTGCCGCCGAGTTTGGTGTTGCCGATGAAATTGGTATCGGGCGCGATGATCTGCACGCCCCACTGCATTCCGGCGATCTGACCGAAGGTGTGGACGTAGCGCAAAATCGGCGTGTCGGTGACGATGCTGGTGTCGCCCACCTTGGTGCCGTTGGCGGTGTAGAAGCTGCTGCCCGAGGTGACTTCGTTATAGAGGATCGCGATGTTGACGTTGGGCGGCGGGGTGATCAGGTCGTAGGGCAGCGGGCCGCCGGCGAGGGCCGGGGCGGTTGCGGCGGCCAGGGCGATGACGGACCCGATCGCGGCACCGGCGATGACGCTCAGGGTGCGGCCGATGGGCTGGCGTTCGACGGATTTCATGAGATGATCCCTCCCGGTTCGGAATTATTTCGGTCTTGTTTAAGGTGAGTGTGCGGCGAATAGTGAGGCTTATCAATATCGAGACGAACGATCCGGCGGTGGTCGGGCGGTTTTTGCCGGGGAGTGACGTTTGCGCAACATCGGCTCAATGCGGCGCAAGGGATTGATTTTCATCAGAGATATCCCTCCCCGGCTTCGGCGGCGAAGCGGGCGGGCGGGCCTTCCCAGACCAGGCGCGCGTGTTCGATGACGTAGACGCGATCCGCGTGCGGCAGGGCGAAGGTGACGTTCTGTTCGCCGAGGAGAATCGTGATGTCCGTGGTTTCGCGCAATCTGGCCAATGCCTCCGAGAGTTGGCCGAGAATGACCGGCGCCAATCCTAGCGTGGGTTCGTCAAGAATAAGTAAACGCGGCTTGAGCATCAGCGCGCGGGCGATGGCGAGCATTTGCTGTTCGCCGCCCGAGAGGGTGCGGGATTCCTGGTGGATGCGGGATTTCAGGATCGGGAACAGGGTGTAGAGCCAGTCGAGCCGGGAGGCGGTTTCGGTTGCCTCGAAGCGTTGGGCGGCGAGCAGGAGATTGTCGAGAACGCTCATGGCGCCGAACAACTCGCGGGTTTCCGGGCATTGGACGATGCCCGCGCGGGCGATGGCGCCGGGGGTGGCGCGGCGGCGGGGCGCGCCGTTCCAGCGGATGGTGCCGGTGGCGGGGATGAGGCCGGATATGGCGTTGAACAGGGAGGTTTTCCCCGCGCCGTTGAGACCCACGATCGAGACGAATTCGCCGGGGGCGATGGTGAGGGAGACGCGGTCGAGCGCCTGGGCCTTGCCGTAGGTCACGCTGAGGTTTTCAACTTCGAGGAGCGGTGGTCCGGCGGGGGATGGGGTTGCGGCGCGGGGATGGGCGGTGAGCGCGCCGCCGAGATAGACCCGGCGGACGGTTTCGTCGCGCATGACCTGCGCGGGCGTGCCTTCGGCGATTTTCTCGCCGAGATAAAGGGCGGCGGCGCGATCGGCCAGAGAGACCAGGCTCTTGACGTTGTGATCGACCAGGACGACCGCCCTGCCCTGTTCGCGGAACCGGCTGATCAGGGCGGCGAAGCCGCTGACCTCGCCCCGGGTAAGGCCGGCGAAAGGCTCGTCGATCAGGACCAGTCCGGGGTCGCGGGCGATGGCCTTGGCGAGTTCGAGGCGGCGGAGATCGGCGAAGGGCAGCGTCGCGGGCAGGCGTTGCAGCACGGCACCGAGACCGCATTCCTCGGCGATGGCGGTGGCGCGGGCGCGGGCACCGGGCGGTGGGCGCAGGCGGGTGATGCGGTCCGGCAGGAGGCCGAGCAGGATGTTTTCGAGCACGGTTTGCAGGCGCAGCGGGCGGGAATGCTGGAAGACGATGCCGACGCCGGCACGGGCGATCTCGTAGACCGGTTTGCCTTCGATGGAGGTGCCGTCGAGCAGGATACTGCCGGAGGTGGGTTTCACCACACCCATGATCATTTGCATGATCGTGGATTTGCCCGAGCCGTTCGGGCCGATCAGCCCCATGATTTCGCCGGGATAGACCGCGAGATCGAAGGATTTCACCGCGATGAGGCCGCCGAAGCGCTTGTGCAGGCGGTTGAGTTCGAGGCGGGGGGGCTGGTTGGTCATGCGCCGCGCCGGGAGGGCAGCAGGCCGAGCAGCCCGTCGGGCTGGAGCACGATGACGATCAGCGCGATGAGGGCGACCACGAAATCGGAGAGCTGGCCGATCGGGCGGAGCAGTTCGCCCGCGACGATGAGGAAGATCGCGCCGATCGCGCCGCCGACGATGGTGCGGCGGCCACCGAGGACGACGGCGATGATGACGCGCACGCCGATTGCGATATCGACCACGGCGCTGACCGAGGCGGTGCCGAGGTAGAACACGAGGAAGGCGCCCGCGAGGCCGGAGAACAGGGCGGAGATGGCGAAGGCCATGATTTTGTGGCGGGTGGGATTGAAGCCCAGCGCCTCGGCGGCGATGCGGTCCTGCCCGGCGGCCTGGAGGATCATGCCGAGCGAGGAGCGGGCGATCAGGCTGAGGATGACGCCGCTGACCGCCATGAAGGCGAGGGCGTATTCGTAGTTGGGGCCACTGTCGATCGAGAGGACATCGGGGACCGAGAGGCCGATTTCGCCGCCGGTGACGCCGGCGAAAATGACGATGGCCTGTTGCAGGAGCAGGACCGCGACCAGAGTGATCAGGCCGAGATAGGGGCCGCTGAGGCGGAGGGCCGGGATGGCGAGGGCGACCCCGCCGGCGACCGCGGCGAGCGCGCCGATGACGATGGCGAGGGGCACCGGGGCGTGGAGCAGGGCATTCGCCATGCCGGCACCGTAGGCGCCGAGGCCGATCAGGAAGGTCGGGCCGAAATTGACCTCGCCGGCATAGCCGAACAGCAGATCCCACGACATGGCGAAGACCGCGAAATAGAAGGCGGTGGTGAGGACGCCGAGGATGTAGCCGTTGGCTCCGAGCGGGAGCAAAGCGAGGAGGGCGAGCAGGGCGGCGAAACCGGCGGCCCTGGGACGGGAAATGCCGCGCATTCAGCGCCGCCCCAGCAGCCCTTGCGGGCGGATGTAGAGCACGAGGATCAGCAGGATCAGGGCGGGGATGTCGCGCAGGGAGGGCGAGATCAGATAGGCGGTGAGGGTTTCGATGTAGCCGATCAGGTAGGCCGCGATCAGGGTTCCCGAAACCGAGCCGAGGCCGCCGAGGATGACGATGGTGAAGGCGCTGCCGGTGAGGCCGGGGATGTAGTCGGCGCCGGTGCCGAGGAAACTGCCGAGCAGGACCCCGGCTATGCCGGCGAGCACGCCGTAGATCAGCCAGACCACGAGATAGATGGTGCCGAGTTCGAAGCCGAGCAGAGTGAGGGCGCGCGGGTTGATCGAGGCGGCGAGGAGCTGGCGGCCACGCCTGGTGCGGTTCACGAACAGCCAGAGGCCGAGCATCACCGCCCAGGCGATGACGGCGGTGAGGATCTCGTTGCTCGGGGTGCGGACGCCGGCAATGTCGATCGTGCCGGGGAGCAGGGGCAGGACGGTGACCGGGCTGTTGGTGAAGAGGTAGGACAGGGCTTCCTCGATCATGACGCCCCAGAGCAGGGTGGCGGTGAGGACGAACAGTTCGCGTTCGCGCGCGGGGATGGCGCGGGAGCGGTTGATCGGGCGGACCACGGCGAGATAGGTCAGCAGGGCGGTGAGGATGCCGGCGGCGATGCCGGCGGCGGCCCCTTCGAACGCGCCGAAGCCGAGAGACGTGCCGACATACCAGGCGATCATGGCGGCGACGACGAGAATGCCGCCATGGGCGAGGTTGAGCACGCCGGAGACCCCGAAGATGAGGGTGAAACCGAGCGCGCCCAGGGCGTAAAGCGTGCTGATCGCGAAGCCGTCGATCAGGATTTGCAGTGCCAGCACGCTACCCCCCTGCCCCGGTTTTTGGCTGATGCCACGCCTGCGGTTTCACGCGCGCTGCGGCTGCGGCCGTCAGGATTTGCCGGGCAGTTTCACGAAGGGCGGGAAGACCGGTTTGGCGTTGGCGAGGTTGAGCGGCCAGATGCATTTCTGCTGGCCGTTCTGCCACTGGATGGCGACGCCGGTGACATATTTCGGGCCGTATTTCAGGGCGTGGGTGAATTTGCTGTCCGGGCCGTTGAAGGCGATGCGGCCCTGGGTGCCGACCATGTCGGTTTTGTCGAGCGCATCGACGATGGCGAGGGGTTTGGTGGATTTGGCGCGTTCGATCGCGTCCTTCAGGGCGTAGATGGCGTCATAGGTGGAGTAGGCCGAGTAGGCCGGGGAGATGCCGAATTTTTTCTGGTAGGCGTCGGTGAAGGGCAGGGTTTTCGGGGTGATCGCGACGCCGGGGGCGGAGGTGTTGCCGGTGATCACACCATCGGTCGCGCCGTTGGTCGCTTTCCAGAAGACCGAGGAGCCGGATTGGGCGTTGATGCCGGCGAGCGCGATGGGGACTTTCTGCTCGGCCCATTGCACGGTGGGCTGGACGCCGACATGGGCCCAGCCCGCGATGATGACGTTGGGGTGGAGGCTTTCGATTTTCTGGAAGATCGGGGTGAAATCGGAGGTGTTCGGGGCGAAGCGGATATTGTCGAGCACTTTCAGGCCGATTTTGGGCAGGCATTGGTCATACCCGGCGTCGAGCGGTTTGGTCCAGGCGGCGTCTTCGCTCATGACGACGGCGGTGGTCATGTGGAGCTGGTCGACCAGCGTGTCCTTCGAGGCATCGCACACCGCCTGGGCGAGGTCGGCGGCGGGGAGGTAGGCGTGGAAGATGTATTGCCGGGCCTTGTAGTCGGCGTGGACGTATTCGGAGAGTTCGTTGGCGGCGGCACCGGTGATCATGTAGGGCTCGTGCAGGCGGGCGGCCCAGGGTTCGAGGGCGAGGGCGACTTCGCTGACGAAGGTGCCGACCACGGCGACGGCGTGATCCTGCTTGACCATGCGCTGGAACGACCGGATGGCGTCGGTGGTGGAGAGGTGGTCGTCCTCGATCAGGAGCTTGATCTTGCGGCCGTCGATGCCGCCCTTCGCGTTGATCTGCTCGGCGGCGAGGGTGGCACCATTGGCGATGGCCTTGCCGGGGATGGTGCCGAGTTCGGTGGTGATGCCGATGGTGATCGGCGGCGCCGCATGGGCGGCGGCGAGCGAGAGGATGGCCGAGACGCCGCAGGCGGCCACAAGCAGACGGTTGTTTCCCTTGGACATTGCAGGCTCCCTTGATTGATTTTTATGGGGGTTGAGTTCCCTGGGACGGGATCATGCCATAGGTGGCGCAAACGGCAAGGGGGTATCGTACACAAGAAGGTGCCCGGGGTTGGGGATTTTTCGGGTTTCGCAACCGGTTGTTAATATTTGCCCCTTATCACTGCATCGTCAGGCCGGGATGAGCCCGGTCGGGATTTGTGACGGGCAAAATGCGGTGACAATTGTGAGATGCGGTTCGGGGGTGGTTCGGCTTCGCAGGGTGGCACGATGACCCGGGCCGGTCGGTTGCCGCTGATGCTCGGGTGCGCGGTGCTGGAGTGCGCGGCGCTCGGGCTGTGGGGCGGGGTGCCGGATGCACGAGCGCAGGGGGCGACGACGCATGCGCACGGTGTTGCGGGTTCGGCGCTCGTGGTCGAGCAGGGCAGCGGGCGGCTGGTGGGGTTGGCGGGTGCGGCGAGCAATGTGTTCGTGGCCGATCCGAATATCATCGCGGTGCGGCCGGCGAGTTCACGCAGACTGTTCGTGTTCGGCAAGGCGGCGGGGTTCACCACGCTGACCGCGACGGATGCGGCGGGGCGGACGATTGCTTCGTATCATGTCACCGTGTCGCCCAACCGGTATCCGGCGGTGCGGATCCGGGCGGGGGCGGCGCGGATTGCGCCGGGATCGCCGGTTTCGGTGCAGAGCGAGGCCAATGGCGTGGTGGTTCGGGGCAGTGTGCCGACCGCGGCGCAGGATTATGTGTTGATGAAGCAGGCGCAGCTTGCGGCGGGGACCGGGCAGACGGTTCTGAACGATACCGAGATCGTGCAGCCGCAGCAGGTCGCGCTCAAGGTGCGGATTGCGCAGATGTCGCGCACGGTGACGCAGCAGCTCGGGATCAACTGGCAGAGTGCGGCGGGCGGGGTGGCGATCGGGAAATTCGCGTTCGGATTTTCGACGCTGGGCAGCCTGCTTGGCGCATCGAGCGCGGCGGCGCCGGTGAGCGGGTCGTATAATCTGAATTTTCCGCAGGCTACCGTGCCGATCGATGGGATTCTCGATGCGCTGAACACCGATAATCTGGCGCATATTCTGGCCGAGCCGACGCTGACCGCGCTTTCGGGGCAGTCCGCCAGTTTCATCGACGGGGGGTCGTTTCCGGTGCCGGTGCCGGGGCAGAACGGGCAGGTGACGGTGGAGTACCAGAATTACGGCGTGCAGCTGAAGTTCAAGCCGGTGGTACTGAGCAATGGCAGCATCATTCTGCATGTCGAGCCGACCGTGAGTTCGCCGACGACGCAGAGTGCGTTTCAGATTTCGGTGGCGGGGGAATCGATTGTGGTGCCCTCGCTGTCGACCCAGTCGGCCTCGACGACGGTGGTGATCGGGAGCGGGCAGACGCTGGCGATTGCGGGATTGCTGAGCAACAGCAGCAACCAGACCGATAATGCGGTTCCGGGGCTAGGGCAGATCCCGGTGTTCGGGGCGGCGTTCCGCAATGACAATTACAACAAGCAGGAGGAGGAACTGGTGATTCTGGTCACGCCCTACCTGGTGCATCCGGTCGATAACGAATCACGCTTCGAGACCCCGGATTCGGGGTGGAGCACGCCCAACCAGATCCAGCGGATCTTTCTGTTCCGGACCAATGGCAGCGTTGCAGCGGCGCATACGCTGCCCGGACAGGCGGGGTTCATGCTGCGATGAGCAGGATACGGGGATACAGGATGGGGCAGTACCGGATGATCCTGATTGCAGTGGGTCTCGCAATGGCTGGGGGGTTGGCGGGGTGCGCGCAGTTCGAGCCGTTCCAGCGGCAGGGGACGTGGCATGAGAACGATGCACCGATGCAGAATATCGCAATCGAGCTTGCCGATCCGCATGATCTGTATCGGGGCCGGGGAGATGCCACGATGACCGGGCAGATGGCGGTGACGGCGATCGATGGGTCGGTGGCGGCGCTCTCTCCCGGTGCGGGTAGCGGCGGTGCTAGTGCGACGGCGGGTGCTGGTGGGGGGTCGGCGGGGGCCGGGTCGGGAGGTGCGGCTTCGTCCGGTGCGGGCGGCGTGACGGGCGGCAGCGGGGGCAGCACGGGGTCGATCGGCAGTACGGGTGGAGGGTCGATGTGATGGGCGGTCAGGGTGGTGACGGCATGATCCGGGCGGGGCGGAGTGGCGGGGAGCGGCAGGCAGGTTGGGCGGGACAGGCTGGCAGGGCGGGACAGGCTGGCAGGGCGGGGCGGCTGCTGATCGGCGCGATCGTTGGCGGGTTGCTCGCGGGGTGTGCGACGGGGACGCCGCAGAGGACGGCGGCGATTGGCGATCGGACGTTGAATGTCGCGCGATCGGCGCTGGCGGGCGGCAATCCGGAGATGGCGCTGAGTGTCACCAACGCGGTTTTGAAATCATCGCCGAACGATCCGGAGGCGCTGATCGATCGGGGGGATGCCTATTATCTGCTGAAGAATTGCGGGCGGGCGAGCGCGGATTATCAGCACGCGCTGCGATCGGCGCCGCATGCGGCGATGGCCGAGCTGGGGCTGGGGCGGTGCGCGATGACGCAGAATCCGCGGATTGCCGCCGCTGCGTTCGAGCGGGCGACCCGGGATGCGCCGGGTAATGCCGAGGCGTTCAATGATCTCGGGATCGCGCAGGCGAGCGAGAGCGAGTTTGGTGCGGCGGCGGCTTCGTTGCGGCAGGCGCTGGCGCTTGATCCGTCGTTGCAGGCGGCGAAGATAAATCTAGGGCTTGCGCTGGCGCTGGGAGGTGATCCGGCGGCGGGCGAGACCATGCTGGGGCCGCTGGTGCGCGGGCCCGATGCCAGCCCGATCGTCCGCGCAAATTATGCCACGGCGTTGACCCTGGCGGGTCATCCGGACGCGGCGGCGAAGATCCTTCTGGTCGATATGCCCGCAAACGAGGCGGATGCGATGGTGAGCCAGTTGGCGACATTCGGACACGGCGGGCATCGCGCGGCGGAAGCGGCGGGCCATGGTTGACGCGCGCCGGGGAAGCGGGCGATGCGCGGGGGTGATTTGTGCGCGCGGATGAGCGCCGGGCCGGGAGGCGGTGTTTTGGTGCGGAGTGAACGCGCCGTAACGGGTTCAGGCGACGCGGTTGGGTGGGTCCTGGCCGGCGAGGATGGCTTCGATGCCGTCGAGGGCGAGCATGCCCATGGCGGCGCGGGTTTCTTCGGTGGCGCTGCCGAGGTGGGGGAGCAGGACGACCTGTTCGAGGTCGAGGTAGCCGGGCGGGATTGTGGGTTCTGCGGGGAAGACGTCGAGGCCGGCGGCCCTCACCTGCCCCGATTTCAGGGCGGCGATCAGGGCGTCGTCGTCGATCGTCGAACCGCGGCCGGTGTTGACCACGATGACGCCGGGGCGGAGTTTCGCGAGGCGTGCGGGGTTCAGCCAGTGGCGGGTCGCGGCGCCGCCGGGAAGGTGGATCGACAGGACGTCGCAGGCGGCGAGAAAATCGGCTTCGTCGGCGATGTAGGTGGCATGGCCTTCCTGTGCGGCGGCGAGGCGGTTGCGGTTGTGGTAGATCACCCGCATCGAGAAACCCGCCGCCATGCGGGCGAGGGCCTGGCCGATCCGGCCCATGCCGAGGATGCCGAGGGTTTTGCCTTCGAGGCTGGTGCCGAGCATGTAGGTCGGGGTCCAGCCGGGCCATTGACCGGACCGGACCGTTCGTTCGCCTTCGCCGGTGCGGCGGGCGCACATGAGGATCAGGGTCATGGCGGCCTCAGCGGTGGCGAAGGACAGGACATCCGGCGTGTTGACCACGGCGAGGCCGCTGGCGCGGGCGGCGGCGAGGTCGATATGGTCGGTGCCCACCGAGAAAGTGGCGAGGATTTTGACGTCGACCGGGATGCGCGCGATCAGCCCGGCTTCGATGCGGTCGGCAGGGGTGACCAGGATGGCGGCGGCGTGATCGAGCGCATCGAGCAGGGATTCGGGGTCGAAACGGCCGGAAATGTCGAGAAACACCGGGTCGAAGGCGGCTTCGATCCGGGCGGCGACCGGGGCGGGCATGGTGCGGGTGACCACGAGACGGGGTTTCATAGGTGATCCTTCAGCGCCGCGAGGGCGTCCCTGGTGTCGAAATCGCGCAGTACCGCATCATCCGGCATCGCGACTTCCGCGACTGCGTCCATGTTCGCGGCCAGGATCGGCCGGGCGCCGGTGTCGCCCGAAAGGGCGGCGATCGCGGGGAAGAACTGACGGTCCCACAGGATTGGGTTGCCGCGCCGGCCACGATGGGTGGGGATGACGATGGAGCGGCCTTCATCGGGATCGTAAGCGGCGATCAGGCGGTCGATTGCGGCGGTGTCGACCAGCGGCATGTCGCCGAGGCAGATCAGGGCGGCGTCGATCTCCGCGGGGAGTGCTGCGATGCCGGCCTTGAGGCTTTCGGCCATACCCCGATCGTAGCCGGGGGCTTCGACGAAGCGGATCGGGCGGCCGTGCAGGGCGGCGCGGATGTCGTTCGCACGGTGGCCGAGCACGACGAGGGTTGCGGCGGCGCGCGAGGCGAGGGCGTGGTCGACGGTGACGGCGATCAGGGCGCGGCCATCCGGGGTGGGGACCAGGAGTTTGTTGTCGGGTGCGGCGCGGGAGGATTTGCCGGCGGCGAGGACGATCACGGCGATGCGGGGACCCGGCCCGGGATTGCCAGAGCGCGGGTCGGCGCTGGCGGAGGATTTCGGGCGGGGGATGCGCGGCGACGGGCGGGGGGCGAACTCCTTGAGCAGACCGCCGACGCCGAGGCCGGCGATGGTGGCATCGTCGATCGGGCTCGCGGCGAACACGCGGTCGAGCACGAAGTCGATGCCGTTGAGTTTCGGGCTGCGGGCGCAGCCGGGCAGGACGATGGCGGGGATGGCGCCGATGCGGCCGAAGCAGAGCAGATTGCCGGGGTCGACCGGCATGCCGAACCGCTCGATTACCCCGCCGGCGGCGACGATGGCGGCGGGGGCGATATCGGCGCGGTCGGTGACCGCCGAGGCTCCGGCGATCAGGATCAGCTCCGCGCCCTCGGAGCGCAGGCGTGTGATGGCCTCGGCGATCGGGGCAAGGGCGTGCGGGGTTTCGATCGGGTCGAGCAGGCGGCCGGTGCGGGCGGTGATGCGGCGGCTGGTCGCTTCGATCGTGTTGCGGATCGCGCTGTCCTTGAGGTGGGGCAGGCGCGAGACGATCAGGCCGGCGACGAGCGGGCGGAACGGTAGGATTTCGAGCAGGCGGCGGCGGTCGAGACGGCTGGTGGCGGCGGCGATCACGGCGTCCGGCACGGCGAAGGGGATGATTTTGAGGGTGGCCAGCATGTCGCCGGGTGCGACCGGGGCGGCATCGGGCAGGGTGGCGAGGGTGATGGCTTCGTCGATCAGGTTGAGGGCAGCGATTCCGGCGCGATCGACCCGGAACAGGCCGGCGGTGGTGGAGAAGATGTTGACCCTGCCGTGGACCGGGTCGGTGACGCGCAGAAACGGGCTTGCGAGGTGAGCCCCGAGTGCGGCGGCGGCTTCGGCTTCCGGGCGGTCGGTCGGGGCGAGGCGGGCGACGGTGATGGTGTCGTGACCCGCTTCGCGCAGACGGGCGATCACATCGGGATCGAGGATGGTGCCCTTGGCGATGACCCTCTCGGCGGTTTTGAGGTTATGGGCGAGCACGGCGCCGGTGAGATCGTCGTTCAGCGCCGCCGGGCCGAAGATCACGATTTCGCCAGTTTGCCGCGCCGTGCCGCCACGATCTGGCCGATGATCGACAGGGCGATTTCGGGCGCGGTGACCGCGCCGATATCGAGCCCGACCGGGGCGCAGATCCGCGCCTGGGCGGCCGTGCTGATGCCGGAGGCGGTGAGGCGTTCGAGGCGGGCGGCATGGGTTTTCCGCGAGCCGAGGGCGCCGATGTAGAACGCATCCGAGGCGAGGGCGCGGATCAGGCCGGGGTCGTCGAGCTTGGGGTCGTGGGTCAGGGTGATGATCGCGGTGGCCCTGTCGGGGTTGAGGGCGTCGAGCGCTTCGTCCGGCCAGTCGGTCCGCAGCGCGATGCCGGGGAAACGGTCGGGTGCGGCGAAGGTGCGGCGGGGATCGATCACCACGACGTCGAACCCCATCGAGACGGCGAGCGGGGCGAGGGTCTGGGCGATGTGGACCGCGCCGATGATGAAGGCGCGTGGCGAGGGGGTGCGCGATTCGATGAACCAGGGTTCGTCCGCGATGGTGACCACGCCGGTCCGGCCGGCGGCCAGCATGGCGGCGGCTTCGGTTGCGAGGAGCCCCTTGGGGGAATCAGGGGGGGAATCGGGCGCGGAATTTGGGGCGGCGAGATCGGGCAGGACGTAGGCCGCGCCGTCGGTCAGGCGGGTGGCGTAGGCGACCGGGCGGCGGGCGGCGGCGGCTTCGTGCAGCGCGGTCAGGTGATCGAGCCTCATGCCGGTGCGTCCGCGACGAGTTTTTCGACGAAGACCGAGATTTTCCCGCCGCAGGCGAGGCCGACTTCCCAGGCGCGTTCGTCGGTGACGCCGAAATCGAGCAATTGCGGCACACCGGTCGCGATGCTGCGCCCGGCGGCTTCGGCGACCGCGCCTTCGATGCAGCCGCCGGAGACCGAACCGGCCATGCGGCCCGAGGCGGTGATCGCCATGCGGCTGCCCGGGCGGCGGGGCGAACTGCCCCAGGTGCTGGTGACCGTGGCGATGGCGACCTGCTCGCCTGCCTTGTGCCAGTCGAGCGCGATCGACAGGATATCCTCGGAATCGTTCATCGCCGTTCCTCCCATAAAGTGGCCGCCTGCAAACGCGGGGGTGCCGCGGTCGACAGGGCGGTGATCAGGCCGCGCAGGCTCGCGAGGTTGTGGACCGGCCGGAACTCGTCGACATGGGGCAGCATCGCGCGTGCGCCTTGGGATTTCGGTGCAAACCCGTCATAGCGCAAGAGCGGGTTGAGCCAGATCAGCCGGCGCGAGGAGCGATGCAGCCGTGCCATATTGCTCGCGAGACCGGCGGCACCGTCGCGGTCCAGCCCATCGGTCACCAGCAGGACGACGGCACCCTGGGCGAGGACGCGGCGGGACCAGTGGCGGTTGAACTCGGACAATGCTTCGCCGATCCGGGTGCCGCCCGACCAGTCCGGCACGATGTTGGCGACGCGCTGGAAGGCGATTTCGGGATCGCGCCGTTCGAGCTGGCGGGTGATGTTGGTCAGGCGGGTGCCGAACAGGAAGGTGGTGACGCGGTCGCGGTCGTTCGCGACGGCGTGGAGGAAGTGGAGCAGAATCTGGGCGTAGCGTGCCATCGAGCCGGAAATGTCGCACAGCACGACGAGCGGCGGGGGGCGGGTCAGCGGGATTTTGCGGACCATGTCGAAAATTTCGCCGGACTGGCGCAGGGAGCGGTGCAGCGTTTGCTTGAGGTCGATCCGGCTGCCGCGCGCGGCGGGGCGGGTGCGGCGGGTGCGGCGTTCGTCGAGCGGCAGGCGGAGGCGGGTGATCGCGCGTTTAGCCTCGGCGATCTCGGCGGCGCTCATGGCCTCGAAATCGAGGGTGTCGAGACGTTCCTGGGCCGAGGCGGTCAGGACCGCGTCGATCTGCTGCGGTTGGTCGGGGTCGGGCGGGCGTTCGCGGGATTTGGTCGCGGCCATCGCTTCGGCGAGGCGGCGGGTGCCGGGCGGGGCGCGTTCCTCGGCGGGGGTGCGGCCTTCCATGTTGGCGAGCAGGGCCGCGAATTTCGAGGCATCCGGATTGCGCCAGAACACCGAGAAGGCCTGATCGAACAGGTCGGTATGCTCGTGGCGGCGGAGCATCACCGCGCGCAGGGCGGCGTGGACGATGCGGCGGTCCGAAATGTCGATCAGGGCGAGGGATTGCGCGGCGGCAATCACTTCGCCGGGGCCGACCGGCAGGCCGGCGCGGCGGAGCAGGCGGGCGAAGTGCATGATGTTGGCCGCGAGGACGCCCGACTGTGCCGGGGCGGTCATGCGGCGCGCACGGCTTCCTCGGTCAGCCGTGCCGCCATCTCGCCGCGCACCTTGGCGATGTCGTCCTGATATTTCAGCAGGGCACCCAGCGTGTCGTCGACCACGGCGGGGGCGAGTTCGGTTTCATCGAGGGCGGCGAGGGCGGAGGCCCAGTCGATGGTTTCGGCGACGCCGGGGAGTTTGAAGATGTCGGTGGTGCGAATGCGCTGGACGAAGGCGACGATCTGGGCGGAGAGCCTGGCCGGGACGCCGGGCGCGCGGGCGGCGAGGATGGCGCGTTCGCGGGCGGCGTCGGGGTAGTCGACCCATTGGTAGAGGCAGCGGCGGCGGATCGCGTCGTGGACTTCGCGGGTGCGGTTCGAGGTGATGATCACGACAGGTTTGGTGGTGGCGGCGATGGTGCCGAATTCGGGGATGGTGAGCTGGAAGTCGCCGAGGAGTTCGAGCAGGAAGGCTTCGAAGGGTTCGTCGGCACGGTCAAGCTCGTCGATCAGCAGGACGGCGGGGGGCAGGTCGGGGTCGATCGCGGCGAGAAGGGGGCGGCGGAGCAGGAAGTCGCGGGCGTAGATGTCGCGCCGCAGCGCCGAGCGGTCGGTCCCGGCGCTTTCGGCGAGGCGGATTTCCATCAATTGGCGGGTGTGGTCCCATTCATAGGCCGCCGATGAGAGGTCGAGCCCCTCGTAGCATTGCAGGCGGACCAGCCTGCGGCCGAGTTGTTCGGCGAGAACCTTGGCGATTTCGGTCTTGCCGGTGCCGGGCTCGCCTTCGAGGAAGAGCGGACGTTCCATCGCGAGGGCGAGATGGACGCTGGTGGCCAGACCGCGATCCGCGATGTAGTGGCCCCTGGCGAGCAGGTCGGCGGTTTCGGCGACCGAACCCGGCAGGGGACGGGCGATCATCCGATGAACTTGGCAATCACGATGGCGACCACCACGATCGAGATGATCAGGGGGATCCAGATCCCGATCGGCAGGCCGGCGACGACGGGGTTGCTGGGGTCGCTGGCGTGGGCCGGGGGATGGTCGTGTCCGTGGTCGTTCATCGTTTCCTCGTGTTGTGGTTGCGGGGTGGTCGGGGCAGGCGTGGCGGCGGGCGCCACCAGTTCGGAGAACCGGGTGAAAAAAGTTTCGGCGTAGGATTTGGCGACGGAATCGATCAGGCGCGCGCCGAGTTGCGCCATTTTGCCGCCGATCTGGGCGTTGACCTGGTAGTGCAGCGCGGTGCCGCCCGGCGCATCGGTGAGTTGCACGCGGGCGCCGCCTTTGGCAAACCCCGCGACGCCGCCCTGCCCTTCGCCTGAGATGACGTAGGAATTCGGCGCGTCGATCTCGCTCAGGTTGACCTTGCCGTTGAAGCGCGAGGAGATCGGGCCGATCTTGGCGGCGACCACCGCGGTCATTTCAGTATCGGAGAGTTTGTCGATGGATTCGCAGCCGGGGATGCAGGATTTCAGGACCGCCGGGTCGTTCAGGGCTGCCCACACCGTCGCGCGCGGTGCTGCGATCAGCCGTTCACCAGACATATCCATCAGCGTAAGGTTCCTTCGTTCATCGGTCAGCCTCGCGGTATCTTTAGTTTGAGCCCGCGCAGCGCGCAAATCGGTAAGCGAGGCAGGGCGCAAATCGTGAAGCCGGGCGGGGCGCAGAGCGGGCTTGCATTGCGGGTTGGCAGGATATGGTGATGGACAGCGTGCTTCCCATCCTCGCGATGGTGCCGTTCGGCGGGACGCTGCTCAGCTTTGCGCTGCTGCCGGGGCTGGCGCCGCGTTTCTGGCATCGGAACATGGTGCGGATCAGCTTGGGATGGGTGGTGCTGGGGGTGGTGCTCGCAATTGCGGGTGCGGGGCCGGTGCGCGCGGCGAGCGGGTTGTGGGTTTCGACGGTGGTGGATTTTCTGCCGTTCATCGCGGTGCTGATGGCGCTTTATACGCTGGGCGGCGGGGTGCTGATTGCGGGCGGGCCGTGGGGACGGCCGGGCGGCAATGTGCTGCTGCTCGCGATCGGGACCGTGCTGGCGGGGGTGATGGGAACGATCGGCGCGGGGTTGCTGCTGATCCATCCGCTGCTGGCGTCGAACGCGGCACGGCCTGAGAAGCGGCATCTGGTGCTGGGGTTCATTATTCTCGTCGCGAATGCCGGGGGGGCGCTGAGCCCGCTCGGCGATCCGCCGCTGCTGATCGGGTTTCTGCGCGGGGTGCCGTTTTTCTGGCCGTTGCAGAATTTGACCGGGCCGCTGCTGGTGATCGCGCTGCCGGTGCTGGCGCTGACCTACGGGTATGACCGGTATCGTGCTGCGCACGAGCCGGTGCCGGTGCGTCAGCCCCTGCGGATCAGGGGCGGGTTGAATATCGTGCTGCTGATCGGCTTCGTTGCGGCGATCGCGGCCTCGGGGGTGGTGCCGGGGCCGGAGATCGGGCTGGGGCCGGCGCGGATGCCGGCGGCGCAACTGGCGCTGACGCTGCTGGCCGGCGTGGTGGTCATGGTCTCCGAGCGGATGACGTCCCGGACGATCAGGGCGCGCAACCGGTTCGCGTGGGGGCCGATGCGGGAGATCACGGTGCTGTTTTTTGCGATTTTCGCGACGATTCCGCCGGTATTGGGTGCGATCGCAACGGCTCCGCTGCCGAAGGACCCGTTGCTGTGGTTCTGGCTTGCCGGCGTGTGTTCGGCATTTCTCGACAGTGCGCCGACCTATCTGATTTTTTTCAATGCGGCGGGGGGCAGCGCGGCGGCGTTGATCCGCCCGCCGGCGGAACTGCTCACCGCGCTTTCGGCGGGGTCGGTGTTTTTCGGGGCGGTGACGTATCTCGGGAATGCGCCGAACCTGATGATCCGGGCGATCGCGGCGCGGCGCGGGGTGCGGATGCCGGGGTTTTTCGGGTATTTCGTTGCGGCGGCTCTGGTGCTGGTGCCGCTGTTTGTGGTGGAGAGCGCGGTGTTCTTTGGCTAGGCCGGGCCGCTGCCCGATCAGCCGTCATGGGTCTCGCGGACCATGTTCAGTTTCATCATGACGGCGAGGACCACGCCCTTGATCGGGCGCTGGACCACGAGTTGGAGGAAGATGGCGAAGGGGATGAAGATCAGGAGCGAGGTCCGGTAGTCGAGATGGCCGTGGCGGTCCGACAGGATGAGGGCGATGCCGATGATCGCGAGGCCGATGACGATGGTGAGGTAGGGCGGTAGCGATTCGCAGGGCACGTCGCCCAGCGGGGCGTCGCAGGACGGGCAGCGCGGGCGGATGTTGAACCAGTTGGCGAAGGCGGAGGCCTTGCCGCAGGACGGACAGCGCATCAGCAGGCCGCGCCGGATGGCGGTGCCCCAGCCGGGCATGGTGAAGATGGGGGTGGCGGTGGGTTGGGTTTTGCGCTGCCAGCGGACCGGCCCCCGGTCGTTCATACGGTCATTCATGGGGTGGGCTCCGCCTGAGGAACGTCATGTCGCGAGTTTCGCGTCGCCTTCGAGGGCGGCTTCGATCTGTTCGAGGCTGCGGCCCTTGGTTTCGGGGACCAGGAACCAGGTGAAGACGATGGTGGCCAGGGTCATGGCCGCGTAGATCAGGAAGGTTGGGCCGCGCCCGAGGCCTTTGACGAGGTCGAGGAAGGTGATCGAGACCAGCATGTTGAAGCTCCAGTTCGCGATGGTCGCGAGCGACATGCCGCGACCGCGCACCGCGAGGGGAAAGATTTCGGCGATCAGCAGCCAGAAGACCGGGCCGAGGCCGATCGCGAAAAACGCGACATAGGCGGCGACCGAGAGGACGGTGACCAGAGCGAGGCCGCCGTGCAGGCCGATCATGAAGGCGGCGGAGAGGATGAGGAGGGTGACCAGCATGCCCGCGAGGCCGAACAGCAGGAGTTTGCGGCGGCCCACGATGTCGAGCAGGCGCATGGCGACCAGGGTCATGATGACGTTGACCGCGCCGACGCCGGCGGTGGCGAGGATCGAGATCGAGGCGGAGGGCAGGCCGGCTTTTTCGAAGATGGTGGGGGCGAAGTAGATGACGGTGTTGATGCCGGTGATCTGCTGGAAGATCGCGAGGCCGACGCCGATGATCAGGGGCTTGCGGGCGCGGGAGGTGAACAGGGCGGACCAGGGGGTGCGTTTGCCGGTGCTCGCGAGGTCCTGATGGAGATCGTGCATTTCATCGTCGATGTTGCCGCCGTCGCGGAGGTAGAGCAGGGCGCGCCGTGCCTCGTCATCGCGGCCTTTGCCGGCGAGCCAGCGGGGGCTTTCGGGCAGGGTCAGCATGCCGATGAACAGGATGATGCCGGGGATGCACCCGACGCCGAGCATCCAGCGCCAGCCTTCGGGGCTGTGGGAGAGCAGGAAGCCGACGCCGTAGGACAGGACGATGCCGAGGGTGATGTAGAACTGGTTGATGGTGACGATGGCCCCGCGCTTGGCGGGCGGGGCGATCTCGGAGAGGTAGAGCGGGGTCAGCATCGAGGCGACGCCGATGCCGGCGCCGACCATGACGCGGCCCGCGAGCAAGGCGGCGACGCTCCAGGCGGCGGCGGAGAGCAGGGCGCCCGCGACGAAGATGAGGGCGGTGACGAGCAGGACCGGGCGGCGGCCGAACCGGTCGGAGAGCGTTCCGGCGAAGGCGGCACCGACCGCCGCGGCGGCGAGGGCGATGGCGACGACCACGCCCTGCATGGTCGCGCCGAGATGGAAGACGTGGCGGATGAACAGGAGCGCGCCGGAGATGACGCCGGTATCGTAGCCGAATAACAGGCCGCCCAGCCCGGCGACGATGGCGATCAGGGTAAAGCGCATGGTTCGTCTCCTCTTGATCGTCCGCGTGCGGCGTTGGAGGAGAGATGGACCGGGCGGGTTATCGTTTCAATGCCGATGCGTCTGCTGCGAGTTTCGTGATGTGGGGCCAGTCGCCCCGGCGCATGGCGTCGGCGGGGGTGAGCCAGGAGCCGCCGACGCAGATGACGTTGGCGAGGGCGAGGTAGGCCGGGGCATTGGCGGGGGTGATGCCGCCGGTGGGGCAGAAGCGGACATCGGTGATCGGCGCGCCGATCGATTTCAGCATCGGGATGCCGCCCGCGGGTTCGGCGGGGAAGAATTTCTGCAGGCGGTAGCCGGCTTCGAGCAGGTGCAGGACCTCGGTGGGGGTGGCGGCGCCGGGCAGGAACGGGGTGCGGCTGGCGGCGGCGGCTTCGAGGACGCTGGGGCTGGAACCGGGCGAGACCACGAATCGGGCACCGAGATCGGCGACCGCGCGATATTGTGCGGCGGTGAGCACGGTGCCGGCGCCGACCACCATGTCCGGCACCTCGGCGATCATTGCGGCCATGGCGGCCAAGGCGGCTTCGGTGCGCAACGTGACTTCGACCACGCCGATGCCGCCTTCGAGCAAAGCGCGGGCGAGCGGGACCGCGTGGGAGACGTCCTCGATGGTCAGGACCGGGACGACCGGGGAGATGGCGAGCAGGTCGGCCAGGGCGTTGGTGTTGGTCATGCGAAGACGCTCGCGCCGGTATCGGCCCCGGCGACGGCGGCGCGGAAGGCGCCGAACAATTCGCGGCCGACGCCGTGGTGGTTGGCCGAGAGGTCGATTTCGGGCAGGGGCCGGGCGGCGAATTCGGCGGGGTCGATCAGGACGGCGAGGGTGCCGGTGACACAGTCGAGCCGGATCATGTCGCCGTCGCGGATTTTGGCGAGCGGGCCGCCGCGCGCACATTCGGGGGTGACGTGGATGGCGGCGGGGATTTTGCCGGAGGCACCGGACATCCGGCCATCGGTGACGAGACCGATTTTGAAGCCGAGATCCTGCAGCACGCCGAGTGGCGGGGTGAGTTTGTGCAGTTCCGGCATGCCGTTGGCGGTGGGGCCCTGATGGGTGACGACGGCGATGAAATCGCGGTGGAGGTCGCCGGATTTGAAGGCGGCCTGAAGCTCCTCCTGGCTGCGGAACACGAGGGCGGGAGCTTCGACGATGCGGTGTTCGGGCTTGACGGCGGAGATTTTCGCGACCGCCTCGCCGAGATTGCCGTGCATGATTTTCAGCCCGCCATCGCGGCTGAACGGGTCGGCGGCGTCGCGCAGGATGGACGTGTCGGCACTTTTCGCGGGGGCGGGCTTCCAGCGGAGCGCGCCGGCTTCGAGGGTGGGCTGGTCGCGGTAGGCTGCCATGCCGTCGCTGCTCCAGACGGTACGGGCATCGCCGTGGAGCAGACCGTGGTCGAGCAGGGAGGCGATCAGCACCGGCATGCCGCCGGCCTGCTGGAACTGGTTCACATCCGCCGGGCCGTTGGGGTAGATGCGGGTGAGCGAGGGCACCACGTCCGACAGGTCGGAGAAATCGTGCCAGTTGATGTGGATGCCGGCGGCGCGGGCCATGGCGACGAGGTGGATGGTGTGGTTGGTCGAGCCGCCGGTGGCGAGCAGGCCGACCATGCCGTTGACCACCGCGCGTTCGTCGATCATTTCGCCGACGGGGGTGAAAGCGTTGCCACGCGCGGTGATTTCGAGAATGCGGCGGGCTGCCGCCTCGGTCAGGGCGTCGCGCAGGGGCGTGTTAGGATTGACGAAGGACGCGCCGGGCAGGTGCAGGCCCATGATTTCCATGAGCATCTGGTTGGAATTGGCGGTGCCGTAGAAGGTGCAGGTGCCGGGGCTGTGGTAGGACGCGGCTTCGGCTTCGAGCAGTTCGGCGCGGCCGATCTTGCCTTCGGCGGCGAGCTGGCGGATGCGGGATTTTTCGGGGTTGGAAATGCCCGAGGGCATCGGGCCGGCGGGGACGAAAATCGACGGCAGATGGCCGAAGCTGAGGGCGGCGATGACCAGGCCGGGGACGATTTTATCGCAGACGCCGAGCAGGAGCGCGCCGTCGAACACATCGTGCGAGAGGGCGATGGCGGTGGCCATGGCAATGACGTCCCGCGAGAAGAGCGAGAGTTCCATGCCTTCGCGGCCCTGGGTGACGCCGTCGCACATGGCGGGGACGCCGCCGGCGACCTGGGCGATGCCGCCCGCGCCGCGGATCGCGGTTTTGATCAGGTCGGGGAAACGTTCGAACGGCTGGTGGGCGGAGAGCATGTCGTTGAACGAGGTGACGATGGCGATGTTGGGTTTGTCGTCGCGCTTGAGATCGGCCTGATCGGCGGGCGAGCAGCCGGCGACGGCGTGGGCGAGGTTGGCGCAGCCGACGGCGCTGCGATGGACGCCGCGCCTTGCGGCGGTTTCGATCCGGGCGAGGTAGGCGGCACGGCTTGCCGCGCTGCGCGCGCGGATCCGGTCGGTCACGCGGGCAATGTTCTCGTTCAGCATGGCGGTACCTCGCTTTCCAACATGATGTCAGTCACCGGGATAGTCGCCGGCCTGTTCGTCGAACCAAATGCGGCCATCGCGCACGATCATGGCGATGGCTTCGGAGGGTCCCCAGGTGCCGGCGGTGTAGAGTTTCGGGCGTTCGCCGGATTGTTTCCAGGCATCGAGGATGCTTTCGGTCCATTCCCAGGCGGCTTCGACCTCGTCGCGGCGCATGAACAGGGTGGCGTTGCCGCGCACCACGTCCATCAGCAGGCGTTCGTAGGCGTCGGGCAGGTGGCCCTTGAAGGTTTCGGCGAAGCTGAGATTGAGCGGGGCGTTGCGCAGGCGCAGGCCGCCGGGGCCGGGTTCCTTGGTCCAGAGATGCAGACGGATGTGCTCGTTGGGCTGGACCCGGATGACGAGACGGTTGGGCTGGGCCTGATCGGAGCCGGTCGGGAAGATCCAGTAGGGGACGGGTTTGAACTGGATGACGATTTCCGAGACTTTCTCGGGCAGGCGCTTGCCGCTGCGCAAATAGAACGGCACGCCGGCCCAGCGCCAGTTTTTCACCTCGACCTTGAGGGCGGCGAAGGTTTCGGTGGTGGTGCCGGGGGCGATGTCCTTTTCCTCGGCATAGGCCTTGACCGGGCCGCCCTTGATGGCGCCCGCGCGGTACTGGCCGCGCACGGTTTTGGTGGAGATTTCATTTTGCGTGATGGGGGCGAGGGATTTCAGGACCTTGATTTTTTCGTCGCGCACCGCTTCGCGTTCCAGGGTCGAGGGCGGTTCGATCGCGACGAGGCAGAGCAGCTGCATCAGGTGGTTCTGGATCATGTCGCGCATCGCGCCGGTATGGTCGTAATAGCCGCCGCGATCTTCGACGCCGACGGTTTCGGCCACCGTGATCTGGACGTGGTCGATGCCGTTATGGTTCCAGACCGGCTCGAACAGGGAGTTGGCGAAGCGCAGGACCAGCAGGTTCTGCACGGTTTCCTTGCCGAGGTAGTGATCGATCCGGAAGATGTTGCGCTCTTCGAACACCGCGCCGACGCGGTCGTTGATTTCGCGGGCGGAGGCGAGATCGTGGCCGATCGGCTTTTCGAGGACGATGCGGGTTTCCGCGGTCTGGAGTTTGTGGGCGTGGATGTTGTCCGCGATGAGGCCGTAAAGCTCCGGCGAGGTCGCGAGGTAGAACACCCTTATGGCGCGCGGTTCGTGGTTCAGGAGCTTCGCGAGGTCGGGCCAGCCGCGTGCGGCGGTGGCGTCGCACGAGACGAAATGGAGCCGGTCGAGGAACCGCTTGAGGGCGGTTTTGTCCAGCGCGTCGGGTTCGACGAATTCCTCAAGGCTTTTCTGGACCAGGGTCTGGAAGGCCTTGCGGGTCATTTCGGCGCGGGCGGAGCCGATGATGCGCGAGGTTTCGGGCAACTGGCCGTCGAGGTCGCGATGATACAAAGCGGGCAGGAGCTTGCGTTTGGAAAGATCGCCGGTGCCGCCGAACACGATGTAATCGAAGGGCTCGATGGTCGGGTGGTTGAAATTCATGGAGTCAAACCTGTTTGCACTGCACAATCATATAGGCCCCTGCCCTGCCCGACTCAACTCAACTCGGTAATGTTCGGCGGGGTTCAGCTCATCCAGTTGCCGCCGTCGACGTTGAGCGTTTGCGCGACGACGTATTCGGCGTCGTCCGAGGCGAGGAAGATTGCGGCACCGACCAGATCTTCGGGCCTGCCCATGCGGCCATAGGGCACTGCGAGGCCGACCTGACGCTTTTTTTCGCCGAGCGGCAGGTTTTCGTAGCGGGCGAACAGGGCATCGACCTCGGCCCACATCGGGGTATCGACCACGCCGGGGGCGATGCCGTTGACGCGGATGCCGTGGCGGATGAGGTCGAGCCCGGCGGATTGGGTGAGGCTGATCACCGCCGCCTTGCTCGCGCAATAGACGCCGACCAGCGCCTCCCCTCGCCTGCCCGCCTGCGAGGCCATGTTGACGATGCGGCCCCGTTTGCCCGCCGCCATCATCTGGTGCGCGATGGCCTGAAGGGTGAACAGCAGGCCTTTGACGTTTACCGCGAACACGCGGTCGTAGCTTGCTTCGGTGATGTCCGCGATCGGGGCGAGGTCGAAGATCGCGGCGTTGTTGACCAGAATGTCGAGCCCGCCGCGTTGCGCGGTGAAGGCGGCGAAATCGGCGATCGATGCCGATTTCGCGACATCGAGCGCGCAGGCGTGGGCGTTGGGGCCGAGGGCTTCGGCGGCTGCGGTCGCGGCCTCGATGGTGCGATCGGCGATGCAGACCGTGGCGCCTTCGGCGATGAAGCCGGCGGCCATTGCGCGGCCGATGCCGCCGGCGCCGCCGGTGATGGCGGCGTATTTTCCTGCGAGGCGCATGATGTTGTCCTTACCAGACGCAGTAGCCGCCATCGGCGAGCACGATCGAGCCGGTCATCAGGCTCGATGCGTCCGAGGCGAGGAAGTGGACGACCGAGGCGATCTCGTGGGTCTGGCCGACCCGGTGCATCGGCGTCATGTCGAGCCAGATGCGGTTGAGTTCGTCATCCTCCATGCCGAAGCGGGTCAGCGGCGTGTCGATATAGGTGGGGGCGACCGCGTTGACCCGGACGCCGCGATCGGCCCATTCGCCCGCGAGGGAGCGGGTGAGGTGATGCACCGCGGCTTTCGAGGCGTTGTAGAAACTCTGTTTCTGCGGTTTGTTGGAAATGAAGCCGGACATCGAGCCGATATTGACCACGACGCCGCTGCGGCGCGCGAGCATGGGCTTGCCGAAGGCGCGGGCGCAGTAGAACGTGCCGTTGAGGTTGACGTTGATGACGTCGAGCCAGTGTTCGTCGGTGGTGTCTTCGGCGGCGGTGCCGGAGCGGGCGATGCCGGCATTGTTGACCAGAATGTCGATGGAACCGAGTTTTTCGTTCAACGCGGTCGCGGCGGCGTTGACCGCTGCGCTGTCGGTCACGTCGAGGACGATGCTTTCGGCGGAATAGCCGAGTTTGGCGAGGCTGGCCTTGCCTTCCTCGCAGACATTCGCGTCGCGGTCCGCGATGACGACGTAGGCGCCGGCTTCGGCGAGCGCTGTCGAACAGGCGAGGCCGATGGCGCGGCCACCGCCGGTGACGACGGCGTTGCGGCCTTTGAGACTGAATTTTTCGAGATACATCTTTAGTCCTCTGGGTTGGTCTTCTGGGGAACTGGCAGTCTTCAGTCAGTGAAGATGGAACTCCCGCCGGAGCAGGGCTTTGCCGTCCGGTCCGAACAGGAGCGAGCGGTCGCCGCGCGGGGCGAGGGTGACGGCATCGCCCATGCGGACACCCGCGAGATCGTCGGCCTTGACGATCAGGAGGCGACCATCGGGGCGTTTGACGTAGACGAGGGTTTCGTTGCCGAGATGCTCGACGAAATCGGCGACGCCGCCGATCGGGCCGTCTGTGACCAGGGCCGTGTGCTCGGGGCGCATGCCGACGGTGACGCGGGTGCCGGGGGCGACGTTGACGCGGTCGGCGACGAGGGTGACGCTGCCTGCATCGTCGAGCGTGACATCGACGTGCCGGTCGTCCCGCGCGGTGACGACGCCTTCGAGCAGGTTCATTTTCGGCGAGCCGATGAAGCCGGCGACGAAGAGGTTGGCGGGGTTGTTGTAAAGTTCGAGCGGGCTGCCGACCTGCTGTTGGCGGCGGTGAGAATCCGCGCATAAACGGCGCGGGGCGCTTGGAGCGGCAATAATTGCCTTGTGCGGCACCGGTAGTCGGGTTGCGCTTCCTGCACTGGTTTCGATGGCTCCCGAGGGATTT
>Ga0315298_1002459_pt1 | contig 31410 bp, 28 predicted proteins | sample WHS_1_MG_FD_203077 | JGI IMG/M metagenome (GOLD analysis project Ga0315298, IMG submission 203077) | Extremophilic microbial mat communities from Washburn Hot Springs, YNP, Wyoming, USA - WHS_1_MG | ecosystem: Environmental > Aquatic > Thermal springs > Hot (42-90C) | place: USA: Wyoming... | reverse complement strand
CTACGTGTACAATCACGTGAGGCCCCACCAGAGCCTGGGTTATCTCACCCCCATGGAGTTCTTGAAGGCGTGGATGGAGGAGAGCAAAGATAGGGTTGGAGTGTTCACCATGTAGTGGACCAGGACATCCGATTGACAACGGCAACCAATGGGTGTAAGTAGATTTTAGAAGAACATGAGATTCGTAATATAGGGATTGCCTGAAGCGGCAAAGGGAGAAGCCCATGCACATCATCATCACCGGATGCGGAAGGGTGGGCTCCCAACTCGCCCAATTTCTCGCCTACGAGGGTCACGACGTGGTGATCATCGATCGGGACGAAGAATCCTTTACGCGGTTGCCGGACGGTTTCAACGGGATCGCCATGACCGGTATCGCCTTCGACGAGGAGCTGCTCCTGGAGGCCGGCATTCAACGCGCTCACGCCTTGGCGGCGGTGACCAATTACGACAACACCAATTTGATGGTCGCCGAGATAGCCGCCAGATTGTACCAGGTACCGCGGGTGGTGGCGCGTCTTTACAATCCCGAGAGGCGGCATGTTTTCGCCAAGCTGGGGGTGAATTTCGTCTGTGGCACCACCCTGGTGGCGGAAAGGATCATGGACATGCTCCTGCAGCGGGACGTCGTCGTTCTACAAGAACGGCTCGATGTGGGGGTCAAGGTGGTGGAGTTCGCCATACCCTGGCAGGCCGGAAAAGTAGTGGCCGGGGATCTGGAGGACGGTACGAATTCCCGCATACTGGCCCTGGAACGTGCCGGGCGCCAATTACGCTGGGACGGCAACACGCGGTTACTGGTGGGTGACCGAGTCGTGCTGGTGGTCAAAAGAGAGGGCTGGAAAGATCTGGAGGATACCCTGGACGTCATGGGCTTAAGACGATGATCTGATTCGCGTGAACAAAAGCGGCAGGGAAGCGGTCACGGGGGTTTGGTCAGGAAATGAGAGTAGTGATCGCAGGATGCGGGCGCGTGGGAGCCCAGTTGGCGGAGATGCTTTCCTTGGACAACCACGAGGTTACGGTGATCGACCGTGACCCCTCCGCCTTCCAGCGCTTGTTTAAATTTTTCCCCCGGGAAGTCGTCCAGGGCATGTCCTTCGACATCGATACCCTGAAAAAAGCGGGTGTCGAACAAGCCGACGCCTTCGCGGCGGTGACCAATTACGATAACACTAATCTAATGACCGCCGAAGTGGTGAAGCAGGTTTTCCATGTTCCCCGGGTGGTAGCCCGCATCTATAACCCGGACAAGGAGGAGACCTACCAGGCCATGGGGATCGACTACGTAATAGGCACTCAGATCGTCGCCCGATCCATCTTGGAGATGATCCTCAAGCCCATGATAAGGCGACGCGCAACGTGTTGCGAGGCGGGCTTGAACCTTGTGGAATTCGACTGTCCGCCGCGATGGGTGGGTAAGACCATGGAGTGGTGCGAAGGGCAGGTGCCCATCTGGTTTGCCTATCTAGTGCGTGGGGGAGAGGCCGTTTTACCGGATTGGGGCACCCGCCTAGAGCGGGGAGACGAAATCGTCGCTTTGGCTTCCGAACGGGCTGTTCTTAAGCTGGAGAGATATCTCAGGAAACAGGGAAGAAGGTGAGGCTTATTTATATCGTTATCGGGGGCGGAGGGAAAGTCGGGTCCTTCCTGGCAAGAAGGTTGGTGGAAAGGGGTCATGCCGTGGCGGTGATCGAAAAGAACGAAAAGGTCTGCCGCGCGTTGGCATGTGAACTGAACGCCATTGTCATTCATGGCGACGCATGCGATTACCATTACCAGGAAGAAGCCCAAATGGACCGGGCCCACGTATTCGCCGCGGTGACCGGCGATGACGACGACAATCTGGTCGCCTGCCAATTGGCACGCATTTCATTTAAGGTTCCTGGGCTGGTGGCCCGTGTGAACAATCCCGAGAACGAAACCATATTCAACCTAATGGGAATCGACGCCATCTCCAGCACCACCATCATCGCCCAACTCATCGAGAGCATGAGCACGATAGAACACATAATCACCCTCCACGCGCTCCGCAAGGGAAAGATAGCGGTGGTTGAGCTGGATATTCCCCCGGAGGGAAGCGAGGCTTGCGGGCGCAGGATAAAGGACCTCGGCTTACCCCCGGGATGCCTGTTCATCTCCTTGGTCAGGGGCGACGAAGTCATAATCCCCCACGGTGGAGACACCCTGCAGCCTGGAGACGCGGTGATCGCCGTGACCTCGGTGGACAAAGAAGAAGATCTCCGACGGGTTCTTCTGGGGGACGGTCCGTCATCGAGCAAGGGGAGCAAGGAATGAGAGAGATCCCGGATTCAGCCGATACATCCAGGGAATTGAGCCGATGGCGGACGATTTTCGGCTATATTAGAGGCATGTTCGTGGAGATATCAGCGGTGGCGGCCATCTCGTCGGCCGCTCTACTGGTGATGTTCCTGGTCAGGATTGTCGTGAGATGATCCTTAAACCCTCCAGGGAAGACATAAAGCTCATAGGCTGGGCCATCGGGCGGGTGATCCTGGGGGTAGGCCTGATAATGGCTGTCCCCCTTGCGGTATCCCTGGTGTGCTCGGAGTGGAACGTGGCCCTGGACTTTATCATCGGCATGCTGGCCTGCGTCGTCTTCTGGCTGGTTACGGAGAGCTTCTGCCGCACGAAAAAAGACCTCAAGTGGTCCCACGGCCTCGTGGTGGCATCCGGGGGTTGGATACTGGCCATGATTTTCGGGGCCATCCCTCACTATCTTTCCGGGCACTTCAGATCCTTCTTGGACGCTTGTTTCGACCTCATGAGCGGCTACACCACCACCGGCCTTTACCTGCTCCAGGACCTGGACCACTGCTCGCACGGCTTGAACATGTGGAGGCACCTGCTCACCTATGCCGGGGGTCAGGGGATCATCGTCATCGCCCTCACCTTCCTTTTCGCCGGGACCGCCGGGGCCTTCAAGATCTATGTCAGCGAGGGTAAGGAGGAAAAGCTCCTCCCAAACGTTATCAATACGGCAAGAGCCATCTGGATGATCAGCCTGAGCTATCTTGTAGTGGGGAGCGCCTTTCTCTGGCTGGCCTTGCTCCGGGAAGGTATGCCGGCGGGAAGGGGATTCCTTCACGCGATATGGTTGTTCATGGGGGCATGGTCTACCGGGGGGTTCGCCCCCCAGAGCTTGAACCTGCTCTATTATCATAGCCTGGCCGTTGAATTAATCACCTTGGTCATAATGGTCATAGGGTCCTTCAATTTCGCCCTTCATTACGCGGTTTGGACCGGAAAGACCAAGGAGATCTATCAGAACATCGAGACCAGGTCGTTCACGCTGACCGCGCTTTTCGGGACTCTCGTCCTGTCCCTCGGTTTCGAAAAGCTCGGCCTCTTCACCAACCTCACCGAGTTCTTCCGCAAAGGTTTTTATAACCTGATTTCCGGGCATACGACCACCGGTAGCAGCACCATTTACTCGGTCTCCTTCTACAGGGATTTCGGCTTTATCGCCATGTGGGCGGTGATCCTGGTCATGGCCATAGGCGCCAGTGCCTGTTCCACGGGTGGGGGATTCAAGGGCATACGCATGGGGATTCTCTTTAAATATCTTCGGGGGGAGATAAGAAGGTTGGCCTCTCCCGAGTCGGCGGTTATCGCCGAGAAGATACACCATATAAGGGATATATGGCTGGACGATGCCATGGTGAAGGGGGCCATGTTCATCGTCATCTGTTATGTGTTCATTTACTTCGTGGGAGGCTTACTGGGCGTACTTTACGGCTACGATCCCTCGGTGGCTTTCTTCGATTCCGTGTCCGCGGGGAGCAACAGCGGCCTCTCGGCGGGATTGACCGGCCCCCTGATGCCCGCCGCCTTGAAGGTTTATTACATATTTGCCATGTGGGCGGGAAGGCTTGAGTTCATCTCCATCATCGCCCTCTTCAGCTTCGGTGGGGCCTTGGTCAGGGGCAAGAAGGGGAGGAAGCGATGAGGGGAACAGCGGTTCTCGCATGTTTGGTCGTTATCATCTGCGGATGCGTGTGTGCGCTCCTTGTCTTGTGCACGGGCCCGGCGACGGGGATGGGTCAGGAAGTCAAAGTTAAGGAATTGGTGGAGAACTCGGAGAGCTATGACGGCCAGGAAGTGATCGTCGAGGGCGAGGTGGTGGGAGACCTGATGATCAGGGGTGATGAAGCCTGGATAACGGTGAACGACGATCCTTACAGCGAGCGCAGCCTGGAGGAGGGCGGCGATTTCGCGGGACTGTCCAACTATGGGATAGGAGTTTGGCTCCCGCGGCAGGAAACGGAGGCTATCCGGGTCCTCGGGAGCTATAAGAACCACGGCGACCGGGTGCGTGTTCGGGGCATCTTCCACCGTGTCGACCATTCCCACGGCGGGGATATGGATATTGAGGGGATTTCACTGCAAGTAATGAAGCCGGGATATCCCATCCGGCATTCCTTCTCTTACTGGAAATTGGCCCTGGTCTTGGCCCTTGCCAGCATGGCCGCCTGCCTGGCAATCGTATGGAGAAGAAGGATAGGAAAGACTGGATAGATTCCGTAAGTGAAGGATGCGCCCCGTAGCGACTGCTCGGCGTGACCTTCCCGGCAGGGCAAAGCCGATGTTCAACCCATCTGGAAGCCTCTTTAAGGAGGGTTCGTAAGGCGCATGCGTAGGTGGCGTCGCGGCTGGCCTGTTTTTCCAGGTGGGACAAGGATGCGGCGGGCAACTCGGTCATGGTAAGATTTCGCTTATATGATTAGCGGGAAAAAGGATACCAAAGGCACCTCATGCGGAAAGATATAAACGTATACAAGCTTAACCCGGAAGAGGTTTTTACCGCGCTTGATACCACCCCCAAGGGCTTAAGCGAGGAAGAAGCCGCCCGGCGACTGGAGGAATACGGCCCCAACGAGATTCGCAAGATCAAGGGCATCCCCTTGTGGAAGAAACTTATCTCCCACTTCACCAACTTCTTCGCCATCCTGTTGTGGGTGGGTGCGGTATTGGCCTTCATCGCCGACCAGGCCCCCCTGGCCTGGGCCATCATCGGGGTCATCGTGGTCAACGCCATATTCACCTTCATCCAGGAATACAAGGCGGAGAAGGCCACCGAGGCCTTGAAGAGGTTGCTCCCCCCCATGGCCACGGTCATCCGGGACGGCGAGGAGAAGCAGATCGAGGCCACCCGGCTGGTGCCCGGCGACCTGTTGGTCCTCAGGGAGGGCGATCACGTATCCGCTGACGCCCGCCTGGTGGCCAGCGCGGACATGCGCACCAACAACTCCGCCCTCACCGGGGAATCCGAGCCGGTGCTCCGCTCCGCGGCGGCGGTCATCGAGGAAGGGCTTTCCTTGGGCGACGTCCTCAACCTGGTCTTCATGGGGACCACGGTGACCATGGGCACCGGCAGGGCGGTGGTCTACGCCACGGGGATGGACACCGAGTTCGGCAAGATAGCCCAGCTCACCCAGACCGTAGAGGAGGAAGAATCTCCCCTCCAGATCCAGATGAAGCGCATCGCCAAGTTCGTGGCCGTCCTGGACGTGAGCCTGGGGGTAGTCTTCTTCCTCCTGGGCCAGTACGTGGTGAAACTCCCCTTCACCGAGAACCTGATCTTCGCCATCGGCATCATCGTGGCCAACGTGCCGGAAGGCCTGCTTCCCACGGTAACCCTGGCCCTGGCCATGGCCACCCAGCGCATGGCCCGGCGAAACGCCCTAGTGAAGAAGCTCTCCAGAGTGGAGACCCTGGGTTCCACCACGGTCATCTGCACGGACAAGACGGGGACCCTGACCCAGAATGAGATGACAGTCCGCTCTCTCTGGGTACCCTGGATGGAGGTGGAGGTCAGCGGGGTGGGCTACGCGCCGGAGGGCGAGTTCCTCAAGCGCAACGGCAACCGAAAGGGAAAGGGCAATGGCCGGAAGCGCCTCTCGGCGGAGGAGATGGAGGGGTTAAGGGAACCCCTTCTGGTCTCCCTCCTGTGCAACAACTCCCGCCTGGTGCGGGAGGACGACCGGTGGCGCATTATCGGGGACCCCACGGAAGGCGCCCTGGTGGTGCTGGGGATGAAGGGGGGCCTGGACCCCAAGAGGGTGGGCGAGGAGCACCCGCGGGTGGTGGAACTCCCCTTCGACTCCTCCCGCAAGATGATGACCGTGGTCTGCGAGGAGGGAGGGACGAGGAAGGCCTACGTGAAGGGTGCCCCGGGTGAAGTAGTGCACAGGTGCACCCGCATCCTCACCCCGGAGGGAATACGGGAAATGCGGCCCGAGGACCGCGACCGCATCATGGGGGTCAACGACCGCTACGCCCGTTCCGCCCTCCGCGTCCTCGCCCTGGCCGTACGGGAGATGCCCCCCGATCTCGCCCGCTACGAGGTGGAGAACACGGAGACGGAACTCACCTTCGTGGGGCTGGCGGCCATGATGGACCCCCCGCGCCCCGAGGTGGAGGAGGCCATACGCAAGTGCCGCACGGCGGGGATACGGGTGATCATGATCACCGGCGATTACGGCCTGACCGCGGAGTCCATCGCCCGGCGCATCGGCATGGTGCAGGGGCAACCGGCCATCATCACCGGCGCGGAACTGGAGGAGATGAGCGATGAGGAGCTGAAGAGGCGGCTGGGGGAGGAAGAAGTGCTCTTCGCCCGCATGGCCCCGGAGCAAAAGATGCGCATCGCCCAGGCGCTTAAGGACATGGGCCACGTGGTGGCCATGACCGGGGACGGGGTGAACGACGCCCCGGCGCTGAAGACCGCGGACATAGGCATCGCCATGGGCCGGGCGGGAACGGACGTGGCCAAGGAGGCGGCGGACATGATCCTCATCGACGACAACTTCGCCTCCATCGTGGCCGCCGTGGAGGAGGGGAGGGCCATCTTCGACAACATCCGCCGTTTCCTCACCTACTTCCAGGCCTCCAACTTCGCGGAGTGCGTACCCTTCATCCTCATGGTCATCTTCCATATCCCCCTGCCCCTGACCCTCATGCAGGTTCTGACCGTGGACCTGGGGACCGACCTCTTGCCCGCCCTGGCCCTGGGTACGGAAGCCCCGGAACCGGGGATCATGGAACGCCCCCCGAGGCCTAGGGAGGAGAGGATACTTAACCTTCGGACACTGCTCCGCGCCTATGGATTCCTGGGACCCCTGGTGGCTTTGGTGAGCATGCTGGGTTACCTGTACATGTTCGGCTGGAAGTGGGGGGCCGACCTGCAGGCGGTGAAGGAGGCTCAACCCCTCACCTACGTGAAGGCCACCACCATGTCCCTCACCGGCATCGTCATGGCCCAGATCGGCAACGGGTTCGCCTGCCGCGCCACGCGGGAATCCATCTTCCGGGTGGGCTTCCATACCAACCGCCTCTTCCTCCTGGGGATCGCCACCGAGGTCTCCTTGCAGGTGCTCATCGTCTACGTGCCCTTCCTGAACCGCATCTTCGAGACCGCGCCCATCGCCTTCAAGGACTGGCTGTTCCTGGTTCCCTTCATCCCCACCTGCCTCCTGGCGGATGAGGCGAGGAAGGCCCTGGTGCGCGCCTACCTGCGCAGGAGGAAGAAGGGAGACGAGGGTTGACCGGGAGGTGGGGGAAGGAGTGCCTTCACGGAGGGTGGGAGCGCGGGGAGAAGGGGTTTACATGCGGAGGTCGAGGACTCGCCGGCGGGGTTGCCGTGAGATGACCGAAGCCGGAAGGTATGCGAGCCGATCAGGAGGCTGTTGACTTAATGGAAGGGGATTTGGGGAAGCGACGGGATGATCGACGCGGAGAGGCGCGCCGTACCTGGATGCCGAAGTGGGTGTAGCGCGAATGCACGGAGGGTTTCGCGGATGCTACTATCGAGAGGGGAGGTTTCGTCTCCGGCGGTGCCGGCCGGGGGGCTCTTCCGGCGGGGGAAAGACGCTGGAAACGAGGATGGCCGACGGGTCGGCGCGGAGAGGCCTAAAGTCAACCGGAAAATGTTGTTGTGGCAGGAAATGGCAATGAGCGGACCGATTCCCATGAGCTCCAACTGGAGGGCTGAAGAATCGTTGGTGCGGGGGTGAGGAGATGCACGTGGTCATAGGCGGGTGCGGCCGGGTGGGGTCCTACCTGGCCTACATGCTGGAGAGGGAAGGCCATACCGTGGCGGTCATCGACAAGGACCCGCAGGCCTTCGAGAACTTGTGGGAGGGATTCGCGGGCAAGAAGGTGAAGGGAGTGGTCTTCGACCGCGACGCGCTGATCGAGGCGGGCATCGAGAGGGCGGACGCCTTCGCCTCGGTGACCAGCGGCGACAACAGCAACATCGTCAGCGCCCGGCTGGCCAAGGAGTACTTCCGCGTACCGCGCGTCATAACCCGCATCTACGACCCCCGCCGGGCGGAGATCTACCGCCGGCTGAAGATCCCCACCGTGGCCACCGTGGCCTGGGCCGGCCACCGCATCCTGAGCTTCATATCCCACGGGGAGCTGGACAGCGAGTTCCAGTTCGGGAGCGGGGAGGTGGACCTGGTGAGGCTGGACCTGCCCCTGCACCTGGCGGGAAGGAAGGCGGCCGACCTCAACGTGCCCGGCGAGATCCAGGTGGTGACCGTGGTCCGCGAGGGAAGTGCCCGCCTGGCTATCCCCGGGACGGTGTTGCGCGAAGGGGATATCCTTTACATGGCCGTGGCCAAGGAGAGCCAGTCCAAGCTGGAGAGGCTCTTGGGTTTGAGGTGAGGAGGACGGGGATGCGCATCATCGTACTGGGCGGAGGGATGGTGGGCAGGTATCTCCTGGAAGCCCTGCGCGGCGACCACCAGGTGGTGGTGGTGGAGAAGAGGCTGGAGCGGGTCAAGGAGCTGCGCGAGGCTTTTCCGGAAGCGGCCATCATCCACGGGGACGCCTGTGAGCCCAAGATACTGGACGCGGCCAGGATGGCCGGGGCGGACGTGGTGGCCGCGGTCACCGGGGACGACGAGGACAACCTAGTCATCTCCTACCTGGCCAAGTTCGAGTACGGCGTGCCCCTGGTCTTCGCGCGGGTGAACAACCCCAAGAACGAGTGGCTCTTCACCTCCGACTGGGGCGTGGACGAGGCCATCTGCAGCGCCTCCATCATCGTGCACCTGGTGCAGGAGGAGATCTCCCTGGGGGACATGGTCACCCTCCTCAAGCTGCGCCGCGAGGACCTGGCCGTGGAGGAGGTGGTGCTGGAGGCGGGGAGCGAGGTGGTGGGAAAGAGCATAGGGGAGCTGAACCTTCCGCCGCAGACCCTGGTGGCCACCGTCCTGCGCGACCGCCATCTGCTCATACCCCGCGGGGACCTGGTCCTCCGGGAGGGGGACAAGGTGCTCTTCATATCCGAGGCGGAGAAAGCGGAGGAGCTGAGGAGGATCCTGGGCCTCGGCTGAAAGGGGCGGCCTTATGAGGGTGGTGATCGCCGGTTGCGGAAGGGTGGGTTCCCAGCTGGTGACGCATCTCGACCACGAGAACCACAACGTGGTGGTCATCGACCGCGATCCCCGGGCGGGCGAGAGATTGAGCAAGACCTTCCATGGAGAGTTCCATACCGGTTTGGCCTTCGACCTGGACGTGCTCCACGAGGCGGGCATAGAGGAAGCCGCCGCCTTCGTGGCCCTCACCAACTACGACAACACCAATCTCATGGCCGCGGAGGTGGGCAGGGGGATATACGGGGTGAGGAGGGTGGTTTCCCGGCTGTTCAACCCGGACAAGGAAGAGACTTACCAGGCCCTGGACATCGACTTCGTCAATGGGACTTCCCTGCTGGCCGAACAGGTCATGCAGCGTCTACTGCCCCGCCGGCCCCGCATACTCTCCAGGACCGCCAACAACCGGGTGCTGATAGTGGAGTTCGAGTACCCTGAGCGCCGGCAAGCCGTGAGGGCGAGCAAGCTGGAAGGGGAGGAGATGCTGCGCGTGGGACTGGTGGCCAGGGGAGGGGACACGGCGGTGGCCTCACCGGAGACGGTGCTCCGCGGGGGCGACACCGTGGTGGCCGCGGTACTGGCGCCGCGCCTCGGCCGACTCAGGAGGCTGCTGGCCAGAGATGGCGGCCCCGTAAGCCCGAGGCCTCGTAACATGAGGGCCAGGACCAAGGCCTGACGAGGGACGGGAGTGGAGGAAATCGGATTATGGATATATGGTCCAACATCGCCCGACGCCCCTAAGAGGTGAATGGAGGAGCGGGATTGGGCGGGGCGATCACCGCGCTTCAAGGAAGGGGGGAGTGGAGATGAGGGTAGTGATCATGGGCGGCGGGAAGGTGGGTTCCTTCCTGGCCGAGACTCTGGAGGCCAAGGGTCACCAGGTGACGGTGATCGAGCGCAACCGGGAGCTTTGCGAGAGGATCGCCTCCCGCACCTCGGCCACGGTCATAGAGGGGGACGGCTGCGACCTGCGTTTCCAGGAGGAGGCCGAGGTGGGGAGTGCCGACGTCTTCGCTGCCGTGACCGGGGACGACGACGACAACCTGGTGGCGTGCCAGCTGGCAAGGACGCATTTCCAGGTCCCCCGCGCCGTGGCGCGGGTGAACAACCCCAAGAACGAGAGGATATTCAACCGCCTGGGTATCGATGCCATATCCAGCACCTCGGTCATCGCCCAGCTCATAGAGGAGCGCACCACGGTGGGGGATATCATCACCCTGCACACCCTGAAGAAGGGGAAGCTGGCGGTGGTGGAGCTGGACCTGCCCGAGGACCGCTGTCGCTCCTGCGAGGTTCCCCTGCGCGACCTGGGGCTTCCCCGGGGATGCGTGCTGGTGTCCATCATCCGCGGGGACGAGGTGATCATTCCCCAGGGCAGTTCCGTCCTCCAGCCCGGAGACACGGTGATCGCGGTGACCGAGCCGGAGAAGGAGGCGGACCTCAAACGCATACTCACCGGATGAAGGCCTGGCCTGAACACCTCCTCGACCAGCTTCCTTTATACAAGTATGGGAGTGCCCCCCTGTTCTTCCATCCTGGATGGGGCGGGAGCTTGTGTTCGTCATTTTCAAGGCCAGAGGTCCGCGGATCTCAGCCCCTTTCCCGCCACCCTTGTCCATGGCGGGTACGGGAAGCGACCTTACATGGATAACCTTATATCTCCTCGTTTCCCACACCCCGTAAACGGCCTGATCCCCGACGGATGGCGCAATTTCCGCTCCTCGCTCCGGGAAAACGGGAAAACCAGCTTCCTTTCCCCGCAACCCTTGTCAAGATGGGGGATTGGCATTAATATGACTACGGCGTAAATAAAATTTTGGAATGCCGAAAATAAAATTCCGGACATCTGAAAATATCCCGCTCGGGGGAGGGGAGGTATAAAATAGCCTTCGGGGCGAGTGGTATCCGGGAGAACCTCGCCTCATGCTGCGTATGGAGAGGTAAAGGGAGCCGGATATGAAGACCACGGCGGAGAAGCTCAAGAAGGTCAAGGAAGCCGAGGACCGTGCCGCCGAGATCATCTCCTCTTCCCGGAGCGAGGCCGAGGAGCTGCTGCGAAAGGCCCGTGAAAAAGCGGAGGCTTACAAGGAAGAAGAAAGGAAGTGGGCTCGCCTTGCCGGGGAACAGGAACTGGAGCGCAGGCTGGAGGATGCAAGGCGGGAGGCGGAGGAGATCCGCCGCCAGTACTCGGAGAAGCGGGAAAGGCTGGTGGCCACCGCCCGGGAGAGATTGGGAGAAGCGGTAGCCTTGCTGCTGGGGAAAATGGAGGAGGCCGGATAGGCCTCCTTTTTTCGCGTTGTGCCCAGGGGTGAACGATGCCCATCGCCAGGATGTCCAAGACCGCCATACTGGCTCCTCGCGATAAAAGGGAGGAGCTGATCGAGCGCCTCTACGAGCTGGGGGCCGTGCATGTGGTGGATCTCTCCTCCGCGCTGGAGGAGGACAGCGAGATAAAGGAGCTGGCGCAACCCTGCGCTCTGGAAGTCCGCGACATCCGGCTGGCGCTTTCCCGGTCCGATTTCCTCATCGAATTCCTGGAACGTTTCGAGGAGAAAAAAGGCGGCCTCCTCTCCGGCTTCTTGCAGGAGAGGATCCACCTCACCTACCGGGAGTTCCTGGAGGTGGAAAGGGAGGTGGACCTGGAGTCGGTTTACCGGGAGCTGGAGGAGGTGGACGTTCAGCTCCGCCATGTCGAAAGCCGTATATCGGAGACGAAGCGCACCCTGGATGCCCTTCGCCACTGGCGGGAGCTCGACTATCCGTTGGGGCAACTGCGGGAACTTCGCTGGTGCGAGGCCAGGCTGGTGATCATGGACGTTCCCTTTCACCGGGACTGGTCGGAGGACATGGAGGCCGCTTGCCCCTTCTCCACTTGGGAGGACCTGCACCGGGAGGGCGAGCGCATGTACCTGGCGGTGCTGGTCCACAGGGAATGCCTGGACGGGTACCAGGACCTGGTACAGAAGTATAACCTGGAACAAGTGCAATTCGCAGGCATGGAGGGTACCCCCCGGGATGAGATAGCCCGGCTCGAAGAGCGCCTGCGCGAGGAAGAGGCCGAAAAGAGTGAACTGGAACGGAGGGTCAGGGAAAAGCTTCCCCTGAAACCCAAGCTCCTGGCCTTGAACGATTACCTGCGCAACCTCCTATTGAAGGAGGAAGTGAAGGAGAACTTCCTCCACACGGAACGCGTGGTGGCCGTGGAAGGATGGGTGGAGGAATCGAGGCAGGAGGAACTCGTGCAGGCCCTGGAGGATTTGGGGGAGGAACTGGACATCTCCCTTTCTCCCCCGGGCGAAGAGGACGCCCCCCCTACCCTCCTCCTGAACCGGAAGAGGATCAAGCCTGCGGAGACCCTTATCAACCTCTTCGGCCTTCCCAACCACGCGGAGACCGACCCCACGCCCTTCGTGGCCCCCTTCTTCGTCCTCTTTTTCGGCATGTGCATCGGGGACGTGGGCTACGGTGCCATCATCGCCCTCGCCGCCTGGTGGGCCCGGAGAAAACTGGACCTCTCGGCGGCGGTGGAGCGATTCCTCCGCCTCATGATATACTGCGGCTTCGCTGCCATCCTGGCGGGGATCTTCGCCCGGGGGTATTTCGGCATCGAAGGGGACTCCCTTCCCGGTTTCCTTAAATTCCCTGGATCCCTCGACGTTCTACTGAACCCCATCCCCATGATGCTCTTCTGCGCCGCCCTGGGACTTATCCACATATCCCTGGGGGTGGCTATCGAGATGTACGATAATATGCGCTATAACTCGGTATGGGCGGGCTTCTGCGAGCAGGGGACCACCCTAATAATGTGGCTGGGATTGGCGGTGCTAGCCCTGGGGGCGGGCGTCAATGTGCCTGTGGTGAAGACCGCGGGTATGATCCTCTTGGCAGCGGGGGCGGCAGGGGTGGTCCTGCTCTCCAACATCTCCAGCAAGAGCATTCTAGGGAAGTTCTTCGGCGGGCTGTACAACCTGTACGGCTTGTTCGGGGGGACCATCGGCGACGTGGCCTCCTACCTGCGTCTCTACGCCCTGGGCATGGCCACGGTGGCCATCGGGAGCGTTGTCAACCGCATGGCCGGGATGATCCTGGGAATCCCGGTATTGGGAATCGTCCTCATGATCCTCATCCTGGTGGGCGGGCACATCTTCAACCTGCTCATCAACCTGCTGGGGGCATTCGTCCATCCCCTGAGGCTGCAGTACGTGGAGTTCTTCGGGAAATTCTACGAGGATGGAGGGGAGCCCTTCCAACCCTTCGCCCTCCGTACGAACAGAGTGGTTATAGACGATCGCTAAAGGAGGTCAGGAATGAACGCGACTTTCGGTGGGTTGTCCGGGGTACACTGGGCGCTGTTGGGGGCCGCGCTGGCGGTGATCGGGGGAGGGTCGGGCTCCTCCATGGGCATCACCTACATTGCTAACGTGGCCGGGGGTATCCTCACCGATATGCCGGACCTATTCGGTCCCCTGCTCCCCCTGGTGGTCATACCTGGTACCCAGGGGATTTACGGGTTCATCACCGGGGTCCTGGTGGCCTTCGTCATGAAGCCCAGTTCAGGCTGGGAGGCTTTGCCGGGATGGGTCGGATTCCAGATCTTCTTTGCCTGCCTGCCGGTGGCCTTTGTCTGTTGTATCTCCGCCATTTATCAGGGCCTTACCTCCGTAGGGGCAGCTCCGATGGTGGCCAAGCGGCGCGAGGAGATGGGTCGGGCGCTGGTTCTACCCGCCCTCGTGGAGACTTATGCCGTGCTTTCCCTGATCGTCACCATCATCTACTTGTTCGTGGTCATCCGTCCTCTGTACACTTCGCTGGGAATATGATTCCCGTACCAGGAGAGCGATATGTCCTTGGAAAAGTTGCTGGAGAAGATCGAGAACGATGCCCGGGAGGAAGGACGCAGGATCGTGGCCGAGGCCGAGGCCGAGGCCGAGCGCATAAGGGAGGCGGGAGAAGCCGAGGCTCGCCGCGAGGGAGAAGCCATACTTAAGTCCTTCCGCGCCTGGGCGGATAGCGAACGCCTGAAGATACTCAGCCAGGCACGCCTGGAGGGCCGTATCGGACTCCTGGCGGCCAAGGACCAGCTTATCGGGGAGGTCTTAGAGGAGGTCACCCGCTCTTTTCTGAAACTCCCGGGGGAAAAGTACAGGGCATGGCTGAAGGGCGTTGTATTGAAGGGCGCGGTAAGCGGCGAGGAAGAAGTGGTGGCCTCCCCCTACGACCGGGACCTGCTGGCCGGCGGCTTGCTGGAGGAACTGAACCGGGAGCTACAGTCGCAGGGTAAACGGGGGGAATTGAGGTTGGCCGCGGAGACCGCTCCCTTCGAGCGGGGGGTGATCCTGCGTGGCGAGAAAACGGAGATCAACATTTCCATCGACGCGGTTCTGCAGAGAGTATGGGCGGAGAGCGAGGAGGATGTTTCCCGTCTCCTTTTTGGCGCGGTAAAGGGTGGTTTCAGTTAAAAGATGTCTCGCGCGCACGACTTGAGGAAAAAATCCCTGCGGAAACGGAGTTCCTTCCAAGTCGAGGGGGAGGAACGGGGGAAACTCCGGCGGGGCTCCATGATGCCCAGAGTGGTGTTTAAGCCGTTCCACGATGTCCTCAAATACGGCCATGCGGTTGGAAGGGTGAAGGCCCAGGAGAAAAAGCTCCTCATGCCCCGCCACGTGGGCAGATTGATCGAGGCGGATTTCCAGGACGCGCTGCACATCCTGGACGAGGTGGAGATGGGGGATTACCTGGCGGGGGCGTCCACGGCGCGGGAGGTGGATGACGGACTCATAAACTACTTGCACGACGTCTACGAGTTCTTGCGCGAGGCTCTGCCCAAGGACTCCGTCCTCTTCGAGTTCTTCCATTGCCGGTATGATTTCCATAACCTGAAGGTCCTCATCAAGGCGCGCAAGGAAGGGACATCCAAGGACGCCCTTTTACCCCGCCTGGGGAGCCTGGACGTCGAGGCCTTGGAGAGGGGGATGGAGAATCCCGCCGAACTACCCTCCCCGTACAAGGAACTGGTCATGGAGGCGGAGGAGACCGAGCTCTCACCCCAGGACCTGGAGACATTGGTGGACAAGTATTACCTGAGGTACCGGCTCTTCCTCGCCATGCAGGAGGGAAGCGAGTTCCTGGAGGAGTTCGCTCGCACTTCCATCGATTTCGCCAACCTTAAGGCGTTGCTCAGGGCCCGCAATTTGGGAAAGAGCAGGGAGGACATGGAGAGATCGTTGGTGGATGGGGGCTACATAAAGAGGGAATACCTCTTGGATCTCTATGGCGACCCGGACGAGCTGATGAAGAAGAAATTGGAGGGAACCAGGTATTTATCCCGCATCGTGGAGCTTTTGGGAGGGGAGGAGGAGAAACCCAGCCTGAGCGACTTCGACCGCCGCAGCGACGATTACATCATGGACATGCTGCGGGCCAGCCGCCGCATATCGGTAGGCGTGGAGCCGGTGTTCTCCTTCGTGCGGGCGCGGGAGAACGAGGTGACCATGGTGCGCATGCTGCTCATGGCCAAGCTGCACAACCTGGCGCCGGAGGCCGTGGAGAAGATGATCCGCAAGCCCTACCTGGAGTAAAGGCGGTATGACGGGCTACCGGACGGGGAGGCGGGAAGTAAAGGAGACAGGAGGGAGGACTTCGCGGATGGCGGGAAAGAAGGTGGCCATGATCGGGGGGAGGACCTCCACGCTGGGCTTCAAGGCGGTGGGGGTGGAGACCTTCGTGGCCCCCCTTCCCGAAGACGGTCCGCGTATCTGGAACCAGCTGGACCTGGACAGGTACGCGGTGATCATGGTCACCGAGCCGGTCTTCGAGGTCCTGGAGCGGGAGGTACCCGGCTTCCCGCCCCACGGCGGGCTGCCCGTGGTGCTGGCCATCCCGGCGGTGACCGGGAGCCGGGAGATTGCGGTGGCCCGGATGCGGGAACGCGTGGTCAAGGCGGTGGGCGCCGACCTGGAGAGATGAGGTTAATGGTAGATTTTGGAAATATATTTCCGGGCCGATGAACGAGGGACGGAGAAGTAAGCAGGAAAGAGGGGAGAACCAGATGGAAGCGGGAGTAGTGGTCAAGGTTTCCGGACCCCTGGTGGTGGCCAGAGACCTGCCCGATCCCAAGATGTACGACCTGGTCAAGGTGGGCAAGGACCGCCTCATGGGGGAGATCATCGAACTGCGGGGCAACCTGGCCTCCATCCAGGTCTACGAGGAGACGGCGGGGTTGGGCCCGGGGGACGAGGTGATCTCCACGGGCGAACCTCTCAGCGTGGAGCTGGGGCCGGGCCTTCTGACCTCCATATACGACGGCGTGCAACGTCCCCTGGACGTCATCCGGGCCAAGTACGGGAACTACGTGACCCGGGGCGTGGAGGAACCCGGCCTCTCCCGCGAGAGAAAGTGGGCCTTCACCCCCATGGTGAAGGTGGGGGAGGAGGTGGGTCCGGGGGACGTCCTGGGCACCGTCCCGGAGACCAAGGTGGTCACCCACCGCATCATGGTCCCGGTGGGGGTGGAGGGCAAGGTCTCCGAGATCAAGGAGGGGGAGTTCACCGTGGAGGACGTGGTGGCCGTGGTGGAGACCCCCCGGGGAGAGGTCCCCGTGACCATGATGCAACGCTGGCCGGTGCGCCGACCCCGCCTGTACGCGGAGAAGCTGGCCCCCTACGAGCCCCTGGTCACCGGGCAACGCATCGTGGACACCTTCTTCCCCATCTCCAAGGGGGGAACGGCTTGCGTGCCCGGCCCCTTCGGCTCGGGGAAGACCGTCCTCCAGCACGCCATCGCCAAGTGGGCCAACGCCCAGATCGTGGTCTTCGTGGGTTGCGGCGAGCGGGGGAACGAGATGACCGACGTGCTCCTGGAGTTCCCCGAGCTCACCGACCCTTACAGCGGGGAGCCCCTCATGCTGCGCACGGTGCTCATCGCCAACACCTCCAACATGCCCGTGGCCGCCCGCGAGGCCTCCGTGTACACGGGCATCACCATCGCCGAGTACTACCGGGACATGGGGTATCACGTGGCCCTGCAGGCGGACTCCACCTCCCGCTGGGCGGAGGCCCTGCGGGAGATATCCGGGCGCCTGGAGGAGATGCCCGGGGAGGAGGGTTACCCAGCCTACCTGGGCACCCGCCTGGCCGCCTTCTACGAGCGTGCCGGCAGGGTAGTATGCCTGGGCAGGGACCGCCGCGAGGGTTCGGTAAGCGCCATAGGTTCGGTCTCCCCTCCGGGAGGGGACCTCTCCGAGCCGGTGACCCAGGCCACCCTGCGCGTGGTCAAGGTCTTCTGGGGGCTGGAGGACCGTCTGGCCTTCGCCCGCCACTTCCCGGCCATCAACTGGCTGAACAGCTATAGCCTGTACCTGGACAAGGTGCAGGACTTCTGGAGGCAGGAGGTGGAGCCGGCCTACGCCGAACTGCGCGAGGAGGCCATGGGCATCCTGCAGAGGGAGGCGGAGCTCCAGGAGGTGGTCCGGTTGATCGGCATCGAGGCCCTCTCCGACCAGGAGCGCCTGATCATGGAGACGGCCAAGTCCCTGCGCGAGGATTTCCTGCAGCAGAACGCCTTCGACGATGCGGATGCCTTCACGTCCCTGCGCAAGCAGTACCGGCTGCTCAGGCTGATCATGACCTACCACCACCTGGCCACCCGGGAGCTGGAGAAGGGGAGGCCCATCGAGGAGCTCATCGACCTCCCCGTGCAGGAGGAGATCGCCCGGGCCAAGTTCATCCCCGAGGAGGAGCTGGAGCGCTTCGACCGCCTGGAGGAGAAGGTGGCCGAGCAGTTGGCGGGGCAGGCCACGGAGGTGAGGGCCTGAGCCCACCGTGCATCGGGTACGGGCAGTGGTGCAGGTGGCAGGCGCGGGATCGCTGGGAAAGGATTCGGGTGGCCCGCAAGGGTCACGGATAAGAGGAGGCGCGGCAGAAAGGAAGGACCCCGGGGTTCCGGGCCTGGGTCGTGGATGACGTGACCCGGGCGGTGGGCGCCACGGGAGAAACGTCGATGCGAAGCGGAAAGCGCGGAGAGGAAGACGCCCCCTGGGGCGTGACGGCGGGATATTCGTGGGGAAGGAGTCGGAGAAGATGCTCAAGGAATACCTGACGGTAAAGGAGATCGTGGGGCCCCTCATCCTCCTGGAGGGCGTGGAGGGGGCCAAGTACAACGAGCTGGTGGAGGTGGAGTTCCCGGACGGCTCCGTGGGGCTGGGTAACGTCCTGGAGGTGGAGGAGGACCTGGTCCTTTTGCAGTCCTTCGAAGCCACCAGCGGCCTGGACATCGCCCGGACCAAGGTGCGCTTCACCGGGCGCGGGTTGGAGCTCCCGGTATCCCGGGACATCCTCGGCCGGGTCTTCGACGGCCTGGGACGTCCCATCGACAACGGCCCGCGCATCATCCCGGACAAGAGATTGGATATAAATGGTAACCCAATAAATCCCTATGCCCGCGACTTCCCCACCGACTTCATCCAGACCGGCATCTCGGCCATCGACGGCCTCAACCCCCTGGTGCGGGGGCAGAAACTCCCCATCTTCTCCGGAGCGGGGCTTCCCCATTCCCGCCTCGCCGCCCAGATCGCCCGCCAGGCGGGGGTGTTGGGAGCGGAGGAGGAGTTCGCCGTGATCTTCGCCGCCATGGGCATCACCTTCGAGGAGGCGGATTTCTTCATCCAGGAGTTCCGCTCCACGGCGGCCATGGAGCGGGCGGTGCTCTTCATCAACCTGGCCGACGACCCGGCCATCGAGCGCATCGCCACCCCGCGCATGGCCCTCACCGCGGCGGAATACCTGGCCTTCGACCTGGACATGCACGTCCTGGTCATCCTCATCGACATGACCTATTACTGCGAGGCCCTGCGGGAGATCTCCGCCGCCCGCAAGGAGGTCCCCGGGCGGAGGGGGTACCCCGGATACCTGTACACCGACCTGGCCACCATCTACGAGCGCGCGGGGAGGATCAAGGAGGCCAAGGGATCCATCACCCAGATCCCGGTGCTCTCCATGCCCGACGACGATAAGACCCATCCCATCCCCGACCTCACGGGGTACATCACCGAGGGACAGATCATCCTCTCCCGGGACCTGCACCGCAGGGGGATCTACCCGCCCATCGACGTCCTGCCCTCCCTCTCCCGACTCAAGGAGAAGGGCATCGGCCCGGGCAAGACCCGGGAAGACCATTCCCCCCTCTCCAACCAGCTCTTCTCGGCCTACGCCCGGGGCAAGGAGGCCAAGGAGCTGGCGGTCATCCTGGGCGAGGCGGCCCTCTCCGAGGAGGACAGGCTCTTCGTGCAGTTCAGCGAGGCCTTCGAGGACCGCTTCATCCGCCAGGGGGAGTACGAGGACCGCAGCATAGAGGAGACCTTGACCATCGGGTGGGAGCTGCTACGCATCCTGCCCCGCTCGGAGCTGAAGAGGGTCAAGGAGGAACACATCAGGAAATACATGGAAACATAGATCGGGGTCGGTCCCTGTTCATGTCCGAGGTGGAGACCGGAGGTATGGATTGGCGCGCATCCAGGTGAACCCCAACCGCATGGAGCTGCTCAAGCTGCGCAAGCGCGCGGCCATCGCGGAGCGGGGACACAAGCTGCTCAAGGACAAGCTGGACGAGCTCATGAAGCAGTTCATGGCCCTGGTCCAGGAAAGCCGTAGGCTACGCCGCGAGGTGGAGGCCCGGCTGGCCGACGCCCATCTCATCTTCGCCATCGCCCGTTCCGAGGTCATCACCGAGGAGGTGGAGGAGTCCCTCTCCGTGCCCACCGTGGAACTGGAGGTGGAAGTGGAGAGGGCCAACATCATGGGGGTGCGCGTGCCCCATTTCGAGGTGCGCATGGAGGGGGAGTTCGATTGCTACAGCCTTATCTCCACCCCCTTCTCCCTGGATGCCGCCCTCCTGAACTACCGGGATCTCGTCCCGGACCTGGTGAGGCTGGCGGAGGTGGAGAACAACGTGAGCCTGCTGGCCCAGGAGATCGAACGTACCCGGCGCCGGGTGAATGCGCTGGAACACGTGCTCATCCCCTCCCTGCGGGAGACCATAGTCTACATCACCATGAAGCTGGACGAGATGGAGCGCTCCTACCGCACCCAGCTGATGAAGATAAAGAGCATGCAGGAGGAGGCGGCCTCCCGCTGATCTACCCGCCCGGAAAGGCCCGTTTCCCAAGCGGGCGTTGTGCGTCACGTTTCGTTCCTTGCCATCCCCCACGCGCCATCACCCGCGGGGATAGGGAGCACGCATGGGCTGGCGGTACCCCGTCGATCCGCCCACCAGGTGTACCGCACCCAGTTTCTTGGACAAAACTTTGGCTTAAATCAAGCCTAAGATTATCTCTCAAGGCGCCTCGCTCTCGTAGTGAGCCCGCCTGGCGTCAGCCGGGCTTAGGTGGCCGTTCTTCTCGATAATCCCCAGGTGGTCCATGATGCCCTACCTTTCCGCGGCGCTCTTAGGATGGAAAGGATCGAGGCACCACCCCGTCATCCCGTTTTTGACAGAGGTTTTCCGCCCCCCATATACTCGATTCGTAGACATCGATTGGGGAAAGGGGGCCGCGGAGCTCCCTTCCCGCCGTTCCCGCTCGTGCCTCGGCCCCGGTAAACCGTCCCACGCGGGCGGGACGGAAGTTGCGACCACGGGAGAAGGTAGGGACAAGGGGCTCTTTGACCTCCGTGCCGGGGGCTGGTGGAGGAACGATCCCCCGTTGCGTGCGTGGCGCGACGGGGGGCGGGTGAGACGGGGTGGGCCGATGCTCAACGATTTCGCCGGCAAGCTTTCCCTGCGCCTCGCCGGCCTGGTGCAGGAGATACAGGAGGTTTTCGATCGCCACATCCCCACCTATGCCGCCCTCTCCGGGGAGGCCAAGGCCGATATCCGCAGGCAGCTCATCGAGCTCATGCGGCGTACCACCGATTTCCTGGTGGGCCGCGGCGCCGGTCGCGACGAGCTCTACGCATACGCCCGCCGGGTGGGGAGAAGCCGGGTCATGCAGAACATACCCCTGGGGGACCTGGTGCGGGCGGTCTTTTTGGTGGAGTCCGTCATCTGGGACCGCATACTGCCCGCCGTCCGGGACGGTGAGCTGGGAACCCAGGAATGGATAGATTTCCTCAAGGCCTCGGGGGAGGTGAACGCCGAGATCCTCGCTGCCCTTTCCGCCTCCTACCTGGAGACCAAGGACGAGATGGTGAGCCGCCAGCTCAGGGAGTTGCACGGGCTCCTGGAGGTGGGACGCACCATCACCTCCACCATGGACCTGGAGGTGGTGCTGAACCAGATACTCGAGGTGGCGGCGGGGATCGTGCAGTCCCCCATGGGAGCGGTCTACCTTCTCCAGGAGGGCGCAGGCGAGTTGGTCCTGGTCGCCCAGATGGGCCTGGCCCCGCCCTGGACGAAGGGCCGGAGGGTGGACCCCCAGCGTTCCCTCCTGGGGCGGGCCTTCAAGGCCGGGACGCCGATAAGCGGCGCCGACGACCGGCTGCGCGGCCTCTCCCTTCCCGTGCCCGCCCGCGGCGGAAGGATCCGCTCCGCCCTTTCCTGCCCCATCCTCAAGGACCACCTGCCCCTGGGGGGGATAGAGCTTTACGACTCGGAACCCCGTTCCTACGACCGCCTGGACATGGCCCTCCTGGCCGCCTTCGCCCCCCAGGCGGGCGTGGCTATCCAGAACGCCCGCCTCTTCGAGCTGGAGAGGAGGCGCGCCCGGGAGATGGAGATGATGAAGGAGCTGGCCGAGGAGGCGGCGGCGGCGGTGGGCTTCGACCAGGCGGTCAGCGTCATCCTGCGCAAGATGGCCGAGGTGGCCAAGGTGGAGAAATGCATCCTCTTCATCTACCATCCCGAGGAAGGGGAACTGGAGTTCGTGAGAGGCCACGGCCTGACCACCCCGGTGAACCGGCGGCTGAGGGGAAGCCGCCTCCTTCTCTCCCAGGCGGACCTGGCGACCCGACACGCGGTACGCAGGGGGGAGATGGTGGTGGTGGGCGAGGTGGAGAGCGACCCACGCGTGGACCGTGGCCACCTGGGCTCCCTCAACCTCAGGTCCTGCCTGGTCATACCCCTCTTCCGGGAGGGAGCGGTCGCCGGAGTAATGGTGCTGGGGAACTCCCGTTCCCCGCGCCCCTTCGAGCCGGAGGAGATGGAGACGGTGAAAGTCGTCGCTGCCCAGGCGGCGGTGGCCTTCTTCCAGGCCGGGTTGCGCCAGCGCATCCAGGAAAGGGAGCGCAGGCTACAGGAGCTGGAGGCCAACGAGCGCATCTCCAGGGAAAGGGAGCGCAGCGAGGCCATCGTCTCCGCCAACCCTGAGGCCATCATGGTGGTGGACCGCTCCAGGAACATCGTCCTTTTCAACCCCGCTGCCGGGGAGCTTTTCGGTTGGCGGCAGGAGGAGGCCCTGGGACGGCACGTCCACGAGGTCCTCTACGGCGAGGAAAACCCGGAGCCAGGGTCCTGCTCGATGCTGGACTGCCCCATGGAGGCCGCCTTCCGCGGAGAGAGGGCCGTCCTCCCGGAGATGGAATACACGAGGCGGAACGGGGATAAAGTGTGGATAAGCGGGTCCTTTTCCGTCATCCGCAACCCGAAGCGCCAGATAGAGAACGTCATCTGCGTCTTCCGCGACATCACGGAGCAGAAACGACTGCAGCACCTGGCCCTGGTGGACAAGGAGCTGGAGATCGCCGCCAGCATCCAGAGTGCCCTGCTTCCCGAGAACTCCCTGGAGAACGAGGCGGTGAAGGTGGTGGCCCACATGGAGCAGGCGCGCATCGTGGGCGGCGACTGGTACGATTTCTGGGTGGACGGGGAGAGGCTGGTGGTCATGGTGGGGGACGCCGCGGGGAGCGGTATCCCGGCGGCGCTCCTGGCCACCCTGGCCATGAGCGCCGTGCGCGCCGAGGCCGTGGAAGTCCGGGATCCCCTGGAAGTCCTGCGCAAGGCCAACCACGCCCTTTACCCCCACCGCCTGGAAGACCGCTTTATAACCATCATCTACGGGGAGCTGGACCTGCGCACCCTGCGCTTTCGCTACGTGAACGCCGGCCACAACGACCCATACCTCATCCGGAGGGGTGGCGAGGTGGCCTCCTTGCCCTCGGAGAGGCGCACCATCCTGGGGGCTTTCGAGACCCTGGACCTGAAGGTGGAGGAAGTGGACCTGGAGCCCGGCGACCGCCTCTTCCTGTACACCGACGGGGTGGTGGACTGCCGCGACTCCCGCCGCCGCCCCTTCGGGGAGAAACGCCTGCGGCGCTTCCTCAGGGGAGCGGGCTCGCGTTCCGCGGAGGCCTTCCTGGGGGAGCTGGTGGAGATATTGCGCCGCTACTGCGGGGAATCCATGGAGGACGATTTCACCCTCCTTCTGTGCGATGTGAAGGGCAGGACGACGTGACGGCAGGGGGAGGTGGCCTGGTCCAACCCCGGGGGAGGCCGATCTTGGGAAAAGGGACTTCTCGAGGGGGGCCCGGCGGAGGGTAGCGGACGTCCGCATGTACCGCCAACATCTCACTCATCCACCACAGGGGGATCGCCTGAAGGCGACTAAGCGAAACTGGATGGCACTTCCGGTGTCCGGGCAAAGGCTTGAAGGCCTGCAAACCCCAAGAGGTGGGTGGAAGAGCCCGGATGGGATGGGGTAAACCCACTCTATGCAATGTCGCCATGCCGGCGTTGTCCGGGAAGAACGGGGTGAGCGTGGTTTATAATCTAATGGCGGCGGTGGTGAAAGAGCCCGCCGGGAGGCATCGTTGGCTTAAGAGGCTGTCCAGGTGCTGGCAGGGATGAGAATAGGTGAGGTCATAATGGCGGCGGTGGTGAAAGAGCCCGCCGGGAGGCATCGTTGGCTTAAGAGGCTGTCCAGGTGCTGGCAGGGATGAGAATAGGTGAGGTCACCCCGGAAAAGGCCCGGGAATTTGTTGACTCCTGGGAGATCTACCGGCGGGATTCACAGAACCCTCTATGGATGAGCCCCGAGGAGCTATCCGGGCTCCAGGCGCACAATCTACGGCGGCAACTGGAGCTGGCCGCCCGCTTCAGCCCCTACTACCGGGACCTCTTCCGGCGGGAGAAGGTGGAATGGGAGAAGGTCCGTACCCTGGAGGACCTGGAGAGGATACCGGTCACTCCCATGGAGGCCTACCTGCGCAGCCCCCTGGCCTTCCTGCTGGCCGTGGACACCCCGGGGGAACTGGACGTGACCTACGAGATCACCTACACCTCGGGTACCTCTACCGGTACCCCGGCCCCCTTCTTCAACACCGCCTACGACATGTACAACATCAGCCTGGCCATGCGCCGCATGGCCGAGATATGCTGGATGACCCCTCGGGACACCATGTTCAACCTCTTCCCCTACGGGAACCTGCCGCACATCGGGTTTTACCGCACCGTGCACCTGGCTTCCTCGGTGGGGATGAAGCTGGTCAACGCCCTCACCGGGAGGGATGCGCCGGGTTTCCCGCTGCACCGCTCCCTGGATGAGGCCCTGGAGCTGGCGGGCGAGCACCGGGTGACCGTGCTGGCGGGTATGGGGCGGCAGGAGAGGAGGTTCATCCTCCGGGGAGAACAGTTGGGAGTGGACCTCTCCTCGGTGCGCATCGTGCTCTCCCTGGGGGAGACGGTCACCGAGGGGATGCGCGAGGAGATGCGCGCCCACCTCCCCGGGGAGGCCTCGCGCGCCTTCATCATCAACGGTTACGGGTTCACCGAATGCCAGGGGAGCTTCGTGGAGTGCTGCGAGTCCGGGGGCAACCACAACCCGGCTCCCAATCTTTACCACCTGGAGGTCCTGGACCCCCAGACCCTGCGCCCCCTCCCCGAGGGAGAGCTGGGGCTCTTGGCCGTCACCCACCTGGACCGGCGGGGCACGGTGCTCCTGCGTTACCTGGTGGGGGACCTGGCGGCCCTGGAGAGGGACGCCTGCCCCCACTGCGGGCGGGCCGGGGAGCGCCTGGTCATCAGCATGGGCTCCACCTACGCCGTGCGCGCGGACAAGGTCATCCGCGTGGACGGCAGGCTGGTCAACCCGGAGGCGGTGAAGAACCAGCTGGCCGGGGTGCGGGGAGTGGTGGAGTACCAGATGGTGGTGGAGAAGGAGGATCCCGGCGACCCCTTGAGCCATGACCGGCTCACCCTGCGCCTCTCCGTGGCCGGTAGGCTCCGCCAGGACCTGGAGAGGGAGGTGGTGGACAGGGTTCGCGAGGCGGTGGGGATAACCCCACGCATCGAGTACGTGCAGTCCCCGGAGATATACGATCCCTCCCGCATCCTCAAAGCCACCCGCATCGTGGACAACAGATAGGGACTACGCAAGGCCGGGCCGGCGGCGGGCCAGGTATTCCTCCAGCCTTCGCATCCCTTCCTCGAGACGTTCCAGTCGGTTGGCGTAGCTGAAACGGAGGTATCCCTCCCCGCCGCTCCCGAAATCGATGCCCGGGGTGACCGCCACCCCGGTATTCTCCAGGAGTTCCATGGCCAGGGAATAGGAGTCCGAGGTGTAACGCCTGGCGTTGGCCAGGACGTAGAAGGCGCCCTGGGGCTCCACGGTCACCCCTAAGCCGATCTCCCTCAGGCGGGGGAGGAGAAAGCGGCGGCGCTGGTCGTAGGTGCGCACCATGGCCTCCACGTCCTCGGCGGCCTCGGTGAGGGCGGCGATGCCCGCCCACTGCACGAAGTCGTTGGCGGAGATGAAGAGGTTCTGCATCATTTTCTGCACCGGGCGGATGAACTCCGGTGGGGCGATGAGGTACCCCAGACGCCAGCCGGTCATGGCGTAGAGCTTGGAGAAGCCGTTGATCACAAAGGCGCGGTCGGTGAACTCGAGGATGGAATGCTCCCGGCCCTCGTAAACCAGCCCGTGGTAGATCTCGTCGCTGACCACGAAGACCTTATCCCCGGCCAGGGCGGCGATGTCCTCCATGACCTCCGGTTCCAGGAGGTTGCCGGTGGGATTGGAGGGGGAGTTGATGATGATGGCGCGGGTCCTCGCGCTCAACCGTTTCTCTATCTCCCGCGGGCGGTACTGGAAGCCGTCTTCCTCGAAGACCGGGACCTCCACCGGCCTCCCGTCCACGAACTCCACGATGTTCGGATAGCAGGCGTAGCAGGGGTTGGAGAGGATGACCTCGTCCCCGGGGTCCAGGAGGGCGGCGAAGAGGAGGAGCATGGCCGGGGAGCTCCCGCTGGTGACGATGATGCGGTCCGGGTCCACCTCCACGTGGTACTTGCGGTAGTAGTGGGCGGAGATGGCCTCCCGCAGCTCCCGCACCCCCTGGCTGTGGGTGTAGCGGGTCTTTCCCTCCAGCATGGCCCGGTAGGCAGCCTCCTTTATGCAGCGCGGGGTGTCGAAGTCCGGTTGCCCCACCTCCATGTGCACGATGTCCCGTCCCTCCCTCTCCATCTTCTGGGCCCGTTCCAGGACCTCCATGACCATGAAGGGAGGGATGCGCTTTCCCCTTCCGGCGATCATCATGCTCCTTTCCTTTCTCCCGGGTGGGAAAACGGGTCGCAAAACGATCTGCCAGGGTCGGCCATCCTTCACCGGGCCGTAACCGTTGGGCGGGCACTTTCCCGGGCTGCTCCCCCATTTCCTCCTCCGGCACCGCCTTCTCCGGAGCATAAAACCCGTTCCGTTCCCGCTCAGCCGGCGAGCACTGGCAGCACCCATTATAGAACATGGGAAAGGCGCGGGTTCCGCCAGCCTGTGGGAAGCGGGCGCAGCCATCTGGCCTGGGATGGACTTCCAGGGAACCCTTCGCCTCGCCACCCATTATCCGTTGACTTTGAGGGCGGGATGGAACTCGGCTTTTAACCATAGCGAATAGACCGGCGCACAACCTGGAGACAGAGAAAACATTCCTGGAAGAATATGTCATCTTTCGGCGCCCCGATTCTTAGGTGGTGGGGACGTCGGAAAGCGCCTTCGCTGCCCTTCCGGATTTCAGGCCGCTTTTCTCCGCCCCGCGAAGGGCTTTCCTTCTACCCAGCCGCCCCGGAGGGACTTTTTCGTCAAGGCGTGAGGCCGCACGAGGATCGCTGGGGGTGACGAGGTTCCGAAACCCCTCCCGGTGTTTTATAGTGGTAGAGAGCGGTTTCCGGGGAGTGACCATCAGAGATGAAGGGAGCGGAGATGGACTGGGAAGCGCTGCGCACCCGGATAAGGGCGGACTTCGAGGCCAAGAACAATACCCGGGAGGAGGTGCTCAGGCTTTGTCGTTCCCTGGTCCAGACTTCCAGTTACGTCATCCGCGCCGTGCACCGGGGGGAGAGGGAGGAGGCGGAGAGGCTCCTGGAGCAAGCCGCCGCTCTGTCCTCGAGCATCACCCACATGACCGAGGACCACCCCGAGGTCTATACGGCCGGTTTCGTGCACGACGCCCAGAAGGAATATGCCGAAGCCCGCGCCACCTTCGCCCTCATCTACCGGGAACCCCTCCCGGGCCCGGAGGAGCTGGGGGTGGAATATCCCGCCTACCTGAACGGGCTGGGGGAGGCGGTGGGCGAGCTGCGGCGGGCCATCCTGGACCTCATCCGGGAGGGACACCTGGAACGCAGCGACGAGCTCCTCGGCCACATGGACGACATCTACTACCTCCTGGTGTCCTTCGACTACCCGGACGCCATCACCGGCAACCTCCGCCGCACCACGGACATGGCCCGGGGGATCATCGAGCGCACCCGCGGCGACCTCACCACCGCCATCCGGCAGAGCAAGCTCCGCCAGGCCATCTCCGAGCTGGAGGCGCGCCTGCAGGAGGACCCGCGCCAGGCCGGCGAGGTCTGAGTACGAAACTTGGCAGGATCGGATCCCATGGCGAGGGCCTCATGTCGTCCCAGCCGCGCTAGTAGGTTGAACCGGAGACCCCACGGACACTCGTCCGTTTACTTGCCCTTGTTAAGGACTGCTGGTTGGCGGAAGGGAAGGTGGAAGAGAAGTCGTCCCGGTGGGTCCTCTGAGACTGCTATCTTAGATCAAACGAGTTCCACGACTGCATAAATTGCATAGGATAGGCTTAATAGTTCCATTCCTCATCTGGGCAAGAACCCGGGGTGGGGCCTGGGTTTTCGAACGTTCATGGCATGGGCTTCCATGCCCCCGCTCCCTTGCGTGGGGGCGAACTCGGGGTTCAGCCCGGCTTTCTCACGTGGGTGTAGCGGACGCCGGGAGGCCGCGCGTGGCGGGGATCAGTTTCCAAGCTTCCTGACGTGGATGGAGTTGGCCAGGTGCCAACCCACGGTGCGGCGGCTTCTCCCCACCACGGCCTGCAGGGGGCCCTTGAAGGGATCCTTGGCCACCACCTTGATCTTCACCCCGGGCTTGATCCCCAGGGAGGCCATGAACTGCAGGAGCTCCGGCTCGTCGTCCTTGACGCTGATGACCTCCGCGGTCTCGCCCGGTTCCAGGGAATAGAGGGTGGTCTCCTCCACCTTCACGTCCTCCACCTTGGAGGGTATGGGGTAACCGTGGGGGCAGACCTTGGGCTTGTTGAGGGCCACGAAGAGCCGCCTCTCCACCTCGTCGGAGAGCTGGGTCTCGAAGCGCAGGGCCTCCTCGTGGGCCTCGTGCCACTCGAAGCCCAGCATGTCGGTGAGGAAACGCTCCACGATGCGGTGCCGCCGGATGGCCTTGACGGCCAGCTTTTCCCCCTTGGGGGTGAGGGTTATCCCGTGGTAAGGCGTGTAGTTTATGAGTCCCCTCTGGGACAGTTTCTTCAGGGTATCGGTCACCGTGGAGGGCGCCACCTTCATGGACTCCGCCAGTGCGGAGGTGGAAACCGGGCTCTGCACCTGCTGCAGTCGGAAGATGTGCTTGAGGTAATCGCAGTGCTGGTCGAGCAAAGCGTCCTGTCGCGCCGATTTCATCACCCCTCCCAAGGTCCTTGAAATTTTGAGTATCCCAAATTATAATTTCGGCATTCCGAATTTTCAAGGTTAATGAGGCCACCGGGCGCCATGGCGTAGGCAGAGAATGTGTGGCCGGAAGAGGGTTACCGGCGTAAGTCGCGAAATATGAACCTGGCGATAAGTTGTTCGTGGAACGGGGTATACGCCAATGTTTTCCACGACACGGGTTGGGGCCGAGTCTAAGAGGTTCATTTAGGTTCATTTGCGGCGTGATCGGGGACCATGCCGTGGAGCTCGGCGGATAGCCTTGGCGCTCGATAGTCAACGAAAGCGAGGGATCTGAGGAGAGGGAAGGTCATCGGCGCGACTTGGTTGACAGGATCGCCCCTTTTGTGGGTGGGTTGGCGGAAGGAACGGACGTCCGGGCTAGTGCCGGTCCAGGTACTAGTGAATCGGCTATCATATGCCCCACCGATAGGCGGCGGAATGCCGGATAGGCCGGCGAAAAGGACCAAAAACGGCACTATTATACGGAAAGGAGTGATGAGATGGAGAACGCCTGGCCCTATATAACCATGATCATCGGCTTGCTGGGCCTGGGGACTGCGGGATTCTACGCCTGGTGGGTATTGAGACAGGACCCAGGCGACGAGAAGATGCAATCCATATCCCGGCACATCCAGGAAGGGGCGGCGGCCTTCCTCAAGAGAGAGTATTCCACCGCCATATGGTTCCTGCTCCTGGTGGCCCTGGCCATGTTCCTCTTCGTGAAGAGCGGAGACCTTCCCACGGGCCGTTATCAAGCCCTGGCCTACCTCTTCGGGGTGGTGTGCTCCGGGAGCATAGGGATTATCGGGATGACCGTCTCCACGCGGGCCAACTGCCGTACCACTCAGGCGGCCAAGAAGGGCATGGGAACCGCGCTCCAGCTGGCCTTCCGGGGCGGCTCGGTTACCGGGCTCTCCGTGGTGGGCATGGGGCTCTTCGGGGTTTCCTTCGTCTACCTCCTTATGACCAAATGGTGGGCCCCGCATACCGTCATCCAGGTGATCCCCGCCCTGGGGCGCAACTCGGTGCCTGACGTGGTGGCGGCCTTCGGGCTGGGGGCCTCCTCCATCGCCCTATTCGCCAGGGTGGGCGGTGGCATTTTCACCAAGGCCGCCGATGTGGGTGCCGATCTGGTGGGCAAGGTGGAGGCCGGTATTCCCGAGGACGACCCCCGCAACCCCGCGGTCATCGCCGACAACGTGGGGGACAACGTGGGCGACGTGGCCGGGATGGGCGCCGATCTCTACGAATCCTATGTGGGTTCCATAGTAGCGCCGGTGGCCCTGGGAGCCATCCTCTTCGCCGGCACCGAGCACCAGTGGAAGGGCATGGTGCTCCCCCTGGCTATCGCCGGGGTGGGCATCCTCTGTTCCATCCTGGCCAGCGCCATCGTGAGGAGGAGGGAAAGCGGCCATCCCGGTCGGGCGCTGTCCACCGCCACCTACAGCGCAGCCCTCTTGACCACCGTGGCCACCTATTTCCTGGTCACCCTGTTCTTGAAGGACACGCCGGGAGTGGCCCATCCCGTGGGGTTCTTCATCGGCATCGTGGCCGGCCTTTTCGCCGGGATGTTCATAGGGCAGGTATCCGAGGTATACACCTCGGACGCCTTCCCCGTGGTCAAGAACCTGGCCCAGTCCAGCACCACCGGGGCGGCCACCAACATCCTTTCCGGCTTCGCCGTGGGCATGGAATCGACCGCCGCCTCCATCATCTTCCTGGTGGGGGCCATAGCCGCCGCCTATCTGGCGGGTCGCTGGGCCATGGGCGGCGCAGCGGCGGGGGACGTCGGGGTCTCGGGAGGTATCTACGGCATAGCCCTGGCGGCCATCGGCATGCTCTCCACTACGGGGACGGTGGTGGCCGTGGACGCCTACGGACCCATCGCCGACAACGCCGGGGGAATAGCCGAGATGAGCGGGCAGCCTCCCGAGGTACGCCGGATTACGGACAGCCTGGATGCGGCGGGAAACACCACCGCGGCCATCGCCAAGGGTTTCGCCATCGCCTCCGCGGGGGTCACCGCCCTGGCCCTCTTCCGGGCCTTCACCGAAGCGGCCAAGGTGCCCTCCATCGATCTCGGCCATTACCAGACAGTCATCGGCCTCTTCCTGGGGGCTGCCTTCCC
>Ga0315298_1002455_pt1 | contig 31450 bp, 19 predicted proteins | sample WHS_1_MG_FD_203077 | JGI IMG/M metagenome (GOLD analysis project Ga0315298, IMG submission 203077) | Extremophilic microbial mat communities from Washburn Hot Springs, YNP, Wyoming, USA - WHS_1_MG | ecosystem: Environmental > Aquatic > Thermal springs > Hot (42-90C) | place: USA: Wyoming... | reverse complement strand
AGGCTGGGCGGGGTTGGGGCCGACGGCGCCAGCGGGGCCTGTCCCATCTCGGTCCGCACCACGCCTGAGGTTTGTGTCTCGGCCCGCAACGATTCCGCTCGGCTCAAAAGCTGCTCGGTCGGTACCACTGCCTGTGGCACGAGCTGATACTCGAACGTGCGATGGTCGCGAAGTTCCCCCGGTAGGAGGTTTTCGGTGACGAAGTCCAGGGGCGGGATCTGGTACCACGGCGGCGGGATGGTCTGCATCACTGTCAGCGTTTCATAACCATCTTTGACCAGCCGGATCTTCCGCGTGCCGTAATACGTGAAATTCGTGGCGATGGGCGTGGTGCCGATTTGATAGTCGTCCACATAGACCAGAGCCCCCGGGGGATTGCTGCGAATGGTGAGCCGCCGCTGCACGCACCCCGGCAGGGCTGCGGCAAGGGCCGCCAAAGCAAGGCCCGCCCAAAAGGTCCGTCGTCCGATGGACGGCATGCTTGTAAGCGCTGTCAGCACAACGAGATCCGATTTCTGGTCAGATAGCGGCCGTGGGGCGATAGTGTACCTGGGCCGTTGAATGGTTTCCAGGGCGATTCTCCCCCCCATTGATCTATTCAAGATGTACTCCCTTGTGGAGCCCCTGGTTGCCGGGCGTTGCAATCTATCCGGTGGCCTGCGGGCTCCCAAAAAGAAAAGAGTCTTTCCGCGGCGGGAAAAGAGTCTATCCACAGCCTGATATCGCCTGTGTAGATAGCTGCAACTGTTTGGCGGACCGAGTAGCACCGTGCGTCCAAGCACGCACCTTAGGGGACTGCCCGGGGGGAGAACCGTTATCATCCCATTGGCCGCCTCAGTGTTGGGCGAGCTGTTCGGCGAAGGCCTCCAGATTGGTACGTGTCTGCTCCTCACTATACAGGCGGAGGTCGTTCAGGTCGCCGTGGATGATGAGATACGGCTTGCCTAGCCGCTGTTGCAACCGGTTGGGCATCTGGTAACGGTTGTTGGAGTTGTTGGGGCAGGTTTTGGCGTCGTGGTACACGATGCCATGGACGTCGAAGCGGGCGACCATCTGCTGGATGTACTGCTCTTTGTAGTCTTCGGAGCGGCAGATAAAGATGCTCGAATACGCACGGGCCATGCTGCGGAAGGGGTCGGCCGGATCCAGCGCCTCAAAGATCCAACTGTTGCAGTAGGTGGAGGCCACGGCACACATGCCCAGTCCCAGCATCTGTGTGGAGAGTTCGCGGAGCTTGCCCCAGATGGGCATCCCTTCCCAGTACACGCGGAAGCGTTCGCCGGGCACGGCGGCCACCGCCTGAGCCACACGTTGGCGAAGTTCTTCGAGAAACCGTTGGTAGTAATCCACAGCGTCTTGGGTTCCGCGGAGCACCACAGCCGGGCCCATGTGGATGGTACCGTCGAAGAAAGTCAGCGGGGCCGGGGCGTGCGCGGCAGTCTCCAGCACCGCCTTCCACAACAGGGTGCATTGGCGCGACAGGTCCACCACCTCTTCCAAGCGTGCGGGATCCAGGCGGCAGCCGGCGACGGCCTCCAGGGGTTGCACCAGGGCCCGGTGTTGCTGGGCGATATAGTCCACCAGGGCCTCGTCGACTTCGCCGATGGCGCGGGGCGTGTGGATTCCCAGGCAGGGCACGCCAAATTCCCGTGCGTAGAACTGGAACCAGTCCTTCACATCGCGGCACTGGTTGGTGTTGTACACCAGCACGTCGGGCCGAGGCGGGCCCGAAAGCTGCATCTTCTGCAACGGGGACTGTCCCTTCAAGTACGAGCCGATATCGCTGGTCAAGTACGAGCAGATGTCGGGCGAGAAACCCCGGGCGTTGGCCAAGGGGATGAGATCGGTGGCCATGCGCGATGCCCCGAGCATGGCCCCATGGTTTTCAGGAAAATAGACGTTGAAACCCAGGGCCCGCAGGAGTTCCGCGGGCCCAACGCTGGTGCACCAGGCGGTCTTCTTGCCTTCGGCGGGGCCACGGCCCAACTCGGCAAAGTACTTGCCCATGACCTCGCGGAGTTTTTTGGTCGAATCGAATTCCTTGCGTTCAACAGCCGGGGGCATTACGGGCCTCTTGCTGCAAAAAAGGACTGGGGCGAAATCGCGTGCCATGGCGCTGCGCCAAGCACTCCAATCGCCGGAAGACCGCGTCGGGGCCACACTGGCGGGCATACCGCAGCACGCCACCCCGATAATCGGGAAAACCGATCCCCAGCACCGTGGCTACATCGATATCGCTGGCCGATCGGGCGATGCCGTCTCCCAGGGCGTAATAAGCCTCGTTGACCATGCGCAGGACCAGTCGCTGGACGATTTCGTCGTCGGCCGGGGGCTGGTGCGCATGGCCGTGCCGCCCCTGCACCTCCGCCAGGATACGCGCGGTTACCGGGCTGGGACGCGGAGTGGGATCACCCTCCGAATACTCGTACACGCCAGCGTGCGTCTTCTGGCCGAGGCGTCCTTCTTCGACCAGGCGGAAAGCCACTGGGGGCATGGGCCCGTGCCAGGGGTACGCGGCCGAAATCTGGCGATCGGAAGCAATCAAAATATCCAAGCCGGTCATGTCGATCAAGGCAAACGGCCCCATGGGAAAGCCGAAAGCTACCATGGCCCGGTCCACGGCCTCGGGCGGCGCCCCGTCTTCCAGCAACGCGAACGCCTCTTTCACGTAGGGGATGAACAGCCGATCCACCAGAAAGCCGGGACAGTTGCGGACCAGCACCGGCGTCTTGCCCAAGATCCGCGCAACGTGCAAGGCCGTGGCAATCGCCTGGGGCGCACTTTGAGGGCGGTAGGCCACTTCGACCAGCGGCATGTGGTGCGCGGGATGGAAAAAGTGCATCGCCACAAGACGCTCGGGGTGGGTCAGACCCGCGGCAAGCAGGTCCAGCGAAATGGCCGAGGTGTTGCTGGCCAGCACCGCCTGCGGCCCGACCAGCGGTTCGAGGCGCTGGAAGACCGCTTGTTTGACGGCCGGGTCTTCGTACACGGCTTCTACCACCAGATCGCATCCCCCCAGGTCGGACCACCGGTGGGTCAGGCGGATGCGTTGGAAAATCGCCTTGGCCGCTGGAGGAGCTAGTTGGCCACGGGCAACACGGCGGTCCAGCGAGGAGGCGATCCGTTGCCGGGCGCGGTCCAGTGCGGCAGGGTCCTGGTCCACTGCCGTAACGTCCAAGCCCGCCTGGGCCAGGGCTTGGGCGATGTTGGCCCCCATGGTGCCCACGCCGACCACGGCCGCCGACCGGACCGGAGCGACCGACACCCCCTCGACTTCGGGCACCTTGCTGGTCTGGCGCGAAGCGAAAAACAGGTAAATGCGATTCTGGGCGGCTGCCGACGCCAGCGACTGGGCAAAGGCTCGACGCTCGCAGGCCAACCCAGCTTCCACCGACTCTTCCAGCCCCGTCTTCACGGCCTCAAAAATAAGCCGGGGCGCGACGACCTCCGGGGGAGTGCGGGCCAAGAGAGCCTCGGCCGGCGCCACGCCATCGGGCGGCGCAGGCGCCGGCTGTAACCGGGTGCTCCGCCGCAGCGGCCGCGGCGGCTCCCACGCCAAAGCCGCCTCCAGCAATTCCGCCGGCGGGCACACCCGATCGACGAGCCCCATTGCCAGGGCCTTGGCGGCGTCGATCGTCCGGCCCGAAAGCAGCATCTCCAACGCCGCATGGGCCCCGATCAATCGCGGCAGGCGCTGCGTGCCCCCTGCCCCCGGCACGATCCCCAGGGTGACTTCGGGCATCCGGAAGCGGCAGTTCTCGGCCGCCACCCGGCCGTGACATGCCAGCGCCAACTCCAAAGCCCCTCCCAGCACCATGCCCCCCATGGCCGCAATCACCGGCTTGGGCGACTCCTCGATCCACTGAAATGCTTTCTGAAAGCGGTCCGAAAGTTCGATCGCTTGCTCCGCCGTCTCCACCGCGCGGACAAGCCCCAGATCGGCCCCCGAGCTGAAGTGTTCCGGGCTGCCCAATAGCACCACCTTGGAGACCTGCGGATTGCTCTTGGCATTATCGATGGCCGCGCCCAGGGCCTCCAGCAGTTCCAGAGTCAAGGCGTTGCGGTTCGGGGCCGCCAAGCGCAGCACCAGAGCATTGCCCCGTAACGTGTGCTCGATCATCGTTTTCCTGACGCTGCTGGCCGCAAGGTGGGCTATCTCGCGCAGGCAAGCGCCGGCCCACCGGAACACTCGATATCCGCCCTTTGGATCGGGGCGCAAGCCGCCGGGGGCCGGCGGCGCAGTTAGTCCAATCTCTGCCGCCCAAAGGGCCGCGAGAAATCGAAAGCCTACACTCTTGGGCCACCCTCTTCAATGACCCGGAACCCCATCAGGTCGCCCAGGTCCTGGATGGGCTTCATGTAATCGCCGTAGAAGACGACGCGGTGCAAAAGCGTCATCACATCGCCTTTGATCACGTCCGCGCCCCATTGGAGGAACAGGCGCCGAGCGTCGGGCACGCTTTGGGCGAACTGCGTCCGGCAGGCCAGTGGGCTCTTGGAGGTCTCGATGATCTTGCCCGTAACAATCAGCATCGTATCGAGGTTGACCAGCTTGGCGCAGGTTACGGGCTGTCCCACCCGATGCTCGACCTCCAAGGCCACCCCGCCCCGGGTGTCGGTCTGCGTGCGGATGACGAAGGAAAGTCGCTGTCCCGCGGGCCCATCCATCTTCGTCGCGCAGGTGCAGTGGAAATGCACCATGGCGTTCTTGGCGGTATCGATCACCGGGTCGCTGATGAACCCTGGCACGCGGAAGGCGTAGGCGAACAGGAGCATGGTCAGCGTCGAGTCGATGTCGCCCTCGCACGCGCCCACCAAGGCCTGATCGTTCAGCTTGCTGAAGGTCAGGCAGCCGCGGGGATCGCCCATGCAGTGGACGCTGCAGACCGCCTGGGCACCCTCCTGCAGCATGAGCTGTTTGATGGCCAGATACAGTTTGGCCGACTCGATGATCTCCGGCAGGGTGGGTTCGACGATCTTCTTGGCCTGGCTGATCCAGTATTGTTTGGCCTCGGCCTCGGCGGCTTTAGGGTCGATGGACTTGAAGATTTCCATCACCCGGCTATTGGGGACGGTAACGAGGTCGGCCCCGAGCTTTTCCTTGACGGCCTTGGGGGAGCAGGCCGCTGCTGTGCCGTGCGGGCCGCCGATGGCCAGGATGCGCGTCTGCTTCATCATGGCCGGGGTACGAAGCAGGCACAAGGCCTTTTCCAGATCGCCCCAATCGCTGGAGGGCATGAGCACCACCTTTCGCCCCTGTTTGTGCCATTGGGGGAAATACATCCACCCATGGCCGCTAAAGGGCTGCGAGAACAGGGCCGTAGGCAAGCCCACGTCGATCAGTTTGGTGAGTACCGGCGCGTCACCGCCATGGCCGGAAAGGTGGATGATCAACAGGGCGTCGGCCCCTTTGAGTTTGGCAGCCACCTCTTCGACCTTGGCGGGGGGCACCAGGTCGCCACCCAAGAGTTTGATTCCGTCGAGTTTCTTTTCGAGTTCGGCCAGGTGCTTTTCGAACCGCGGGATTTCCTCAGTGGGATGAGTGAGGTAGGCGTCTCCGGTTCGGCCAGCGTACACCTTGTAGATGCGGGCTGTGGGCAAAGGGGGCCAAGCGGGGACAGCAGCGGCCATCGCCTGTGCGGTGGCCCAATGGGCGGCCAAGAGTGCCCCACCGGTTGCCCCCCCGAGAAACTGTCGGCGATTGCAGTGGCACATGCGAGATCCTCCGGGTAGCGTTGATTGCACAAAAACACGAGCTGCGCAGTGCACTTTGATAGCCGCTGCCCGGCGCCCCGTCAAGTCGCGCTGCAACCAGGCCGCGCGGCGTCGGCCCGGCGGTCCGCCGCCTGCCGCGTCGGCCAGCACTATTTCCGTCGGCGTGGCAAGCCTGCGGTCCGGATGCCGCGTGGCGACTCTACAGATCGGCTTGGGTTTCCGCAGAAAGAGGCAGCCCGTGTCCCGGCCGGTTGGCATAAAGCAGCCAATACGCCACGGGAATCACAAACAAGGTGAAGAGAGTCGAGGCGAACAGGCCGAAGATCAGCGACCACGCCAGGCCCGAAAAGATCGGGTCGATGATGATTGGCGCAGCGCCCAGCATCGCGGCGCTGGCGGTCAACAGGATGGGGCGCAACCGGACCACGCGGCTTTCCATGATGGCGTCGAACAGGCTTCGTCCCCGGGCCAGCGAGAGGTGGATGAAATCTACAAGGATGATGGAATCGCGGGTTACGATGCCGGCCAGGGCGATCATGCCGATCATGCCCGTGGCGGTGAAGTACACGGGGTCCAGATAACCGCCGACGGTCTGCGCACTGGCCAGGTTCAACAGCCAGAAGCCCGGCATCACACCGAGGATAGTCAAGGGAATGGCCAACATCACCACAACAGGGATCACAAAGGAGCCGGTCTGGGCGACCAGCAAGATGTAGATCCCTACCATGGCGGCCCCAAAGGCCAGTCCCAGGTCGCGGAATACATCGAGCGTGATATCCCACTCTCCTTCGCCGGCAAAGTCCACGGTGAAGCCGGGGTCAACCGCCCAATCCAGTCCGCTGCCATTGTGAAAAAAGGTACGTTGGGCGACCGGCCGGGGAGTGCCCTGGCGAATCCAGCCGTGGGGGAGGACCTCGGCCTGGGCCATCGGCTGGGGCTGGTCGGAGCGGTCGGCGAGCATATCGACGATCACGTCGGCGGGCGGGCGGCCGGCCGTCTCTGCAAACACGTAGGCCACGCGCCGCAGGTTCTTGTGATAGATGGTCTGGTCCACGCGCCGGTAGTCCCAGCGGCCCAGTTCCGCCAGGGGAACCAGGTTGCCCCTTGCGCCCTTGACATACACTCGGGCCAGGTCCGCGGCGCTGGTGCGGCGGTCGATCGGCAGGCGAAGTTCGATGCGCAGGGGATTGCGTTCCGCCGGCTCGTGCACCGTGCCGATCGTGTCGCTGCCCAACATGGCCTTCAAAGTGGCGGCGATCTCGGCCGTCGAAACCCCGTTCAGCGCGGCCTTTTCCTGATCGACCACGAACGTCAGTTTGGTCTGCGGCGCCTCGCGGACGTCATCCACATCCACCACGCCGGGCTCGCGGCTGAGGCGGGTCCGCACCACGTCGGCGGCCTGAAGCAGCTCTTCATATCGGTGGTCGAGCCGGCCGTACACCTCGGCCACCACGGTCGAAATCACCGGCGGGCCGGGCGGAGTTTCCACGATCTTCATCCGGACGCCATGCCGGTCGGCAATGGCCTGCAGGTCGTTGCGCATCCGCAGCCCGATGGCGTGGCTCTGCAAGGCGCGATTCTTCTTGCCAGCCAGGTTGATCCGGATCTCGGCCACGTGGTCGCCCTGCCGCAGATAGTAGTGCCGCACCAGGCCGTTGAAATCCATGGGCGAAGCCAGGCCCACGTAGCTGGTGTAATCGGCCACTTCGGGCACCGTCGCCAGATAGCTCTCGAAATCCCGCACCGCCGCGTCGGACCGCTCCAGCGTGGTCCCCTCATCGAAATCCAGCACAATCAACAGCTCGTTCTTGTTATCGAAGGGGAGCATTTTCAGAGGCACCGTGCGGAATGCGGCCAGGCCCATGGCCGCGATGGTCAGCCCCAGCATGACCAGCAGGAACGTCCAGGCCGTCAACCGGGAATGCAACAGCGGCGCCATCAGAGGATAGAACAGTTTGTACAGGCGCGACTCTTTGATGGCCCCCAGGTCGTGCGGATCATGATGCTCCGGGAGCGGGCCCTCGGCCGAGGCGTACCGCCGCCGCAACGCGTGATAGGCCAGCCACGGGGTGATGGTAAACGCCACCACCATCGACATGAGCATGGTCACCGGCACGTTGAGAGCCATGGGCCGCATGTAGGGCCCCATCATCCCCGTAATGAAAAACATGGGCAGAAAGCTGACGATCACCGCCAAGGTGGCGGTAATCAACGGCGGCCGGATCTCGGACACCGCCTCCAGCACGATCCGCCGCGTGGCCTTCTTCTGAATGGAGAAGTGCCGGGCAATGTTCTCCACATCCACGATGGGGTCGTCCACCAACAGGCCCAGCGAGAGGATCAACGCGAACAGCGTCACGCGGTTGATGGTGAATCCCAAAAGCAGATTCACCGCCAAGGTGAGGCCGAAAACCACGGGCACCGCCACAGCCACAACCAGCGCCTCGCGCCAGCCTAAACTGAAACTCAGCAAGGCGACCACGATGACGATGGCCACCGCCAGGGCCTCGACCAGTTCGTTGACCTTTTCGTTGGCCGTCAGGCCATAGTTACGCGTAATAATCAGTTCCATATCGCCGGGGATGATGGTCCGTTGGAGGCTGGCCGCCTCGCGGAGCACGGTATCGGCGACCCAGACGGCATTGGTCCCCTTCTTCTTGGCGATGGCGATGGTAACGGCTGGCCAGGAACCGCGAAGCGGGCCGCCATGCGAAGCTAGATGCTCCGGCGCAGAATCGGGGCCGGCCTTTGGGGTGCCAGCCGTATGGCCTCCATGGCCCGGGCGCGGCTCGCCCACCAGGGTGCCGGGAAAGTTTTCGTGCTCGGTGAAGCCGCGGGCCGGCCCCCAGCCATGCCGCACATAAGCCGCAGGTTCTTCAGGCCCGTCGACGACCTCGGCCACGTCTTTGAGAAACACGGGCTGGTCTTGGAACACGCCCACCACCAGGTCGCGCATTTGCCGGGCATCGGAGAATGGTTCGCCGGCCTCGACCTGGATCAGGCGGTCCTGACTGCGGAATTCACCTGCGGTGCGGCGGACGTTGGCCCCCTGAATAGCCCGCTCGATTTCCAAAGCCGACATCCCGTGGGCGGCCATCCGCTCGGGGTCCAGCAGGACCTGCACCACCCGCCGCCGCCCTCCCACCACGTAGGCCCGCGATACGTTCTCCACCCCCGCCAGGCGTTCGGTGACTTCCTCGGCCACGCGGCGCAACGTCATCTCGTCGGCCATGCCGCTGGCCAGCGTCAGGGTAACGATCGGCACGTCGTCGATCTCCACCGGCTTGATCACCCAGCCGGTTACCCCCGGTGGCACCAAGTCTAGATGCTCGTCGATCTTCTTATAGAGCTTGACCAGACTCCGCTCGCGGTCCTCCCCCACGTAATAGCGGACCGTGATGATGCCCAGGCCCTGCCGGCTCATCGAGTACACGTATTCCACGCCGTCGATCTGGTAGAGGATCTTCTCCAGCGGCGTGGTGACCAGTTGCTCGACCTCCTCGGCCGTGTGGCCGGGGAAGTTCACGTACACGTCGGCCAGGGGGACGATGATTTGGGGGTCTTCTTCGCGGGGCGTCCGCGCCAAGGCCACCACGCCCAGCACGGTGGCCAGCAAGATGAGGATGACCGAAAGGTTGGACCCCAGAAACGCCTGGACAATGCGGTTGGTGAAGTGATGGGCCTCGGGGCCGGCAGCGGGGGTTTCAGTCATGGTGGACCTCCTCAGACGAGGCGGAAGTTTGGGGCAGCACGACCTGCTCCCCTTCGCGCAGGCCGGAGAGGACTTCGATCTGCCCATCCAGGGTGCGGCCGGTGCGGATGGCACGGCGAGAGGTGCGGCCTCGCTCGACGACATCGACCAGCTCGATTTGACCGACGCGCCGCACGGCCTGCTGGGGAATCACCAGAATCGTCTCTTCGTCCAAAGGGATCAGCAGCCGGCCGAACATCCCCGAGTACACCCCGGCAGGGCAGGGGCCGGTCACCTTGACCTGAAAGGCCCGGCTTTCGGCCTGGGCCTGGGGGACGATCTCGCTGACCGTGCCGGCGCATTGCTTTTGCAGGCCCTCGACGCGCACGTCGATGTTCTGGCCCACGCGGAGGCGATGGGCCAGCGACTCGCGCACCTGGGCCACCAGTTGCATGCGCGCCGGATCAAACAGGGTGACCAGCACCTGGCCCGGGGTAACCGTATCGCCAACATCGACTTTCTTGTCGATCACTACGCCGTCCATAGGCGCCCGGATGGTGGCCCAATCGAGCAAGGCCTGGACCTCTTTGATGGCCTCTTCGGCGCGATGGAGATCGGCCTCGGCCGCTTTCAGCGCTGTGGCCGCCCGCTCGTATTCCTGAGGCGTGATGGCTTTGGCAGGGAGCAATTGCCGGGCACGCTGTTCGTCGGCGGCGGCCTGTTGGCGGGCCGCTGTCGCCGCGTTCAAAGCAGCCTTGGCTTGCTGAAGTCTCGCCTGGAGGTCTGAATCATCCAACCGCATCAGCACCTCGCCCGCCTTGACCTTCTGGCCTGCCTTGACTTTTACTTCCACCACGCGGGCCAAGAGCTTGGAACCGACGCTGGTCTCATGCACCGCGCGGATGGTGCCCACTGCCGTCTCCACCCGCGGAAGCCGCAACGCCTGGACAACTGCCACCTGCCCCAAGGGGGCCGAGGTCTCTTCCAGCGGCCGGCTGGCAGCCGGCACCTTAGGCTCGAACTTGCCGGCCAGCCAGAGCATAAGCAGCACCACCCCGGCCGAAAACCCTACAAATATCGCAGTTTGCGCCACCAACCGCAGCCAACGCGCCACACCTCTCGGATAACTTTTCATAGGAAGATTCGCTCCAATCCTCGCAAAACTGCATCTACCGGTATGGATGCCCCAAAAGCGGCATGGTTACAGCCCGTGCGCCCACCGAGTGCCCCTCGATAAGCCGGTAGGACACATCATCCCTGCGCGTCCCGCGTCCCCAGGCCCTTAGCCCGCGATTTGCGCCAACGCTGCTCGGGCAGCGGCAAGCGTCGCGTCGATCTCCTCCTGGCCATGGGCGGCCGACACGAACCACGCCTCGAACTGGCTGCATGGGAGATAAATGCCTCGTTCGAGCATGGCCCAAAAGAATTGGGCATACCGCCGGGTATCGCACTGGGCGGCCGAATCCCAGTCCGTCACGGGGTCCGGATGGAAAAAGAGCGTCAGCATCGAGCCGCACCGGGCCACCGTCGCAGGCACACCGGCCTCGGACGCCGCTTGTTCGAGTCCCTCGGCCAGTCGAGCGGAAAGCTCTTCCAGTCGCGGATAGGGATTCTCGTCGCGAAGCACCCGAAGGGTCGCCAGTCCTGCGGCAGTGGCCAGCGGGTTGCCGCTGAGGGTCCCCGCCTGGAACACCTTGCCCGCAGGCAGCACGTGATCCATGATCTCGGCCTTGCCGCCGTACGCCCCCACGGGCAACCCGCCGCCGATGATCTTGCCCAATGTGGTCAAATCGGGCGTCACGCCCAGCCGCTCTTGGGCCCCGCCGTAGGCCACCCGGAACCCCGTCATCACCTCATCGAAGATCAATAGCGCTCCATGCTGGCGCGTAAGGTGGCGGGCCGCCTGCAGGAACTCCCCGGCAGGCAGCACCACCCCCATGTTGCCCACCACGGGTTCGAGGATGATTGCGGCGATGTGGGAACCGTGCCGCTCAAAGGCCTCGGTCAACCCCCGCACATCGTTATATCGGAGCACCAGGGTATCTTGGGCGGTGCCGGGCGTCACCCCGGGCGAGCTGGGCACCCCCAGCGTGGCCGCCGAACTGCCTGCCGCCACCAGCAGACTGTCCACATGCCCGTGGTAATTGCCGGCGAACTTGACGATGAGGTTCCGGCCGGTGCAGCCCCGCGCCAGACGGATCGCGCTCATGGTGGCCTCGGTCCCCGAGTTGACCAGCCGGACCTTTTCCACCGAAGGGACCGCCTCGATCAAGAGGGCCGCCAGATCGCTCTCGGCTTCCGTGGGCGCACCGAAGCTGGTGCCACGGTGCAACGCCCTTTGGATGGCCTCCACTACCCGGGGATGGCCGTGGCCCAAGATCATCGGCCCCCAGGAGCCGATGTAATCGATATAGCGATTGCCATCGATGTCGAACAGATAGGCCCCGTGCGCGTGGTCGATGAAAATCGGATGGCCACCCACCGCGCCGAACGCCCGGGCGGGACTGTTTACGCCTCCGGGCATCAACTGCTGTGCCCGCTCAAATGCACGTCTGCTCTTCTCACGCAACATGAGTTCGCTTCGTCTGGTTGCCTGTGAGTGGATAAGGGTTCGCCGGTACAAGGAGAATCGTGGTTCGCCCCGGACGGTGGGCGGTGGGCACCCGCGCGGCAGCGCGGAAAACGTGCCGGATGGAATGCAAATCGCGCACCCCGCGGCAGCTCTTTGTCATGGGCCTTGCCTTACATCTGCGGTCCCAGTGTCGTGGCAGCGGGCCAGTTCCGCTTGGAGTGTCGGTTCGTCCCAGCCGAAGAATTCCGCCATCCAGGCGGCCACTTGGCGGGCCGCAGCCGCTGGATCATCCTCCGCATAGAGCCAACTGGTGCGGCGGACCATGACGTCATCGAGGTGTACCGCCCATTGGTGCCGGCACAGTTCCTCGACGACTTCACGCTGCAAAGGGGGTGGCAGAATGCCGCTGGCCGGCCCGACCCCTTCGGAAGCCAGCAAAGGAACCACCGCGGTGGCACACGGCAACGCCCGATAACCCAGGAACCGCACCACGCGGTCGACTACCTCTTGGGCGATAAGGCGGTAGGTGGTCAGTTTGCCACCGGCTACGTCCACCCATCCCGGCTGGGGCATGTGGATCTGGTGGGCCCGTGAGATGTCCGAGGGGTGGCCGCGGCCCCGGTCCACCAACGGCCGCAGCCCCGCCCAACTGCCCCGCACGTCCGCAGAACTCAAGCCGGCCACGGGAAACGCCCGGTTGACTACACCCAGGACATACTGGATGTCTTCCGGCTCCGCACGCACCGCCTCCAGGGGGCCGTCATAGTCCGTATCGGTCGTGCCCAGAATGACCCGCCGCCCCCACGGAATGGCAAACAGGATGCGGCCCTGGTCGGCCATGACAACGGCGTCGGGCACCGGCAGCCGGTCGTGGGGCACTACCAGATGGATTCCTTTGGTCAACCGGAGCCGCAACCGGCTGGCCGGAAAGGACGACGCCCACGGCCCCGTGGCGTTGACCACCACGGGGCTGCGGGCTATCAGCTCCTGGCCCGCCACCTCATCGTGCAGCACGCATCGCCATAGCGTGCCATCGCGGGCAGCTTCGTGGCACCGCGTGTAATTGGCCACTGCCGCCCCGTGGGACGCGGCCGAGCGCAAGGTATCCAGCACCAGCCGGGCGTCGCTTGTCAGCCCATCGAAGTACCGCACCGCCCCGCAAAGGCCTTTGGGTTCCAAACCGGGCAGATGGCCGAGGACCTCGGCCGCGGTCATCGTGCGCGAAGGTCCAAAGTTCTGGCCCCCGCACAGCCCATCGTACAGGCGCACCCCCAGGCGGAGCTTCCACAAGGGCCACCCGCTGCCCCGGTACGACGGAAAAACAAATGCCAGCGGCTGCGCCAGATGCGGGGCAAGCTGATGGAGGATCCGCTTCTCGCGGCTGGCCTGGTACACCAAGCGCAGGCGCCCCTGGGCCAGGTACCGCAGCCCGCCATGCAGCAGGCGGCTCGATCGGCTGCTGGTGCCGAACGCGAAATCGTACTGCTCCACCAGGCCCGTCCGCAGCCCCCGCATCGCCGCGTCGCGTGCCACCCCCGCTCCCACAATGCCGCCGCCAATCACCAAGATATCCAACACCCCGTCCGTGAGGCGGTGAAATGCTTTGGCACGCGCTGCCCGAAGATCGTACACAGACATCGATGCCCGAAGCCGCCGGAATACTCGACCAATGCGATGATCTTATCAGCCGGCACTGCCGCGGCAAAGAGGCCCACCCAGGGCGCCGCCCCACGGGCCGGGCTTTTCCCCCACGCCAGTTGTCTGGGCGGCATGGGAGGCTGCTGGCCACCCCATGAGCACCCATCCGCACTGTCCCCCGTGCGACGCGTGCTGGCCACCTATCAAAGCAACGCCAAGACGCCGCGTTCTGAAACGCCGCCCTGCTGCGTGGTGAAGTCCGTATTCTGCCCGAGGCGAGAGTTTCTGGCGCCGTGGCACTGGTAGTATCAAGACCCGGCCGCGTCTCACGCAACCCGCGGCTCGTCAGCGGCGTCCACCTCCGGGAACGTACTCGGTACGCACCAACAGCACGTCGCCATTGTCGATGCGATCGATGACCTCGTAATAATGCGGTTGGAACCGGTGCGACTCCTCCATCTGAAGCCCTTTGCGCACCAGCACGTTGACCGCGTACTCCGAAGCGGTGCGAAACCGCTGTCCCAGCCGCCCGTGATAAGTCAACACGTAGTACCGCTGGGCCTCGCCCGGCTCGCCGGCATCGCCGGAGACCGTCTTGCCGTCGAGTGGCCCCCCCTTGAACTTGAAAATCACCCGCATGACGATCTCCCGCCAACGAACCTCACTGGCCGCGATACCCGAAAGCTTGGCCGCCGCACTCCATACGTCATTGTCGAAGCTTCCATCCTCGGCGTCAAGGCGAGTAGAAACCGAAAACTGTACACGCGCAGGCTGCGCGCCTGGCAAGCGGAACCTTGGCAAGAAAGGCGGCCCCACCGGGCGTAGCCTTCAAACAGGACAGACGGTTGCCTTGAGAGTGACCTAGCTGGCGCCCGATGGTAGCGTTCTAGGGCGAAAAACCCGCCAGGCGCAACAGTTCGGCGTATTGCTCCGGCTGGTTGGCATTTCGCAGGCTGAGGAGTTCCGGATCCACCTCGCAGAGCAATTCTGCGGGAATCCGCCGTGTCGGCACCACATCGAAGAGGAAGGCGGGACGAAGCCGGCCGGCCGACAGCAGGGCCTCGATCTGCGGCAGAACGTCCACCCGGTACACGGCTGCCAAAGGCTCGTCGTAGTCGCCGACACGGGGGACGGCCACCGCCCAGCCGGCCCCCAACTGGGCCACACGCCGCACAAACCCCGGTGCCAAAAGCGGCACGTCGCAGGCCGACACATAGGCAGCTTCCACGCGCCCGGCCAGGGCTTGCAGGCCCACGGCGATCCCCTCCAAAGGCCCGCGGTGGGGTTGCCGATCTCGGGCGATGTCCACTTCCGGCGGCAAGCGGGGCAGGGGTTGGTCAGGGGCGGCCACGACAACAATCGGCCGCACTGCCTCGCCCAATAACCGTACCACTCGCTGGAGCATACATTCGGGGCCGAACGGCAACATCGCTTTGGACTGCCCCATGCGGCGGCTCTGGCCCCCGCAGAGCACCACGCCGCCGATTGCCATTGATTGCTCAGTCACCATCTGGAAACGTTATAACCCCCGGTGCGGGCAGAAGGTGATCGAATTGGGATTTTCCAAACTTATTGCCCGGTCGCTATCTTGCTGACCGCAGGGCACAGGGATGCGATTGGCCGGCAAGCACGAGCCTTGCGGGCCGGCCGCCCCAAATGCATAATGCGTGCCAGTCAAGACCCGCAATACCCTGGCAATCCGCTCTGAGAACTTATGGTATGGCTTGTGGCGGAAAGAAACCATCGTCAGGCGGCGGCGATTTGAAACGCAGCCGCGCGCACTTTCGGCTCGCCGGCGGCACGGTGGTTTTTGGAGCTGGGACGCTGCAGTTGGCCCGAGGGGTTCACGCAGCCGGTAGTGATGTATTGCGCCTGGGCTTCATCGGCTGTGGCAACCGCGGCACCGGGGCGTGCCGCGAAGCCCTCAGCACCAAGTACCCGGTGCGGTTGGTGGCGGTGGGCGATCTGTTTGCGGAACGGATCGAGACGGCGCTAAAGAATCTGCTGAAGTACGACGAGCTTCGCTCGCGGATCGATGTGCCGCCCGAGCGGCGTTTTGCCGGTTTCGATGCGTATCTGAAGGTAATCAATGCAGGCGTGGACCTGGTGCTGTTGACTGCACCGCCGCATTTTCGGCCGATGCATTACGCGGCCGCCGTGCGGGCCGGCAAGCACGCCTTCCTTGAAAAACCCTGCTGTGTCGATGGCCCCGGATACCGCATGTTGGTGGCGGCCAACGAGGAGGCCAAACGCAAGCGGCTTTCGGTGGGCGTGGGCTTGCAGCGGAGGCATCAGGCGAACTATCTGGAAGGCATCCGCCGCCTTCGCGAAAAAGCCGTGGGCGAGGTGCGCCTGGTCCGCACTTACTTCAACATGGCGGGCGGACGCGCCGCCGGGCCCAAGCCGCCGGGCATGAGCGAGATGGAGTACCAAATCCGCCACTGGAACGTCTTCTGCTGGCTGTGCGGCGACCACTTGGTTGAACAAGCCTGCCACGAGATCGATGTCGCCAACTGGGTGTTCGACGCCCTGCCGCTCTGTGCGGCGGGCATGGGAGGGCGCCAAGTCCGCACCGAAGGCGATATCTGGGATCATCACGTGGTGGAGTTCGAGTACCCGGGAGGTGGCCGGCACATCTGCCAGGCCCGCCAGCAGCCCGGCACGTGGACCCACGTCTCCGAGCAGGTGCTGGGCACCCAAGGGGCCGTCACTTTGGGGACCGGCCCGTGGGGCCTGGGAGAACTGACACCCCGGAATCTCCGGGCCCGCCAATACCGACTTCAAAACCCCTACCAGCGGGAGCACGACGATCTTCAGGCCAGCATCTTCGGCGATGGTCCCTATGAGTTCGAAGGCGATTACGGGGCCACCAGCAGCATGACGGCTGTTTTGGGCCGCATGGCCACCTATTCCGGCCGGCGTGTCACGTGGGAAGAGGCGGTGGCCTCCGAGTTGCGCCTGGGGCCGCAAGCGTACGCCTTCGATGCCGAGGCCCCTGTGCGCCCCGATGCCACCGGCCGCTATCCCACCGCCTTGCCCGGCATTACCCGCGCGCTGTAATGTTGCGCCTTCTGCCGGCCGGCGAAGCGTTTTTGGCTCCGGCCGTGCCGGCCACGTCTTGCCCCGCGGGGCTGGGATATCCGCATCGCCGCACCCAAGGTATGCCAAAGGTCGCTATTAGCTGAGAAGGCATGTGTCCAATGACTCCCACATCAACACGTTGCGTTGTTGCCCGGTGGCTGGCAGGGGCCCTTGCGGCAGTGGTTTGCCTTCACAACGTGGTTTGCATGGCAGCGGCCGAGCCGCCTGCGGAACCTGGCCCCCTGGAGATTCACGTCAGTCCCCAAGGCAATGATGCCCAGGACGGTTCGGCTGAGCGGCCGCTGGCCACTTTGGAAGCCGCTCGCGACAAGGTGCGACGCCTGCTCGAAAAGGGCCCGGCCTCACTCGGAGGCATCGCCGTGGTGGTCCACGGCGGCGACTATCTACGGCGTGAGACGTTTGAACTGGGCAAAGCCGACTCCGGCACGGCCGACCGTCCGGTGGTCTGGCGCGCGGCCCCGGGCCAAATGCCCCGCTTGCTGGGCGGCATACCGCTTGAGGGGTTCGTGCCCGTCTCGGACCCGGCCGTCCTCCAGCGCCTCGACGCCGAGGCCCGGAAAAAGGTGGTGCAAGTGGACCTTCGGGCCAAGGGAGTCCAAGACTTCGGCACGCTGCGCTCGCGGGGCTTCGGCCGCCCTACTGTACCGGCACATTGCGAATTGTTCTTTCAAGGCAAACCCATGCCCCTGGCCCGGTGGCCTAACGAGGGCCGATGGGAACACATCGCCGGGTTTCCTGAAGATACGGCGGACAACGACGGGCACGGGGGCAAGATCGGCCGGCTGAGCGAAGGCTTTTACTACGCCGGCGACCGGCCACGACGCTGGAAGGATCCCACCGAATTGTGGGTCCACGGCTACTGGGCCTGGGACTGGGCCAACTCGTACGAGCGGGTTGAAACGCTGGATCTTCAGCGCCGCCTCATCCGTACCGCACCCCCGCATGGGCTGTACGGTTTCCGCAAGGGCCAGCGGTTCTACTTCCTCAACGTACTGGAAGAGCTGGATGCGCCGGGCGAGTGGTTCCTGGACCGGAAACGGGGGATGCTGTACTTCTGGCCGCCGGAACCGCTGGCCAGCTCGACCAGCGTGGTCCTCTCCCGCCTGGATCAGCCCCTAGTGCGGATCTCCGAGGCCTCGCACGTGCGGATCGAAGGGTGGACTTTAGAAGCCGGCCGGGCCAGCGGCGTCGAGATCCGCGGCGGCAGCCACGTGCAGATCGTGCGGTGCGTATTGCGGAACCTGGGCAATTGGGGCGTCCGGATCGAAGGGGGGGTGAATCATGCCGTCGTGGCTTGCAATGTATTCGACACTGGCGATGGCGGCGTGTCGCTGTCGGCCGGCAACCGCCAGACCCTCACCCCCGGAGGCCATGTGGTCGAGCACTGCCACTTCGCCCGGCAGGCGCGATGGTCGAAGTGCTACGTGCCGGCCGTGCTGATGCACGGCGTGGGACTCACCGCCCGCAATAACCTCATCCACGACCATCCGCACTGCGCGATCCTCTTCAGCGGCAACGAGCATCGCATCGAGCGTAACGAGATTCACCACATCGCCTTGGAGACCGGCGACGTGGGAGCGATCTACACCGGCCGCGATTGGACCTTCCGCGGCAATCGCATCCGCCACAACTACATCCACCACACCGGCGGTGTGGGGATGGGCTCGATGGGCGTGTACATGGACGACTGCGTCAGTGGGACCGAGGTGTTCGGCAACGTGTTCTACAAGGTGCACTGGGCCATGTTCATCGGCGGCGGCCGCGATCACCGCGTGGAGAACAACATCTTTGTGGATTGCGACCCGGCGATTCGGATCGATGGCCGCGGCCTGGACCGCTCGCCGGTGTGGCACAACATGGTGTACGACTATATGAAGAAGCAACTGGCCGCAGTCCCCCAGGCGCTTTACCGCGCCCGGTACCCGGCGATCAACGAGCTGGACCATTACTACGCTGGCGACGCCGGCGTGCCTCCCGAGAACAATGTGGTAGCCCGCAACCTGTGCCGCGGCAAATGGCTCGAAGTCGTTTGGCATGCGCGGTTGGAGTGGGTGCGGCTGGCCGATAACCTCGTCGAGGGGCTCGAGTTCGTCGATCCCCAACGCGGCGATTTTCGCCTGAAGGACGAGACGCCCGCCCGGCGGATCGGGTTCCAGCCGATACCGTTCCACGAGATCGGGCTGAGGCGCCGGTCATGACTTCCGGCACGCCACACGGCGGAGCACTTTCCGGGGAATGTTGCCGGGGTGGGCATCAGGCGACGGGCGAGCCCAGAAATCTGGCCGGCGGCCCCGGGGGATCGAGCGGCAGCTTGCCAAATTGGCAGTCGGCTCAGGTAGGTACGCCGGGTTGGGTGGAGATAAAAAACGGGGCGTGCGGAGGAGGCACGGCGTGGATCGGAGGGTGAAATCCGTCGGGACGTCGCATCGCAATTTGCTGCAAGATTTGTTCGGCGGCGGCCACGGCCTCACGGCCCGCTTGGCCGGGCACCCGCGGCGCCCGTCCCAAACGGATACTCTCCAAAAAATCCTGCTGTTCCAAGGCCAGCGCGTCGATGGCCGCGTACTGGTGGTCTTCCCGTGGAAGGTGTTGACCCAGGACGGCCTCGCGGACTGCTGGCGGCTCGGCGGCCAGGGCCTGAACATCCAGTTGCCCGGTTCGTACCGTCACGCTGGGCCGAATGACCGTTGCGCGGCGGTTGCCCAGATCCACGGCCGCAAACCCTTCATCGCCCCAAAGATGCAGGCGCCGTACCGTCTCGAAGTGCACCCGCGAGGCCAAGAGGTTGGCCACGCATCCGGAGGCGAACTCCAGCCGGGCTTGCGCCACGTCTTCATACGGGCCCAGCACGGGCATGGCCACGGCATCGACCCGTCGCAGGGGCGACCCGGCCAGTGCCAGCACCAAGTCGATATCGTGAATCATCAGGTCCAGCACCACCCCAATATCCATAGAGCGGAAGGGGTAGGGGGCGGCTCGAACCGCTTCCAAATACCAGGGCCTCCACCCTGCCACAGCGTCAAAAGCCGGATTGAAACGCTCGACATGCCCCACTTGCAGCACCACCCCCTGGCGGCTGGCGGCCTGAACCAACTGGTCGGCCTCGTCGGCCGTGGGACAAAGCGGCTTTTCCACCAGCACGTGAATGCCCGCCCGAATAAGGTCCATCGCAATGCCATAGTGGAGTTGCGTGGGGGCAGCCACGATAGCAGCGTCGATTTTGCCGCGCAACAGGCTGTGCTGGGCCAGGGGTTCGGCGCCGCTGGCGGCCGCCACGCGCCTGCGTGCCTCTTCCAGCGGATCGACCACCGCCACCAGATGCACGTCGGGGTTGGCCGCCAGTTTCTGGGCGTGAAAACCGCCCAATCGGCCGGCCCCTACAACGGCAACGCGAAGTTTTCCGATGGCGGTCACGATAAATCGCCGAGGGAGAGGTGTGCAATCGGGGGCTGTTGACCTGCTGTTTGCCCGTGTGTTGCCGGGACGACGTGCTGCGGGCTTTCCGATCTTCGGGTACGACCTGCGTTCCAATACGACCTGCCGCCGCCTTCTGCGGTTTGTTCCAATGGGCGCCCGTTCAGGCGGCACGGCGGCGCTCACGTCCGCGCCCGTGTTTGCCTTCATGTTGTTCCTGCACGAAATTCAAAAGATAGTTGACTTGGGGGCAGAGATGGCCATTGTTGCGGAGGATTTCGCGGGCGTTATCCAGACCCACGCGGGCCCGGTAAAGCAGGCGGTGGGCTTCGGCAAGGCTGTCAATCACATGGGGTGGGAAATTGTTCCGCTTGAGGGCCACGACGTTGATGCATCGTGGCCGGGCCGGATACCCTTCCACCAGCATGTAGGGCGGTACATCGTGCCGCACAGCACTCAATCCCGCCACGAAGCTGTAGCTGCCGATGGTGGCAAAATGGTGGACGGCCACTCCCCCGGAAAGTGTCGCATGGTCGTGGACATGCACGTGCCCCCCCAAAAGCACCGCGTTAGTAAGAATGATGTGGCTGCCCAGCTTGCAGTCGTGGGCCACGTGGCAACACGCCATGAGGAAGTTGTGGTCGCCAATGGAGGTAATACCGTCCTCTTTTTCGGAGCCGCGGTTGATGGTTACACATTCGCGGATGATGTTGTGGTCGCCGATGATGACCTGCGTATCCGCACCCGAATAGCTGATGTCCTGAGGCTCGCCGCCGATGACCACGCCGGGATAGAGGTGGTTATACTGCCCCAGGGTCACGCGCCCCATGAGGGTGACGTTGTTTTCCAGCCGGGTTCCGCGGCCGATGTGCACGTGGGGGCCGACCACGCAGAAAGGGCCGATCTCCACGTCGTCCTCGATGGTTGCGCGAGGGTCCACCGAGGCGTTGGCGGAAATGTAGGTGGCCATGATTGCCGCTCCTGCAATAGGTTCAAGCGCAATGTTTCCACGCGCGGACCAGGGGGGTTTCCTTGATCAGGCGGTGGACGAGTTCGGCGTTCAGCCGGTGGCCGCTGCGGTAGGCGCGGAACTCGCCGATCCAATGGGCCTGCCCCAGGGCTAAATCGCCTACCATGTCCAGCACTTTGTGGCGAGCGCACTCGTTGGGGAACCGCAAGGAGTTATCAATGGGCCCCCCCGGGCCGAACACCAAAAGGTCCCGCGGACTGGCCCGCCTGCCAAAACCCTGGGCCAACAGCCACTCCGCCTCTTCCCGCAACATGAACGTTCGGCAGGGGGCCAACTCGCGGCAGAACACCTCTGGCGACAGCCACACCCCGTGGGCCTGCCGGGCGATAGGGCTTTGCGGCCCGTAATCCAGCTCGTAGCACAAATGGGTGCCGGGCCGTCGGGCGGGCCGGGCCTCGATCCACGAGTCCGGCGTACCCAGCCGGACCACCTGCTGCACCACGCGGCGGGCCCTGGGAGCGCCCAGCTCGACCAGCCCCGCCCCCTGGAGGGCCTCGACAAAAGGCAACGCCGAGCCATCCCCCCCCGGCATCTCGGGCTGATCGCACCACACCTCGCAGTTGTCGATGCCCAGGCCGGCCAGGGCCGCCAGGACGTGCTCCACCATCTCCACCGTCGCCGACCCGCATCGCAGGCTTGTCCGGCGCGGCGTATCGCAGCGGTAGTCGATCGAAGCAGGGATCCGCGGGCACCCCGGAAGGTCCGCACGTACGAAGACCATACCGGAATCGGCCGGGGCAGGCCGAAATTCCAGGCAGACATCGCGTCCGCTCCAATACCCGAACCCGCGGACCACGGCGGGCCCCGCAATCGTGCGCTGAGGAGGTGAGGCATCCATTCCCAGCCTGGCCAGTCGTCCATGACCTGACGTAGCTGCCAAAAGGTGCGGAGGCGGGCGTTTGGGAGCCGGCCTTGCGCACTGCCCACGCTCGGCTTCCGCAGCCCTCAGCGGCGCGGAAGCTGCACCGGCCCGTTCTGCATGTTGGCCGTAGGCACGGGCATTTTTTCCCGCAATTGCTTGATGATGTGCGGCGTAATATCGAGGTACTTGGCGTAGTACAGCACCGGTTTGTTCAGATCGCGGATGATCTCATCCGGCTTGTCCGGGTCCGGAGGATCCCGATTGAACTTCAGCACGATCGAGATGTTGTTGGCCGCCGCAAACGCCTCCACTTCCCGCTGCACCTCTTGATACGCCTGGTGGTAGATCTTGGCTTCGCGCTGGAGAAACTCCTTGCGCTGGAGCTGAATCTTGGTATCCAGCTCGCTGCGGAACTTGAACACCTGCTCCTCGAAACGCTTATACTCCTCGGTCCCGGCCTTGATCCGCCCCAATTCCTCCATCATGCTGCGAAGCTGGTCCCGCTGCTTTTTGATGGTGGCCTCGGCCGCGTCCACGTCGGCCTGCAGTTCTTTCATGCGGGCATTGAAGTAAGGATGCTCTTTGAACACGGCGGCCACGTCGATAAGCACCACATCGATGCTGGGCGAGGCCGCGGGGGCCGAACCCTGGGCCTGCGCGCTGGTGGCCGCCAGGGCCCAGGCCAGCAGGCATCCCCCAAGAACCGCTACACGACAGGCTCTGTTCACTCTCGCGCTCCTTGCCGAAATCGGCCGGCTTCCTTGACCCGGCGTCTCCAGTTGTGCAAGGGCGGCGCCGAGAAAACCACCCCGCACCCACAGTCGCTCCCACGTGAGGCGGTATTCTGCGCGCAAGCGGGATTTTGGTAAAGCCCAGTATCCGGCAAACCGTCAAAAGCCTCTGGCAACTTTCCGCCACGGCCCCGAGGAGGCTCCCGTCGCCGCGTGGCCCTATCAGGCCAAAACTCCCCAGATGACCGCCCTTATGGGGGGAAAGCTGTCTGACATAACCCCACGGCGGCGATCCTTTGCGTCGGCGTAGGCCCCCGGGCCTGCTCAACTTACCCGCCGTTTGGACCCCGCGATGGCCGGGAGCCAAATCCACATCCGATGGCAGCCCAGCACCCCCTCGTTCTTACGTAACTTTCTGCTAGACGAAGAGTTACGTCTAAAAGCCAGGCCATGGAGCCGGCCGGGCATAGCGGTGTCGCACGAAAAGCCGCCGCTCGTTGGCCTGCGGTGCCCCATCTTGTTGGGCAACCGATAGATGGCTTTTGGCGAAGGAGGCGTGCCGTCCGGCGGTCCTATTGGCTGCCGGCACCCTCGACGGTCATGCGGAGCGCGTACAGGCCCTGGCTGGCCGTGATAAACAGCGTCTTGCGGTCTTTGCCGCCAAAACAGACGTTGGCCGTCCACCGCTCGGGAACCTCGATCTCAAGGATCCGCCGGCCGGAAGGATCGAACACCGTCACCCCTTTACCGGTCAGATAGACGTTTCCTTGGCAGTCCAGGGTCATGCCGTCGGAGCCCATGTCGCAGAACAGGCGGCGGTCGGTCAGAATGCCGCTGCTCTCGATGCGATACATGTAGGTCTTGCGGTCGCCGAGGTCGGCCACATAAAGCGTCTTTCCGTCGGGGGTACCGATAATGCCGTTCGGCTGTTTGAGGTCGTCGGCTACGCGGTGAAGGGTTTTATGGTCCGCAGCGAGGCGATACACACCCTGGCAGGGTTGCTCCATGGGACCGCGGTTCCAGTACGGACGTTTATAGAACGGATCGGTGAAGTATACGCTGCCGTCCGGGGCAATCCATAAGTCGTTGGGACCGTTGAGCAGCTTACCCTGATAGTCGCGGACAACCACAGTGACCTTGCCCTGGGGATCAATCCGCCACAGTTCGTTGCGCAGGTCGGCGCAGGCCCAAAGGTTCCCTTGCGCGTCGAAACACAATCCGTTGGACCTCCCCGAGGGCTGCAAGAAGGTCGAAAGCTTGCCCCCGGTGCTCCATCGCAGGATGCGGTCGTTGGGCTGGTCGGTGAAAAAGACATTTCCTTGGGCATCGGCCGCCGGCCCTTCGGTAAAGGCGAAGTCGCCGGCCAGCTTTTGGAGTTTGGCACCGGGGGCGATGAGGCCCTGTTTTGCGGCGGGCTGTGCTGTCGAAGGTTCTGCGGCCCCAGCCGCCACGCTCCAGCACACGATCGATACGGCCACAACCATTCTAAGCATGGTCTTTTCTCCCAATAGGGTACCAGCACAGGGACAACTTGCCGGCTATTCTACTGCCGCCAAGCGGGGTCGTCTTCCTAGGCAAGCGGGCCGGCTGCCCGGGCAAGGTCCTCCACCTTAGCCCCGCTGCCGGGCGGGCTTCCCCCATATGGTACACTTGGAGGGGGCGGCGTCCGGGGATGCCCCAGATCAACGCGTGTTTTGTGCCCATGCAAGACGATGGCGCGAGATTGCAGTTCCTGGGGGCCAACCGCCAAGTGACGGGCTCACGGCACTATCTGGATACGGGCAGGTGCCGGGTGCTGGTGGATTGCGGCCAGTTTCAAGAGCGGCCGTACCTGGACCGCAACTGGGAGCCCAGCCCAGTCCCTTTGGAATCGCTCGATGCGGTGGTGCTGACGCATGCGCACATCGACCACTGTGGGTTGCTGCCCCGGCTGGTGCGGCAGGGGCTGCGGGCGCCTATCTATGCCACAGAGGCTTCCGCCGAACTGGTGGAAATCGTGCTCCGCGACTCGGCCCATATTCATGAGGAAGACGCGGCATTCAAGCAGAAGCGGCACCGCAAGGAGGGCCGCACCGGTCCGCACCCGGTGGTCCCCTTGTTCACTAACGACGATGTGGACCGCCTCATGCCGCTGGTGCGAGGCGTGCCGTATGGACGGCGCTTTCGCCTAGGGCAAGACTTGGAGGCGGTGTTTCACGACGCGGGGCACATTCTCGGCTCGGCGATCGTGGAGTTCTCGGTGCGGCGGCCGGCCGGGACGGACCATGTCGTGTTTTCGGGCGACCTGGGGCAGTGGGACAGGCCCATCCTGCGCGACCCAACCCTGCTGGAGGAGGCGGACTATGTGATCATGGAATCGACTTATGGCGACCGGGAGCACACGTCGCGCGAGGATGTGGAATCGCAACTAGCCGCCGCCATTGTGCGGACTGTCGGCCGCGGGGGCAATGTCGTGATTCCCACGTTTGCGATCGAGCGGGCCCAGGAGCTGATGTATCATCTCAGCCGGCTGTTCGAGCAGCATCGGATTCCCCGCGTGCCTGTGTATCTGGACAGCCCGATGGCTATTGCGGTAACGCGGCTGTTCGATCGCCATCGCGAATGCTACGACGAGATCACGCAGGAGATTGTCAATCGGGGACGGCAGCCCCTGGGTTTTCCCAGTTTGCGATTGGTACGGACGCCCGAGGAGTCCAAGGCTATCAACGATTCGAAGATGCCAGCGGTGATCATGGCCACCTCGGGCATGTGTACGGCGGGACGCATCAAGCACCATCTGGTGCACAATGTGGGCCGGCCCGAGTGCATGGTGCTGTTTACGGGCTTTCAGGTTCGGGGGACGCTGGGGCGGCAGATCCTCGATGGCAATCCGGAGGTGCGGATTCATGGACGGATGCACCGGGTGCGGGCCGAGGTGGCCGAGATTCAAGGGCTCTCAGGCCATGCCGACCGCCCGGCCTTGCTCCGCTGGCTCAGCGCGCTGCGCCGGCCCCCGCGGGGGCTGTTTTTGGTGCACGGCGAGGAATCGTCTTCGCTGGCCCTGGCCGATCAGGTGCGCCGCCAATGGAACTGGAACGTGCTGGTGCCTCACTACCAGCAAGTGGTAGCCCTGAATGGCACCTGACGGGCGGGAATCGCGCGGCAAATGGGGTGGATGGGCGGGCATATCGCCCGAGCCGTGCCGTCGCTCCAGGGCCGGTCGCGGAGCCGGGAGTGCCAGACAGGGTCATTGGCCGGGTATCGGTTTGTTCGGGCCGCGCTGGGGAAAATCACGCGTGCGTTGGTCCTGCGCCGCCTCTTAGGGCGACCGCGGTGGCACCGGAAACCCGGCGGTCCGTCGCAACCTCAGGGGGAGCCGTGCAAGGGCACCAGAAGCCGTTGCTGCAAGGCAAGACAGGGCGTTAAATGAACACAGGGGAGGGGTTCGTCTGTGGACCTTAAGCCGGTATTCGGAGCATGGCGATGAGCATCCCGCCGCAGCTTCCCGACGAGATGGCACGCTACGTCCGGCAGATCCGTTACGCGCCGCTGGGTTATGAGGGACAGCGGCGATTGATGGCTGGCCGGGCGTTGGTTTGCGGCTGTGGGGCGCTGGGGAGCCTGCTGGCCAGTTGGCTGGTTCGGGCGGGGGTAGGGCTCGTACGAATTGTGGACCGCGACCTGGTGGAGACCAGCAACCTTCAGCGCCAGGTGTTGTTCGACGAGGAGGACGTGGCGCGGGAGTTGCCCAAAGCCGTGGCCGCTGCAGAAAAGCTCCGCCGCGTCAACAGCCAGGTAACCATCGAGCCGGTGGTGGCCGATGTGGGCCCAGCCAACATCGAAGCGCTGTGCGAAGGGATCGATGTGATTGTCGATGGCACCGACAATTTCGAGACCCGGTTTCTGCTCAACGATTTGGCGGTCAAGCGGGCGATCCCCTGGGTGTATGGGGGGTGCTTGGGGGCAGAGGGGCAGACGATGACCATCGTGCCGGGCCGCACCCCGTGCCTGCGATGCCTGCTTTCGGAGTGTCCGCCGCCCGGCACGCTGCCCACCTGCGATGTGGCCGGCATTCTGGGACCCACAGTGGGTGTGATCGCTTCGCTTCAGGCTCTGGAGGCTATCAAGCTGCTCAGCGGCCACGCCGAGGCGATCTCGCCATGCTTGACGGTGGTGGAGCTTTGGGACGGGACGATCCGCCAGGTGAACGTGGCCCAGTTGCGCGAGCAAGTGGATTGCCCTACATGCAAGCAAGGCCAGTTTACGTTCCTCAGCGGGAAGGAAGGGAGCCGCTCGGCAGTGCTATGCGGGCGAAACGCGGTGCAATTGAGCTTTGCGGGCCAGCCGGTGTCGCTGGAGGCGCTGGCCGAGCGGCTGGAGAAGGTGGGGCAAGTGACGCGCAACCCGTATCTGGTGCGGGTGAAGGTGGACGGCTACGAGCTGACGGTGTTCCCCGACGGCCGGGCGATCGTGGGTGGCACCAGCGATCCCGCACTTGCCCGCACACTGTATGCCAAATACATCGGCGCCTGAGGCAGGCGGGGCGGGGGAGCATCGGCCCCGGGGCAGCGCCGGAGAGAGGGGGGGCGCTTGTGTTCCCGGGGGTTGCGCCACTGGCTCGGCCTGGCCCATTTTCGGGGCAGTTGTTTTGGCGCTGGCCGGTGCTATAATGCGGCGCCTAGTCTGCCCGGATCCGTACTTGCAGGGTGCGACGATGACGACGCTTGTGGACATACTGAAGGCCAAAGGTAGTACGGTTTACACCATCCCGCCGGAGTTTACCCTGCAAGAGGCGACGCAGGAGATGGTTCGGCGGAACGTGGGGGCGCTGTTGGTCTGCCAGCGGGACTTGACGCATGGCGAACGGTTGCTGGGAATCGTGACCGAGCGCGACATCCTGCGGTTTTCAGCCTCGGGCAAAGGACCGCTCACTGAGTTCCGCGTCAGCGACATCATGACCACGCGCCTGTTGACCGCTTCGCCCAGCGATCCGGTGGAAGAGGCCATGGGCGTGATGACCCAGCACCGCATTCGCCACCTGCCGGTGCTTTCCGAAGGGCGCCTGGTTGGCATCGTCTCGATGGGCGACTTGGTGAAGAACCAGCTCGAACGTTTGGCGGTGGAGAATCAGTTCTTGAAGAGTTATATCAGCGGCTGAGCGCGGGTGGCGCAAAGGTCCGCCCCCAGCGTGCGCGGAGCCTAACGGCTGGAACTGACAAGGGGCGGCGGGGAAGAGGGCAGCACCTGGATCCAAGAGAGGTCTTCCCACGGCCGACGGCCGGGCAGGTCCTCTTCCCAGAGCGTGACCCAGCGATGCCAGGGGATTTGGAGTCGGCCGATCCACAAGCGCTCCCGCTCCAAGGCGGGGAGGCGGCGGGGGCGCGGGCCGCGGACTTGCTGGGGCGGAATCCACGGCCCGTAGTCCATCTCGTACAGCACTTCGCGCTGGAAATCAGGGTCGGGCCAAACCACGATGCCTTCGGGCACCAAGTCGTAGGCGGTCACGGTGGGCAACTCGGCTTCGATCTGCTGGCGGAGGAGGTCGGCGCCGGCCGATTGGTACAAGCCAACTAAGGCAGCCGCCAAGGCCGGCTGGCTTTCGGCGGGGACATGGCTGGCCCAGCCCGGCCGGAGAATACCCACCAGCAGCCACCCTGCGCGGACCTCGAATGCCAGCACCAGGGGGCCGGACCGTAGCCGCGGGCAGGTCAGCCCGACGTGGATGGCCCCGGTGGCCAGTCGCACCTCGTCAACCACCAAAGGCCCGGCGCGCCACATGCCGCAGCCGGTCAAAAGTGCGATGAACTCCCGCTGGACCCATCGCCGCACAGCCTCCTCCACGTGGTGCAGCGCGTGGAGGTGCTGGCGGACGCGTTTCCAGTTGCCGGTCTGTCTGGCGGCGCGCTCCGCACGGCGGAGGCGGGCGAACCGTTTGGGCAAGGTCCCCGAGTGGAACCCGCGCCGCAGAAGGCGCGACATTGTTTCGCCGTGCGAGCCGATAGGCACCGGGGCCAGGCACCGCCGCCGGTTGGCGGCGTACAGTCGCCAGCTTTCCTTGAGTTCCCAGACCAAAAAGCCGCAGATGCCGGGGAGCGAAACGCTGATCAAGAATGCCACAAGCCAGGCCAGAAACTCGTTCATGGCCGAGGCCAGCCAACCTTGAAGCACCGCCACAAAAGGCAAGAAGACCTTGTGGGCCACCGTGACCACGGGGAAGTGCTTGATGGGGTTGATCTGCGGCTCGATCACCACGTTGATCGCGAAGCGGAAGACGTACGTTGCCAGAAACCACCCGGCCCCGCCCACGGCCTTCAAGGCCAGGGTAAGATTGCTTTCGCCACTGCGGAAGCGGAGCAATTCATCCACGGCGTAGAGGAAACGTTCCACGGCCTCCAGGGCGAGCTTGGAGACCTCCATGACCAGGGAGAGCAAGGTCATCAGGGGACGCCAGCCGAATCGCCGCCATCCCTCGACCACGGCCTCGGCCAGGATCTCTTCGGCATTGCGGCCCATGCGGGAATTCAACAGGAGGTTGACCACCGCGAAGATGCCTGCGGCCAGCCCCAACGACAGTTCCGGGCTCACGTCCTTGCGGGGGAGGACAACCCATGCCAACGCCGTCAATACGGCGGGTTTGATCCCGTAGCGGGTGGCCAGCCGCGCCGGCCGGCTGCGGAGTAACCACTGCACCCACCGCCGGGCAAGTATCCACCGAGGCAGGTCGAACATCAGCAGGCGGAGGCCGCGAAACCCGGCCTTCAAGCCGTGCCACACCGCTTGGCGAAACGCCCGGATATTGATGAGGCACAGGAGAAACAAGCCCAGGCCGGCGACCAGTTCCCACGTCTTGACCCGGACTCCTTCCAGCCCCACCCAATCGTCCAACGCGTGCTGCAAGAAGGCCAGGGCCACAAAGGCCCCGACGAAAGGGAGGGCTGCGAACCGGACCAATCCCCGCCCCACCTGCGTCCCAAAGGCCAGCGATGCCAGTTGCTGCATCCAGCGGAGATAGAATTCGCCGCGGCGGTACACGCCGTCCAAGGCGGTGGCCAGACGCTGGTCAGCCCGGAGCACCGGGTCGCCCCGGAGCAGATCGGCCAGGCGGGCGAAGTCCGCCAGCTTCAGGTTGTTCCGCGAAATGGCGTCGCGGAAATCGCCCATCGTCACGTAGCCCCGCTCGACGATCCGGTCCAAAAGCTCTTCGACAAGCTTTTGGCGGGCCACACGCTCCGGTAGCGTGGCGGGCACCAGGCCCACTTCGTCCAGCACGCGATGCACCTCCGGCCGGAAACGACTGCGGATCCGCTCTTCCACGCGTTGGATGCCATGGCGGAGCAGTTGGGCCAATTCGCGGCGGTGCAAAGCGCAAAGGCGCACCACCGGCAGCCGCCGCTGTGCGCTGCGAAGATGGGTGGACATGAGGATATCGCTCTGTCCTGGGAGCGGTCGCTTGATCGGCCGCCGTCCCAGCGAGAGCACCCACTCCACCAGGTCGCTGGCATGGATCTGGCGCTCATGGTCCACACAGGCTTTTTGCAGGTCATAAAGCAGGCGGGCTTCGGCCGACCACGTACCGCGCGGGGCCTCCCGACCCAAAGCCGCCAGGGCTTCGCGCCAGGCCGGAGGCTGTTGAGGGTCGAGGTCCAGAGCCGATTGCAGGCGTGAGACCAGCCGGTCCAGGTCGGCCTGAACTCCCTGCCAGGCCTGGGAGGCCAAGATGGGCACTACGCGGATCGCCTTGAGGCGGAGCAAGATGGCCCGTACCTGATTGCCCACGCGTGAGGCTCGGTCGGCCCGGGCCATTAACCGGCGAAACCGCCAGGGCACGCGGCCGGATTTCGCATCGCGCTCAGCGGAGGGCTGCTCGCCAGCGGAGCCGGGCAACGACCCCTCGTCGGCCGTGACATCGCCGGCGCACGGGGTGCGGGCTGGCGAAGCCTCATCGGCTTCGCCGTTCTCTGCAATGGCCCAGGCATCGTCCGCTTCCGGTTCGGGGGAATCCAGCGGTGGAGTTGCCCCCTGGGGCCGGGTGGCCGTAAAAAGCTCTTGGGCGTCCAGGTCTTCGGCCAGGGCCGCATCGATGGCCTCGAACCGTTCGACCACCGGGAAATAGCGGGGCAAAAGGCCCGGCGCGAAGTATCGCAGCTCGAGATATACGGCGGCGAACTCGGTATAAAGTTCTCGCTCATCGGCCGGCGGTAACAGGAATCCGTCCTGGCTGAGCACTTCCCGGGCCTCGGCAAACACTGCCGGCCCGATGGTGTGAATACGCCGCCGCAACTCCGCCGCATCGAGCCGGCCGACCGCCACCCGCTCCTCAAGAGTCATGTGGATTCGGGCGTGGAACAGCAGGCGCCAGTAATAGCGGAGTACGTCGCCCGCCGGCTGCCGGGCCAGCCATTCCGGATCCGGTGCAGGCAACAAGATCAAGCGCGAAGGGGCCCGCTCGCCTGGCGCCAGGCCAAGTTCCTCCCGGGCCGCGATCTCCAAAAGCCGATGCGTGTCGGCCGCATAGCTCTTGCGGTGCGGTACCCGGATCCCCCAGGTCGTCAAGTCACGGTCTTCCAGGATCACCCGGCGAAGGATTCGTGGCAGCACCAGGCGCACGCGAGGATCGCGGGCACGAAGGGCTTGTTCTATCGCTGCCTCAGTCAGCGGCGGCAAAGCCTCTTCGCCCAACATGCCAGGCCGTGGGTCGTGCCCAGTGATCCTCGTC
>Ga0315298_1002454_pt1 | contig 31458 bp, 30 predicted proteins | sample WHS_1_MG_FD_203077 | JGI IMG/M metagenome (GOLD analysis project Ga0315298, IMG submission 203077) | Extremophilic microbial mat communities from Washburn Hot Springs, YNP, Wyoming, USA - WHS_1_MG | ecosystem: Environmental > Aquatic > Thermal springs > Hot (42-90C) | place: USA: Wyoming... | reverse complement strand
ATATTGGAGGACTTGACGATGACCCAAACCGCGACAGCCGCGCTTGCCCTGCGCCCGGCGCAGATGGACGGGGCGTTTCCTCTGACCCTGCCCAGCCTGGGCAATCTGGACGCCTACATTTCGGCGGTCAACCGCCTGCCGCTGCTCAGCGCCGAGGAGGAAACCCGGTTGGCGCGGCGCTGGCGCGAGCACGGCGACAAGGACGCGGCCGGTAAGCTGGTGCTGTCGCACCTGCGGCTGGTGGTGTCCACCGCGCGGCAGTACCTGGGCTACGGCCTACCGCACGCCGACCTGATCCAGGAAGGCAATATCGGGCTGATGAAGGCGGTCAAGCGCTTCGATCCGGCGCACGGCGTGCGGCTGGTGAGCTACGCGCTGCACTGGATCAAGGCCGAAATCCACGAATACATCCTGCGCAACTGGCGGTTGGTCAAGGTGGCGACGACCAAGGCGCAGCGCAAGCTGTTTTTCAATCTGCGGTCGATGAAAACCGCCGAAGCCGGGATGAACGACGCGCAGATCGACGCCATGGCCGACGCGCTGGGGGTCAAGCGCGAGGACGTGATCGAGATGGAAAGCCGCATGGGCGGCGCCGACATCGCGCTGGACCCGACGACCGAGGACGGCGAAGAGAATTTCGCCCCCATCGCCTACCTGGCCGACACCACGCAGGAGCCGGTGGCCGTGCTCGAAGCGCGCAGCCACGACCGGCTGCAGGTCGAGGGTCTGGAAAGCGCACTGGAGCAGCTCGATCCGCGCAGCCGAGCCATCGTCGAGCAGCGTTGGCTGCAGGTGAAGGACGACGGCAGCGGCGGCAAGACGCTGCACGAACTGGCTGCCGAATACGGTGTGTCCGCCGAGCGCATCCGCCAGATCGAGGTCGCGGCGATGAAAAAAATGCGCAAGACGCTGGCTGCCTTTGCCTGATTTCTAAGTAAGCCTGACCCGGGGCCTGACTCCTCCGTCTCGTTCGCCAGGTTTTTTCCTGATTCGCCGCAGGGCGCGGCTGACGGCGCCCACCCCCGCAGCGGGCGCCTGCGTCGTGCCGGCGGTTTCATGGCCGCCAGCTGCGCACTGCCCGGCGCAGCGCCGTCCATTCGACGCGGCGCTGCCCGTCAGGGCCAGCAGGGGCGTAGCGCCAGCGTTCCAGCCGCAAGAGCAGATCGGCCGCTGCCTGCGCCGCACGCGGTGGCAGCGTGGCCGGTCGGTGGGCGTCGCGCAGCCGTGCGGCGAGCTGGCGTGGCGCGGTGCCGGCGGTGCTGTCGATGCCGGCGCGGTGCAGTTTGTGCCGCAGTTGGCCGTACACCCGCTGCCACGCATCGGTGCGGCGGCGCTCGATGGCCAGCAGGCCGCCGAGGACGGCAGTGGCCGCCAGCAGCGCGCCAATCGCCAGCGCCGCCAGGGTTGCGGCGTCGGGCTGGTGCACGCCGAGCCGGCGCAGCAGATCGTGCTGCCGCTGGCTGCCGTAATTGAGCACCCACTGGTTCCAGGCGTTGTTCAGCGCGTCCCAGCGGTTGCGCAGCTGCAGCAGCAAGGCGGTATCGCGCGGCCCCAGCGCAGCCAGGCCGAGCAGCGGTTCGCGCGCGGCCAGCGTGGCGCCGCTGCGGTCCACCCGCGACGGATCGACCGCCGCGGTGGGATCGGCGCGCACCCAACCCTGCTCGGGCAGCCAGTATTCGGCCCAGGCGTGGGCGTCGCTCTGCCGCACCACCCAGGTGCCATCGACCGGGTTGTACCGTCCGCCCTGGTAGCCGGTGACGATGCGCGCGGGAATGCCCGCGGCGCGCATGACGACGACGAAAGCCTGTGCATAGTGCTCGCAGAACCCGGCGCGGCGGTCGAACAAAAACGTATCGACGCCATCGCGCTGCCCGTAAGTGCCGGGATCGAGGGTGTAGCGGAACGGCTGGGTGCGAAACATGTGCAGCAGCGCCTGCGCGACGAACGCGCCACCCTGACCCGCGGCGCGTGCCTGCGCCGCCAGCTCGCGACCGAGGGCGACGCTGCGCGGGTCATACCCGGCGGGCAGCGCCTCGTCGGCGCGCAGCGCGGCGTTCATGCGCTGCGGCCCGTAGCGGAACTGCGGCGAGGACTCCACGGTGTAGCGCGCCAGATGATCCAGCGGCCGGCCGACGACCAGCTGCAGGTCGGGCAGCCATTGCACCAGGTAGCCGTCGATTTTCGGTGCCGCCGCCGGGGCGTCCAGCGCGAAGACGAAGGTCTGCTGCGTTGGCTGCAGCGTCACGGTGTAGCGCACCGGCGGCGCGGTGAGCTGCAAGTCCGGCGGCGGGGTGGGGCTGGCGCGTTCGCGCTGCCGCGGGTCGGCGCGCCACACGCCGTCGTCGAAGCGGCTGAGCACCGGGCCGCGCCAGTACAGCAGACGGTCGGGAGGTCGCGGGCCGTCGAATACCACGCGAAACACCACCGAATCGTCACGCGCCAGTTGCGCGATCTGCCCCGGCGACATGCTGGACGACAAGCCGCTGACGGCCTGTGTGCTGCTCTGCGGCAGCGCCCACAGCGGCGCGGAAAAGCGCGGAAACACGACGAACAGCACGACCATCGCCGGGGTGCCCAGCGCCATCATGCGCAGCGCGGTGACGAGCAGCTGCCTGAGCGGCGGGCGACCGGCGGGCAGATTGGCGTTGATCAGCGCGGCGAGCATCCCCCACGTGGCCAGCAGCATGAGCAGCGCCGTGCCCAGCGACTGGGAAAACAGAAAATTCGCCGCGATGGTGAAAAAACCGAGGAAAAACAGCACATAGGTGTCGCGCCGGGAGCGTGTTTCCAGCGCCTTGAGGCCAAACAGCACGCACAGCAGCGTCACCCCGGCGTCGCGCCCGACGACGGTATGAAAGCTCCACAGCGTCAGCGCCAGCGCCCCCAGCAGCACCAGCACCAGCACGGCGCGCCGCGGCAACGGCGCGCCACGCCAGGCCAGCAGCGCGCGCCAGCCCAGCAGCGCCAGCACCAGCACGGCGCTCCATGCCGGCAAAGCCGGCAGCAGCGGCAGCATGAGCAGCAGCGCCACGCCCAGCAGAAACAGGGTGTCGCGCGCATCGCGCGGCAACTCGCTGGCGCGCCGTATCCAGCGGCCCAGACGGTGAGGCGGGACGACGGCGGTCACGCCGCCCCCTTGCTGCGCGCCTGCGCGCCGGTGGCAAGCAGCGGCCCGGGATACAGCGCCAGCAGCCGCAGGCAGCGCTGGCGGTGCGCCGCGCCGGTGGCCACGGTCACGCGCTGCGCCCCGAGCTGCAGGCCATAGGGCACGCCGGCACGGTCGGCCGCCAGCACCCAGGCGCACAGCCGCGACAGCCGCGCCTCGGTGTCCAGCCGCGCCGGCAGCGCGGCGAAGTCCAGCCAGAGCTCGGCCTGTGCCAGCGGCTGCGCGCTGTCGCGGCTGGCGAGCTCGTCGCTGTGCGCGAGTTTTTTCCACAGTACCTGGCGCGGTGGGTCACCGCTGCGGTAAGGGCGCACGCCGTCGGCCTCGCCACCGCCGCGTGCCAGCGCCGGCCCCTTGCCCGGCGTGGGGCGCGCCGGCGGTAGCGGGGGCGCGGGGTGCTCGGCCGCCGGTAACACCAGCAGTTCGCCGTGCGGCTGCCAGCGGCTCCACGCGGTCCAGACGCCCAGCGGGTACTGGCTTTCCACGGTCAGCCGCGGCCAGGGCAGCAGGCCGCGCTGCGGTGGGATCCAGTGCAGCGTGACCTGGGTGTCGCCGCCGCGGGGGCAGTCGGTCCAGACCCAGTCGCCGGCCGGGTGCGGCCGGCCTGGCGCGGCAGGGCGGGCGGCGTCGGGCCGCAGCCCCAGTCCCCAGCGATCGCGCGCGCCAGCCTGCAGCAGCAGGCTCAGTGCGGCGGTCTGCCCCTGGTGCATCAGGCCGTCGCCTGCGCGTGCGCTGAGCGTCAACCCGCGCAGATTGTGGTGCGTGACGTGCATGGCCATCAGCGCGCTGCCGGCGAGCAAAAAAGTCAGCAGATAGCCGAGGTTGAGCTGGTAGTTGATGCTCAGCACCAGCAGCACCAGCACCAGCGCGGCGAACATCCAGCCGGCGCGGGTGGGCAGGATGTAGACGTTGCGGTGCCTCAGCCGGGTGCTGCTGCCTGCGGGATGGCGCGCCGCCGCCCAGGCGTCGAAGCGGCGTGCCAGCGCCGCGCGCAGCCGGCGGCGCGGCGTCGCTGCCGTGCGGGACGACATCGAATCGGCCGGGGAAGACATGGCGGCGGGACCTGCGCAGCGTCTGCGGCCCTATACCGGGACCTGCTCTAGCAGTGCCTGTGCGGCCTGCAGCGATGCGCTGCGGTTGACCACCGGGCTGTCCACGGTGCGCAGGCGATGGCCGACGACGGCAGGAAACACCCGCTGCACGTCGTCGGGGATGAGGTAGTCGCGCTGCTGCAACAGCGCCCACGCGCGGGCGGCGCGCAGCAGCGCCAGACCGGCGCGCGGGCTCAGACCTTCGGCAAACCAGCGGCCGTTGCGGGTGTGCAGCAGCAGGTCTTGCACGTAGTCGAGTAGGGCGGGCGCGGCATGCACGGTCTGCACCTGGCGCTGCAGCTGCAGCAGCGAACCGGCATCGACCAGCGGCTGCAGTTCGGCGATGAGTTCGCGCCGGTCGCGGCCTTCGAGCAGCGCGCGCTCCGCGGCGCGGCTGGGATAGCCCAGCGAGATGCAGAGCAAGAAGCGGTCGAGCTGCGACTCGGGTAGCGCGTAGGTGCCGAGCTGGTCGAAGGGGTTTTGCGTGGCGATGACAAAAAACGGCGTGGGCAGAGCGCGCGTCTGGCCGTCGACGCTGACCTGGCGTTCCTCCATTGCTTCGAGCAGCGCGCTCTGCACCTTCGGCCCGGCGCGGTTGATTTCATCGGCCAGCAGCACCTGGGCGAACACCGGGCCGGGGTGGAAGATGAATTCGCTGCGGTTGCGGTCGAACACCGACACGCCCAGCAGATCGCCGGGCATCAGGTCGGCGGTGAACTGCGCGCGGGCGTAACGCAGCCCGAGCGCAGCGGCCAGGGCGTGCGCCAGCGTGGTCTTGCCCACGCCGGGCAGGTCTTCGATGAGCAGATGGCCGCCTGCCAGCAGGCAGCACACCGCCAGTTCGAGTTGTTCGCGTTTGCCTTCGATGATGGTGTCGAGCTGATCGATCAGCCGGGGCAGCAGGGCAGGGTTCACGGCAGGCCAGGTGGGCAAAAGTGCAGCGCACTATGCTACGTGGGCGGCCCGCTTCGCGTGCGACAAGACGATGGGCCGAGGAGACACCCCCCATGACCACCGGCTTTTACACCCACGCCGACTGCACCCTGCACGAAATGGGCGCCGATCACCCGGAGTGCCCGCAGCGCCTGGCAGCGATCGAAGACCGGCTGATCGCCGCGCAAATCGCCCCCTGGCTGGAGCGCCACGACGACGCCCCGCCTGCCACGCTCGAAGCGCTGGAGCGGGCGCATTCGGCGCTGTATGTCAGCGGGCTGAGGCAGCGCGGCCACTTCGAGCAGGGCTACGAGTGGATCGACGCGGACACGCTGATGAACCCGTTTACCTGGCAGGCGGCGATCCGCGCCGCCGGGGTGGCCATCAGCGCCACCGATGCGGTGATCGACGGCCATCTGCAGAACGCGTTTTGCTCCATCCGCCCGCCCGGCCACCATGCCACGCGGGAGCGGGCGATGGGGTTCTGTTTTCTCGGCAATACCGCCATCGCCGCGCGCCACGCGCTGGACGTGCGCGGTCTGGAGCGCGTGGCCATCGTCGATTTCGACGTACACCATGGCAACGGCACCGAAGACATCATCCGCGGCGACGCGCGCGTGCTGATGGTGAGCTTTTTCCAGCACCCGTTCTACCCCTACACCCCGATCGAAACCGCCGACAATCTGCTCAATGTGCCGGTTCCGGCCTACACCCGCGGCGACGTCATCCGCCGCATCGTCAGCGAACAGTGGCTGCCGCGGCTGCGCGCGTTCGCCCCGCAGATGCTGTTCATCAGCGCCGGTTTCGACGCCCACCGCGAAGACGACATGGGGCAGATGGGGCTGGTCGAAGCCGATTACGCCTGGATCACTCGGCAGCTCGTCGACTTCGCCGCGGTGCAGTGCGAAGGCCGCATCGTCTCCTGTCTGGAAGGCGGCTACAACCTCAGCGCGCTGGGCCGTAGCGTGGCCGAGCATGTGCGCGTGCTCGCCGGGCTGGACGTCTGAGGCCGCCCGCCCCGGTGGTCATTTGTGCAGGTCGCCCAGGCAGAGGTATTTCATTTCGACGTATTCGTCGATGCCGTGGCGCGAGCCTTCGCGCCCTAGCCCCGATTGCTTGACCCCGCCGAACGGCGCGACCTCGTTGGACATCAGCCCGGTGTTGATGCCGACCATGCCGTACTCCAGCGCCTCGGCGACGCGGAAAATACGGCCGACGTCGCGGCTGTAGAAATACGACGCCAGGCCGAACTCGGTGGCGTTGGCCGCGGCAATCGCTTCGGCTTCGGTCTTGAAGCGGAACACCGGCGCCACCGGGCCGAAGGTTTCTTCGCGCGCGCACAGCATGTCGGCGGTGACGTCGGCGAGCACCGTGGCTTGGTAAAAGCGCCCGGCGTAGGGGCCGGATTCGACCCGCTTGCCGCCAACGACCATGCGCGCGCCTTTGGACAGCGCATCGCCGATGTGGCGCTCGACCTTGGCCAGCGCCTGATCGTCGATCAGCGGGCCGAGGTTCACGCCCTCGTCGAAGCCGTCGCCCACCTTCAGGCTGCCCACGGCCTGCGCCAGCTTGGTGACGAAGGCGTCGTAGATGCCGTCCTGCACATACAGGCGGTTGGCGCACACGCAGGTCTGGCCGGCGTTGCGGTATTTGCTCGCCATCGCGCCTTCGACCGCGGCGTCGACGTCGGCATCGTCGAACACGATGAACGGCGCGTTGCCGCCGAGTTCCAGCGACAGCTTTTTGATGGTCGGCGCCGACTGCGCCATCAGGATGCGGCCAACTTCGGTGCTGCCGGTGAACGACAGGTGCCGCACCACCGGCGAGGCGCACAGCAGCTTGCCGATGGCGATCGACCCGTCGGCATCGGCTGTGAGCACGTTGAGCACGCCGCGCGGCATGCCGGCGCGGTGCGCGAGTTCGGCGGCGGCCAGCGCGGTCAGCGGCGTCTGCTCCGCCGGCTTGATCACCACCGGGCAGCCCGCAGCCAGCGCCGGCGCGACCTTGCGCGTGATCATCGCTAGCGGAAAGTTCCACGGCGTGATCGCCGCGCACACGCCCACCGGTTGGCGCAGCACCAGCAGCCGCTTGGTCGCGTCCGGGCTGGGGATGGTCTCGCCATACACCCGCTTGGCTTCCTCGGCAAACCATTCGACAAAGCTCGCGCCGTACATCACTTCGCCCTTGGCCTCGGCTAGCGGCTTGCCCTGCTCGGCGGTCATCAGCCGCGCCAGATCGTCGGCGTTGGCCACCAGCAGGTCGAACCACTTGCGCAGGATGGCCGCCCGCTGCTTGGCGGTGAGCGCGCGCCACGCCGGCCAGGCGGCGTCGGCGGCGTCGATCGCCAGTTGCGCGTGCATCGGCTCCAGCGCCGGCACCTGCGCCAGCTCGGCGTTGGTCGCCGGGTCGGTGACGGCAAAGCGCCGTGCCGAGTCGATCCACTGGCCGTCGATATAGGCCTGGGTTTTGAACAGGGAAGGGTCTTCGAGCAGCGATAGCGGGTTGGTGGGCCGGTTCATGGCAACTCCGGTTGGCGGGGATGGGCCGCCTTTCGCCGCTGACCCGCGGCAAACGGGCAGCGAAGACGAGGCGGCAAGCCCTAAAATCTAATCTTCCGCATCGCCACGCGCCAGAGCCATTTGGCCTGCCGCGCCGCAGCCACTGAACCGCTCCATGAACGTCTCCGACATCCGCGAAAAGTTTCTCGCCTTTTTCGAATCCAAGGGCTCGACCCGCGTGCCCTCGTCGTCGCTGGTGCCGGGCAACGACCCGACGCTGCTGTTCACCAACTCGGGCATGGTGCAGTTCAAGGACGTGTTCCTCGGCCAGGACGTGCGCCCGTACAAACGCGCCACCACCGCGCAGCGCTGCGTGCGCGCCGGCGGCAAGCACAACGACCTGGAAAACGTCGGCTACACCGCGCGGCACCACACCTTTTTCGAGATGCTGGGCAATTTCAGCTTCGGCGACTATTTCAAGCGCGACGCCATTGCCTATGCCTGGGAGCTGCTGACCACCGTCTACAAGCTGCCGGCGGAAAAGCTCTGGGTCACGGTGTACGCCGAGGACGACGAGGCGTACGACATCTGGGCCAACGAGGTCGGCGTGCCGGCCGAGCGCATCGTGCGCATTGGCGACAACAAGGGCGCGCGCTACGCCTCCGACAACTTCTGGCAGATGGCCGACACCGGCCCGTGCGGGCCGTGCAGCGAGATTTTTTACGACCACGGCCCCGAAGTCTGGGGCGGCCCGCCCGGCTCGCCGGAGGAAGACGGCGACCGTTATATCGAAATCTGGAACCTGGTGTTCATGCAGTTCGAGCGCTACGCCGCAGGCGAGGAGCGCTTCGACAGCGAAGACCAGGCGCTGGCGCACAAGCAGGCGGTCGAGGCCGAAGGCGGCATCGGCGTGGTGAGCAAGGACGGCGCGGGATACAAGCTCGCCATCTTCCGCCAGAAGCCGCTGCCCAAGCCTTGCGTCGACACCGGCATGGGGCTGGAGCGCATCGCCGCGGTGCTGCAGCATGTGCACAGCAATTACGACATCGACCTGTTCCAGGCGCTCATCAAGGCAGCGGCGCGCGAAACCGGCACGCAGGATTTGGCGCATGCTTCGCTCAAGGTGATTGCCGACCACATTCGCGCCTGCAGTTTTCTGATCGTCGACGGGGTGATTCCGGGCAACGAAGGCCGCGGCTATGTGCTGCGCCGCATCGTGCGCCGCGCCATCCGTCACGGCTACAAGCTGGGCGTGCGCCATCCGTTTTTCTACAAGCTCGTGCCCGATCTGGTGCTGCAGATGGGCGCGGCGTATCCCGAACTGCGCGAAGCCGCGCACCGTGTGGCCGACGTGCTGCAGGCCGAGGAGGCGCGGTTTTTCGAGACCATCGAAAACGGCATGGCGGTGCTCGACGCCGAACTCGCGCAGCTGCGTGCCGCTGGCGGCAACCTGCTGCCCGGGGAGCTGGCGTTCAAGCTGCACGACACCTTCGGCTTTCCGCTCGACCTCACGCAAGACGTGTGCCGCGAACACGGCGTGAAGGTCGACGAGGCCGCGTTCGATGCGGCGATGGCGCGGCAGCGCGAACAGGCGCGTGCGGCGGGTAAGTTCAAAATGCAGGCCGCGCTCGATTACGCCGGGGACAAAACCCGCTTCGAAGGCTACGAGCATCTGCTGGTCAAAGACGCGAAGGTGCTGGCGTTGTACAAGGACGGCACCGCGGTGCCCGAGCTGCGCGAAGGCGAGGCCGGCGTGGTGGTGCTCAACCGCACGCCGTTCTACGCCGAGTCCGGCGGCCAGGTCGGCGACGCCGGGGTGCTGTTCGAAGGCGACTCCTGCAGCCTGCGCTTTGTCGTGCACGACACGCAAAAAATCCAGGCCGAGGTGTTCGGCCACCACGGGGTGCTGCAGTCGGGGCGGCTGAAGGTTGGTGAAATCGTCGCTGCGCAGGTCGACGGCGAGCGCCGCGCAGCGATCCGCCGCAACCACAGTGCGACGCATTTGCTGCACAAGGCGCTGCGCGTGGTGCTCGGCGACCATGTGCAGCAGAAGGGCTCGCTGGTCGATGCCGACAAAACCCGCTTCGATTTTTCGCACGATGCGCCGCTGAGCGACGAGGAAATCGCCCGGGTCGAGCGCCTGGTCAACGAGGAAATCCTCGCCAACGCGGCGACGCAGGCGCGGGTGATGCCGATCGACGAAGCCAAACAGCTCGGCGCGATGATGCTGTTCGGCGAAAAATATGGCGACACCGTGCGGGTGCTGGACATCGGCAGTTCGCGCGAACTGTGCGGTGGCACGCATGTGGCGCGCACCGGGGACATCGGGCTTTTCAAAATCGTGTTCGAAGGCGGGGTGGCCGCAGGCATCCGCCGCGTCGAGGCCGTGACCGGGCTGAACGCGCTGGCGTTCGTGCAGAAGCAGGCGGCGCTGGTCGAGCGTGTGGCCCACACCCTGAAGGCGCCGGCCGAGGAGGCCGCGGACAAAATCGAACAGCTGCTCGAACAACAGCGGCAGCTGGAAAAAGACCTGAGCCAGATCCGCGCGCAGCAGGCCGCGGCGCAGGGCGACGCGCTGGTCGCCCAGGCCACGCCGATCGGCAACACCCCGGTGCTGCTGGCGCGGCTCGACGGGCTGGACGCCAAGGGCTTGCGCGAAGCGGTCGACCGCATCAAGTCCAGGCTCGGCAGCGGGGTGGTGCTGCTGGCCGCGCGCGACGGCGACAAAGTGCAGCTTGCCGCCGGCGTGACCGCCGACCGCGTGGGCCAGATCAAGGCCGGCGAGCTGGTCAGCGCTGCGGCGCAGGCGGTGGGCGGCAAGGGCGGCGGCCGGCCGGACTTTGCGATGGCCGGCGGCAGCCAGCCGCAGAACATCGACGCCGCGCTGGCGCAGGCGCGCAGCCTGCTGCTGCAGCGGCTAGGCGCCTGAGCCGCGGGCCGCAGGCGGGTATCGGCTGTGGACCTGAACGGGCGCTCGATTCTGCTGGCCGCAAGCGGCGGGGTCGCGGCGTACAAGGCCGCTGAGCTCTGCCGGCTGCTGGTCAAGGAGGGCGCCAGCGTGCAGGTGGTGCTCACCGCGGCGGCGGCGCGTTTCGTCGGCGCGGCCACTTTCCAGGCGCTGTCCGGCAGCCCGGTGGTCAGCGACCTGTGGGACTCGCCGGTGGCCGACGGCATGCCGCACATCGGCCTGACCCGCGCCGCAGACCTCATCGTCGTCGCCCCGGCGACTGCCGACGTGCTGGGCAAGGCGGCAAACGGCATCGCCGACGATCTGCTGTCCACGCTGTTGCTGGCGTCGAACAAGCCGGTGCTGTTCGCCCCGGCGATGAACCGCGAAATGTGGGCGCATCCGGCGACGCAACGCAACGTCGCCCGGTTGCGCGAGGACGGCGCGCTGATCAGCGGCCCGGCTGCCGGCGAGCAGGCTTGCGGCGAGGTCGGCGAAGGCCGGCTGGTCGAGCCTGAGGATTTGCTGCAAGACATCGTCGCCGCGCTGCAACCCAAGGTGCTGGCCGGCCGGCGGGTGCTGGTTACCGCAGGGCCGACATTCGAGCCGATCGACCCGGTGCGCGGGCTGACCAATCGCTCCAGCGGAAAGATGGGCTACGCGATTGCACGCGCGGCGCGCGAAGCCGGCGCGCAGGTGGTACTGGTCAGCGGCCCGACTGCGCTGGCTACGCCGCACGGCGTGCAGCGCGTGGACGTCGAGACCGCGCAGCAGATGCATGATGCGGTGATGGCGCGGGTGGGTCAGTGCGACGTGTTCGTCGCCGTCGCCGCGGTGGCCGACTGGAGGCCGGCGCAGCCGCTGCCGCGCAAGCTCAAAAAGCAAGACGGGCAGGGCGCGCCCGTATTGGAACTTGCGCCCAACCCAGACATTCTCGCCCGTGTGGCGGCGCTGCCGAATGCGCCGTTCTGCGTCGGGTTTGCCGCCGAGAGCGACCACCTGATCGAACACGCCACGGCCAAGCGCGTGCGCAAGGGCGTGCCGCTGCTACTGGCCAACCTCGGCCCGCAGACGTTTGGTCGCGACGACAACGCGCTCGAGCTGTTCGACGCCAGCGGCCACCGCCCGCTGGGCTGCGGCAGCAAAATCGACCTCGCGCGCCGGTTGGTCGCGGAAATCGCCGCGCGGCTTCCGGCCCGCCCCGCGGGCGATGCCGTGGCGCCGGGCTAATCGGGCGACGCTCCATTCCTTTTTCATTTCCTCTGCCCATGACCACCGCCCGCATCGCCGTGCGCATCCTCGATCCCCGGCTTCACGACCAGCTTCCCGCTTACGCCAGCGCCGGCAGCGCCGGCATGGACGTGCGCGCCTGCATCGACGAGCCGCTGACGCTGCACCCCGGCCAGGCCGAGTTGATTCCCGCCGGCATCGCGATGCACATTGCCGACCCCAATCTTTGCGCGATGCTGCTGCCGCGCTCGGGGCTGGGACACAAGCACGGGCTGGTGCTGGGCAATCTGGTCGGGCTGATCGACAGCGACTACCAGGGCCCGCTGATGGTGAGCTGCTGGAACCGCGGCAGCGCGGCCTACACCGTGCAGCCGCTGGAGCGCATCGCGCAGCTGGTCATCGTGCCGGTGGTGCAGGCGCAGTGGGAGGTGGTCGAGAGTTTCGAGGCCAGCGCGCGCGGCGCCGGGGGCTTTGGCTCGACCGGCTCGCATTGAGGGCGCGGGCATGGCGCGTCGCTGGGCCAAGGCGCTGGTGCGCCGCTTCGAGGCGATGCAGGACAGCCGCTGGTTGCGGCCGTTTGCCAAGTACCTCGCCCATCCGGCGCTGTGGAGCCTGAGCCGGCGCAGCGTGGCGATTGCCGTGGGCGCGGGACTGTTCGGCGGGCTGATTCCCGGGCCGTTCCAGATGCTGGTCGCCGGAATTCTCGCGGTGCTGCTGCGCGGCAATTTCCCGATCGCGCTGGTCGTCACCCTCTACAGCAACCCGCTGACCATCGTGCCGCTGTACCTGCTGGCGTACAAACTGGGCAGTGTGGTGACCCCGGCGCATGCCGCGCAGGCGCTGACCGCGCCGCCGGATTTCGACTGGCTGCATCTGGGCCAGTCGGTGGCGGCGCTGGTGCGCTGGGCATGGCAATTGGGCACGCCGCTGTTCGTCGGTGTGCCGATGCTGGCGGTGGTGCTGGGGATCGGCGGTTTTGCCCTGACCCGGCTGCTGTGGAGCCTGCATCTGCGCTGGGCGTTGCGTGCGCGCAGGGCGGCGCGGCGACGGCGCGAGCGGTTGCGGCTGGCGCGGCGTGCCGATTGAGCCCCGCATCCAGGCAGGTTCAGACGGGTTTGTCGCCTGGCAGGAACAGGCCGGAGTCGGCCGAGTCGAGCAGGGCGCTGCGCGCCTCGCGCTCGTCGGGGTCGGGTTCGCGCACGTCGAGCACGGTGTATTCGATGCGCAGCGCCAGTCCGGCCAGCGGATGATTGCCGTCGAGCAACACCTTGTCGTCGTGGATTTGCGTCACGGTGTAGAACACGCCGGGCTGGCCGGGCGTGCTGCCTTCGGGCAGTTGCTCGAATAGCATGCCCTCTTCGAGTTCGGCGGGAAACAGCGAGCGGTCTTCCACCAGCAGCAGCTCGGCGTCGTAATCGCCGAACGCATCCTGGGGCTGCAGATAGATGTCGCCCTTGTCGCCGACGCCTTTGCCGATGAGCTGTTCAGCCATGCGTGGCAGCAGATCGTCACCGCCGACGTAAAAATCGTCGCCTTCGGGATTTTCGTCGATCAGCTCGCCTTGCGAGTCCGTCATGCGCCAGGACAGGGTGGCGACAAGGCCTTCGGAAATTTTCATGGGTATGCTCGCGGAATGAATGGAATGGCAGACGCCTGGGCGTTTGCCCGCATTGGAACATGAGCCGTATGTCAACTTCGACGATTCAATGGGGAGAGTTCACCGTCGCGCGGTTTTTGCGCGACATCTGGCAGCGCAAGCCCCTGCTGCTGCGGCAGGCACTGCCGGGTTTCAAACCGCTGCTCAGCCGCGCGCAACTCTTTGCCCTGGCAGCCGACGACGACGTCGAGTCGCGCCTGGTGCAGCGCGACGGCCGGCGCTGGCAGCTCGCTCACGGACCGTTCACCCGCAGGCAGCTGCCGTCGCTGCAGCAGCGCAACTGGACGTTGCTGGTACAGGGCGTCAATCTGCACGTCGACGCCGCCAGCGACTTGCTCGAACAGTTCCGCTTCGTTCCCGACGCGCGGCTGGACGACCTGATGATCTCGTGGGCGAGCGACGGCGGCGGCGTGGGCCCGCATCAGGACGCTTACGACGTGTTCCTGCTGCAGGCCGCCGGTCGCCGGCGCTGGCGCATCGGCCCGGTGACCGACCCGACGCTGCAGCCGGGCAAACCGGTCAAGCTGCTCGCCCGCTTCGAGCCGGAGGAGGACTTCGTGCTTGAACCGGGCGACATGCTCTACCTGCCGCCCGGCTGGGGGCACGACGGCATTGCCGTGGGCAACGATTGCATGACGTATTCCATCGGCTTTCGTGCGCCGCCACAGGGCGAACTGCTGCGCGAGGTGCTGTGGCAACTGGCCGAAAACCAGCCCGACGGCGCGATCTATACCGATCCGCCGCTGCGCCCGGCCGCGACGCCGGCATTGCTGCCGGCGTCGATGGTGCGGTTTGCCGCGCAGGCTTTCGCCCGCCTCAAGCCCGATGTAGCCGTGTTCGAATCGGCGCTGGGAGTGTATCTGACCACGCCCAAGCCGCAGGTGTGGTTCGAGGCGGCGCAGGCCGCAGCCGGAGCGTTGCGCCGCGCCTGCCTGCAACACGGTTGCCGCCTGGACCGGCGCAGCAAAATGCTCTACACCGCAGGCGCCGTGTTTTTCAACGGAGAGGTCGTGCCGGCCGAACTCGCCGCCTCGTCGCTGCTGCGCCGATTGGCGGACCAGCGTCGGCTCGACGCCGCGCAAGTCAAGACCGCGGCGGCTGCCGAACTCGCCGCGATCGTCGCCTGGTGCGCGCAGGGCTGGCTGCACCCGGCGGCGACGGCCTCTGGCCAGGGGAGCGGTCGGCGTGCCGGCCAGGCGAATGACATCGGCGGCTGATGCGCCGTACCCGCCCCTGCCCGGGCCGTCCGACGGCGCGGCGGGGCCGGACGTGGCGTTCGACACCCTCACGCAGGCACATGCGGCGCTGCTGCGGCTTGTCGAGGGTCAAAGTTCGGTGTTGTGCTGCTTCAGCGCCGAGTTCAGCGCGTGGCCGCTGCAGCGCCCCGAGTTCATCCGCGCGCTGGAGCAGTGGGCGCTGCGCGATCCGCGGCGGCACGAGGTGCTGCGTCTGCTGGCCGTGGACTGGAGCACGGTGCAGTTGCGCTTCCCCCGCTTTGTCGCGTTTCGCCAGACTTTCGCCCATCTCATCGCCTGCCGCCGCATTGCCGAGGCGCGGCTCGACGGGCTGCACGAAATGGCCTGGACACCGCAAGCGGCGGTTTACGCCAAAACCGCCACCTGGATGACCGGGCAATGCGTGCGCGACCCGGCGCGGCTGCAGGCGCTGCGGCTGCGCTTCGACGACGCCTGGGAGCAGGCCGTTCCCGCATTCCCTGCCCATACCCTGGGTTTGTGACAAATAAACAACATCGTGTTTTTTCGCGCGCATTTTGCGCCACGGGGATAACCCGAAGTATCGCTATACTTATGCGCTGAGCTTGATGTGCATACCGGTTCTGGTTGCAATTGGGTTCGATCAGGACGGTGACGAATTTTTTTGGGTTCCGCCCATTTTTGACTGACGCTTAGAGGAAAGTAATGAAAAAGTCCATTCTGCTGGCATCGATGATTGCCGCTCTCGCTCTGGCCGCTTGCGGTAAAAAAGAAGAAGCCGCTCCCGCTGCTTCGGCCCCTGCCGCCGCTTCGGCTCCTGCTGCCGCTTCGGCTCCGGCTCCGGCTGCGTCCAAGCCCGCTGCTTCGGCTCCGGCTGCTGCTTCGGCTCCGGCTGCCGCTTCGGCTCCCGCCCACGCTGCCTCTGGCGCCAGCGCTGCCAAGTAATCCGCGAATTCTTTCTTGCGGATGCAAAAAGGCCGACGATGAGTCGGCCTTTTTGTTTGTCTGCTTTCGTTTGCCTGCTTTTTCCCGGCTGGGCGACGGCCTGCAAGCCGTCGCGGCAGACGGCTTGCAGGCTTATTGAATCTGCTGCTGCAGGATCTGCAGGATTTTGCGCGCGTCCTCGGTGTGCAGCGGTTTGCCATCGGGCGTCTGCACCGTGACCAGGGTTTGCGTGCCCGACGACTGCAGCGCAATGCGGTAGTCGGCCGGCTTGGGCTCAAAGGCCTTCTTGCCGAACAGCCTACCGAAAAATCCCGTGCTGTCCTGCGACGCCTTGAGCGCGGCCTCGGCGCTGATGTAGCGCACGTCGAACTGCCCGGCAGAGCGGTTGCGGTCGATCACGGTGAATCCGGCGGTGTTGATCGCCAGGCTGACTTTGCGCCACGCCGTGTCGAAACCCTCCTGCAGTTGCAGCGCCTGTCCGTCGTCGACGAGCTGGGCGGCCACCGGCGGCGCGATGTCCGTCGGGTTGTCCACCCGCTGCTTGGCGGCTTCTTCGCTCATCCCGAGCGTCACCATGAGCTTGCGTAAAAAGATGGTGTTCAGCCCGGGATCGGGGGTGGCAGGCTCCCACGCCGTGGTCGATTTGTCGTTGGAGTTGTAGACCTCCTTCATCGACTGGTGGGTGATGTAGATCTGCGTGCCCTTGCCGTCCGGGGTGCGCTCGAACACGGTGCGGAAGCGGTCGCGCGTGCCGGTGTCGTACAGGCTGTCGAACACCTTGCCCAGATACTTGCGGATGAAGTCCTGCGGCAGCTTGGCGCGGTTTTCCGCCCAGTCGGTTTCCATCACCCCGGTAGCGGCATCGGCCTGGGTGAGGTAAAAGCCGTTTTCCTGCCAGAAGGCTTTGACTTTTTCCCAGAGTTGTTCCGGCGGGGCGTCGACGACCAGCCAGCGCTGGCCGCCGGCCTGGTCGATGTGCATGCCCGGAAACTGCGGCAGCACCGCGTTGGTTTTGGCCATCTGCTCGGCGGTCTTGACGCCGCGGTCGTAAGCCAGCGCGCTCACCGGGGCGTTGGGTGCACCGGGGATGACGTAGCGTTCCTGCCGCGCCAGTTGCGTCAGGTCGGGCGGAACCTCCAGGGGATTGCCCTGTTTGGCGCTTTCGTAATCGACGCTCTTGCCCTCGACGATGGTATTGAGCGAGGAGCAGCCGCCCAGAAGGGCGCTGGCCCCCAGGGCGAGGGTCAGGGCACGCAGTCGCCAGGAGGTGGGTGGATTCATAGGCAAAAGGCTCTCGAAGGATCGGATGGATCAGTGCACCAGCGGCAGGTGCAGCGCGTGCAGCACGCGGCGCAGCGCGGCCTCGTGCTGCGCCTGCAGCGGCGTGAGCGGCAGGCGCAGACCGGGGCCGATACGTCCCATGAGATGCAAGGCGCGCTTGACCGGGATCGGGTTGGGCTCGCAAAACAGCATCTGGTTCAGGTCGATCAGCTCACCGTGCAGCCGGCTGGCCAGCGGCGCGTTGCCGGCTAGCGCAGCCATGCACAGGTCGTGCATCTGCCGTGGCACGACGTTGGCCGACACGCTGACATTGCCGTGGCCGCCCAGCAGCATCAGTGCCACGGCGGTGGGGTCGTCGCCGGAGTAGATGGAAAACCCCGGCGGGGCGCGGCGGATGAGCTGCGCTGCCCGGTCGATATTGCCACTGGCCTCCTTGATGCCGATGATGCCCGGCACCTGCGCCAGACGCAGCGCGGTGTCCACGCTCATGTCCGCCACGGTGCGTCCGGGCACGTTGTACAGCACCACCGGGATGTCGGCGGCCTCGGCGATGGCGGTGAAATGCGCCACCATGCCTTCCTGCGTCGGCTTGTTGTAGTACGGCACGACGCTGAGCACGCAGTCGGCGCCCGCGGCCTTGCAGCGCCGCGACAGTTCGATCGCCTCCTGGGTGGAGTTGGCCCCGGCGCCGGCCATCACCGGTACGCGGCCTGCCGCCTGCTCGACGACGACGCGGACGATTTCGACATGCTCGTCCACCGGAATGGTGGGGGATTCGCCGGTGGTGCCCACCGGGCTGATGCAGTCGGTACCCTGTTCGATATGCCAGTCGACCAGCTGACGCAGCGCTGCAAAATCCACGCTGCCGTCGGCATGCATGGGCGTCACCAGCGCGACGATGCTGCCGCGGATGACCGGAGGTTGGGAGCTCATTGTTCTGCGAGTGATGCGGTGTGGGTCGAAAGATTGTATCGGTCTGCCGCCTGCGCGTCGGCGGCTTCGCGCACCGCGACGATGCGCTGCACATACGCCGGGTGTGGCGTGGTGACGAAGCCATCCTCGTAGCGCAGCACGCGCAGCGCCGGGCGCACGGCATCGAGCAGTTCGCCCGGGCGCAGCAGAAACGCGGGGTTGGACGGCTTGCCCAGACTCGCCTGCCCCAGCGCGAAGGTTTCGTACAGCAGCACCCCACCGGGAGCGACGGCTTGGATGATGTGCGGCAGCAGCGGTCGCCACAGGTAGTTGGTCACGACCACGGCGTCGAACTGGCGCTGCGCATACGGCCATGCGCCCGCTTCGAGGTCGGCGACGCAGACGTCGGCGATGTCGCGCAGCGGCTGCACCGCCTGCGCGTCGCGATCGACGGCGAACACGCGGTGGCCGCGTTGCTGCAGCCAGCGCACGTGCCGGCCGGCGCCGCACGCCACGTCGAGCACGGTGCCGGCAGGGCGCAGCAGGTGGGCGTGACGCACGATCCAGGGCGAAGGTGGGGTGGGGGCGCAAGCAGAGGAGTCCATCCGCGCATCGTACCGGCCTGCGGCAGACCACACCGTCTGTGCCTGAAGGCACAATGCGGGCAGACCCTCAACCCAAACGATTTCACCATGACCCGATCCCCGATTATCTTGGTCACCGGCGGCGCCGGCTACATCGGCTCGCATACCTGCGTCGCGCTGATCGAAGCCGGCTACAACCCGGTGGTGTACGACAACCTGTGCAACAGCAGTGCCGAGTCGCTGGCGCGGGTGGAGACCATTACCGGCCAGCGTCCGGCGCTGATCGAGGCCGACATCCGCGACGCCCAAGCGCTGGACGCCGCGCTGGCCGCGCACCGGCCCGTCGCGGTGATCCATTTCGCCGGGCTCAAGGCGGTGGGCGAGTCGGTGGACAAGCCGCTGCTGTACTACGACAACAACGTCGGCGGCACGGTGACGTTGCTTCAGGCGATGCAGCGTGCCGGGCTGCGCAACCTGATCTTCTCGTCCTCGGCGACGGTGTACGGCGACCCGGCCAGCGTGCCGATCCGCGAAGACTTCCCGACCAGCGCGACCAACGCCTACGGCCGCAGCAAGCTGATGATCGAAGAAATCTTGGCCGACCTGTTTCGCGCCGAGCCGCAGTGGCGCATCGCCCGGCTACGCTATTTCAACCCGGTCGGCGCGCACGAGAGCGGGCTGATCGGCGAAGACCCGCGCGGCATTCCCAACAACCTGATGCCCTACATCACCCAGGTCGCGGTCGGCCGGCTGCCCAAGCTGCGGGTGTTCGGCGGCGACTGGCCGACGGTCGACGGCAGCGGGGTGCGTGACTACATCCATGTGATGGATCTGGCCGAAGGGCATGTGGCGGCGCTGAAGCACCTGCTGGCGCACGAAGGGATGTTCACCGTCAACCTCGGCACCGGGCAGGGCTACTCGGTGCTGCAGATGGTGCAGGCGTTCGGCCACAGCATCGGCCGCGAGCTGCCGTATGAAATCGTCGACCGCCGCCCGGGCGACATCGCCGCATGCTGGGCCGACCCCAGCGCAGCGGAAAAGCTGCTCGGCTGGAAGGCCAAACGGGGGCTGGAGCAAATCTGCGCCGACGCCTGGCGCTGGCAGCAAGGCAACCCGCAGGGGTATGGCCACTGAGCGCAGGCGGGGGCGAGCAAGGCGACTTGAGCGCGGCGCATTGCCGTAGCGACTCGGCGTGGTAAGGTCGAAACTTCCGTGTCAACCCGATCGAAAGGAATCTCCGATGAGCAAATCCTCTCCTGCGTTGCAGGCCTCCGCTGCCGCGCTGCACATCGGCATCAGCGCCAAGGACCGCGAGAACATCGCCGGACATCTGTCCCGGTTGCTGGCCGACACCTACACCCTGTATCTCACCACCCACAACTTCCACTGGAACGTCACCGGGCCGATGTTCAACACCCTGCACCTGATGTTCATGGAGCAGTACACCGAGCTGTGGAACGCGGTCGACCCGATTGCCGAGCGCATCCGCGCGCTGGGCTTTTTCGTCCCTGGGTCGTATCAGGCGTTCAGCAGCCGCTCCAGCCTGGACGACGTGCCGGCGCAGCCGCCCAAGGCGCAGGAGATGATTGCGATTCTGGTCAAGGGTCACGAGGCGGTGGCCAAGACCGCGCGCGAGGTGTTTTCGGTCGCCGACGCCGCCAACGACCAGCCCACCGCCGACCTGATGACGCAGCGGCTGAACATCCACGAAAAAACCGCCTGGATGCTGCGCAGCCTGCTCGACAGTTGAACCGCTGTGCCGGCCATGGCCGGCGCTGGCGATAATGGCGCAGATGGAACGTTTGCGTTTGTGGCTGGCCCTGATCCGTTGGGACAAGCCCGTCGGTTCTCTGCTGTTGTTGTGGCCGAGTCTGTCGGCGCTGTGGATTGCAAGTAGCGGCCGCCCGAACTGGTGGCTGGTGGTGGTGTTCATCGCCGGCACGTTTCTCATGCGTTCGGCCGGCTGCGCGGTCAACGACGTGGCCGATCAGGACTTCGACCGCGCCGTGCGCCGCACGGCGCAGCGTCCGGTGACATCGGGCCAGGTGTCCACCCGGGAGGCGCTGCTGGTGGGCGCCGTGCTGGCGCTCGTCGCCTTCGGTCTGGTGCTCACCACCAATGCGCTGACCATTCAGATGTCGGTGGCGGCCCTGCTCATCGCCATTGCCTACCCCTGGACCAAACGCTGGCTGGCGTTGCCGCAGGCGTATCTCGGCGTGGCGTTCAGCTTCGGTATTCCCATGGCGTTCGCCGCCGCGCGCGGCGAGGTGCCGCTGCTGGCCTGGGTGCTGCTGCTGGGCAATCTGTTCTGGGTGCTGGCCTACGACACCGAATACGCCATGGTCGACCGCGAGGACGACCTGAAGGTGGGCATCAAGACCTCGGCGATCACCTTCGGCCGCGCCGACGTCGCCGCGGTCATGGCCAGCTACGCCGCGTTCATCGCCATCTGGGCCGCGGTGGGCTGGGCGCTGCACCTGGGCTGGCCGTATGCTCTGGGCGTGGCCGCAGCCGCGGCGCAGGCGGTGCATCACTACACCCTGATCCGCAGCCGCGATCCGGCGCGGTGTTTTCGCGCTTTCCGCCTCAACCACTACCTCGGGTTGGCGCTGTTTGCCGGGGTGGTGGCGGCTTACGCCGTGCGCTGAGGCGACCGCCGCCTCAAGCCGTCAGCCGCTGCAGCGCCTCGCGGTAACGCTCCGCGGTCCTGGCGATGATGTCCGCCGGCAGATGTGGTGGCGGCGGCTGCTTGTTCCAGCCGGGCACGCTCTCCAGCCAGTCGCGCAAAAACTGCTTGTCGAAGCTCGGCGGCGACACGCCTTCCTTCCATGTGTCGGCCGGCCAGAAGCGCGACGAATCGGGGGTCAGCACTTCGTCCATCAGCGTGACGGTGCCGTGCTCGTCCAGCCCGAATTCGAACTTGGTGTCGGCGATCAGGATGCCGCGCGCCGCGGCGTAATCGGCGGCACGCTGGTAGATCGCCAGGCTGGCGTCGTGCACCTGGATCGCCGTTTCCGCGCCGATGGTCGCGGCCATCTGGCTGAACGAAATGTTTTCGTCGTGCGCACCGAGCTCAGCCTTGGTCGCCGGGGTGAAAATCGGCTCGGGCAGGCGGCTGGCGAGCTTCAGCCCCGCGGGAAGTTTGACCCCGCACACCGAGCCCGTAGCCTGATAGTCCTTCCAGCCCGACCCGGCGAGATACCCGCGCACCACGGCTTCAACCGGCAGCGGCTTGAGCCGCTTGACCACCATCGCCCGGCCGCGCACCTGCTCGCGCTCGTCGGGCGCGACCACCGATTCCGGGTCGTCGGGCAGCAGATGGTTGGGCACGACGTCGTGCAGCAGCCCGAACCAGAAGCGGGCCATGCGGGTGAGGATTTCGCCCTTGCCGGGAATCGGCTCGGCCATGATGACGTCGAACGCCGAAATGCGGTCGGTGGCGACCATCAGCATGCGATGTTCGTCGATCGCGTAGTTCTCGCGCACTTTGCCGCGCGACAGCAGCGGCAGCGAGCGTAGGGTGGTTTGCAGCAGGGCAGAAGTCATGGGCGGGCTTTCGGAACGCAGTCAGCCGATTGTAGAAACCCCGCGGCGCCGCCTTGCAGGCTTGAGTTTTTGCCTCGTCGCAGCCCACAATGCCGCTGCCGCATGTGCGGTGACAACGGAGACAGGACATGGCTGCAAAACGCATTTTGCTGCTCGCAGGGGATTACGCCGAAGACTACGAAACCATGGTGCCGTTCCAGACGCTGCAGGCCGTGGGACACACGGTGCACGCGGTCTGCCCGGACAAAAAGGCCGGCGAGCAGGTGAAAACCGCGATCCACGATTTCGAGGGGGCGCAGACCTATTCGGAAAAACCGGGGCACAACTTCACCCTCAACGCCACCTTCGCCGAGGTCAAACCCGAGGAGTACGACGCGCTGCTCATCCCCGGAGGCCGGGCGCCCGAGTACCTGCGGCTGAACCCGCGCGTGCTGGCCATCGTGCGCCATTTCTTCGATACCAACAAGCCGGTGGCGGCGGTGTGCCACGGCGCGCAGATTCTGGCCGCAGCCGGCGTGCTGCAGGGACGCCGGTGCTCGGCGTACCCGGCATGCGGCCCGGAAGTGCGCGAGGCCGGTGGCGACTATGCCGACATTCCCGTGGACCAGGCGGTGACGCAGGGCAATCTGGTGACCGCCCCGGCGTGGCCAGCGCATCCCGCGTGGCTCGGGCAGTTTCTCAAGCTGCTGGGCACGCAGATCACGCTTTGATCGCGCCACACCGCGCCACGCCGCCGGCCCCAGGCCGGCAGCTCCTCCCGCAAACGGTGAACGCCCCACGCGCGGGCGAGGGCGGGTGGGTTGCCCGGCGTCAGCTCAGCACCGTCATGCTCAGCCGGCGGCGGTAACTTTCCACCGTGGGGTCGGCCGCTGCGGGCTGGCCGGCGGCGGTGGGTTTGGGCGCCTCTGCCGGGGTGAGTAGTTCGAGGATGTTGACATAGGTCTTGCGTGCCTTGTCCTCGTTCCAGGTTTTGTTGCGCATGAGGATTTCGAGCAGTTCGTCGAGCGCTGCCGTCCATTGCTGCTCGGCCATGTAGCGTTGCGCCAGCGCGTAGCGCGCATCGAAATCGCGTTTGTTCGCGGCGATGTCGGCCTGGAGCACGGCCACGGCGGGCAGGCCCGGCGCTTCCTGCGCTGCGGTCAGCCAGTCGGCCAGCGCCTGGATGCGCCGGTCGGTCGGCGCCTTGGCTGCCAGCGGCTCGAACGCCTGCGCCGCGTCGGCGGTGCGGCCGGCCTTGAGCAGCAGCTCGACATACGCCTTGCGCGCGCTATCGTTGGCCGGATTGGTCGCCAGATCCTGCTGCAGCTTTTCCAGCGGCGGTAGGGCGGCGCCAGCCGGTGCGGCCGGCTCGGCGGCATCGGCCGCGCCGTCCTGCTCCGGGGCGGCCTGCGGCACGTGCTTGTCGAGAAAGGCCCGGATCTGGCCTTCGGGCAGCGCGCCGACGAAACCATCGACCGGCTGGCCGTTTTTCAGCAGCATCACCATCGGGATGCTGCGCACGCCGAACGCAGCGGCCAGCTCCTGTTCTTCCTCGGTGTTGATTTTCACCAGCTTGAACCGGCCGGCGTAAGCGATTTCGAGTTTTTCCAGCACGGGGCCGAGCGCGCGGCACGGGCCGCACCACGGCGCCCACAGATCCACCAGCACCGGCACGGTGTTGGACGCTTCGATGACTTCGGCTTCAAAATTGGCGACGGTGACATCAATCATGTTCGACTCCTGAAAGCGGGCAGATGGGGGCGGATGCGCAAAATACCAGCGGGGGTATGCGGCGCGCAATCTGCGTCTGCCGTGAGCATAGCGGCGCCTGCGCGCGTGGTGGCCGCGGCTTCTTAAAATCGCCGCTTCGACAGACGCAGCAAGGAGAGGCAGATGGCCGCAATCGGCGTGGTGATGGGCTCGCAGAGCGACTGGGAGGTGATGCGCCATGCGGCCGACGTCCTGGCCCGCTTCGGTGTGCCGCACGACTGTCGGGTGGTGTCGGCGCACCGCATGCCCGACGACCTGTTCGCCTACGCCGAGGCGGCGCAGCCGCGTGGACTGCGCGCCATCATTGCCGGAGCCGGCGGCGCGGCGCATCTGCCGGGCATGCTCGCGGCCAAAACCACGGTGCCGGTGCTCGGTGTGCCGGTGCCGAGCAAGTATCTGCGCGGCGAGGATTCGCTGCTGTCCATCGTGCAAATGCCCAAGGGCATTCCGGTGGCGACGTTCGCCATCGGCGAGGCCGGGGCGGCCAACGCGGCGCTGTTCGCCATCGCGCTGCTGGCCGCGCACGACGCCGACCTGCGCAGCCGGCTCGACGCCTTCCGCGCCGAACAGACCGCGGCGGCGCGGGCGATGCGCGTGGGAGACGCGGCATGAGCCAGTCCGCGGCGTTCATTCCTCCCGGCGCTACGCTGGGGGTACTCGGCGGCGGGCAACTCGGCCGCATGTTCGCGCAGGCGGCGCAAAGCGCCGGCTATGGTGTGGCCGTGCTCGAAGCCGACGAGGCCGCGCCGGCGGCGCAGGTCACCGGCATCCACCTGGCGGCGCGTTACGACGATCCGCTGGCGCTGGAACAGCTCGCCCGCGAGTGCGCCGCGGTGACGGTGGAATTCGAGAACATCCCGGCGCAGGCGCTGCGCTGGCTCGATGCGCGGGTGCCGCTGGCGCCAGCGCCGCAGGCCGTTGCCGTCTGCCAGGATCGGGCGCAGGAAAAGGCCTTGTTCGCCCGGCTGGGCGTGCCGTGCGCACCGCATGCCGTGCTGCCCGCCGGGGCGGACTTCGGGGCGGTCAGCCCCGGGTTGTTTCCCGGCATCCTGAAAACCGCGCGGCTGGGCTACGACGGCAAAGGCCAGATCGCCGTGCCCACCGCTGCGGACCTGCCTGCGGCGTGGGCCGCGCTCGGCGGCGTGGACTGCGTGCTGGAACAGCGGCTGGACCTGGCGTTCGAGCTCTCCGTGGTGATGGCGCGCGGCCGTGACGGTGCCGTGGTGCAGTTCGCCCCGCAGCAGAATCTGCACCGCAATGGCATTTTGTTTGCCAGCCTGTCCCCCGGCGCGGCGATCCCACCGGAGGTCGCGCAGGCGGCGCAGGCTGCTGCAGCCACGGTGGCGCAGGGGCTGGATTATGTCGGTGTGCTGTGTGTGGAATTTTTTGTGCTGCGCGACGGCCGGCTGCTGGCCAACGAAATCGCGCCGCGGCCGCACAACTCCGGCCACCACACCATCGACTCGTGCACCGTGTCGCAATTCGAACTGCAGTGGCGGGCATTGGTGGGCGCGCCGCTGCTGCCGCCGCGGCAGCACAGCGCCGCGGTGATGCTCAATCTGCTGGGCGACCTGTGGTTCGACGCCGCGGGCCGGCAGCGTGAGCCCGATTGGGCCGCCGTGCTGGCGCTGGCCGGCGCCCATCTGCACCTCTACGGCAAGCGCGAGCCGCGCAAAGGCCGCAAGATGGGGCACTTGACCTGCACCGCGGCCAGCGCCGAGGCTGCGCGGCAAACCGCCTTGCGCGCGTGCGACCTGCTCGGCCTGGAGCCGTTCTGAACGTGGCCGCCGCTCCCACCGCCTCGGTGACTGCCGCCGACATCGCAGCGGCGGTGCAGCGGCTGGAGGCCGGCGAACTCGTCGGTTTGCCCACCGAAACCGTCTACGGCCTGGCGGCCGACGCCGAAAACCCGCAGGCGGTGGCCAAAATCTATGCGGCCAAAGGTCGGCCGGCGGACCATCCGGTGATCGTGCACGTGGCGCGCGACGCCGATCTGGCGCATTGGGCCTCGACGGTGCCCGAGGCCGCGCGGGCGCTGGCGGCTGCTTTCTGGCCCGGGCCGCTGACGCTGATCCTGCCGCGCCGGCCCGGGGTCGCCACGGCCTGCGCCGCCGGGCAGGATAGCATCGGCCTGCGCTGCCCGGCGCACCCCGTGGCGCAGGCGGTGCTGGGGCAGTTCAGGCATGGCCGGGGCGGGCTGGCGGCGCCGTCGGCCAACCGCTTCGGCCGCATCAGCCCGACGACCGCGGCACACGTGCGCGCCGAACTCGGCGACGATCTGCTGGTGCTCGACGGCGGCGCCTGTGCCGTGGGGATCGAAAGCACCATCGTCGATTGCACGGTGCAGCCGCCGCGCATCTTGCGTCCGGGCCAGTTGCAGGCGGACGCGCTGGCGCAGGTGCTGGGCGTGCCGGCCAGCACCCTGCTGCGCCCGACCGAAGGCGCGCCGCGCGTGGCCGGTGCACTGCCGGCGCACTATGCGCCGCGCACGCCGCTGCTGCTGCGCAGCCGTGAACAGATCGACGCCGACTGGCCGCGGCAGACTGCGGCGGGGCAGCGTATCGGCGTGCTGGCGCTTGCCGCCCCTGCCACCGGTGCGGCGCACTGGCTGGCATTGCCTGCCACGCCAGCGGAGTACGCGCGACGGCTATACGCCGCGCTGCGTGAGCTCGATAGCGCGCAGCTCGACCAGATCTGGGTCGAGGAATTGCCCGACACGCCGCCCTGGCTGGCGCTGCGCGACCGTCTGCGCCGGGCGGAGCATGGCTCCGGCCCGCGCTGACGCGACCCCGGCGCGTGCCGGGCGTTGTTGCGAATTCGCCAACTGCCGCAGCATGGGCAAAAACGCTCTTGCGACGCCTACTTGCCTCCGTTATGCTGGAAGCGAACGGTCGTTCTATTTCACCGACCGCCGGCCTGCGGTGATGGCGCAAGACAGGCTGCCCGTCGGGGCGCGCAGCAGGCACACCATAAACGTTCGAGGAGATGTGTATGCAAAGACGTGTCTGGATCGCGCTGGCTCTGGCCAGTGCGCTGGGGCTGGCGGGATGCGGTGGCGGCGGCAATCCGTCTCCGCCGTCGCTGGCGACGGTCAGCAGCGTGAACGCGGCGAGCACCGCGCCGAGCGCGCCGCCAGCGGGCGGATTCAAGCAGATCGTGGCGTTTGGCGACAGCCTGTCCGATGACGGCGCCTACACCCTGGCGGCGCTGAGCGTGTACGGTCCGGGTACGGCGAGCAATATCGCCTTCACCGGGCTGCCCTATCCGGCCGGTGGACAGTTCACCGTCAACGGCGCGCCCACCGGCAACTGGACCAATGTGCTGGCGAAAAGCCTCAACATCGGCCTGACTCCCAACCTCATCGGCTACGGTACCCCGTCGGGCGTGATGTACCTTGGCACCACCGGCCCGACGCCGAACCCTGCATTTTGCGCGTTCAGCGCGCCGCCGTCCTCCGGCCAGGCCAACTGCACCAATTTTGCCCAGGGCGGCTCGATGGTGTCCAACGCCAACGGGATCGGTCACAGCGGCGGGGCGCTCACCCTGCCGGTGACGGCGCAGGTGCAGAACTATCTCAACCAGTTCGGCGGCAGCTTCAACGCCAATCAGCTCGTCACCGTGCTGGCGGGCAACAACGACATTTTCGCTGCGCTGGGCACGGTCAGCGCGACGGTGACGCAGGCGGTGACGCAGGCGGTGACCACCGCGTTGCAGCAAAACCCCAACCTGACGCAGGCGCAGATCGCCGCCATCCAGGCCAGCGCGCAGCATGACGCGACGACGGCGGCTGTGGCCGCGGCCCAGACCTCCGTGGCGCAGGCCGCCGATGCACTGGCAGCGCAGGTCAGTCTGATGACCAGCAAGGGTGCGAAGTACGTACTCGTCTACACCCTGCCCGATTCGTCGCTGACGCCGTTCGGCCGCGGTCTGCCGTATACCGCGGCAACGCCGCCGCAGACGCCGCCGGCGGGGTATGTGTGCGACAACACCGTGACCTCGACGCCGTGCTACCTGCTGTCCAACCTGGTGCAGGTGTTCAACCAGCGTCTGCTCAACGACCTGCAGGGTCAGCCGGTCAAGGTGCTCGACGGCTACGGCCTGCTCAACCAGGAAATCGCCAATCCGGCGCAGTTCGGGCTGAGCAATGTGACCACGCCGTGGTGCAACCCGGCGACGACGAGCTCGCTGCTGTGCAATGTGAACACGCCGTATGCGGCGGCCGGTGCCAGCCAGGCCAACCTCGGCAGCTGGCTGTTTGCCGATGCGGTGCACCCCACGCCTGCCGGCTACCAGATCATCGCCAATGCCACCTTGCAGGCGATGAAGGGCTTTGGCTGGATTTCGCAATGAGTCTGGAGGAGACACTGTGATGAACAGCTTGCAACGCACCGTGCTCGGCAGCGCGCTCGCCCTGGGCAGTCTGGGGCTGCTGCCCGCCGCGCACGCCGACGATTTTCCGAAAAACATCATTTATGTCGGCGCAGCGTATCTGAACAACCACTCCAGCCTGCCCGATCTCACCGGCTACAACACGCCGCCGAACCTCAACCTCGCCGTGGGCAACGCCACCACCCTTGGCCTGGGCTATGTGCGCAACCTGCCCGGGCCGTGGAGCTTCGAGCTGGCGCTGGGGTACCCGCCGCGGGTGCGCACGTACGCCGAGGGCAGCGGCTGGGCGTCGCTGCGCGGTGTCGGCGTGACCGATGTCGATGTCTACTCGCCCACGGCGTTCCTCAACTACCACATCCGTGGCAAGCAGGCGACGTGGGACCCGTTCGTCGGCCTGGGGGTCAACTACACCTGGTTCCGCAACACCAGGGCGCTGTCGCCGCTGACCAGCCTGCAGGGGCCGACCGACATCCATCTGTCGAGCGATCTGACGTGGGCGGCACACGTGGGCATGATCTACCGCCTCAATTCGCGCTGGTCGGTGGTGGGCACCATCGCCTACGCCGACGTGCGCAGCGACCTGACGTCCACCTCGTATACCCCGGACCGCTCGGTGATCACCTCGCAGGCCAAGACCACGATCAAATTCAACCCGGTGGTCTACACCCTGGCGATCGGCTATAGTTTTTGACCCGTATCGTCGCTGCGATCGAGGGAGCTTCGGCTCCCTTTTTTCGTGCGCCGCGGGCTTGAGCCATCTGTCTTTATATCCAGTTGTGCTACATTGCGCCGCAGTGCCATTCAGACCCAGGAAACATGCCATGGAACAGGGAAAAATCGTCGCCAACCCGGAAAAAGCCAAAGCGCTCGCCGCTGCGCTGTCGCAAATCGAAAAGCAGTTCGGCAAAGGCACCATCATGCGCATGGACGATGCCGAGGCGCAGCGCGACATCGATGTGGTGTCCACCGGCTCGCTGGGGCTGGACATCGCGCTGGGCGTGGGCGGGCTGCCGCGCGGGCGGGTGGTGGAAATCTACGGCCCGGAATCGTCGGGCAAGACCACGCTGACGCTGCAGGTCATCGCCGAGATGCAGAAACTCGGCGGCACCTGCGCGTTCATCGACGCCGAACATGCGCTGGACGTGCAGTACGCGGCCAAACTCGGTGTCAATCTGCCCGATCTGCTGATTTCACAGCCCGACACCGGCGAACAGGCGCTGGAAATCGTCGATGCGCTGGTGCGCTCGGGGTCGGTGGACATGATCGTCGTCGACTCGGTCGCCGCGCTCACCCCCAAGGCCGAGATCGAGGGCGAGATGGGCGACGCGCTGCCCGGACTGCAGGCGCGGCTGATGAGCCAGGCGCTGCGCAAGCTCACCGCCAACATCAAGCGCACCAACTGCCTGGTGATTTTCATCAACCAGATCCGAATGAAAATCGGCGTGATGTTCGGCAATCCCGAAACCACCACCGGCGGCAACGCGCTCAAGTTCTATTCCTCGGTGCGACTGGACATCCGCCGCGTCGGCTCGATCAAAAAAGGCGAGGAGGTCATCGGCTCGGAAACCAAGGTCAAGGTGGTGAAAAACAAGGTCGCCCCGCCGTTCAAGCAAGCCGAATTCGACATCCTCTACGGCGAGGGCGTGTCGCGCGAGGGCGAGATCATCGACCTGGGCGTACTCGCCAAAGTGGTCGAGAAGTCCGGCGCCTGGTACGCGTACAACGGCGAAAAGATCGGCCAGGGCAAAGACAACGCGCGGGAGTTCCTCAAAGCCAACCCCGACGTTGCGCGTGAAATCGAAAACAAAATCCGCGCCAGTCTCGGTGTGCCCGAAGCCAGCGCCGCGCTGACCGCGGGCATGGCCGCCGACGACGCGGACTAACAGGCCGTTGGAAAACGTCGTGAGGATGGCCAGATGCAAGGCGCACGGAGCGCAGCGACCGAGACAGATCAGGTCGATCGGCGAGGCAGCGAGCACCGCGCAGCGCCGCAGATGGCCCGCCGCAGCAGTTTTTCAACGGCCTGTTCAACGCCGCCGACCGTAGCGTCGACCGTCCATGCCGCGTGCCGAGCTGTCACTGCGTGCCCGCGCGCTGCGCTATCTGGCGCAGCGCGAGCACAGCCGCGTCGAGCTGCAGCGCAAACTGTCGCGCCATGACGCCGACCCCGCGGCCATCGACAGCCTGCTCGACGAATTGCAGCGGCTGAACCTGCTGAGCGCCGAGCGTTTTGCGCAGTCGTTGGTCCACCGTCGCCGCTCGCGTTACGGCGTCGCGCGGATCGCTCAGGAGCTTGCCGTGCATGGCCTGGACGCAGAGATCACGGCCGCGGCCCTGCGCGCCGTCGGTGACGACGAGCGCGCCCGGGCGCAGGCGGTGTGGGCGCGCAAATTTGCCCATCTGCCGCAGGACGCAGCCGAACGTGCGCGGCAGACGCGGTTTTTGCAGCAGCGCGGGTTCAGCAGCGATGTCGTGCGCGCGGTGTTGCGCGGTGATACCGCCGATGGGGGACAGGCGGATGAGGCCGCCGGTTGACGGCCGGTGCAGGTCGGAGCACGTCAGGCGGTCGAGCGCTTTGACACGGCATCGGCTTGCTGCGGCGCAGCAGGCTGCGATACACTGAATCTTGCGCTTCATCAAAAACACACAGTCCATGCGCGACGTTCCTCCCGCTTCTCCTGCCGTCTCCCGTCGTCTGGTTCACCGCCGCAGCATCCACGTCGAGTGCTACGCGCGGGACGACGGGCTGTGGGATTTGCAGGCCGAGCTGCGCGACGTCAAAACCCGCGACATCACCCTGTCGGCCCGCTGCCGTCCGGCCGGTGTTCCAGTGCACGACATGCTGCTCGTCGTCACCATCGACACGGCGTTGAACGTCGTCGATGCCCAGACCTACACCCTGTTCAGCCCCTACGCCAATTGTGGTGAGCACGACGATGCGTACAAAAAACTCATCGGACTGAATCTGCTGCGCGGATTTCGCGCCGCGGTGCGCGAACGCCTGGGCGGAGTGCTCGGCTGTACCCACCTGACCGAATTGACCCAGGTGCTGCCCACGGCGGCAGTGCAGGGCCTGGCCGGGCTGGCCGACGTCGCGCTGCCCGCCGCCAGGGCGGAGGGCGAAGCGCAAATGCCGTTTCAGCTCAACCGTTGCCACGCCCTGCGGCTCGACGGGCCTGCGGTGGCCGAGTTTTATCCGCGTTGGGCGCGCCCGGCTGCGGCGGGCGGCGCCGCTGGCACAATCTCCACACCCCAAGTCGAGGACGAGACATCATGAAAATTCACGAATACCAGGCCAAGCAGATCCTGCGCGAGCACG